>VFQN01003485.1_pt1 | contig 22369 bp, 22 predicted proteins | sample 3512371 | NCBI WGS metagenome assembly VFQN01 (sample SAMN10412370, study PRJNA504923) | tailings metagenome | isolation source: Replicate 2 from Balatoc abandoned mine | place: Philippines: Itogon, Benguet | collected 2017-08-28
CAATGTCTTTCAAGTGTTACTGTTTTCCTATCATGTCCTTTAAAGATGCTTTCAATGATCATGATTAGATTTAAGTGAGATAGTTTGATGATAGAATCAGAACTTAATATAAACTAGAAACCTTTAGGATTTCTTAAAGATCGAACAAAGCTTATATTTAAATTCACAAACACCAATAAATACGACAGCAAACTAGTCTTAGTAGCCCAATTACCTAGCTAATGTATATCTGTTGAATATAATCTTAAATCGACATAAAACCTCGAGAGACCGTGCGATCTGTTGAATAAACGCTTTTTCGATTTTTAGGCTTTCCGTAACAAAAAACTTGTGTGCCTGTAAAACATTACGGAACGAAAAGCCTTTATTGGGGCTCGAACCCAAGACCTTACGCTTACTAAGCGCATGCTCTAACCAACTGAGCTATAAAGGCATACTTTTCAGCCCATCCTTTGTGTATATTTATACAAATATTAAAAATCGCTCAAAGAAATAAGAATCTGAATAAGCGAAATGAGTCGAATAACAATTGCTCTCACTCGACACTTAGGTGCCTCCAGAGCTTTTGCTTGTAAGAGATCTTTATCTACAAGTAATAAGGTTGATGTCGCTTCTGCTGGGTTTTCGATTAAGGGAGAGGCCTTTGCCGGAAGACCTGCTTACTTAGACTTCCAAGCGACCACACCTCTTGATCCCAGAGTTTTAGATGTAATGATGCCTTATTTGACAGAAAAGTACGGAAATCCTCACTCAAGAACTCATTCCTATGGCTGGGAGACTGAGAACGCGATTGAAGCTGCTCGAGATCACGTCGCTGGTCTCATAGGAGCATCGGGGAAAGAAATCATCTTTACCTCTGGAGCAACTGAGTCCAATAATATGGCAATTAAAGGAGTTGCTCGATTCTACAAGGAGCATAAAAAACATATCATCACGACGCAGACCGAGCACAAGTGTGTCTTAGACAGCTGTCGCTCGCTGGAGTCAGAGGGCTTCGAAGTGACGTATCTCCCTGTGCAATCGAATGGTCTTATTGATCTTGAGTTGCTGCAAAAGTCTATTCGACCTGACACTGCGCTAGTATCAATAATGGGGGTGAATAACGAGATCGGAGTGGTGCAGCCTCTCGCTGAGATTGGGAAGGTAAAGGCCCCTCCTCTCTCTCCCCTCTCCCTTTGAATTATTGTCGAATAGATCTGTCGTAGCAGAAAGGTATTCTTTCACTCTGACATTGCTCAAATGGCAGGCAAGCTCCCTCTGAACGTAGACGAGTGCCACATCGACCTCGCCTCCATCTCCTCGCATAAGATGTATGGTCCGAAGGGTCTTGGAGCACTCTACATTCGAAGAAAGCCTCGTGTCAAGCTCGAAGCATTGTTTTCAGGTGGAGGGCAGGAGAGAGGCTTGCGCAGTGGAACTCTCGCCCCTGCTCTTATCGTGGGCATGGGTGAGGCGGCGAGACTGTGTCGCGAGGACATGGACTTCGACCAGCGCTGGATCCACCACCTCGCCAATAGACTGAAGGAGTAAGTTCCTTGCATTGATAGATAATCATTTCGAGTGTTATGGTGTTTGTGTTGTGGTTATGGTAGGGGCATTGTCAGTCGCATTCCTCAGGTCGTGCTCAATGGCGATGCTGACAAGAGATACCTCGGAAACCTCAACTTCAGTTTCGCCTACGTGGAAGGAGAGTCTTTGTTGATGGCACTAAAGAACATCGCGGTTTCCTCTGGATCTGCCTGTACGTCAGCCTCCCTGGAACCCTCTTACGTGTTAAGAGCGATTGGCTCTGACGACGAGATGGCGCACTCCTCTATCCGCTTCGGGATTGGTCGATTCACGACGGAGAAGGAGGTGGACTTCGCGATCGAGTTGCTGGAGAAACATGTGAAAAGGTGAGAAGAGTCGGTGACTTGTAGCTTGATATCTGACGCTGACGTGGTAGGTTGAGAGAGATGTCACCGCTGTGGGAAATGGTTCAGGAAGGAATCGATCTCAAGACAATTCAATGGACACAGGATGCGTCACACCATTAGTCGAGTAGATCCCTCTCTCCGTTGTTGTACATAACCGATAAGCCAATTAACGATTAACCTTTCCAACATATCATATGATGTCACTGGTACATTGAGTAGTGTAGTGATGTTATTTTAGCGATGAAATACAAATAAACGGCGAATTGTCTATAGCGGAGGTGACGTCACGCAGTACTCTATCAATGGCGCTCCTGACGTTGCCGCTGTCTTTCGTCGTAGGAAACTGTGTCGTTGTCGCTGTCGCTCTCGTTATTGTGACTGGGAGGCTGGGCGACGTCTGCCTTGTTGTCGTATGAGTACGTGTGTACGTTGGACGGAGAGTTGATGAGGTTAATGTTCGAGGTATGAGAGGTCTCTGTCCCTCGCATGACGTCGCCTACATAGGAAGAGGAGGCGACGGGAGGGAGGGAAGTTGAAGAGCGAGCAGTGGTGGTGATAAGACGTTGATAGAAGTCGCGGTCGAATCCTTTGCGCAGATCTAAAATTTCTTCGACGCTGATGTCATCATAGCTCTTCGCTAGGACTGAGTCAGCGTCCTCACTGCCGTCATCACGCTGTTCGCGGACGCGGAAGTTGAAACGATCGACTGATTGCGTCACGAGGGAAACGCGTCGACGATCGCCGCTCTTCGACCTGAGAGGAGTCTGATGTCGAGATCGATCCGTCACGATCGGCTCTGACGAGGCGGTGGAGGTAGAAGAGCGTCGCTCTGGTCTTATACCTCTCAGAGCCCGACGAGGACTGTGTAGCTTCTCATAGATGTCTCGCTCATGTCGGATATAAATCGACGGCGATGGTGGTGAGAGAAATCCGCTCCTCCTTCCTCCGCTCTTGGTGGGCGAGGAGCTGTCAGTGCTTCTGAGCAGAGAAGAGTCTTTAGGAGGTGTGGTGAGAGTGGCGGGGGAGTATCGTCGGGGGAAACAGATGTTGTAGCGTTGTTGAAGGAGGGATACGTTCTTCAGAAGATCGTACTTCGTGCGAAAGGATCGAACGATCGTATTTTCCAGTGAGATTAGCGGGAGATCCGTCGCTCTGCTGTGAATGGGAAGAGGTGCAGCAGAGGTAGAAGAAGTAGTGGAGTTGGATGGGGAAACAGAGCGAGATGAGGCAGATGACGTGGCGCGGCGAATGAACTCTTCTTTCATCTGCTTCGATGATCGCAGTTGTGAGCTCGAGGCAGAGAGAGAGGAGGCGGTCGATTGTGACGCCACAGACGACTCGTCGGACAACAGAGTGTTAGAGGGGAAGGGCAGGGCATTGGTAGGGTTAGGGTGTGGATGGGGGCGATTGTCGAGGGGAGGGAGATGTCTACGTCCCGTTTGAGGCAGTGTTTGAGGTAGCGGGGGAAGACAATTTCGAGGAGGTGTGGCAAGGAGGTGGTGGTCAAGTTTGTAACGACTCTCCTTCCACTTCACAGGAGACGGATCAGACGTCACGTCATCCACTTCCTCTCTCTCAGCGAAGTCATCAAGTACAACCACCACCTCTCTTTCCTCCTTACTCGACACCTCCTCTTCCCCCACTGACATCATTTCAAGTGCTGCCACGTCATCGCTCTGTGCTGCGCGATATCTCCACACGAAGAGCGAGGGAGAGCCCAAGGGGAGTGACGTCTCCACCTCTTCCTCCACCAGACTAGCTGACGTCACAGTGAGGTGAGGTGTGGGAGATCGCTCAGAAACCACCGACTGAGAGGCAAACACGTCATCACCCTCTCCCTCTACCTCTACCTCTATCTCGTCGTCTATCTCCTCTTCTCCTCTTCTGACCTCTTCTCTATGAACATCAACATCAACATCACTATAACCATCATCATCGTCGTCATCATCATCCTCTGCCTCTACCTCTACATCAACCTCTATATCTTCCTCTATCTCTTCCTCTATCTCTTCCTCTTCCTCTAAATCTCCCTTCTCCGTGAGAAATAGTGGCGCCACGTCATCTAGCAACATGAACTCTACTGAGGAGGTGTCCTCGGAGTCGTTGGATCCTTCTCTGCTCGTCTTTCCATCGCCGCTGACGTTGTTGGTGTTGTTGGGTTGGTTGGGATCGTCATGTCTCGTGGTGGTTGTTATAGGAGTCGTAGGGAAGGGATTCAGCGTCACTGGCAGCAGTTCGTCCCTCTGAGAGGTGAGGGGATAGATCTCAGAGAAATCAATGACGGGAGAGCTGCGAACACTACTCGGCACCTCTTCGTCCTCCTCTTCGTCAACTTCTATCTCTATCCTGATCTCCTCTTCTACTTCCTCTTCCTCTTTTACTTGCCCTTCTACTTCTTCTACTTCTTCTACTTCTGTGAGGTTGAAGAGTTGCGGGAAGGTCGAGGAAGAGGCGGAGGAGGCAGAGGAGGATGACACAGCCAGAGTCGTGTCATGGGACAATCTATTCCTCGAGGGCGGAGAATGCACCTCCACTCGCTTAATCCGCTGTAAAGACAGAATCTTGCGAGGAGAAAGAGGGGCGGAGGGAATGGGAGACAAGTGGAAGGGGTGGGGCGGGCTGGCTGGGTCAGGGTTAGCGTGAGGGTGAGGGTTGTTGTTAGGGTTGTTTGGAGGAGTTTGGGATCGTTTGACGGCACTGGCGTCATCGAGAAGAGATTCTGCCACGTCATGAGCAAAGCTACCGCTTCGTTGTCGATAGATGGCGGTGAAGAGAGGGTTGTTCACGCTGGGCGGTGACGTCTTACCAGATTTTATATACAACTCGTGTAGTTCCGGCACTTCATCGCCTCTACTTCTCTTCGACACTTTGTCAAGCTTCTTTTGTAGGAGTAGTTGTTGTTGACGTTGCAGCGCCTCTCTCTTCCTTGCGATGAGATCCCTGACGTAGGCTTCTTCTAGCAGGAAGGTGCTGGCGTCTTTCGCAGTTCTGCCCACTGATGACTTCGGCCTTCTTATTAATCGACAGACGACCAATAACGTCAGCATGAGAAGGCCAACTGCCTTCAAAAGTAAGGACGTGATGTCATCAGCGAGGAAGGGCAGGTCGATGCCCCTGGCAGGTGTGGGCAAGTATGACGCATTGTAAGGATAAACCAGTTTCCAGCCCTCCCACTGACGTCTCCTGTGGCAGGAACCTTGCACAGCTCTCCAGTCGTCCTCCACACTGCAGAGGCCTCGGTGAAGCGACGACTGGTTGTGCTGACGGATGTTCAGCTGACTCTCTTGAGCGAGGACGTCGCTGACGTCAATGTGTATATCAAAGTAATAATAAGGATAATAGGCGCCGAATGCTGCCTCGCCTCGCTCTAGCCTATTAGTGGAGTCCACCACTGAGATCTTGTCCTCGAGTAGTGGGAGGATGACGGGTGACGCGAAATGGACGAGGTTCGGTATCTGCCGCTGAGGGAAGTTCGAGTCAAAGCAACGAGTATTACAGCTCCACAGAGATCGTTTCGAGTGTTGTCGTAGGAGATTTTGAGGGAAACTGAGGCGAGGTGGCGAGTCAGTATTGTCTTTTATCGGAGGAATGAGAAGAGGAGGATCGCTAATGTGGCGTTCTCTCACTCTACTAAATGCCGGTACTCTCGAAATCGAAAACTCTTTATCAGTAGATTGGGGATGCTCGAGTTGTAGATAATCATCCTCGATGTAAAGTTGATAAAAAATCTCAAGTAGCGATGAATCTTGAGCTGTGATGTCTTCAAAGGAGAGATCAAAGGATAGATTGTCTTCTATGACCTCTGCGCTTATCATGTTATTAAGAAGGATAACTCGTAAACGGTGGGGTTGAATAGAGGATCTTCACATATATCAGGGAGTCAGGACAGTATAGTCGTGGTCGGTCTGTCTATTGCTCTCCTTGATGTATTATCGCTGAAATCTTTCAAACGGCCTCCCACGAAAACCCAAAAAACCGAAAATATGATTCACAGCGACAAAAGTAGTAGCGAGAGAAGGTTTCGATCCTCCGACCCTAGGGTTATGGGCCCTATGCGCTTCCTCTGCGCCATCTCGCTTATCAGTAACTAAAGTTTATGGAATAGAAACAACCCTTACGACCAACTACACCTTTTCCCACCAACACCTATTCTGCAACTGATTTTTCTGCGAAACATCGACAACTTCTTCCAATTAATAATAATCCATCGAAATAATGTCCGATCACAGCAACGTTCTTAAGACTACTCCAACCGATCCTATCCACTACCCAGCCACTAATCAGGCTCACTACTGCTGGTAATTTCTTTTTTCCTTTTCTTTGAAGCTTGTTCAAAACAAGATTTTGATTTCTTTCAGGCAAAAATACAACGAGTTCGTCTTATGCATCAGAAAGAATAATGGTGATGAGACCCCTTGCAATGTTAAGAGACAACAAGCCCTAAGCATTTGCCCATTAGAATGGGTGAGATTCTTTGCTTCTATTGTTCGAGAGTTCTTCTGACCTCTCTATCTTTAGGTCGAAAACTGGGACGGTCAAAGACAGAAGGGAAATTTCCTCGGTGTTCAAGAACATGGCAAAGTTGCTCCTGACCATGGAAGTCACAAGCATTAAATGATTCTTTTCGCATGAGAGAGTGAGTGCCCTTCAGAATAGACGACCTGGGTTACCTGCGCCACACATCTCGTCAACATGATAAACTTAAAGTACTCCAACCGTTTCTTATGTTGTATTTGTTGTTACAATGACGACTTGTGGGAATCGAAACTGCTCGACATCTCTGATCTAGCTGGGTTAGTTTGATGGGATTTAGTATCCCTTCATAACATCCAACTTTTCGAGAGACTTTCCGATAACCCTCTCTTTCTTCGAGTGAACTTCAAAAGTTTCACAAGTATAAGAGTAGGAGTTTTCTCTTGAACTTTGTAGTTTGTAGTTCGCCCGACAGGGCAAACATTGATGGGGCCGTATGGAGAAGAGAGAAAGACAGAGTTTCAGTTTAAATTTGAAGTAAAATGAACTTCTTCGAAACATGAAAGAGCTTTGGAGCTATCATCGATCGAAGGGAGAGGATTTATGGCTTGCTGGAGATACCGAAGATTGGGTTCATCTTCTGGAACTTCATGTATTCGATGTTAGCAGCTTGCCATTCCTTGGTCATAGTATGTGGCTTAGATGCTACAAAAGAAGAGAGAAACGAACTATCAGTTTCCAGTTTCTCAATTTTTCATCAAAGTTTACCTTTGGAGGCGAGGATCAAAGAGATCACACCGCTGAGACCAAATGCAGCAATAACGCTAAGTCCAACAGCCTGAGACTTTGGCATCTTTTCTAAAGCGTGAACAATGGACATTCTGAGTGTTCGAGGAATAAAGCAGCGAATTAACGTGTTAAAGAACTAAAACAATCGATCAACTCGATGCCACCGTTCCTGAAGCAGACTTTTCCAAATCTCTTTATTTAGAAAAATCGATATTTTACGAGATTTGCTTTATTTGGCATTGCAATAAAAGTTCGAGTTTTCAGAAAGTCGAGTAGTATGTCTAAGTCTCTCTCGTTAGAGGAGTATTGTTCTCTGCTGCTTTGCTTCGATTTTGAACGAAGAAAAGGCGATCAACCTGACAGTAACTCCTTTCGTATTATTTCAGAGGGTCTAGAAAGTATTTGCAATTTAAGCTTGGTACTAGGGCTAACACTTTCCCTCTGCGGAGATCTACAGAGCGCGAAGACTTTCACTAATTGTTATAGAATCAGATTGAAATGAGTAGTATTAATGGGTAAGCTATCAGACCGAAATCATTTTGAGGGCATTTAATTGTTACATGGCACTAGTCGGAGTCTCTCGGCGCCAATGTCTATGTCGCAGAATAGCGGAGGAGCGCCGAGGAAAATGGTCATTAAGCCCTTCAAAGTGCAACCAAAGCTTCCTGAGAACTTTGAAAGCGCAACATGGGAAAAGTTGAAACAGGCAATTGGTAGCGTGTATAATAAGAATGCGTCGCTGCTGAGCAAGGAGGAATTGTATCGCGTCAGTGAATTCTCCACCTCTCTTTCTCTTCCACTCTCCTGACTTTCATCCTTCCTCGGACTCTAGGCGGTAGAGGACTTGTGTGTGCATAAGCTGGCTGCGAATCTCTATGAATCGCTGAGCAAGGAGATCGATGCCTACGTCAGAGTGAAAGTGCAGCTGCTGGCCAGTCAGGTAAAATATAAAAATAGCCATACGTCATTCACTTCCTCGCTCGATAGACTGTTCTGGACGCCGCTCTCTTTCTGTCAATGTTGGATACGACGTGGCAAGATCATTGCGAGCAGCTCAGCACTATTCGCAACATCTTTCTCTACCTCGACAGAAGCTACTCGCTGCAGCCAGCGAATGGCGCGAGAGAGATCTGGGACCTCGGCAACGTCATCTTCCGCAAGGAGATGGAGCAACTGCCAGGCCTGCTCACTAAGATCGTTCATGCGATGCTGACGACGATAGAGTGCGTCAGACAAGGCGAAGACAACCTGCTAACGAACGACTCGCTCATCCTCAGCCGCATCACGCATATGCTGCTAACGTTGCAGTGCTATCACACGTCATTCGAAGTCGCTTTTCTTGAAGACTCTCGACGATTCTTCACGGCAGAAGGATCGATGTTGCTGACGCAGCTAGACACCGCGAAGTTCCTGTGCCACGTCGACAGACGCATCTTCGAGGCAGTGGAGATGACAACGAAGTGTCTTGACGTCAGCACAAAGCGCGCCTTGCTCGACATCGTGGAGCAGCACCTGCTCAAGCCACACGTCACTACCTTGTTGGAGAGAGGCTTCAAGGCGCTTATGGATGACAATCGTCGGGAAGATCTTCGCCGAATGTTTTGTCTCTTCGAACGCGTCAAAGCTCTTGACCTTCTGAAGGTGGGTTGGAGCATGTACATCAGACAGATGGGCGAGTCTCTCATGAGCAATCTGAGTCAACAGAAGAGTTTCGTGGAGGATGTGCTGACGTTTCAAGAGAGACTAGAAGTCATTCTCAAGTCCTGCTTCTTCAACCAGGTAAAAGGAAGATGATATCACGCACATGACTAACTTGACTCGTATGGCGTCATTAGGAGTTGTTCCGACAAGCGCTCAAGTCTTCCTTCGAGCACTTCCTCAACATCAATCAGAGAGGTGCGGCGGAGCAGGTCGCGCGTTATGTGGACAACAAGATGCGTGGGCAACGAGGCATGACTGAGCTAGAGATCGAGGCGAAGCTAGACCAGGTGATGACGTTGTTCAAGTACTTGCACGAGAAGGACATCTTCGAGGCCTTCTACAAGAAACACCTGTCCAAGAGACTGCTGCTGGGCAAGTCCGCCTCCTACGACTTAGAGAAGAACATGCTGGCGAAACTCAAGGCGGTAAGATGCTCCGCGCCATCCTACGTCACCTCCCACAGATGCACTGACGTTCTTTACTTGTTATGAATGTTAGGAGTGTGGCGCTACCTTCACTTCGAAGCTGGAGGGAATGTTCACTGACGTAGAATTATCGAGGCAGTGCCAACTCGCCTTCTCAGAACACGTCAGTCCAAGTCTGAACACTACCTCGAACACTCCCTTAAAATCACCTCACAGCACTACTTCTATTGCCTCAGAGGCAGTGGAGGAGAGTAGTGGTGGCACAGCTCCTTCCTCCTCGTCTGGTGTGAGGAAGGCGGTGAAGACTGAGCTGGCGATACAGCTGCTGACGACAGGTTACTGGCCCACGTATCCCACATATCCCAACCTCATCCTCCCGCCTGAGCTGACACTGCTGATGACGCAGTTCCAGCAGTTCTATGAGAGTCACTACCAAGGCAGACGACTGACGTGGGCTCATGCCCTCGAACGATGTGTCGTCATTGGCTGGTTTCCGAAGAAGAGACACGAGCTAGAGGTCTCGCTGCTCCAGGCTCTCGTGCTGAGGTGTTTCAACAGCGCCGACAAACTGTCATTCTCTGACGTCATGAAGATGACGGGCATTGAGGCGGAGGAGTTGAAGCGCACTCTCCTCTCTCTGAGCAATGGAATGCAGGGCACACATGTGTTAAAGAAAGAGCCGAAGGGAAGAGACTGTCTCGAGACCGACTCTTTCCTCTTCAACGCGCAGTTCACGAACCCGGCGATTCGCATTAAGATCAACACCATCCAGGTAAAATAACACGTCATTTGTCTCCTTCTCACTGACATGCGACGACTACGACGTAGGCGAAAGAAACAGCGGAGGAGGTGGAGAAGACTCACGAGGAGGTGTTTCGAGATCGCGAGTATCAGGTGGACGCGGCTATTGTGCGCATTATGAAGGCGAGAAAGCGCCTGACGCACACCCTGCTGATAAGCGAGACGATGACGCAACTGAAGTTCCCCGCTCAGAACAACGACATCAAGAAGCGCATCGAGTCTCTCATAGAGCGAGAGTACCTGGAGAGAGATCCCGAAGACAACTCGATGTACCGCTACCTCGCATAACTCATAACTCTCTCTCCTCCTCGCACCTCCTTGATTGTAATTATTCAAAGAAAATCTGTCCCTCGATGATGACGTCACATGGCATTAACATATCTTATCTTGTCCTATTCTAATAAATACCATCACCTACTATCAACAGAGCGACGTCACTACCACTATCAGCTACTTCCAGTTCATCAGAAGCCAGATGAGCAGTCTGACGGTGACAGTGAACCCGACGAGTCCCTTGAGAATCGCTGACGACATCCACACAAGTCCTAGGCTTCTGACGTATCCCGATGCCACGGCGCCGAGACAGAGGATGAGCATGTGTCTGCCCAGAGTGAGCACAGGGCCACGTGGCCCCAGCTGCAGCAGCGGCTCAGCGAAGGCATGCGACCACTACCTCGGAGGTGAATCCAAAGAAAGAGAACATTGGGAGAGGAAGTGACTTACCGGCTGTTGAGTGACGGGGTCTTTCGCCCATCGCTGCAGTCGCTGCACTGACGTCATACTGTTGATCCGCTCCTTCAACTTCTCTGTCTTCTTCGAGTAGCGCAGGTCCGTCAGGGTCGTGTCTTCGAAGGTTTGGAACACCAGCATCGGAGAGAACATGCGAATTTTCAGTTGAGGGTGACGCCAGGCGTCGAGGTCGACGTGGTGCACGGCCTTCGGACACAACGTCAGCAGCTTCTTCGCCCCTGCGAGAGAGACGATGTAGCCGTGAGTGCCAGCAGGCTTCACTGGCTGATAGAAGGACTCGCTGAACCTCCGCAGCGGTCTCGTCCCTCCGTAGTACGTGGAGAACAAGATCGGCCCGAGGCCGTCGCGGCCGTCTGGATCTACTCTACCGATAGCTCCGAGGAGGATGACGTCATAGTCCTCCTCGCCCTTCGACGAGTTTCGCAACTCTTGTAAGTGATGAATCAGTCTTTGCTTGAAGTTGTCTACGAGGCGTACGTCATCCTCGAGGACGATGGCTGACGTCAGGTTTTTCTCCACCACGAGAGACCAGAACTTCCTGTGCGACAGATAGCAGCCCAGCACTCCCCTAGGCTGCAGCATGCGAGCGAGAAGGGTGGTTTGCTCACACAGGTCGCTGGGGGCGATCGCCTTGCCGTCCACTGCTGACAGTCGGTGGACGAATCGGCCCAGGCCGGCCTTGTCAATCTCCTCACTGACGCGCTGCCAGCGAGACACAGCGCGATCTAGATTCACCACGAAGATTGGGGGTATTACGCTCTCGTCTAAGAGCTCTCCTTCAGAGGGAGAAAGAGACAGAGGAGACTCAATGACGATCAGAGGGCTCCACGTCACTCCTTGTGAAGGAGCGAGAGAGACGGCCATCGTCTCTCCATTCACTGTTCGATTAGCCTCGTATTTATATTCTTGTGAAGGAAAGAGATCGAGTTGACAGGTTATTCTGGAGCAACAAAGCAGACAGCAGAGGAGGAGAAGGCGCAGCGTGGCTCCTTTCTTGTCGAGAAAACACACTTGACCAGAGGTCCAAATCATAATGTATGAAGCCTCAAAGCGTCAGGAGAATAAATTGTGCAGATTGAAGGAGATATCCTCTGATCTGCTGAGATCTGATGAGATTCGTGTGATTGTTAGTCGATGAAGAGTTTTGACAGTCAAATCAAACCTCACCTGTCTATTCTGAATAAACACCTCCCTCAGATGAAGGGGAAACCCTGGCAGGTAACTTGAGACTTTTACGACATAAACTATCCATTCGCATTGGATATTATATTTATTTTAATTTATAGAATACTATGCGAAGTCCTTATGTCATAATGCTCAAAACTATTCTACAACCTAAAATATAATTTCAGCAACTCTCCTCAAATGAGGCGACTCCTAAGAAAAGAGTCAACTCAAGCAAGCAGAAGGTGGCTAATTCCTAACAATAACGAAAACTGAGACGGAGAAAAGGAATGAACGTCGTACAACTGGAGGTCGTTATTCTATGCATCGAAAGCGATGATCTAAAAATAAGTATGGTCGGGTAGCGGTGGAGGCGTTTGAATCTTTTCTATGATTGTGTTGGTAAACGATGTGTCATCTCTTGTGAGAGGGCTCTCTCTCCCTCTTTCTGACTTTACTTGCCAGAGACAGCAGTGATGAGACTGCGGATGAACTTCATCTGCACTCCCTTGTTGTTGGCGTAGTTGGCATCAGTGTATCCCCACCAGTCCCAGCAGCCGTTAGGGTTGGAAGGAGCGGAGTAAGATCTCTTCGCGAAAGGATACAACATAATGATGTTGTTGGCCTCGGCATACTCATTCATGCCGATGTTTTCGACGAAAACAGTGCCGATGTCATCCTCTGTTTGCTCGCATCCGTGAAGAACAACATGGAGGGAGCAGGTGGTTCCAGACTGACAGGCAGTTGGGACATAGATGTAGCCGGTGTCAGCGAGGGAGGTCTTGGTGCCAGAGATGTAGCTGGTCTGGCTGAAGGATAGGAGGTTAGCCTTCACAGCCGTCACTCCGCTCTTCAAAGTACCGTAAAGGGTAGTGAGTGCGTTGCCAGCACCATCGAAGCCACATTTGCCGATGTAAGGTGACTTCAATTGAGCGCAGGCACTGCCATAGCTGACGGTAGGCCAGCAGTGTTGAGATGGAACAGCGTAATCAGCGACGAGCTTCTGGATGTCGACGAAGTTCTGGTAGTAGGTCTCGAGGGACTGCATGACCTTAGGGTCAACGACGGTGTCATCGGCACCAGAGTAAAGGTAGACTGGATCGTCCTTCATGTTGATTGTCTTGTCGATTAATCCTTGGTTCTCGTATTTGGTGGTAGTCTGGAGTAAGGAAGTGATGCTTGGAGTGCCCATAAAGGTGTACATGCATTGCTCCTCTGCGTAGATCAGGTTTCCGCGAGCACAATAGTAAGGACCGCCAGCGAAGACTGCAGATCCATTGATAATGGAACTGTAAGTGACGTGTAATTGCACAGCCATGAATCCTCCAGAGGATAAACCAGAGACTGTAACATCAGACACTGAGTATTGGCTCAGAGAGCCCTTACTAGCGGCAAAAATTACAGGAAGAACGATCAAGAGAACCCACAACATCTGAGACGAAGAATGTAAATCAATTAACGGTGAAATTATTTGAAGTAAGGGGCTTACCATTTTGAGAAATTGAATCTTCGTTGTTTTTTAAAAGTAGCGAGAAAGAAGTCGGGAGGGCGGGGGATAATCGTCAGAAAGAGAGTGAGGAGGGGCAGGGATTTCACTGACCTTTGTTAGAGAGAGAGTCGCAGAGATTCACAGCGGAGATTTGGATCTCGAAGTTGGATTAGATTGTGAATGAAGCTGCTTTCTTCAAGGACTTTCTCGCCGTAGATTCACACCTTGCTCTGTAGTGACTTGAAGTGAGCGAAGTCAAGAAGCGCGATTTTATACAGCACATGCAAATCCTAAAAGCGCTTCTCGATTGCTACATATCTGTGATGCCTTATAAATAGAAATTCTTGTTCGGCGTTTCATGCGGAATTTTGGTTGTTATTGGAGGATTTGTTTGAAAACTGAAAAGAATCAGAATCTCTCAACAACTATTCGTCATCACAATATAATCACAATACAACTACAATATAACCACCAATCACTAATCACTATTAATATATACAATATACATACAATATACACCAACCAACCAACCAACCAACCAACCACGATGTTTCCCTCCTTCTCCTCCCTCCAGACTTTGTCCATCGTTCTTCTCGTCGCGCAAAACACCTGTCTCGTGATTCTAATGCGCTATTCGCGGTCAAATCATCTGAACCAACTGTATTCCACCACATCAGCCGTGTTTGTCATGGAAATAGTGAAATTCGTTGCATGTTTATTCTTATTACTCGTTGAGAAATGCTTCAGTTTTCGCGTCTTTCTGGTCGAGTTGTATGAAGAGTTGTTAATGAGGCCGTTCGAGCTGCTCAAAGTCGCTGTGCCTGCGATTCTTTTCACCATTCAGACGAACCTTCTGTACTACGCTATCTCGAGGATAGACGTGGTGACCTTTCAAGGGATATCTCAGCTGAAACTTCTCACCACTGCCTTCTTCTCTGTCGTGATGCTGAAGAAGTCGCTGTCTGGGTGGCAGTGGGTGGCATGCGGATTACTCGCCTTGGGAGTTACGCTGACACAGCTCGCGAACTTTAAGAAGTCTGAAGCTTCCGTGGGATCTGCTGCGTTGGGCGAGTCAGTGTCTGTGATGACGGATGCTATGATGGGTATGATGGCGGTGATCTGTGCTGCGATTACCAGTGGCTTCTCAAGCGTTTACTTCGAGAAGATTCTCAAGAACAGCACCACGTCACTCTGGATTCGCAATCTGCAGATGGGACTCTTCTCCATCTTCTTTGCGGGCGCTGCAATGATGATGTCATCGGACTGGAAGCTCATTGTGAAGGAAGGCACTGTCTTCCACGGCTACACAGCTATCGTCATTGCGATGATCGGACTGCAAGCACTCGGGGGACTTGTCGTGGCGTTAGTGATGAAGCACACTGACAACATCGTGAAAGGATTCGCTGCCTCCGTCAGCATCGGACTGTCATGGCTCCTCTGTGCTGTCTTCTTCGACTATGACGTCAGCATGCGAGGGTTAGCTGGGATGATTCTGATCATGTTGGCGGTGTCATTGTATTCCTCATCTCCACCTAACACCTCTTCTTCGCCTGTGAGTCTAAAGCAAGGCATCGAATCACCTGTTAGCAGTGCAGCGCCACCGATGATACTACCCAACACTGTCAATGTCAATGTGAAGCACTGAATAGATTAAGACAGAGACTAATAGCGAAGACCCGAGAAGATTTGATTGCCTCTGTTTGGAGGGAGGCATGTTTTGAGAGGAGCAGACAAAAGAAGGATTGTCTGTAACTTGTCCCTTCCTTTAGAAGAAGAGGTATGTTCGTGGATATGCTCGATACGACGAAGAGATCAGTCTTATAGAGGGGCGTTAGATGAAATAAGATTACATTAGGAGAGGTCATAGGCAATAGACGAGTCGAGCATGTTAAGTAGTAATAATAATACTAACAATAGATACTGGATATAATACTAATTTACTTGTAAAATATTTTTAATTAATGTGAGATATGATCCTTTTAAGAAGTATTAAGAACCCAACTTATGAAGATTCGTTCATTGATGTGACGCATCTCTCTTAACGAGAGTTCTTCACTCTCGATAGGATAGACGATGTCTTCTTCATGAGAAGAACGATCTTCTGACAGAGAAAGAGAAACAATAACAATAATATAACAATAATATAAAACAACAACAACAACAACAACAACAACAACAACAACAACAACAACAACAACGACTATCACCCCTATCAAACCAGACCATTCCTTCGTAGTACTCCTTCAGAAGACGAGACAGGGGACATGAGCCATCAACCTCCTCTCTCCTCTGAGAACAATGACAACAACAACGATAACAGAGAAAGCAAAGACGACTCCGTCATCTTACCAACCATAACACAAACTTCATATATTCAAGCCACAACTATAAATCCTATGATCACTTCCTCCAACACTGCGAATGTCGCGAACAATGGAAACCTGTCAGCGGCCCCACCACCTCAGAACACGCGACCTCATAACTGGTCCACATCGCTGTTCGACTGTCTGCAGGAGGAGGAGTCGTGTTGGTGGAGCTTCTGGTGCTGCTGCGTCGTCGCTGCGAGGAATGCGGGAGAGTTCGGCCTTGGAGACCCCAAAAAGCACATTTTGCTCTTCTTGATCGCTCTCTTTGTCGGCTGGCTGCTCATGGTGCTGCACCTAGGACTAGCGGGACCTTTGCTCCTGATCGGCGTGGCAGTCTATTACGTCTATTATCGCACGAATATCCGCCAGCAGATAAAGGCGCAGCTGCACATCCTCGTCGGAGAGTGGATGAGCGACTGTCTGCTGCACTGCTGCTGTGCCTGCTGTGCGGTAGCGCAAGAGGCGAGGGAATCTCTGACTGCTCCTAGGAATAAGCGTCTCGATTACTGCTCGGCGCAAGACTTGGCGGAAATTGCGCCATCCGCCGACAATCTCTTCGATGACGTGGAGCAGGGACCAGCGGCAAACAGCGTGGAGAGGTGGCAGTCCATCTACTTCAAGCTGTCTGTGACGTCGCAGAACATCTTGATCGTGCTGGGCGTGTTGTCGTTGGGTCTCGTCGGGTTGCTCTTGCTCGCTAATCCCCTCGTCGTCGTCGTGCTTCTCATAATATTCCTCCAGCCGCTCGTCATGCTCTACCTCATCTACTGGCGAAATAGGCGCAAGTTCGCGCAGCTGGATTACGTCATCAAGATGTTCTTCGTCGGGTTTTTTATCTCAACGACTCAGAGCATCCTCCTCGAGGAAATACTGCAGAACCTCGTCACTCTCCTGGGACTGCTGCTCTTCTTCCTCACCTCCTCAGACACGTTATCGTCTCCCCCCTCTGACGCCACCTCCTCCTCTTCCTCCGCTGCCTTCTCTGCGATGCTCGGTCAGCTCTTCCCGACGAGAGGAAGTTTCCTGTATGAGTCAGACCCGAGCCACGTCAGCCTCTTCACAGCCTACACCTCCTATAACACCTCCTACGACACTACCTCTCACTCCCCCTCTCCCCATATCAACCTCGCATCATCTAACTCCACGTCATTCAATCCCGACGAGATTCCCCGCGACCTCTTGGCGCACAATCTCTGGCTTGTGCTCTTCGTGCTCTTCCTCATGGCATTCGTGGTCGCGGCGGGCGTCGAGGAGAGCATGAAGCACTTCGCTGTGCGTTGCTGTCGCTTCGCCGCGCCTCTGAAGGATCCGCATGTCGTCTTAGTCTATCTGGTGGCGGCGGCGCTGGGTTTCGCCACTGCGGAAAACATCGAATACGTCTTCGGAGTACACGGATCGCCCATCCCCGGCACGTCACGCTTCGTGGGCGAACTTGCTGTCCTGGGCATGCGCCTGCTCATGCCCATACATCTCATCTGCGCAGTGCTGCAGGCGGCGCAGATGGCGCAAGTGGTGCTAGGCATCGCACCACAACTCAACCTCGGCAGAGTAAGCCAACACCTCCTATCTCATCTATGAAGAGAGTGACGTCATTAACATCGCTATAGGTGTTGCTGCCAGCAATCTTCCTGCACGGCAGTTTCGACTATTTCCTCTTCGCCATTGGCGCAATTCAATACGCCTTCGACCTTCAGTCGATCGCCCTCGACGTCATCTCCATGGTCGTTCCCCTCGTCATCACTGTGGTGGGCGCGATCTGGGCATATCGCTCGTACGCCGAGGTAAGACGAACCACCTCTCTTACAACACTACCTCGCACCTCTTCTAACACCTCTCTGTCTCTCTCTCGATACAATAGGTGGAGAAGCGATTCCAGCAGAACTGGCGCACGATCACTACGCAAGAGGACGAGGGAGTGGTCAACACACTACTGTAGCGCACTAAAGACATGACGTCAGTGTAAATTGGTAAATAAATCTTTTTTATTTATACGCCATAGAATGACGTCACGACAACGTCCTCGATCACACTACCATACACTACCTACTCTACTCTATCACTACCTCTATCACAGCTGCTCTCCCTCCTCGTGACTCATGGGAGCTGCGAGGAGAGCAGGTGACGTGTTTTCTCGTAGCCGAGGAATAGCGCCGCATTGGCGGGAAATGCGCGGATTATCGCCACCTGAACGCCAGTGAGCAAGCCACGCACGCCACGAGTGCGAATGATGTCTCGGAAGACGCCGCGGACCGTGAGACTGCTGTCGTCACTCACCTGTATGCGAGATTTGATGGTGTCAGGGACGATCGAACAGATCCAGCCGATCTGACCGGCCAGCCTAAGACAACACGTCACACGTCAGACACTCTGAGAGAAGGGAGACACGTCACTTACCCGCCTGAGATGAAGAAGATCGTGTGGTCGGACCATGACGTCATTCTTCGTAGTGCGTAGCAGAGAATGTCGTAAGAGCCGAAGAAGCTGGCGTAGAAGGGCACGTCACGCATCACCTGCACGGGCATGCCCCGCCATAAGCCCATCGTTCCGTGTTTATGAACGATCCCCCTGATGATGGCGCTGACGTCACTGGCCTTGCCTGCGAGGATATTGGCTTGCGCACGACACTTGACAGTGTCGCAGGGACAGAGGACGAAGGAGGTGCAGAAACCTGTCACCCCGCCTAGGATGAAGGGCTTGACGAAGGACTTGTCCGCCTGCTCCTGTCTCTCTATACTAGCCTGCTCCTCGGGGAACAGGCGCTTCAAGAAGCCATTAATGGCGAAGGCCACGCCATTCTCTAAGAGTTGGCCGGTGAGAGCGGGAGTGCTCCCTCGCCACAGCGCCGTCACTCCTCCCTGCTGGACGGTTGAGCGAAGGGTCGAGAAGATATTCACACGGCCAGCCTCGTGAGTCATGACCTGCATACGCACTTTGATCGTGTCGAAGGGCTGACCGGTGTACACGCAGCAAGTCGATCCTATCGCGCTGGAAATGACGTCTTTCAGCGTCTCTCTGAAGCCTGACACGCCATCGAGCGTCGAAATTGTGGTAGTTGATTCCATCGGTGCTTACTGAGGATGATGAACGAGAAGAGAACAAAGAGAGCCTGGGGTTGTAATAGTTGGAGAGAAGAGGTTAATCATTAATGGTCTCGAGAGTGAGGATACAGTGAGTGCTCCGAGTTGTTTGTATGATATGGATGGGGCTGTTGTTTGTATTTGTATTGTGGGGGTTGTAAGTTGTTTTAGGTGGTTTAAAAGATGTGCGATCCTTCGAACTTTGAAAAACCTCTCACCTGCGAAATCTGAAATTGGAAGTTTCGAGTTTTCGTTGAAGTTGGTAACTCTTGTTATAAAGTTGTTTCTTCTATTTAGCATTTTAAGAGGTGGAGACGCGTCGAGTGATTGGGGGTTGATGATTAAGTTATTATAATACAATGGAAAAGCAAGCACCATCAACAACAACGAACAACCTAACCAAAGAAGGAACCGGGAATAAGGTGTTCTGAGCTCAGCTCAGACTAAATTAAATATAAATGTACATAAAAACAATCTTACTAAATCCTATTAATGCGTTAATGGTAGCAAGCAGAGATATCGAGAGCTAATTTTCGTAGCTTCTCGTCTTCTAATTGCTCACAGTGAAGTTTCCAGCACTGCTCGTCGAAGAAACCACTGCACTGCAATTGTTTGGCAAGGAAGAGCTTGGCGGACGGGAAGGTGGCAGGAGATGCCGATGCTTTCTTGACAAGTGCCATAAGTCCTCGTGCAGCCTGACGTCTCATTTGAACACATAAGCAAGACGGTTTGCTACCAACGGCATTATCAACACATCGGATGATGCTGTCGAAGTCTTTGAGGTGGAGGAAACACTCTTGATAGCAGTCAAACTCGCAGAGCATACCGAATGCCATCATAGTGAATTGTCTGAGATCGTCGTCGCTCTCTTCGTGTTCGTGTAACAACAACTCAATGCTTTGATAGCAGAGGTCTTGACACTCTGGGAGGAAGAGAAGAGACTTATCGGCATTCTCTGCGAGGTCGCAGAGCATTCTTGCTGCCTCGACACGAGTTTCCATGTTCGGACTGCCAGCCATCTTCACGATAGGCTCAACACCTTGAAGAAAGAGTTCCTTATTTTGAACAACCTTAGTAGAAACCATAGATAACGGAAGCGGAAGGGCCCCGCCTCTTAGCCTACCGCCTTTCTTAGGCTTGTTCTCAACGAGTCCCTCTCCTCCACTCAACACAGCAGCCTGCAGAGACTCAAAGATCTCAGCGCAGTTCTTGACACGACTTTGTGCCACACTACCGTCACCCTTCACACGCTTAACCTCAACGAGGTGATCCTCGCAGAAGGAATCCCAGTAGCAGCTTACGTCGATCTCTCGCTGATTAGAGCCTCGGAAGAATTTGCACTTCCACTAAACATCACCTCATATAAGCGACATACAACGCGACAGTTATGACAGTACTCACCGTGGCCTCAGAGGGAATGAAGCAGGAGTCATAGTCGCTCAGCTCTTTCAGCACCTTGTCCACAACCACCTGAATGCGGTGGAAATCGATTTCCTTTGTGTAGAAGGAGAGGTTAGGAGAAACTCTAGTGGGTTTCTCAGGACATTGGACGGTGATAGAGGAGGAAGGGACGGCGACGGAGTTCGGAGAAGGAGTGACAGCTAACAGCAGATTCTTCTTACTGCTAGCGTGACTGTTAGGAACTGAGGTAAAAAGCTTTCTGTCATCAATGAAGAGGTCTGTCTTGTGAGCCGGGGTAGATTGTAGTAAGGAGAAGGAATGAGCCTCGGAAGCGAAGACTTCCACGGCGCGATACTTAGTGAAGTGCTCAGAGCCTGAATGAAAGTTAATTGCTGAATCAGCATCAAATACTTGAAATTCTTCTTCCATCTTTAGAGTTGAATGTAATACGATTGATAATTAAAATATAGAGCAAATAAGAAGTAAATAAAACGATTCGATAGAGATTAGTGGAGATGTTTCGCTTGATTTCGATAGGAATAATTAATTATTGCTCGGATTGCTTCGCGGAGTCTTGATCGGAGTTATAAAGTAAAAATAACAGCGCACATGATTGACAAGGTAGTGATTAATCTGATAATAATAAGATAATAGTAGTAATTGTCTTGTCTTAAGAGGAGTTCGATAGATGCGATTATCGAAGTAATTGGCGATGGATTCCTAATGCACTCAAGATCGCTATGATGGCAATGGGCGCAAAACTGAAAAGCTTTTGTGGTTTCAGTAAGCGTTTCTTTCAAGATACGCGAGGGCACACTACAGTAGAGGTAACCGTTATACCGTGATTACCGATTTCTGCTGTATGAGATCTTAGGGGTGAAAAGGTCACGTTTGGTCACTACTGGTCTCTTGCTATTGTAGAGTTGCACTCTATCGAAAGTGAGATGTTGAGATTTCTGTCAGTCTTAGCATGTATGTTATGATAAAAGAGGCGGCGTCATTTGAATTTACAAAGATTAGATATGATGCAAACCAACGAATGAACACAAAAGAAACAAGAAGATCTCTCTCATTACTTTCATTGCAAAAAATACGAGATTAGCGATGAGAGAGTCTTGTTCCAGTGCTGTATGGCAATAATGTGACCATCGCAGACATACAAGAAAACGAATGCGATGGAATTATCATCAGAGCTGAGCAAAGCGAAGCAGAGGAGAGAAAGAGAAGAAGAAGGAAAAGAAAATGTCTACGCAGTATAAAAATTGATCTGAGCAACCACAAGCAGGGATGTTTGTCGCGCACTTGAGCAGTCAAGAAAGTGCGTTGTCGTGGCAGTATGTCATCATTCTCATATTATTTGTGAGTGCAAGCTACATATATATCACAGGATCAATAAATTATTTTCTTCCAGGTGCAGGTCGCACAGGAGGCGTGTTAGGACGGCCTATCATACAATAAAACAGGGGCATTATTAAAAAATCGTGACATCAATTACCTGCTCCAGGAGCCTCATTTGCCTGATTTAATCTTTGCTTCTTCTCTGCAGGCTTTAAGATTTGGAAGGAACACATCAGAGTATCATCGACACTCATCATCGCACCAGCATTATCGAACTCTCCACAGTAGTTAGGAGCACTGAAGATCGTGACTAACTGTCTTCGCGCGAAGAACTCATAGCCATCCTCCACAACTTGGTGAGCGCGACATATTAAATCTAAATCGTGTCTTCGCAAGAACTGTGCCACGACATCCTCACCGAAGGTGAAAGAGACGCCACGATCGTTCTCTCCCCAGCCAACGATATCCTTGTCAGGGTCAGCCCAGAGCAAGTCACACAACAATCCAGTGTCAGGGATATCTAAAAGCAATTGTTAATAGGACTGAACTCAGAGGAAGGGAGTGCTGGCGTGATGTTACCTGTAGGTCTCATGATTCTCTTGATTTGCTCCATGTTCAGTAGTTCAGGACTCAGACCGCCGTGCATGCACAAGATCTTATCATCTACAATAGCAGCGAC
>VFQN01003486.1_pt1 | contig 22368 bp, 42 predicted proteins | sample 3512371 | NCBI WGS metagenome assembly VFQN01 (sample SAMN10412370, study PRJNA504923) | tailings metagenome | isolation source: Replicate 2 from Balatoc abandoned mine | place: Philippines: Itogon, Benguet | collected 2017-08-28
GGCAGGTGCGAGACAAACCCCGCGACTGCGTGGTCACCCATGTACATAAACTGTTATGCATGGCCTTTGACACCTCACAATGTCCGGAAATGTGGCTCAACAGTCCAACACCCGCTCGGTGGCGTTGGGAGTTTGCATTTTAGGGGCTGCTGCTGCGGCGTGCTGTGCTGCATGTTATGGGTATTGCTGCTACGTGCACACGCTGCCGGCTGCAGGTGCGGCTGCCGGCGCTGCTGGAGCTGCTGGACGCGGCGGCGAGCGCGCCCGCCACCACACACGTGGCTGCCAGGGCACCCGTCTGACGTGACCCGTGGGTCGTTCACGCACAAGGGGACAGGCGCAGCAGGCCGTCAGCTGCGGGGCTGTGGCTGGAGGGCAAAGCGACGGAATAGCGCGCGGCTGAGGGCTACGCGATGGCCAATTGGTCGCGTGTAGGAAGGGGCAAAGCACGGTACAGGCCTCAAGTTGCGCGGCTGCGGCTGCTGGAGTGGCCAGGAGTGGCTGAGCTAACGGATGCTTGGGTCCTGACCCATGGGTCGCGCTGGTGGCGAGAGCAATTTGGATCTCGAGAGGCTCTGGGGAGTTGGGTGTCAACCGGCTGGCGCCCAATTGGCCATGATGCAGGGAGTGCACTGAGGTGTAACACCGCTTTGCGGTCACAGGGGCAGGTGCCTCTGCACTGCCGGCAGTGCATGCGGCTGCTATGCATGAGGCTATTGGGTTACTGCCAGCCGGCTGAGGGTACCGGAACGTGTGCATCAGAAGCAAATGCACGTCGCCCGTCATGGGCTGCAGAGTGTCGTACAGGAGTACGTGTGCATGTTGACGTTGCATGGGCGGTATGGTCGGCGGAGCATTACGACTTCCAGGCACGAACATAGGGTGCCGGCGTTTAGGGCAAGGCCTAAAAGGGTCTTAGAGTCCATTCAGGTCCATTCCTGGTCCATTGCAGCACTGCTCGTATTCCTGGGAAGCGACGTATGCAGTAGAGGTCCATTGCAGCACTGCTCGTATGCCTGGGAAGCGACGTATGCAGTAGAGCTTAATTGAGGCTCCTGCATCATTGCGTCATGCACTACACTTGTGACTGTTGAAGCCTCGTGCAATTGAGGAAGCTGCGTGGTTGCATGCTTGCGGCGTGACACTGGAGCGGGTAAGTTAGGATCCTCGCACGGCCCGTCAATTTCGAAAGCATCCATGCATGCTGGCTTACCGGTAGAGCTTAGGTTACTGGTTTCATGTCCTGCCCCTTGCTCCGTTGCAAGCGCTATCGTAGACCATTATCGGTATGCCCTTTGCGCTGTGTGCGCCAGGGGGGGTTGGCTACGTGGCATAGGCGCTGGAGGTAGACGCTAGAGGACAGTGCCCTTCGCGGTGCGCTATTTGCACGTGTAGAGCACGCGTGTAGGGCCTGTGATGGACCACGGGACGTCCAATGGTGCACACAAACCGTGTACTGTTGCGCCCGGGCGTTGCGCGTTGCGGGGATCTTGTACGGTACCTTGGCTCCCGCTTCCTTGTTTCTGGACATCGATCTTCCTTAACAGAGCCCTTGGCTGATGCGTGATGCCCCGACGGCCTGTGGCTTAGGTGGTGTGCCTGCGGCCGCTGCGGGTCGGTTCGGGGTTCCTAGCCTCACATAAAGGGTGTCTTGGCCTGGCTAGGCTGCCCTGCCGCCCGGCGCCGCATATCACCAGTACCCATGCATTGTAATGCAGTGAGGGGGTGCCATGCAAGATCTCCCTTGGCGTTATCAGTCCTGTCCCCAAGACTCCAAATAGTTCTCGCGGCGCCGTGAGCCGTGAGCAGGGTTGGGCGGGGCAGGCTCCAGGGTTTGGGTTTGGGCAGGGGAGAGTCCTCGGGGGCCTCGTGGCCACAAATGACAGCAGACCGACACAAATCGTTCCCTCCACCGTACTGCTCGAGAAACTTCGGCCTCGCTCGTTGCTCCACGGCAAGCGGGCCCCCACGTGCGCTCACTAACCAACGTAACCGTCAGCGCTTGTCATGCGCACCACTCTCTGCCTTCTGCGCCCAGCCCTACGGTGCCCCCCGCTACACTCCTGCGCATGCCAGCACGTGTCCTGCTCGGCCGGGTGACGCCGGTGTTTACGTCCACTGCGCTCGCCTCCTGCAACTGCATGCTCCTCACTTGCTCTCTATCATGTGCTCTGCAAGCCGACATGCTCCACGCATATCTCCACAGTGCACCGCTCCTGTCATCATGCTACGCTAGCACGCTTGCGGCTTGCCCCACACGTGCCCATTAACGGCGCCGCAACCTCTCCCCGCCCTCCAGATCCGCCACCTCTCTGCAACATGACCTCCAGCCCGACGCCCGCTGCCGCCCCTGCCCCCACGCGTACCCCCGGCACGTGGCAGGTGGCACACCCCATCGGCGGCACACCAGCCTCCACTCCCCAGTCCCCAACACATCAATTGTTGCAAAACAAGGTGGGTACCGCAGCATCCTCACACAGCCGCCTTGACCGTAACACTGGGTTGCTGCTCCTGCTCTTGCTTCTGCTGCTGGTGTGGATGCTGCTGCTGCGACTGGTGCACCGCCAGCAGATCCACATGCGAGCCGACCCCTGGCTCGTTCCGGGCCTCCAGCAGAACGCTTGCGCTCCACCAGCCCCCACACTCCGCCTGCATCTCCAACATGTCACCGCGCCGCAGTTGCTGCAACTCTGGCCTCCGCCGCCGGCTGCTGCTCCCCCGCCGCCGCCAGCAGCCCCAGCTCCGTCAGCCGACGCGACAGGATGCCACGTGCCTCCCGCCGCGACCACGCCAGCCCCTCCTCCACGCTGCCCACCTGCACGCGGCGCCGTCACCACAATACATACATAATATTTAATAATATTTAATAATTACATAATATTCAATAATACAGGCCAGCCCCTCCTCCACGCTGCCCACCTGCCCCGCGCCCGCCGGCAGGTCGGAGGGGGACCACAGGGGCTCGAAGGTAATGGCGGTGGCCAGGGCGGTGGCGCGGGCAAATGGCGGGACCTGGTCGGTCAGGATGTCCCGCACACGGTCCATGCGGCTGGCCTCGAACGCCTGGAACGCCTGCGCACACAACGTGCGTGCCACAAAGGTCGGCGGTAAGCCGCATGCGGCATGACGGCATCATCACCGCGTACGGGAAAGCGTCGACGTGCGTCTGCAGCTCTTTCAAGCAACGTGGCATTGTCCTGTGCGCTGTATGAGTGCACCCGCTGCTACTCAGCAGCCCTTACCTTGGGCCCCAGCCCGTGCTGCCGTACGGCCGCCGCCAGCGCCGCCGCGTCCTCGAATGCCACGTTGATACCCTGGCCCGAGGGGGGCGCCACGTGGGCCGCGTCGCCCACCAGCACCACGTGGCCGGACGTCCAGGAGCCCTGCGGTGTCAGCGACAGGGGGCGACGGTGTAAAAGGTGCAGGCGTACGGTACGGAAGCGGCAATACGTGGTGGCGGGGTGTGAGTTGCCAGGTGCAGGAGGGATCTGGGGCGACCGCAAGGCCGAAACGGGCATGCGGCCGTGCGGTTCGAGAGATATCCATTTGGGGCCCTCACACCTTCGCACCTGGCCCTCTCACACATACACGTTGCTTGTCCATCCATGTACATACCAACAACGGCACGGCTTCGTGTTTAGCCTGACCAATACCGACCCATGCTGCCTACCCCCTACCGGACCGCCCAGCAGCACTGCCTTCCAGGCCCCCTCACCTGGCCCATGCTGTCGAAGTCGTGCATGTACAGCCCTCGCTCGGTGACGTTGGCGGGGTTGGTAGCTGCCAGCAGCTGCCGCACCTCTGGAGCCAGGTCGGGGCACACCTGCAGCGCACGGGACAGCGCCTCGGGGCCGGTGGATGGGCCTGCGGGGAGGCCGGGGGGGGGCATTAAGGACATTTAAAGGGTACCGTTAGCATGTGCCTAAAGACACCAACCCCTTGTTGCAGCACCCAACCATGAATGCCAGCGAACGGCCATTCCATCAACAGCATGCAGCAACCTGCGCTGCCGGAAACTGGAAGCAGCGCAACCGGAGGCTGCAACCCTGCCACACGCACACTGCTGCACCAGCGTTGCCATCAATGTCCCACCCACCACCCTTGCACACCCAAACAGCACCCCACAGCATGCCCCACCTGGGAAACCCAGCCCCATCGCCTGCAGCTTGGCAGCCGGGCACCTGAGGAACCAGCTGGACTTTCCGCCCACCACACGGATGCACATCAAGATGCGCGGGGGCTCAGCCATGTACACGTTCCAGCGGGTCTGCCCCGCTGCCTCCGACTCCGACTCCACCTCCAGGCCCGCCGGCCAGCGTGCCCCCGCCCGCACCATGTCCTCCTCGCGGACGACGCCCCACCAGGCCACGTTGCCGGTGAAGCTGGGCGTTTGGCCGTCCACCAACTGTCGGGGTCAAGCAGAATGTAGCAATAGTGAACGATGCATTCACTACCAAGATGAATAAGGCCAACAACTCCACACAGCAGATTGGCGTTAGGGGTATGTGGTATGCAAGTGAAAGTAGCACTAGTGGCCGTGGTCCGTACGGCGTACGAAAGTCCGAGGACAAGCCAAGCGCCAGCTTGGCAGCGCAATAACTGTGGAGAAACCTGACAACGCAGGTGTTGGTCCCTTACAGATGGTCGATTATCAAGCGACGCAGGCGAACAAGAACGCTTCCCGCTCCCAAACATGCTGCAATGCAACCAGCTTCTCGCACGCCGGACACCCGTCGCTATCTGGCACAGCCCCGTTCCTCCCAACAACACATCGCACCACCCACCCACGCACCTCCCTGCGCACGCGGCTGAAATAGCCGTCCGCGCCCACCACCACCTTGGCCCGCACCTCCAGCCCCGCATCGAACCCCGACGCCGAGTCCTCGGGTCCGGCCTGCCCGCCCCTGGCCTGGCTGTCACCGCCACTGGTGCTCATGCCGGCGTTGCTGCTGCTGCTGGCTGTCGTGTGGGCGGCGGCCCGGCGCTCTCCAAACACTAGGAGGTAACGGTACGGCTCGTCGGGCAGGCCGCTGCTGCTGCTGGTGCTGCTGCCCGCCCCCTCAGCACCGCCCAGCTCCTCGCAGCTCAAGAGCTTCGTGTCGTACGCCACGAGTCCTGCACAAGGCAAGCGAATGCACAAGCTGCCAGCCGTTGCGTGCTCGTGGTCTTTCCCCGGAACGCAGTTCCCATATCGAGACCACTCTAGTAATAAGGTTTCTGGCCACATAACCAGAAGGGCCTGGAAGGGCCGCGGACAGCCGCACGCCCACGACCCGAGCCACTCGCACCTTCCTCCACGTGCTCCTTACTGATTGGTACTCAATACTGATTAGTTGAATGCACATTAGTGACAGCCAACAAAGCTCCCACCTTCCTCCACATGCTCCTTGAGCAGGTCCACCATGCCCTGCCACCTCATGCCCACGATGCAGTGGCCTAGGGAGTCGAAGATGGCCAGCCGGTCGATCACCGGCCGCCGCTGCTGCTCCGCCGGCAGCGACTGGCCGCTCTGGAACGAGCACATGTTCATGCCGGGCGCAAAGGTGCCGCGCTCGTAGACGCTGCGTGGGCGGAGGTCAAGTGGTGATGTGGCTTGGTCAGGGTTGGTGTGGGAGGGTGAGGGGCGTGGGGTGCGCAGCCGGAGGTTGCCTCTGGGGCTGTGAACGGCGGCACGGCCAGGGCGGGGTGCAGCTGTGCCGAGCGACATGCTGCCTCCTGCAGCCCGTTGGGCGGGATTACGGCTTATATATCTCGCAAGGCCGGAAGTACTAAGGATGGAAATCTTGCCCTTTGTTGCCCAAGCCGCAGCCACCCTGCCGTGTTGCCAGACGTGTGCTTACGGATGCTCTCCCACCTGTGTGCTTACGGATGCTCTCCCACCCGTATGCTGTCCCACCTGTGTGCGAGGCGAGGGTCAATGGCCTCCAGCGCCCTCAGCCCGTTGACCTCAATGCCCAGGCCGGCCCCGTTATCGGTTCCATCTGGACGAGACTCGTACACCTTTAACGAGGGCCGGGAGGGGCCGGATGCTTTGCGTGGATAACGTGACAGCGCCTACCCGTTGAGGACACGAGGAACTCCCTGAACCCAACACGTGCGTGACACCCGAGGCTAAGTACCAACCGCACACGGGCTCCCTGCCGCTGCTACAGTGAGCAGCACAATATATATTAGATTCTAACTGGCCACTTACTCCAATCGATACGCCGCGTGGAAGGACTTTCCTCAAAGCGATGGCTGCAGAGAGGCCTGCTGGGCCGCCTCCCACGACCGCGACGTCTACATGAACTATCCGTCGCTCTCCATAACCTCCTCTGACTGCTGCTATAGCAGCAGGGGCACGGCGCGAAGCACTCAGCGTTCGACGACTGGAAAAGTGTGTTCGCTGCGAGCAGCTTGCGCGTACAGGACGCGAATGACTCTGAGACTGCATCTTTGTAACGCCGAAAACGTCTTGCAGATTACCTACACTTGCGGTTGGCAGCAAGTGGTCACACGCGAAAGCATCGTTGACCGTACGGATAGGAGGTGCAACAGCTGCCTCCCACCGTGAACTGCCCCGTCCCTTCGACAATTGTGTCCGACACGCAAGGCTTGCAGCAGACAGCACAGGTTGATCTGAGGCATGTATACTGGTTGTGACAGGGGAAGAAGTGGAGTGAACTGACACCGTCCAGCACACTGCCTAAGTGACGACTCAGTGGGCCCCACAAGCACCCAGCACCACCAGCCGGTGCACAGCACAGCGCACCGGGCCCCAGCGACAGCCTGCATCTGCAATACTGGACGGGAACCACGTGCAGTATTCACCATGCAGGCACCGCCGCTGCTGCATGCAATACCGGTAATTGCAGGCTAAAAGCTCTAGAAAGTGTGCGACACAGGGCCACTTCCTCCACCAAACGCCATGCTTTAGTACTGCCGCCCCACTCGCCTCCCAGCGTGTCCACCGGGTGCTCCTCCGCTATGCCGTTGACAGCCGTCGCGCAGCAAAGCCGATGCGTAGCGCCCTACCTCGCCCTACCTGTCCCGCCGCACAACATCGCACCACCATGCGCCCTTATCGGTCCCCCGGACCCCGGCCTCAGCAGCCGCCGTTACACCTGACTAGTTACTGCCAGCACTGTCGCCGTGTTGCGTCCCAAACCTGCCCTGGTACACGCTTTGTTATCCCTGTACCTCATGCTACTACACCTGACTCCACACCGATGAATAACCCGTCACGCTCCACCCCACATGTGCTCTCCCGACGCCGCACCGGCGCCGACCCAACTTCCACTAGTGTTTTGCCCTCCTCCGCACTGCCACAGCAGCCCAGCTACCGGCCCAGCTGGTCCCCCGGGTCCCCCTCATCGTCCAACGAACGTCTCTCTTCGTCCCCACAATCCTGTCTTGACATACGCCGTGCTATCCCTGCACGGCACCCACTACACCTGACTCCACACGCCGCTGAGCGTCCCATCACGCTCCCCTCCGCCCGTACATGCCCTCGCAACGCTGCTCACTCGCTAACCCACAACCAGCACCAGTAACTCCTCGCCCTCCGCACAGCTACGGCATGATCAGGCCAATTATCTGCCCAGCTGGTCCTCGGGGTCCTCCTCCTCGTCCAACGGTGCGGCCGCCAGCCCCTCGAACGGCCGCATCTGCCGCCGCCCCGCGCCGCCGCCGTCGCCGTACCGCTGCAGCGACACCCCGGCGGCCGCCGCCACGGCGCCCACCGTGCACAACGCCGTACCAACCGTCACGCCCTCGGTCTTCTCCTACGGGACGAGTGCGAAAACAGAGCCGCGGGAAAGGGGAGCAGGAGGGGTATGAAGGGGTGTGTGTTGGGGCATGCGGACGTTATCATGCCTGGTCGCGGAGTTCGCATGGCATGCAAGTTTCACTTGTGCGGGAATAACGAAACGCTGTCATGAGTGTGCCGGTGGTGGCCAGCCCTGACCCGCAACACCCTGACACAACTCCGGTACGCCATTTGCAGCTCCCCCTTACTAAACCTGCCTCCCCTGCTGCCCCAGCAAGCAACCACACCCGCATTCGCCCGGAGCCCTGCACGGCTGCTGCACCCACCACGAAATTATTTTTCATGTATATTACAATGTAAAAAACAATATATATATATATATATATATATATATATATAGTGTTTGATAAAAGAAAGATAAAACGGCTGCACCCACCACGAAGTTGAAGGCCACTGCGCACAGCAGCGCGCCCCACCGCAGGCTGGCCTTGGCTGCCCCGCTGAGGCGGTCGGCCAGCAGCAGCTGGCACCAGGCGGTGCCCACGTGCGCCGCGCAGGACAGCAGCATCAGCTTCACCGCCGGCACCGACAGCTCGTGGTCCACCTGCGGGGGCAGGGCGGGGAGAAGCAGGGCAGGTGGAGGAGGGGACGCATGTTACCGCATGGTGGCCGCAAGGCGCCACTTCAGTTGCGATTGGCGGACATATTTCGGGGCAACGGGGGTCCGAGACGATGCAAAGGAGGGATTGAAGCTGCGGGGGCTGGGAGGGACAAGCTGGACAACATGACTTGGGCATGTGCGGCATGTGAACAGGGCAAAACACGCAGCACGCCTGTTCGCAGGCTAGGACGACATACCCGTGTTTCGCTCATGCACCTTTACCGGTAGTCAAGCCCAAACCTGTCTCTCCCCAAAAGCCCCACTCACGATCTCATTGACCTCCTGCCCCACGAAGCCCAGCAGCAGCACCGGCAGCGCCGGCAGCGCGTTGACCAGCGCCGCCTGGGGGGCCGCCTCCAGCCCCTCCTCAGCCTCAGCAACGCGACGCACCCACACCGCAATGGCGCCAAAGTCTGCAGGGGGGCGGCGGCAGGGAGAATCAGTAAAGGCCATCAGACTCCATGCCTGCTGCAACCGTCGCCACGCGCCGCACCCACACCGCAACGGCGCCAAAGTCTGCAGGGAGGCGACGGCATGCGGGAGGCAATCGTTAGACTCTAGGCCGTCCACCATATCCAAATGCCGCAGCGGCACCGAAACGGCGCGGAAATCTGCCAGTTTAGGTGGGCGGCGGTATGGAGGGTATGGTCGGTAAGGGTCCCTTGGGCTCCAGGCCGCCGTCCGCAGCCATCACCAGTACCACCACAGGGCAAGAGAGTGCAAGGTTGCTTGTACGGGCAGCAGAACACTGCTAACATCCATTACAGCCGCGTGGTGTGATACGCTGTAGTCTTGGGGCATTGATACTCAGCCGGAATGCTACTCCCAGGTCCTACTGCCAAGGCTTTATAAGCACACCTGGCGGCCCCGCCGCCCCTGACCACAGCCCCATGGACCGCATGGGCCACGTGCAAGGCGCACCACCTCCCCCTCCACCCCACACCGCGCCGCCGTCCCTCACCTCCCCCTGGCAGCCTGCCCCCCAGGGAGGGGTCCTCCTTGAGCAGCCGCCACCCCGTCTCCCCCAGCTTGGCCGCGCTCCACAGCAGCAGCAGCAGGAAGGACAGCCACGACTTGGCCGGGTCCAGCACCACCTCAGCGACTGGGGGGCAGGGGAGCGGCAGCAGCAAGGCAGGGGAAGGAGTGCAGGTAAGCCCCTTGGGCGTGCCATGCTGCATCAGCAGTGAGGGCACGCTCAGGCGCCCTGCCGCCGAAACCGTAGCGCCAGGGAAACGTGTTCAAACTCCCACAGCGCCACCCAGCTGCCCTGTCGTGAAAGCTTCTCATTCAGCAGTGCGTTGCTGCCTTTGGTAGATGAGTACCCCGGCCTCCAAGTTGGCCCCTCGCCCATGGACAAGGACCCAGCGCCAGCGCCACTGCCGCCGCTGGTGTACTTTGACCCACGCCGCGCCCCCTGACCACGTCCCACAACCCGATACTATGCCCGCCGCCCCCCACCTAGCGCCAGCGCCGCCGCCGCCAGCAGCGGGACGAGCTGCGGGCTGAGCAGCCTGCTGCTGCGGCCGCGGCCCCGCGCCTGCGCCACGGCCGCGTCCGCCAGCAGCGGCACCGCCGCCGTCCACGCCAGCACCATGTTGACGCTGCTGTGCAGCAGCGCGCCGTACAGCAGCAGCATCTGGGGGCGCATTGTGCGAGGTTACAAGGCAAAAAGCAAGGTAAACAGTCACCAAGCCAGCACGCTCAAAGGAGGGCCTGGCTTTGTGCGCCGTACCCCAGCAGCATCTAGGGGAAAGTGGGTGCCGACACGGGGCGGGCCGCGCAAGGCGACTACGCTGGTGAGGTCCTAGACCGTCGCAGTGCGCATACGAACATCCAACCGCCAGTGGAGCACGCACGACGCCTTACAACCTATAGTACGACGTTCCAGCGGCCCACACCCCCGGCACCGTTCAACCGACCACCCCTTGCACATGCCTGCCCACGGCCCCTGCACCCCCCGGCTCACCTGCAGTCCGAACAGCGCCGCCCGCACGCTGGCCCCCTTAATACACTGCCAGGGCTGGGTGGACAGCTGCACCAGGTCGGGAAACACGTCGTAGAAGGAGGCAATCCACAGGGACAACACAGCGAAGGCCTGGGAGGGGCGGACGGAGGGGGGCGTGGCCGGGGCCAGGGACAGGACCGACAGGGGATGTTGGGGTGCCATTTTGAAGCCCCATGGTTAGCCGTTGGCATGGCAGTCGGCTGTCAGGCTTCGGCTGCCTGATAAGCCATAAGCCATAACCCAAAGGGCAGAGGAAGAGGCTTCAGGTGATACGGTAGTACCACTGCTCCGATGAACTGGTCCTCCGGTAACTACATGTGTCGACATGGCATCGTGGCTCTCCGGACGTCCCCTGTAGCTCTACCCCACCTGGTGCAGGAAGGCCATGAGGCCGGGGGTCTTCATGATCGCGAGAGAGCCCTGAGGGTGGAGCGCGGACGGTGCACATGGTAAGAGTGCACGGCTGCCGGGGCGGAAACCTCTACTGTCGTACTGCGACAAGGCCCGCCATGCTTGTGCAGTCCGCTCGACTGCAGAGGAGGCAATCGGCATGCTACATCGGTGTATTCCGCATGCATGCTCGCCAGATGCGCTGCCTGAATCGCCGTGCTGTGGGGTAAAAAGAGCGTGTTACAAGGAGAAGCGGATAGCACGTGGTACAAGGCACGGCCGGCCATGGCTGGGGTGCTCTGCGTACCCCATAGCCAGGCCCGCACCTTGATGGACGCTGCGCGTGAAGCAGCAGCAGCAGCAGCACCAAGCACCAAGCCGAGGGGTATGTGGGTTCGCAGGACATTGGGGAAGGGTGTTGGTCAGGAAAGCCAAGCGGCAGACAAGAAAGCATCTGGTGCGCTGCAGCTTAACAAGCATGGCAAGCATGCCCCCAAAGGTACCGGTAAGCCTCCACGCCAATCCAGTTCCGCGGCCATCCTGCATGGGCCCCATGGCACATAGGTACAGGTGCGCGCGTAGGCCAGAACTCCTGCTGATTGTTCGCATTCCGGACGCTATCCACTGGGATGGTGGAAGTGTGCCCAGCAGGCTCACCGTAAATGCAGGCCTGGGACACGAGGTACACCCCCATGTAGATGTACAGTTTTGTGCTCTCGAACACTGCGCCGAATGCCGCGAACTCGGGGTCAACGGGTTGCTGCAGCTTTGCACGCCGTCGCGTCGACCCAGAGCGCGCCTTGGCCAGTGGGGCAGGAGCTGGTGTTCCAGTCGGAGGTGGTTCTTGCGGGGCGAAAGGGTCCTGCTGCGCCACCGAGCCTTTCAACTTTGCTTGCTGCATCGCTCTTTCGAGGTAGTCTGCTCCAGCCTTGCGCAAAGCGTCTCGTCGGGTGGTTCCAGGCTCGGCAGCAGCACCCATGGTCGACAGTCCTGACGAGGACATGCTCAACTGGGACGATGGCTGTGGTAGAAGGGCTTCAGACGGAGCTCCGTCCCGTGAGCTGCTTTCCGGGTCCATGTTTCAAAGCGGAATGCCTGGACCCGGCAAACTGGTATTGGGCAACGTAGGCCCACCGGTGCTACAGAATGACAGTCAAGCGGAAAGCCATCTTGTAAGCTAGTAGTGAGGATGATCCCTCCGCCGTGCGACTACAAGTTACAGGACAGGGCCAACTGGAGGTCGAACTGCGCTCTGGACGTTTCTATCTACAAAAGTGTATCGATGTTGCAACGTCATACACAGCGGTATTGCAGCGGAACGGTCGAAGCACGACCTCGCGATGCATCGGGGCATCCTGGTCGGTCAGGGTAACTGCTCCTGAACTCCCAAGCGCCCAGGGAGCCTGGGTGTGCCTTGGCATGGCACTCGGACACGAGTCCCAACGCCCCTCACGCACCAACTCACCCTTAGGACTAGACACAGTGAAATACTCAAACAGCATGCAAGACACGGTTCCATAACCTCCCAACACGCAACAGGGCCCTTACACGCGCGCTCCCAAGCAACAGCCCCTCGCTGTGCTGCTCTGCCCGTCAAACACCAGGGAACATGAACAGCGTGACCATCTCTGCGGCGCCTTGCATGGACAGACCCGTCATGTTGGACATGGCCTGCAGCTTCCTGCGCAGCAGCTCCGGGGGCACCAGCAGCAGCACGGGGTTCGACCGCACCACCTCCTTCACCTCCGCCTGGTCGACCCCCAGCACCTTCGCCAGCGCGCCAGCCCTCTCCCTCGCCTCCCCCAATCCCCCGCTCAGCAGCTGCAGGTACTTGGGGTTCTTGACAACCACCGCTGCGGCCTGCACCTCCGTACCCCCGAGCAGCTCCGACGCAGCTTGTACGGCAGACGCAACCGCCGCCCCACCCCCCACAGCGGCCGCACCACCACCACCACCACCACCACCACCTCCACCTGCTGCTGCTGACACTTCCAGGGCTTTGAGCAGCTCTGACAACACGGATCCGTCCTTGGGTAGGTGCCCCTGCGCCACTGCCTGCTGCAGCAGCGAGTCCAGACCGCCAGGCCGCAGCAGGTCTGCAGCTCTTGCGATGGCTTGCTCGACGGTGGGGGCGGCAACGGCGGCCGCCGCGGCTGCGGGAATGTGGAAATGGTCCAGTTTAGGACGGCAGGTGCAGCAATCGTAAACGGACAGGCAACGATATTGTGCTTGCTTGACAAGCAATGACCCAATTCCAAACACGGGGTATTGAGCCCACTCGGCAGGTGTGACTCAGGCCTCACCGTGCGGACACACGACAGCCATCATCACGCTTGCGGGTGTCGTAGCTACTAAAAGCCCACCTTGAGTGCCGTTCGCCTCCTGCCGCCCCGTCGCAGCCCCTTCGGTGCCAGCGCCAGTCCCCGAGGCAGGGGAGGTCTCCCGCCCCGCAGAGGCCTTTGCGCTGGCAAACACCATGCGCTCAATCTCCTCGGGGCTCATCCCCCGGATCAGTTCGTCATCCTCATCTTCGTCCTCATCCTCATCGTACTCATCCTCCTCATCCTCATCGTCGTACAAATCCTGCCGTGCGGCAGCCCGCCGCTGGCTGCCGTACCTCCCCTGAGCCTGAGCGCCCCCCCTTGCAGGCCCGCCCCTGCCCCCTGCTGCCCTGCCGCCCCCTCGCCCCTCCCCCTGCCAAGGGCCCCGGCCCCGCTGCACCATCTGCCCTCCACCACCCTGGCCCCCTGCTCCTTGCCTACCGCTGCCACTAGTTGTGGCGTCCCCCGCTGCAGGGCCGTTTGGCGCTCGGGACTGGCTCCGACCCCTCCCCCGCCCGCCCCGCCCTGGAACTCCACCGTGCCGACCGGGCCCTGCCGCAATGCTCCCTTGCTCCCTGCCAGCAGCATCACCAGCACTGCTGCCTTCCCTCCCGCCGGACGCAGCCACAGCGGCCACCATACGTAGCGGCCGGGTCAGGAGTGCTGGAGGCAGCACGTGGCACGCACGTCGCGGGGTGGCGCTGTGAGGGGCGGCGTGGGTTACGGCCCCTGTGGAGTGTGCCGGGAGGGCCCTACTTGGGGCTGATAGCTGCATGCTAGGGCTGTTGGCGTTTAGAAGTGTGGGTGTGCCCAAGAGACTGCGTGTGGGCCAGACTGAGGCGTGGGCCATGTGCCCAGCAGCGCTCAGCCGGATGGCTGCGGCTGCACGAGCAGGGGCTGGTAGCTGGCTGCCACCACCGTGAAGTAAGTCTTGGCACAGGACTGGCGGCGCGGTGTGCCCTGTTATGCACCTATGGACTCAATTGATTATTCTTTAAGTCGCGCGGTAACCTTGGGATGGAAAGCTGCTGACATTTGTTGTTAATGGTGCCGGTCTCCCCTGCCACGCCGCGTACTTATGTAATGCAGTGATACACTGACGTGATATACGTATGGTTTTGCACGCAGGGAATGTTGCATTTGTTCCGGCCGGGGTGCCCTCCGGGGTGGCTCCCTTGCATGCGGTCTGCAGTCTACCAGCTCTACCTTCGTACAGTCAGGCGCTTGTTGTGCGCATCGCGTTGAGGTGCAATTCAGGTGTTAGCACTTGTAACGTCAGACGTAAAGTAAGGAAAGGGCCCAGCTCCTCTAGCGACCCCCAGGCCTTTCGCTCGGAGACCGCGAACCATGAGCCTGCTGCTGCACCGGGCCCTAAACCACGGCATTTGCACATCAAGTGCTTTTATAGCTCGCTCCAAACAGCTGGCTTTGCCCCTGATGAGCAAGAGAAGCGCAGAGGCTCTCGTGCCACAATTGGCTCCAGCCTCCCCAGCCACCGCGTTGACCCAAAACATGACAACGAAATCTCCTCATCCACCGTCAGCAAAGCGCCGTCGCCTGCAACCATCGGCGGCTGCCGTGGGGCAGTCGCAGACCGCTGCCCCCGCCCAAGCGGCGAAGCACCCCCAGAAGGTCCCAGCAGCCAAAGCGGCCCCCGCCAAGCAGGAGGACGGCATGTGGATGATTGTGGGCCTGGGAAACCCCGGGTCAAACTACGACGGCACACGGCATAACATCGGTAAGCCCGCGTGGGAAGTGGCGGGGCCAACTGCGCCCAACGGCGTGCACGCGCAGCCTAAATAACCACGCTTGTGTTGGAGGGAAGCAGTGCAGCAGCGGGCATCGGTTCCTTGGGTCAGGGCCCTAAACACAACACCGTAATGAGGGGAGCCCTTAAATGCGCATGCCGTGGTGATCTGGAGGCAGCACACGTAGCTGACACGGTTCAGGCTTGCGCACACGCCCCATGCATGACGGTCATGGGGCGCTACAGAAAAGGGCGCGCACCCACTCACGTGACACAGCAGGGATTATGAGACTTTTAAGCTACAAGGCATGCCATTGTGCTTTTGGTGTCATGCTGGCAGGGTTTGAGGTCATTGACGTGTTGGCACGTGAGGCTGGCATCGACTGCCGGAAGCTGGAGAAGAGCGCAGCTGTGGGCAAGGGCGAGCTGTGCGGGAAGCAGGTGAGCATGTTTCCAGTGTTATGAAGTGCCTACAGCACGAAAGCTTGGTGCCAAACTGCCCGAAATATACGTGGTCGTCTGTAGCCTTAGACCCTGATGCCTCACTGTGGGAAGCAGACCCAAAGTGCAGCGGGGCAGTCAGCCCCCAGACCCATCTCCCACGCACACTTGGGCCTGTCCCGCCTTCCACCGCCGGAGCTAGGTCTAGGCACGGCCCGCTATTACCGTACCCGCGCTGCACGCCGTGCGGGCATGCATGTGGGGCGTAACTCCATGCCTGGTTTGCGGCTCAGGTGCTGCTGGTGAAGCCGGTTACCTTCATGAACAACAGCGGCGAGAGCGTTGCGGCGCTGGCCAAGTTCTACCGTGTGCCGCCTCAGCGCGTGTTGGTCATCAGCGATGACCTGGACATGCCCGTGGCGCAGGTGAGGGTGTGGGCACGTGTGAAACGCGAGAAACCGTGTGGAGTGGAGTGGCGTAGGATTGTGGGTGTGCACGCCGTGCATGCCGTACCTGTGTTTTGCGGCAAGGTGGTCTTGCAGTGGTCAGTGAGGAGGACTGCCTTTGCAGGCCGTTGAGGCTCTGTGGGACGCACCGGCACGCAACAGGGACGCTTGTGGTGCGCGCTCCTGGCCAGCCGTTCGTGTCTAGCCGCACCGGTCAGGTAGGCAACTTGAGCTGCTACCTTGCCCCTGCCCGCGTGCAGATCCGTCTCCGGCAAAAAGGCGGGCATGGGGGGCACAACGGCCTGCGGTCAATCATCGACCGAATGGGAGGGACGCAGGTGGGGCGCGGAGTGCAAAGCACATGTCGTTCGCGCGGCCACCGCGATCAACTTCAACAGCGAGGGCGCATCATGGCAGGGCTCAGGCCTAATCTCTCTGAGCGCTAAGGTTATGCTTTGCCCTAGCGATGTGGCAAAGCATCACGTTATCGTGCGTCCCCATGCCTGGACACACGGACCAAACCTACGGCCCTGTGAGTGTTGCGGCCATGCAGGCCACCTCTAAACTGACCCTTGCGATTGCTGTCTGTCGGCGGCCTTCAGGACTTTTCCCCGCCTCAAATATACTTACACTGTGTAATTATAATACATTATTAGTTATCACATGTTCATGGCTGTCTGGTTGCGGCCTGCAGGACTTCCCCCGCCTCAAGGTCGGCATCGGGCGGCCGTCGGGGCCCATGCCCATCGCCACGTACGTGCTGCAGGTGGGAGCGTGTCCACGCACACGTCACGCACACATCAGCCACGTGCCCACATGTGTGTTAATCTCAAGCACGCGCCAGGCACGTGTCTCTGGCCCCTGCCCTGCAACTATCCTGCCCATGGGCCACTCGCAAAGTGGCCCTAGAGTGGATGTCATTCCATAACCTTCTGCACCCCGCCCAGCCGTTTGCCAAGTGGCCCTTTTGGAACTACTGCTCGATAATGTTCTGCCCCCCGCCCCTGCCTCTTGCCCCTGCCTCCAGCCGTTTGCCAAGGACGAGCGGTCCGTGATGGAGGTGGCTGTGCGGGAGAGCTGCGACGTGGTGCGCAGCGTGCTGTCGCTGGGGGTGGAGCGCGCGGCGAGCGGGCAGCGGATATGAGGGGAGGAGGCACGCACTGGAGAGGGGTCAGAACAGTAGTAAAGCGTGTGAGGGGAGAGGGGAGACAGCGAGGAGGTGACGAGTGACGCGAGAGCGCGGTGTGCTGTACCCACACGAGGGGTGGGGACTGGGGAGGGGTCCGGGAGTGGGGAGAGGGGAGAGGTGCGCCTGAAAGAGGGCAGTGGAAGTGTATGTGCGAGAGGCGTGAGGTTCAGGTGAAGCTTGTGCATTACGATTGGAAGCATTGCGTTGCAAGGGGAGTGGCACTGTGCCGGAAACGAGGGGAACTGCGTTGGCTTGCAGCAAACGGAGTGTGTGTGAAGAGGCAGCTGAATTGCCCAGGGGACTGCGTGTGCGGCAGTGCTGTGCTGCGTGGCGGCAAGGGATCCTGTTTGCTGATGAGATGGATTGGGTCGCTGGGCATGTGAGCTGGGTGCGGGGCTGCTCTAGAGGCTACAGCAAATAGCCGCCTTTATTGACATTCTGCACCTGTTAAGTCGTACGGATGCCTCTGGGTTGTCAAAGCGGGTGTACGATGCGCGCGGACACATGAGTCACGGTCGGTATGTTTCCAGTGTTTGGACCCAGGTCACCGTGGGACGGGTGTGGGTAGGTCGTGTGCGGAGCAAGTGTCCCTGGTCGACTGCAGCGTTGAGGGCTCGCATGTGGGCTGAGCGAAGGCCGGGACCTGCTGGAACGTGTCCTTGCTGTACATGCCAGGTAATCGATATCGGATTGTTTTGGAACGCCTAGATTGGGTACAAGGTGCCGTGGGATGAGCCCACGGGGCACAGGGTGGCTACCTGTACATCACTGCTGTAACGTAGTGAGGGTGGCAGTAGTAGTTTCGCGCTAGCAGATGTTGGCAGGGGAAAGTAACACGGCAGGCCAGCGCGTCTCCTGTTGCAAGCCGACCATTACACTCCAGCGCATTATCATTTGCCCTATGGCCACGGTTTGCACATGTGTCGTTGCATTGCGGAAGGGAAAACACTGCATGACCAAGACACGACGAGCTGGGAGCAGGGAGCGGTGACCCGAATGACAGTCGCAGCACCGTACGCCGTAGGTGCAACGTGCAAGGACAATAACACCCAGAAAGAACTCACGTCACATTAGCTTGCGCAGCGCGGCTAGCACAACAGGAAATTGGGCCGAGCAAGCGAGCATACTTGCTCCTCCACTTGGTGACCTTCAACACCACCCCTGTAGCATCCACCTAAGGGCAGGGCAGGGCAGCCCGCATAAGCCACAGCAGAGGCCCCCCTGCCGACATGATGCCCGTGCACCGCACCCAGCTTTCTTCATGCCTATCTGTCGGTCTTAAAAGTCTGTAGTGCTTCGGCGTCGTACGAGGCCAAGGCCCCACCTGCAAACCTGGCAGGATATATAGCTACCGGGCACCTGATGAGGCGTATGCAGTCCGGCCGCCCTGACAGCCGCACCCTGCCCAAGACAGCATCGTGCCGGTCAGCGTGCCGGCCGCCCGAAGGTACCGGTGCATACAGGTGCGCGCCCATAACCGCCATCACCACCACCACCACCCCACAGGCCGCTTCCACAACCCAATAAGCCGCACCCCAAATCCTCCCTGTCCTCGCGCCCCGCTCCTTGCAGTTTGATTCAACCCATTGCTGCCCCCCTGCGCGCCCCACTACCGCGCCACCCAGCCCCCGTCGATGGAGATGCACGCCCCCGTGAAGGAGCCCGAGTGCGGGCCGCACAGGTGCACCACCAGCGCGCCAATGTCCTGAGGATGCACACACACGGGGACCCGTGGGTTAGGTCAGCTCGGCAGCTGGCTACCCAGGCAGCCACAGGTTCTCGTTGCCACGTGCCCCAAAAAAACCGCAAGACCTCCGCCTGGAGACGCCTTCCCAAACCCATGCCCCGTTAGCTCCACACTACCACAACACCTCAAACCGGTACTTGAGACCAGTGCACGTCCCGGCTTCCCGTCTAGCCTGCCCTGTAACCCACTGCTTCATCGCGCCCTCCCACTCACGTCTGGGTTGACGAACTTCTTTGTGGGCTGGTCCGCCAGCATCACGTTGTTGATGACGTCCTCCACTGGGATGCCCCGGATGCGGGCCGTGTCGGCGATCTGCGGCACAGGGTGTGGGTCACAGGGTGTGGGTCACAGGGTGTGGGTCACAGGGTGTGGGTCACAGGGTGTGGTTTGTTTGGTTATGTACGATAACGAGGGACGTGTTGGGTGGAGGGAATGCGGGACCGCCTTGGGATGGACGCCGCGGATGTGGGCAGTGTCGGCGATCTGGGGCACAGGATGCGGGCAAAGGACGTGGTGTGCGTACAGAGCGTGATTGGGAGGCTGCAACCGCCTGAGGACAGCGGGACGCAATCCGTTTACAGGACGCCGGCGGAAAAGCCGCAAGACAGCAGCCACGAAGACGCAATGCAACTTCAACACGGCCCGCGCCGTGTGTGCAGTAGTATCGGCTGATACACTGGCACCCCCGTGTGCATTGGTACCCGCATTCCACGTGCCTCTGCTCCCACCTGGTTCCGCACGAGGGCGGTGTCGGTGTACCCGGGGCAGATGGCGTTGACGGTGATGTTCTTGGTGGCCACCTGCCAGCAGGACGCACAAAGAGCTTTCCGTTTATTCTCGCCGGCCCCACACACGGAAAGCTTGCCAGCACACGGGCATCGTGCCACAGGTTAGCAGCGGGTTGACCCTCTATGCTACACATGCCGCAGCTGCTTACCCGCCAACGTCCGGGTGCAGACCGCCTGCTACCCACGCGTTTAAACTGCATGACATGCGATGCCCTTTGCTCCCACCGCCCCTGCACTGGTAGCTAGGCATTCAGCGAGCCGTGTCCCTTGAAACATATTGCCTGCTGGCCCCACACTGCTTTAAAGCAAGCCAATGGGGACACAGCTGTAGACCCACCTCCAGCGCCACCGTCTTTGTGAATCCCGCCACGCCGTGCTTGGCTGCGTTGTAGGCTGACTTGTAGGGGGAGGCCACCAGGGCGTGCATGGAGCCGGTGTTGATGACGCGGCCCCAGCCCTGGAGGGCAGGGCAGGAACAGGCAAAATGAGAAACAAGAAGTATAGTCAGACTCTGAAACCGCAGCCGAGGAGGGAGACACGAAGGCGAACGGGTGGGGGCAGCAGGTGCGGCGTGCAGGGGTGCGTAGGGGCTGATATGGTCGGAACCGGAGTGCACGGAGCCCGGGAGGCAGGTGCGACCCGAGCCCTGGAGTTTATAACCACAACGCCGACGTTTGGGCCCCAGTCTCGGAGGGCAGGGTGAGGGACAAGGGGCGACCCACAGCAACATTACGCAGGCTTTGGGTCGGACGGGGGCCGACAGCCTCCCTGGGCAGCGTTTGCTTGCCGTATCGGGGGTTCGTGGGCGGGGGGGGAGGGGGCCCGGAACATGGGCGTAGCCCCCGCCCGCTGCTGCCCCAATGGCACCGACAGGTACACGGGATGCGCAGGGGCCGTGCACGGTGCGGTCTTTGCGCACTGGCACTACTGTCACCAGGAAGCGCAAGTGCGCCCCAGCACAATGCCAGCCCGGCAGCGGTACCATGTACGGCACTCGCCTGCTGCAGCATGTACGGCAGCGCGGCCTTTGTGGCGTGGAAGGTGGCGGACAGGCACACGCCCAGGATGGCGTCCCATTTCTCGTCGGGCATGTCCTGCGGAGGCCACGGGGGCATACGCGTGATGGGTCAGACGCGTGGGTAGGTGCCCAGGCGGGTAAGCTGTGAGGCAATGCAAGTGCACTGTATGGTGGATGGTGGGGACGAACAAGTAAGGGATTTGCGGCGGTTGACGAGGCAGGTGCTCTCGAGGGGCGCGCTTCCTGCATGTTGGCACTACGCTCGAACCTGCACGTGCAGCTGGGTGCCACGTGTGGGTCAGAGCACAAAATGAAACGAAGGGGCACCTTTGCCAGGATGGGTTGTTCAGTATACTCGCCAGTCTGAACAAAAGCTGAGTGTCCAATGTGTAGCAGGAATAGGCGCTCTGATTCTTGGGCCGCGCCTGCCCCTACCATCAGAGCCCTTGCCAGGCCCCACCTGGACTGGCGCCACGTACTGAATGCCAGCGTTGTTCACCAGAATGTCCAACCTGGAGGCGTCAAGGTGTTCGCATGGAGGTGTAAGAAGATGCTGCAAACGTAGGCGCGTGCGTGGTATTTTGGGGATATGGGCCCCACTGGTGGTCAGGGAGTGGGGCTGACCTGGCTACACAGCAACGGGCCGAAGTCCCGCCAACTTCAAACCCCGAGACCGGCAGCTGAAAGCAAGTCCCCCCCGGCCTACCTGCCGAACGCCGAGTGAGTCGATTTCACCATGTCACGAATCTGGGCAGGCTGGAGCAGGTTTGCGTCGCTGTAGGTGACCTCGACTCCATTCTCTTTCGCAATGTTGCGGCACAGGTCCTGTATTTGCCCTTTGTCACCCAGACCGTGCAGAGTGACATGAGCGCCTGCTCCTGCTAACGCTTTGAGCATGGATAGGCCGATACCCTGGGTAGAGCCTGTTACCAGGGCTGCCTTGCCGGCAAGAATTTTTGCTGCCGACATGTTTGCTGTGTGTCGCTATCGTTGAATCTATTTATGTTTACAAGCTTCGCTTCGGTGTGTTGTTTGACGCAGTCACCCAAGAAACACGCAAGGGGATAAGCACGCTGACACTGGACTTCTTGGTTGACCCGTCGGAACCAATGGACTGCTACCAACTTATTGCCAAACACCTATCATCTTGCTGCCAGGTGGTGTTGGCGCCACGTCGGTGTGTGTTGGAAGGGCTGACTGCGCGGCAGGTAGCAGCGGTTGATCACCGTGAGCATGTCGGAACGCTTTCTCTTAGTATTAAATCCACGTAGAATAGAGCCACATAGCCGTAAGGCTATGGCGTACGCAGGTTTGCAGCTTGGGTGGCAAAGGTTGCAGGGGAGGCTCCACCCAGGCTGACCCAGGCTCCACCCAGGTTCTGGTCCTTCGCCACCACGGGCATCGTCTTGCCATCCCTCTCCCAAGGCAAAAGCCCCGTTTCCGAGATACACGAGGAGCAAAGGAGGCAGGCCATGTCCAGGTAGGCGCACCGTTACAAGCGGTTGCGACTGGACAAGGGACCAAGTACAGACCTGCACCAGGGGAGACCCCTGCCCTGCGGTTCAATTTTGCACTCCTGCAGCAGATACCGGTACTGAGGCCTAGGCTTCCGTCGAACTTAACTTCAAGCACTGCCGCCCAAATGTCCATGTGTAGCTGCCTTGTAAGTGTTTTCGGGCGTCCACCTACCACCAGTTACCATCTGCCACCAGTCAACCTTCGGCCTCGCCCTGCCTAGCCCTCACAGGCCCTCACTACCAACACCGTGTGGAACATCATAAGGACGGCTGGGTCCTACACAAGGCTCCTATCTTATTTCATTTTTTCGAAAAACCTCCGTTGGTGGCTGGGCTCATCTCACGATGGGG
>VFQN01003487.1_pt1 | contig 22367 bp, 28 predicted proteins | sample 3512371 | NCBI WGS metagenome assembly VFQN01 (sample SAMN10412370, study PRJNA504923) | tailings metagenome | isolation source: Replicate 2 from Balatoc abandoned mine | place: Philippines: Itogon, Benguet | collected 2017-08-28
GGCAGGGCAGGGCAGGGCAGGGCAGGGCAGGGCAGGGCAGGGCAGGGCAGGGCAGGCAATGGCAACATGAGTGAGGCTCGGGTGGGAAGGTGTACGGCATGCAAGCCAGCACCGAGCCGCCAACATGTTGACATCAACACGATCATGCGCACGCCGGACGGCAGCATGGGCGGCCAGCGTGCACGGCGTGCGCTTGCATCACGTGGAGGTGCACTTGCGTGGCGGCGCTGCCAAGGAGCGTGCCGCCACGGCCGTGCGCATGCATGCAGCGCTTACGGTTCGCATACCAGGGCAGCCTAGCGCACGTGTGTGCCCCAACACCAGCGTGCGCACGGCAACTGGCATTTTGTCCCTTCTCCCATGTGACTGGGCACCTTGATGCCGCGTCGCCGGTGCCCAGCTGCACCACATGCGACAGCACCAGCCCTGCTCCCGCCCCGCCGCACTCACCCACCCCAGCAAGGCGCAGGGTGCGCATGCAATGCCAGACGGAACCCCGAGTGGGAGCGCCATGTATGCACAGGGCTCTTGACGCCTACACTCCGCCTTGCAAACGTGCATGTATACCGGCACGCCCTGTGCTGCCGTCCCGCTTAGCTCGGCAGGGGACCCCTTCCGGGTACCACATCAACCACGCCAGGAGGACGACGAGGCAGCCCTGCCCCACGCGCCCCTGCCAGCCCCCCACCTGGAAGCCCTTGAACTTGGTCCACCCCGTCACGTCCACCCGCTGCCCCGCCACGTAGTGCGCCGCCCCCACGTGGGTGCCCACCGGCAGCAGCGCGTCCGGCGTGACGCGCCACTCCGCCACCAGCTTCTTGAACGGCAGCCCCAGCTGCGAGGTGGAGGGCAGGGGAGGGGGCATGTGAGTACGGTAACCGGATTGCTTAACTGTGATTACCACTAGAACGAAAGTACCATGGGATGTCTTGGCAGGCGCCCCAAAGGGCAGGCCCAGCTGCTAGGCGTGTACATGAGGCGTGTGGCCTCCCGGTCGCGGATGTCATGGGACGGCTGCCGCGGGACTGGCAGGGCTTCTGCACCGGGTGACGGGTGAAGCGTGTCCCTAGGCAGCAGCCTAGGCAGGTGCGGAAACAGCGCCACACACAGGTGCGCGCAAGGGGGGCACAAGTACACTAAGCCGAACCCTGCTGATGACTACGTGGGTCAGCGGCAAGCGTGCTGTGCCAAGTACTACGGATCAGCGGCCCTTGAACATAGAGGTGCGCAGCCCGGTCTCCCCATCATTGCGGACAAGAGGCTTGACGGTCTTCACAAATGGTCAAGAGGCTCTGCCGTCGTGCGCCCCACCCCACCTTGAGGAACCAGCCCGCCGCCGACGGCGACATGCACTTTTGCCGCTTGTGCCCCGCCCCCAGCTGCAGCGCAGTGTATCCGTGCACCTCGTTGGTCTTCACGCCCACAACCTGAGGGCAGGCAGAGAGCCACATGGGGACATATACGGGTTGCCAACCGTGCCTGACGCCACAGAGCAAGGCTGTGTTGGCCATAATCAAGTCCATGCGTTGAGCTGTAAGCCACAGCCCTCAGGCGAGCCGTGCGAAAACGATCAGACGCGGTGCTGCCAGCCACGGCAGCAGTGTGCGTACCCTGAAGAGCCCAGGAAAGCTATGCTGAGACCTAAACGGCAGCTTGTGACACCCACAGTCCCGAGGCACGTGCCACCGTGCCGCCACCCCGCCTACACCACTGCCGCCTCAGCTGTAGGCCCCTGCGCCCACCCCAGTTGGGATGTTGCCGAACCAGCACAGCAGCACGGACCTCCGCCTCCATGTTGCTGCATCCTAGCAGCAGCAGGCTGCCCTCGCTGCTGCACACCTTGCAGCAACCTCCCACGCCGACGGCCCCCACCATCCTTGCTGCAGTAAATGCTGCCCCCGCTTCACACCTTCCGGCCACCTTCTATGCTGCCCCCCAGGGGCCCCATCCAGGGGAGCCCCCCTGCCCCCCACCTGGCAGTCGTCAATGAAGAGCACGGTCAACGGCACGCGCACCCCGTGCTCGTCCCACTCCTGCGTCATGCCCGCCTTGGTGGCAATGCATCCAACCCGCACGGAGGTGTCCTGGAGCGGCCGGGGTTCAAGCTTGGGCACGGGAGGTGCCGCTGGCGCTGCCTTCCTTTTCGCACGTATGCGCTCTGCCACCAGGTCGGCGATGGGCCCCGGCAAGCTGAACCGCGGCTTCGGCTGCCGGTACCCATAGGCTCTCAACTGCTGCAGCTGGCTCCAGTGCTTGCTAGATGTTAGGCTGTCATATCTGTGGCTGGCTGAGGTGCTGGCCTGCGAATGGCTGCTTGTCCGCGCCTCCGACACGTTCTCTAAGGCGCAAGGCCGCTGGAGTACGTTACTTGGTCGATCTAACGATGCAGAAGAGCTGCAGATCGTGTCTAGTTGCCCGCTAAGCTCGGCTATCCTGGCTGCAGAAGCAATCAGCCCTCGCTCTCCACCGTGCTGCTGCGCCAACGTGGAGCGCAGCAGCCGTGCCAACATAGCAAGCAATCTATGGCGTGCACCAATGTCGTTATGATTGAGGTATGTTGGTTTCACTGCCCCCTGTTAGACACACCTCCACCGGGTTGTATTTATGCTCCTGGAGCAGTATTGCGCTGCATGAGCAATAAAATTACACTATTTCCGTGGATGTTTACAAGTTGCATGCTTGCTGGGGCCCTTGGCAGCCCTGTCAGGCTCTCAGGCAGCGTATCCGGCCCCCATGAACGACGCTGTATGCATGGACATAGAAAACAACGACTCGCTCATTCCGACGAATCAGAGCACAGTTCTTACACAGTAACGCAATACAGACCGCACCTGTACGCGAACATGGCGACTTGGCGCCTCAATGTGCATCGCCCACCACTTCACAGCGCTGCAACACCTGCACGCCTCGAGAAACATACCTGGAAGAGGATAAGACATCAAATCCAGGCGTTAGCTCCACGTCGCGGCCGGCAGGTTGCTGGTCCCTTCGGTAGTGGGGTTGGCGCCCACAAGCAGCTTGTCCCTGCTCCCCCGGGCGCACAGACTGGGCACACTGCAGACCCGCTCGCACGTGATGGACCCAACGCAGCGGATGGTGATGCCACAGCAGATATGAGTACCGGTGGGCGTGGCGGCAGCGATGCAGGGGCAGCGGCGAACGTCGGCGGGGACTGTGGGGGCAATGGCGGTGACGGCGGAGGCTCTGGTGGCAGCGGCGGCGGCGGCGGTGCGGGGCCTCGGAAGGACACGGGTGGCGGTCCAGGCCCAACTGAGCCATCCAAGTACCCGTTGTGGCTACGGGTGCGTGCTATATCACGACAGCAGAGGGGACACAGGCTTCCTTGCCCGCCACGGGTGTGACAGACTGCTGCTCGCCTCCTGCTCTTTGTTCTTGCCATGCAGGTGTGGGTCGTAGCCATGGGCGCTGTGTACGCGTTCGTGCTGCGGCCGAGGCTGTTTGCTGAGCGGGAGGAGCGGCGGCAGCAGCACGAGAAGGAGGCGGCCGACTTCAGGAAGTACGAGGAGGACTGGGACAGGTGGGAGGCCGTGGTGGAGGGATGGTGGGGCCACTGATGTGACGAGGGCAGCTCGTGTCACGCATGGAGACCTGCCACATGGGAGAGCGGTGGGGGGCTTGGTGTGCAGGACGTGATAGGGGCTGTGGTGAGATGCAGGTGGCCCTTGCCACGCGTGGAGCCGCCCACAACGCCTTGCAATTGCAGTGGCCACGGCCACCGCGCTCTTGCAACATGGCATCGAGTGTGCTTCTGCGACGCTCAGCGTCGAAGGGGAGCTGCCGGTGCGGCTCGGGGTACCGTGCCACCATGCCCTTATGGTGAGGGGTAAACACCGCTGTACGGTACCCACTTGCTGCGCACGCGACGAGTTATTAGTGTTCGCTCCTTGATCTCGGCGGTTCCCTGACGCCTTGCACTGTTCCGCTGCGCTCCAATATTACGCAATATTACGCAATATTACCTGGTCCCCTGCGAACGACAGGCTCGTCGCGAGCTACCAGGAGCGCAAGCAGCAGGAGGAAGCCATGGACAGCCGGCAGAAGCCCAAGGGCCGTAAGCCGCAGGGCAGCCAGCACCCGCCTGGCAGCTCGGGCCATGGATAGTTTGCCGCCAAGACACTCTCCTGTACTCGCGAAGCTGAAAACATGCCGCGGAAAGCCGCGGCCTTCAATACCCTTCAGGAGCCGTACCGTCGGGCCGCAACGCAGTTCGCAGCATGGCGGCATTGCCCTTCAAGCGGCCACCAAAATGCACTGCAGCTGGAGCCCAGCGCTACGGCTGCCCAGCTACCACACGGCTGCGCAACGCGTGCGCGCGGCTGTCGGGAACGAGGGTTGCGCTACACAGCCGCTCACCAGCTGCAGGTGGGGCGCTGCTTGTGGCTTCTGCATACGGACCGTAGCTGCCCCTGCAAGCTGCACATCAGCTGTGAAGCAACGTTATGCTGCTGGCCCAGCCCGTCCGCCGCGCTCGCAACCCACAGCCGCATGAGCCCACGGGCACTCTCACCCTCAGCAGCAGCGCGTGGCACATGGTGGAGCACCTGGCCGGGCTACGCTCGTCCAGCGCCCGGGTGGCGCGTGTGGCGCACGGCACGACTGCGTGGCACGTGGTGGCGTGCAGCTCTGCGCTCGTGGCTTAGCCCTCGTGGCATGGGTGCCGGCACAACGAGTTCCAAGTTGTGCACTGAGTGGCACCATGGGACACGACGGGCTGCTCATGTGGGTTGCAGGGGGAGCACCAGGCACCTGGTGCGGCAATGAGCATGCTGGGCGCATTTGGCCGTGGCTGGGGAGGCGGCGGGCGATGGCGGCCGTGCCATCCTTGTGTTAGGTCTTGCGGAGAGAAGTGCGGCGCGTTGGCGCAGGCGCCCAAGGCCGGCAGCCGGGCATACGCTTGGGGCGTACCACCCATACGCTTGGGGCTGGTCGCCTCTGGATTTGCGTGGACGGGCATGTGACTATTTCGCCGTACTGGGAAGCGGGTTGAGTGCTGTTGGGTCAACTTGGGTGTTGGCTGCGCCGTTTGGTATTATCCTTGCTTCCTCTTCAGATGCAGCAAGGTGGTATCGTACAACAGTGCCGGCGGCTAGCGGATCGGATGTACCGCACTACTTTGCTTGGGCGGTTGTGACTGTCAGCGCTTGAAGTTGACAGCTTGCTAGGACTCATGTAATTGAGACGCGTACAAATGTGGGCCAGTCGTGCTGACTGTGCGATGCTGTGCTCTTGCCAAGTGATGGAATTACCTTACAGCACTGCTGTGAGCTTGCGAGATTGTCTGCACGAAGACGAGCAATTACACATAATGGCAGACTAGCTGCTGAAGCAGGTAAACCGTGTTGCACACTTGGGTTAGCGGCATCAATTTATGAGCCAGGGGGGTCCCCTGACACTGGCTCAATGGCACCGGCGTCCCAGCCTAATAGCAGCACGGACGAGCAGGCAGTGCAACGAACACAACAACCAATGAAGAATGAACACACCACTTAGTGCACTTGCAGGGCAACAAGCAACACGTCGAAGGTCTTCGGGTGCCAGCGACCACCGCTGCCCTCGCTTCACAATGACAGCTTTGACAGGTTAGCAGGCACACGGTCCAGCATGCCGGTAACAACACAACACCTACCTCCCCTGCTGCCTGCATACCGGTACAACACCCAAGCAAGGCTGATAGGGCACATGCACGTGTGACCAGAACACCATATGCTGCAACAGGCAGGAACGGGACGCCCACCGCTATCGTCTAGCTTTCCACACTGCTGAGCACTACCGGCCGTGTCAAGCCAACATGTCGGCACACACGAGCCCCTCAGGCTTTGGGCAAACAATGCGAACATCTTGGGCAACCGTCCTTCAAGTCAACGCCAATACGCAGGTACCAGTACTCCTAAGATGTGCTGCTTGCAATCTTCGGCTGCAGCGCCAGCCCATGCAATTTAGTTGTCAAGCCGCGATGTGCTGTCATGGCAGCACTGGAAGTACGTACATCTTCACCCAGCAGTTTCCCCTGTCTTGCCCCACGACATGCATCTCCACGCCCCCTCCTTTGTACACCCTGCAGCCCACACGCATGCTAGAAGTTCTTCAACGACGAGAAACGCAGCAGCGACGGCGGCGCCGGTGTAGCCCCGCTCACAGACACACGCTTGTACGTACCCGGCCCGCCCCCCAGCCCCTGCGACTGCGAAGCTGCACCCCCTGTCTGCGACTGCGAAGCTGCACCCCCTGTCGAGCCCTGCTGCTGCTGCTGTCCGCCCGCGGGCGGCTCCGGAAGCACTGACCCACGGTTCAGCGCCTGCCCCAGGGCCTTCCACCTGCTCCCGGCAGTGTGCAGCGACCCAACATTCAACCCAGGGCTTGGCACGCCCGTGCTTCCCACGCAGGGCCCCGCCATGCCCCCGCCCGGCAAGCCCCCCGGCGCCCCACTCACAACCGCCAACCGACTTCGCTCGCTCGCAAGCATCCCGCCGCCTGGCCCGCCGTCCACCGGGGAGGCCGTGTGCGACTGGAACACGGGCGAGGGAGTCCCATTCGTGGACATCCTCGTCGTGAAGCCCCCGCCTGGGCTGGACCCGGCCCCGCTTCCGCCCGACACGAACGACCCACCAGCGGCCCCCACGCCACCAGCGCCTCCCACACCGCCCATGCTGTGCACCGGCAGCGTCCGGATGTGCGGCACCTGCATGTTGCTGTCCGAGGCCGCGCGGAACTTGTCGTACATCAGCCGCTGGTCCAGCGCGGCTGCACCCTCGTACCCGCCGGGAGGGCCGGGCGATGCAGGGTCCCCGGCGTGGCCTCCCCCGGGGCCGTGGCTTGACAGCATTGCCCAGCGCTCGCGCCCCAGAGCCCCGTCATGGTGGACCGGCAAGGTGCCAACGTGCACCTGAGCGGTGTGCGGGCTGGCGTTGAAGCTGCTGTGCCCGCTGCTGCCGTAGCCCCCGGCCCCGGGCGACCCCACGTTTGCCACGTGCTGCGCGACGCGGCTGTGCGCTGGGCTGCTGACCGACGGCTGCAGCACCAGCCCGCTGCTTTCGCTGTGCCGCATGCGGGGGCCGCGTGTGGGGGTGCCGCCCCGCGACAGCGGCGGCCGCATCAGCGCCACCCGCCGCCAGTCCGTGGGCACAGCCCCCGGGGGACCCTGGCCTTGTGCTGTGGGTGCGGGAGAGCCGGCGCCAGCAGCTCCGTTCCCGGCGTCCTCCAGAAGCTCCCCGGGGAGCGCAGCGTGTTGCGCGTGCGCCAGCGGGCTGTCGTGCAGGACAGGGCTGTCCATCCCCTCGCTGCATCGCTGGCTGGGGTTGGTCAGCGCGCGCTGCAGCCGCCGGCGGCTGTCGGGCTGACTTGGGCTGCCAGGGGACATCCCCTGATCGTGCTCCGAAGCGGCTTTCGCGCTCCCACCTGCAGCGTCGGAGGCAGCCCCAGCTGCCAGCCGCTGCCTCCAGCTCCTGCTGCCCATCTCACCGTGAGTGTGCGCTGTTGTCGGCAGCCCTGGCATTGACGCCCTGCCCACAATTGGCAACTCTATCCCCCGCTCCGGCTGCCCCTGCCAAGACACCCTCGTAGTCGCCATGGGTCCACCTGCACCCACGCTGCTGATCGAGCTGCCTCTGGTGCCCATGCCCCCGCGCGCACCCCCCTCGGGCGTCTCCCGCCCCTCATCCGCGAACCGTACCGTCAGGTTGGGCGCCGACACGCGGTGCGAGGACGTTGACGGTTGGCGAAGGATGGTTGGCAGTTGGCGGTTAGAGGACACGTGCCGCGCAGGCAGGTCCTTCTTCTCCAGGTCCTCCAGCATCCGCTCCATCTCCCGCCACTCGTCCGTCTCACCCGACGCGGCGGGCGCGCCACCGTCGCTGCGCTGCCTGCATGCAGCTGCTGCCGCCGCATCCCGTAGCCTCTGGTAATGTGTCCGCAGCTGCGCCGCCCCATGGGTCGCTTCATCGATGAGCTGGGACCTGCGCTGCTCCGAGCTGCTCCGCCGTACCGACAGCCCATGCGGCCTGCCGGCCCGCGCGAGGGTCTCATCCCCTACGGCCTGCCCTTGCCCCTGCCCCTGACGGACACCTCCGTGGTCAAGCAAGGGCGCAGTGGATGACGTTACGAAAGATCCTGCGAGGGATCTGGGCCTGCCACGGTGCCAATGGTGCGGGGAGGAGCCGGCGGGGCGGGGCGGAAGCGATGGCGGGGCAGGGGAGACCCCGGGGCTGGGGTGGCGCGTGCAAAGCGGCGAGGCGTGCTGGCCGGGAGGTAGCGGGGGGTGGCCACTGTGGTGGTTTGGGCTGTGCCGGTGGGGTGCTGCTTGGTTGCTGCCGCGGTCCTCGTCGCTGGAGACGTAGCCGTTGCCGGAGGGCCGGCGGGAGGGCATGGGGCTGGAGTGCGCTCCTTCCCGCGGGGAGGGGCGTGGAGGCAGGGGGGCGATTGCGTGGGTGCCCTCGCTGGACGTGTGGCGCTGGTGCTGATGGAGTGGGAGGGAGCGGTGACCAGGGGCTACTCCCATGCTGCTGCCATGGTGTTCGGCGGGGGAGTAACTAGCTTGGTGCGAGGACAGGTTGCTGTAGGACTGCTTGTGCTGGTCGGACGCAATAGGTGGGCGCCCCTCGACAGACGTGCGGTGGTGGTGGTGGTAGTTGGTGGATGGGCCGGAGCCGGCTTGGGAGGTGAAGTCCCCATTGTCGGTGGATGCACGCCGTGCGAAAGAGGGCTGCGGGGAGAAGGTCGCCCCTGCCGGCGCGTGGGTTAGCATGGAGGTGGACACCTGCAACACCCTGTGGCCGGGCTGCTGCGGCAGCTCACCGTCGGTGCCAGGTTGCAACAGGTTGGGAGCGAGCGGGAGCAGCTGATGCGAGGACTGGTGTGTTAGCCGGCGCTGGCCAGGCTTCGCGGGCTCGTACTCCAGTCGTACGGGCTGGTAGGGCTTGCGGGAATCCTGCTCCTGCTGGGCCTGCTTTAGGGACTGCAGCCGCTCCAGCTGCGAGGGTACTTTGGCCAGCTGGCGCTGTGAAGGAGCCGGTTGCTGCTCAGGTTGGTGTTCTGCGCCGGGTGCGGACTCGCCGCTGTCGCTGACTCCCGGCCCGTCCCTACGGACCAGTGCATCCCTGTACGGCCCCTGCTCCTCCGGCAGCTTCTTGTGCTGCTCCTCCTGCTCGAGCCACCTGCGCACCCGCTCCGCTGCTACTGGGTTGACCTCGGTGTTTTCGCCCATGGCGACGTCCTGCTGGTCTCCGCTGCTGCGGGACCCTGGGCCCTGGTCGATAGTCAACACATCCGCGTGCGGCTCAGCGCTGCTCCAGTGGTGCTGGTCCCATGGTGCCGAGCTTGACGCCCGGCTTCTAGGCTCATCACCTCTCCCTGAGGAGCTGGTTGAAGGTATGGCCGCGAGAGTCTCTGCAGCTTGCTGTGGACCGCCCCGCTGGCCTGGCTGAAAGCACGACAGGAGGCGGTTGAACAGGCCACCGCTGTTGTCGGGCTGTACGCAGGGGCAAGCGGAAGACCGGTCAGAACGAGGACAGTACTGAGAGTAGGCATGCAAGTTCGGGTTTCTTGCGTGGACAGGAGTGTGCACAGGTGAAGCCGACCAACGGGAGGTAATGCACATGCCCTGCACGCCACCGAGGCGCCATAAGATTCAGCGGCTCCAATGAGTGCTCCTTACAAAATGTAGTTTTTCGGGCAAGCTCCAAGTGCGAAAGCGCTGTATGTCAGGTTGCGCAAATCGCCTAAAACCACAGTGAATGTATTGCCTCTTGCGCGTTACCACACACACACATACGCCAAGATTAGAACGTGTTTTTGTTGCAAGCAAAAGCCGCTACCAGTAACCAGGGACGGACTGCCGAGGGCCAAGCCTCACCTTGTGGAAGTATTGGGCATAATTCTTAGCATTCTTTGTACGCCCTTGCATGGTATCAAATCTACCAGCGTGGGGCTACAGGACTCCTGTCCCAAGCATTTGTTCGGAAGGGAACCAGCATTGGGGACCGCTGCAAAGGCGCCTAGCGCACATGGGCCAAGGGCTAGGTACAAGTCTGTAAGGTATGGCCTGTGGACTGGAAGCCACACGTTTTTCGGCGGTTGAAGTGTGGGTGGAGACGGGAGAGGCGAGGTAGGGTGTGTCGAAGCGAAGGACAAAGAAACGCAGCTCCTACGACCCAATCTCACAATCAGGTTTTATGCATAGCGTAGAAGACGACGTAGGTCTTTCTGAGTGCGCACTGCGCAGGATGGCTTGCTGATGTGACTCGTTCCCATGTCATTCAGGTGCATGCAGGTCACCATCCAATCCCGACCTGCTCCTCTCTCTTGCCAGGGTGGTTCCCCACCCCCGGGAAAGGGACGCGCCTGAAGAAGCTTAGGCGCATCAAGATTGCATGTGACCGTATGCACTTGTGCGGTTACGGTGAGCCCACGGGTGAGGAGGCATGGTTTTGAGATTGGGGAATTTGGGGAAAATAGTGCCAGATGGTGGTGGGGACTAAAGCATTATTTACACGTCGCACAAGGCCGTACCTGGTGCCTGTAGGAGTGCAGCGCAGAGATAGAGCGGTACGGACGAATGGCCAATTGGCCATAGGGTGAACCGGTGAACCTGAAGCGCGAGCGCTGGGCGGTACAATACACGGCCAGCACCTAATGTGCTTGGTGCAGTCATCAGGTGGCAGGTGCCAACTGCCAAGTGGGACCTGGTGGGACCACGACACGGCTGTTGACGTTTTGATCCAGTCTTTTTTGAAAGCCAGCGGCTTCAGGGGGCACGGTTGGCGGCAGCTTGGCGGCAGTGTGGTAATGTCGAGCCACGTCGAGCCCCACTGAGCCCCGTTACTTGACCTGTGCACCTTACCGCGCGCAACTGTGAAGCTCGATTTTCACCGGTATTTGCAGGCATGCAGTCGCCACAGATAAGGAGATAATGGGGCAAGGCCTGGGTGTGGCTGCAACCAGGGGGGCTCCCCTGTTCGCGGCGACCGTTGCGATCCCGCCATTCAGGTACGGCGCCAATCGCTGCTATCTGGTCAACTCCTGCCGAGTTGACATGACTGCCTAAGCGAAGTTCATATTAAGTACATGTTCAAACCATGGCGCTAGCCTCATGCCTTCGACGAACAGCGGTGGGGGGCTTGCTGCCCCCCACAGTTCTCATGAGCTCTCCCGCGGCACTGGCCCGTTCTACTTGTATTAACACGTGGTTTCACCTGGATCGCCTGTATTGCGCACCCTCGATGATGGGCAGTTCGTTCAGGCGGTCCCGTCACTCGCATGCTCGAGGTAGGCCCGCAGACCTTGAGCTCTATTGTTCATATGCGCGGCAACCACACCGTGTGTCTTACTTATCACATTGGTGCCCACTTCCAGGCTCCCGCTGCGTTGCTCAGGCGTCGTCGCAAACCCGTCGGGTAGGTGATGACAGGAACTGCAGTCCGCTTTGCTGTCAACCCCGAAAATGATGTCGGCCCCACTCCCAGAGGGATCACGATCTTTCTGGGTGAATTCTTAAACACAAAGACCGTTACAGGTGCTTACGGCGGCCTCTGGTCATGGGCCCTGAGTGGTTTGGCTAAACCGTGCATCGCGGGCCTTTCCAACGCACATACCCTGATCGCAGCGCATTTATTGGTATTTGCTGAGGAAAATTAGTAATCTGCACGCCGAAACACAGGCAGAACAGCCTTGCAGCGTTCGCCAGACGTACCAGGCAGCCAGCAGCTAGTGGGGTGGGGTGCTCTGCCCACCACTGTCCTGCCCCCAGAACACGATGGGGCCAACGCCAGCCCGCACCCCAGTCCCGCGCCACCCGCTTGCATATCACATCGGTACATGCGTTCGAGGCCCGGTTTCAGGCACCTTGGCCGTGGGCCCACTTCCCTGCCTCCGGGCTGCTGCACACTCGCCGCCCTGCCTAGGCACCACCAACCACTACAGTAACTCCCGCCGACGGTTCCACCCCAAGATATTTTGCCAAGCTAATGACAAAAACCGCAGTGGTCTTGGACGGAACATGGTCTTGGTGAAGTGGTGGACTTGGCCGTCTTCGACTCCAGCAGCAGCAAACAGACACCCCAAGATATATATGGTATGGTGGGGCCCACCGCCAAGGTCTCTGCATACCATATGCATGCGTAAAATACCACCAGACGCTGTCATCGGCAGAGTTCAAGCTTCAAGGCCACGTGGCCGTGTGCCCATGCATGTTATTTCTTAGCTGCCACAGTCGCCATGCCAACTATGTGCGTGCCCGAGCGAGGGGACGTGATAGGTCCATGTTGTTGTGAGGATATTTGCAAGCAAGCCCCGGTGGCTCTTCCCTGGCCATTGCCTTTCCGCCCTTGCTGCGTGCGTGTGTGCGTGCGTGCGTGCGTGCCACCACCTGCTGGTCGGTGATCGCCCCAGGCATGGCCCGCCGTCGAAGAGACAGAGATGTGAGCAAGAGCAGTAAGCCTGCCTCCACTTCGATAATAATTAGTAAGCTTTAACGCTCACGCACACGTCAATGTTACCGTACCGCTTGGTTACCACAGCAGGTACGGTAGGAACGGTACCGCAAGTGCGCATACCCGACTCACGCGTGTAGTACCGTGCACGTCCGTATTCATTAATTCATGTATGTACGCTGTACTTTCAAATACGTGCACGGCGTTACACGTACATGGGTGGCTTACTGTTTGGGTTTCAGGCAGGGTGGGGCAAAGGTGCGGTGGTGCAGTAGTCACCTGCACCAGGCTCCAGGAGCAACGCCCTGCTGCTGGATGGGGACTAGCTAGGCGCAGCCACTTCCGACTTCCTCACACAGGCACGCACATACCTGCTGTCGTACGTCCACACGGTGTCATGTACGCTTTACGGAAATTCACGGTCAAGGGCTCTATCTGGGGTAGGGCAAAGTTGGACCTGGTACAGCCCGAACCGACCCCCTGGGTGCCGGTTCAGGTTGGGCTGCTTCGGAGCTGGTTTGGGAGCGGTTGGGCCCGAACCCGGTCGAATTCTCCCGTAGTCCAACGGCGTAGCCCTGCCTATGGAATTTTGGCTACGGTCCTATTCGATCCTACGCAACCTACAGTCTGTGGGCATTACATAGTGTGCAACTGTTAACTCCGACACGACCCATGCTTCCCTTCCCATGCAGCATGACCGAAGCCAGGGGAGCTCCCCTGGTGGGAGCGAGGGTAGGAGTTGTGCATCTGACGTGGATGACGGCGCTGAAGGCGACCCGGAGTACCACAACACAGACCTACCAACTGCATGTGCTCGGGGCTATGTGAAGCGTGTGCGATTGCTCCTGGATCAGGGGGCTGACGTGAACAAGTTCGAGTGGCCGGTGAGTGGGTAGTGGAATGGGTCACGAGTAACGGGGCTAGCTACACTGCACGCGCAGCAAGGCGGGATGTAGGTACAGGGGTCTTTCCCTAACCCTTGTACATAGCAATCAAGTAGGTAGGGGAACTCAGGGGTCATGCTGGCTGTATTCCGTCGTCCGGCCTTGTTGACTGGAGGTCAACGACGCCACGGCGTTCCCATGCAGAAGTACGGGCTGGGCGGCACCGCGCTGCAAGTGGCGGTTGATAAAGGGAAAAGTGTGGAGCTGGTTCAATTGCTGTTGGAGCGCGGCGCGGAGGTCGACACTAAGGATAAGGTGAGACTGTTGATGTGGAGGGACGTACGTTTGACACGCACGCTGTGTGACGTTGCGAGGAACAGGGCCAGCCGACCTTGATTCTCGTTTTACCGGTACACACATGTCTGCTTGCATGCATGTTTAACCACGGTAGGTAGTGACAGCCGCCCCATGAGCTTAAGCGGTCAACGAGTTGTGCCTTGTTCCTCACCACTGCTGCTCTTTGGCATGCCAGGTTGACGCATATGTCCGTGTAATATTGACGTGCTCTCCCTTGGTTGTCCACTCCCCAGTGGGGATTGACACCCCTGCACACGGTTGTCGGCCTGGGTGCCTGGTATGATGAACGGCGAAAAGAGCGTTACGCCTTTCCCTGCGTCGAGCTCCTTATTAAAGCGGGGGCCGACATCCATGCCCTGGACAAGGTGGGGTGCTTGGGGCCGGGTATGCTCTGTAGGTGAGGTAAACGCCTCGTGGGGACACGGCCAGCGGCAACCTACGCATTAACCGCACATGGACGAAGCCATTGCCATACTGTAAGTGTTGATGAACACGCATGACGATAGATGCAACGTCACAATACTGTCGCCACTTGTGACTGCGTTACAGGAGGGCAAAACCCCACTGCACTGGGCGAGCCAGTGGGGAATGGTGGCGGTGGTACGGCTGCTGCTGGAGCAGGGGGCGGACGTGGACGCACGGGATGAGGTGAGACGTGAGCCGAGATGGGCGGGGGTTGACCGTTGACCGGCCTTGCCAACGGTTGGAATGGACAAGATCACTCTGCCACGGTGCAGACGGCAGTACGCTACGTGCATCAGCGGGCAGTAAGGCGGGCCTACCTTGGGAGCGTCTGGAGCACGTAAGTGTCATCTAGGTGTTTCCCCTAGCAGCAACCCGTTACGGAGTTGAGGTGGCCCGGAGGACGGCAGCACCCGTTCAACCCGCCGGCCGACACGGCATGCAGCCTGCGTCAGGAGCAGGTCTGCTATGCTTACGCTTGCTGGTCCCGTTCCGGGACTCAGCCCCGCGCTCGGCAACCCCCTGGACGGCTGCCAGCCCACCCTTTGGCTGCCCAGGCACTGATGACCTACGCCTCACGTGTGTCGTGCTGCTTCCAGGAAGGACGCACTCCCCTGCACGCCGCCGCCAAAAGCTCACGTGTGGGCGCAAAAAAGGTGGTGGAGCTGCTTGTTGCTGCAGGCGCGAACATCAAAGCCCGCGACAAGGTAGGCTGGGACGCATGTGTGAATAAGCACTGGTACGTTGCTCCCTGGTATGTTCCACCACCTCACACACTGCTCAGTTGGTGCGGCAAGGCCACCTGCCTCAGCTTGCGGCCGCTGTCAGCAGGTGTACATCCCAACAACCGCACGCTAGCTATCTACGTACCGTTCGGCCCACGTGATGACTTGCAGAAGAGCAACACTGTGCTGCACATTGCTGCCGCGGAGTGGGACAGCACAGCCCTGCGGCCCCTGCTGAAGCAGCCGGGGGTGCAGCTCGACGCGCGGAACGCGGTGGGTGGCGTGGGCGCAAGGGTGCTGTGCATGTAACACAACAACCAAGCGTGGCCGACGTGTATGCCTTCACAGCACTGAAGCTGATGTCTCGTACCTACCGTACGCCCTCGCCCAACGCTGGCGACACTCACATCTGAACGACGTGTGTAGGGCTTCTCGGCCACCTCGGTTGTCATACGCATGCGCTGGTGCTTGCAGGGGGGCTTCACGCCTGTGGCCGTGGCCGTCCATCATGCCAACCTGGAGGCGGTCAAGGTCCTTCACGCCGCGGGGGCGGACATGGTGAACCCCAAGGTGCGTGGGGCAAGGCAGTGCTGGACCCCCACGTTGATGCACCGTACACTCCTGTAGAGAATGTGGACACAGCAGTGTGCTGTCCGTCCAAGCATTTGCTGTCCCTGCGTGACACGTGGCTCCACACCCGCCAGTGCACGCCACGCCGCTAGCCTTGCCCATTGCAGGGTAGCACTGTGCCGACGCGTGTGAGGCTTACCCCTGCCCCTGCTGCCTGCCCCTGCGTCCGTGACCCCTCGTCCACAGCTGCACAGAGTGCCGCTGATTGCCTGGGCACGGGAAGCCCTCGACGAGGTCTTGGAGAAGGATGACAGCACTCAAATGGACTGCGAATATCGGCGGGATTACCTACGAGCCCAGGGCCTCAACCGAGTGACCAAGTATCTTGAGGCTGCACGCGTTACGGCAGCAGCTCCCAGCACCCCAGCCAAGCCCCAGCGCTTTACGCGTACCCCAGCCAAGCCACGGCGCGGCAGGCCTCCGCGCTCGGCCGGGGGCCCTGCAGCTGGCGGCAGCGACTCGGAGGAGTGAAGCAGCAGAGGGGCCTCACGGCGCATGTGCGGGGTGTGTGGTGGGGAGTCGAGAGTAGAGCGGGCTAGCAGGTGCGGAAGCTGCTGGTGCTGCTGCTGGGTTTGCGTGTGGCCTGACGTGGGCACGTGCGCGGTATGCATGGCGGCTAGCCACGCAGTGCGTTGTGGATTGGGGGGAGGGGGCGGGTTGTCGCACTAACAGCAGGTCTCACGGCGGCGGCGGCCAGGCACACAGGGCCTGCTTGTGCCGCAGCTGCTGAGAGTCAACGTGCGTGTTGGCTGCATGCACGGGGTGACTAGGGACGGGGCACGTCGTACGCCGCTGGCATGAAGGGCGCTGGTGGTAGCTGATGCACTACGAGTAGCAGGATACGGTGCGGCGAGGCACGTGTGCATAGACGGTGTTGGCTGACCAGGTGGCGTCGCACAGCGTCGGCAGTGAGGTCCTCCACCCTCTGTTGCCGCAGACCTCCGCATGTCTGGAGCCCAACCCTGCGGGGCTCAAGACAGATGAGTCATTTTGGGCGCGGGGAAGGGGCGTGCCGCTGAACCCCTATTGGCTGAACCGGTAGTGCGTGGGACCAGGGATGTTCTACCCCTGTGCTGGCTGCTGAAATACGGTATGTGGTGATTGTGACACACAGTGTTCCCTGTAGGCGTTCTACGGGGGGCTGGCTGAAGGGACACATTAGACTGCGGGAGCGTGCGTGGAGAAGGCGTGGTCACCCCGGTGTCACGCAACCCTGCCTCAGTCGACACGTGGCCGTGCAACTTGGGGTACCCCAATCCCGGGCAACACGGTGGCCCTGAGACAGCTGCAAGCAGTGCACTAGTACACGTATGTCATACAGGAGACTTGACACTGCAGCCGGTGGCGAGGCTTGCAGCAAGCGTGCAAATGTTCCCTACATCCCCTTTGTACGTCACCTGCCGTGTCGGCAGGATACCCGTACTAGCACGATGACCAAGTCGACGCATGGTCAGGCACTCAGTGCTCTTGAAGACGAATCCGACGGTGTGCATGGCAACCTTGATCACTACGCTCCTGTGAGGGTCGTGGGCCTGAGCAGCTAGGGCCTCTGGGGCACACGCGTACGGTAGCGCGACCGTTGCGATCCCGCCACAATCTGCACCTAGGTACGGCGCCGACCGTTTACTGCCCTGGTGCGTGGTGCCTGGTCGCAATGGCACTACTACCGAGGCGCTAGGACTGTTTCAAGCGACTTGTATACGGAGTGCATACCCAAACCATGGTGCTCGCCTCATGCCTTCGACGAACAGCCGCGGCGGGCATGCGCCCCACCGTTCTCATGAGCTCTCCCGCAGCACTGGCCCGACTCACTTGTATCAGCACTAGGCTTAACCAGGGGCGCCTGTGCGGCGCAACCTCGGTGACGGGCAGCTCGTTCTTCAGGCGCTCGCATGCTCGAGGTAGGCCCGCTTGAGCCTCTATTGTACAAATGAATCACAGTCATACCATACCCTGCATCTTACTCCTGACCTTGGTGCCCACTTCCAGGCTCCCACTGCGCTGCTCAGGCGTCGTCGCAAACCCGGGTAGGTGACGACAAGGAATGGCAGTCAGCGAAACCCATGGAATGACGTAGGGGCCCACCTCCGGAGGGCTTGGAGCTCCCATGGATGATATATCAGTTATCACGACGGTTATAGGCTCTTACGGCGGCCTCTGGCGATAGGCCCGGTAGTATCGCGGTCCCCTCGCGGCCTTTCCAGCGCATTTCTACAAACTCGCAGCCAAGTATGTGTGCACAACTGATTGATGAACAAGAAATTTATATGCACGCCGTAACACAGGCGGGGCAGCATTGCAGCGTTGCCAGACGGCCGTGCCAGACCCCTACCCCGCCCGGTTCAGCCCCCAGACCATAATAATGGGGCCCACAGCCAGTCCTCCCCAGCGCCACGCACGCGCAGAGGGCACTAACAGGCTCTATCAGGGTCCCAGTTTCAGGCTGCTTAGCCTTGGGCCCACGTCCCTGCCGGGCTGCTGCACACTCGTCACCCGAACCACCACCAACCAACTATTAACCCACCACGGTTCCACCCTGTGATATATGGGACCCACAGCCACGGTTTCCGCACACCGCATGCATGCGTGTATTACTACCAAGTCTCGGGCTACTTGGCCGTGGGCCCCGTGTCATTCCTTGGCTGCCCCTGGTCGCTGTGCCAACCGGCGCAACCACGTGCGCTCAACTGTTGCTTGCCGTGCCGTGCCGTGTGGAGCAGTCCTTGCCATCTGAGTGTACCTTGTGCTCCGAAGTCCTAGTGAACATCACTGCATATGGCGGATTTTCTGACAAGTTGGAAGCCTGTCGTACGCGACGCCTGCCTGCTGGTTGGCAACGTTTGACAAGCACACCCACCATATACACGCAGCAACTAACCCCATACTTTCCACCCAGCGGACGTGGAAAGAGCTCACATGCGGACGTGAAAAGCCAGATGTCGGAGATATACGCGTATACTGCACAGAATGGGCCTCAACAGGCGCCGGCGGGGCTTGAGTAAGAGTGCGCTTGGGGTCTACCCACGTGCTCATTCCCCCTGTACAGCGCACGCCGTACGGCTGGTGCCGGACAGCCACGCCTCACTCCTGGCCCTACTCCTGAACAGCGGACATCGCGGCGAAGCTGCTGTTGTGAACAAGCATGGTTGTCCATGGACCCATGTATGGGGCTTGGAGTTACGGGGGCCCACAGTTGCACCACTGCCCAGTCCTGGGTTGCGACCTGGACCCCTTAACCCCCCCCTTGCCCAGCTGCGTAGCCCTGCAGAATACCACCGTATCTTTCGACCGTGCAGTGCAGCCCACAGTTTGGGTTCGTTCAACACACCGTGTGCAACTGCAACTGTTGACATGACCCACCTCGTCTTCCCTTCCCATGCAGCATAACGGAAGCCAGGGGAGATCCCCTGGTGGGAGCGAGGATAGGAGCACATCTGACGTGGATGATGGCGCTGAAGACGACCCGGAGTACCACAACACAGATCTACCAACCGCATGTGCTCGGGGCTACGTGAAGCGTGTGCAAGTGCTCCTAGATCAGGGGTCTGACGTGAACCAGTATTGGAAATGGAATGAGGCAAGGTTAACGGAGCTGCGGTACCCTGCAAGCGCAGCACAGCGGGGATTTGGGTGGGACAGGGACGTGAATGAAACCTCGGTGCGTGGGCCCACCAACTAACTGCGTCAAACACGCCTCGACGGTCCTATGCAGGAACGCTTGGCAGACGGCACTGCGCTGCATTTTGCTGTAAGCGAAGGCAACAGTGTGGAGCTGGTTCAATTGCTGCTGGACCGTGGCGCGGACGTGGACGCTAGGAATGAGGTGAGGCTGCTGATCAAGGGCGAACATGACGTACGCCTTCGCAACTGTGTGTTGTGCCAGGAACATGGCCAGCCGGCCTTGCTTCCCATCCACACAAGTACACGTAAGTCTGCTTGCATGCAGTTCATGTTACAGGGGGAAGTGACAGCCGTCCCGAGAGCTGGAACGAGCAGGGCGTCGCACCACCTCACCACGCACTGCTGTTGCGTTTTTGCATACATGCGGTACCGATTGACTACTGCTATAGTGTAGCTGTAAGATTGACATGCACTCCCTCGGTTTTCCATTCTCCCGCCCCAGTGGGGATGGACACCCCTGATCGAAGCTGTCGGCCAGAACGACATGTCATGTAGAGGGAGAGAGAGAGGGCCTTACATTCTTCCCTACACCAAGCTCCTCATCAAAGCGGGGGCCGACATCAATGCCCAAGACAAGGTGGGGTGCTTGGGGCCAGGTATGCTCTGTAGGTGATGTAAGCGCCTCGTGGGGCCACGGCCAGCGGTAACCTACGCAACATATACGCACATATGGACGAGAGATTGCCGTACGGTATTAAGTGTTTTGCATGACGATGCAACTCCGAGACATGCATGGTCGCCAGGTGTGACTGCGTTACGGAAGGGCAGAACCCCCGTCGCAATACGTCACACTACTGTCGCCACTCATGACTGCGTCACAGGATGGCAAAACCGCTCTGCACTCGGCGAGCATGCGGGGTCGGGTGGAGGTGGTACAGCTGCTGCTGGAGCAGGGGGCGGTGGTGGACGCACGGGACAAGGTGAGACGTGAGCCGAGACGGGGGTCGGCTGGCCTTGTCGGTAGATGGATTAAACGATAGCATGCTGCCATCGAACGGTAGCATGCTGCCACGGTGCAGATGGCAGCACGCTACGTCCAATCATCAACAGGGATTGAGGCGAGCATTGGGACGTCGGTGTCGTTCAGGCGAGTCAGCACAACAAACCCTCCTGCCCCCCTACCAGCGCAGGACCCAGCCCCGCTCACGGCAACCCACTGGATGGCTGCCAGCCCGCCCTCCGACTGTACAGGACTGACCTGCGCCTTCACGTGTGCCGTGCTGCTTCCAGGAAGGACGCACTCCCCTGCACATAGCGGCCAACTGCTGGTCGTCGCGCGCCGACAAGGTGGTTGAGCTGCTCGCGGCTGCAGGGGCAAACATCAACGCCCGCGACAAGGTACGCAGGGACGCAGGTGTGCTGGTGCGTCACCCCCTAATATGACCCACCACTTCACACATGGCAAACACCAGGTCTACTGGCGGTCCACTGCGGTGCGCCAAGGCCACCTGCCGCTGCTTACGTCCGCTGCCAGGCGTCCCAACAACCGCACGCTAGCTATGTACCTTTCGGCCCACATGACTTGCAGAAGCGCAATACCGGGCTGCACATTGCCGCGAAGTGGAACTACGCCGCCGTGCGACAGCTGGTGAAGCAGCCGGGGGTGCAGCTGGACGCACGGAACCGGGTGGGTGGTGTGGGCGCATGGGTGCTGTATTGTGGTGCAGTTTAGCGGAAGCTGTGCCGTTGTGGGCTGCTGTTTCAATCCAGCATGGCCCACTTGTGTGAACCAAGCATGGCCCACGTGCATGGATCTATGGCACTCAAGCTGCTGTCTCGCGCCCTACACCCTCGCCCACCCGCGGCACTCATATCTGCTGAGACATGTGAGAACGGCTTCTATGCCACCTCGGTTCGAATGCACATGCGCTGATGCTTGCAGGGAGGCTTGACGCCTGTGGCTGTGGCCGTCAAAGAGATCAACCTAGAGACGGTGAAGGTCCTGCACGCCGCGGGGGCGGACATGGTGAACCCCAAGGTGTGTGGGGCAATGCAGTGCTAACCCACAGCTCTCTCGCTCTGCCGGCACGCAATGTACCCTCCTGTAGATAACGACGATACCACGGTATGTTCCTTCATGCCCACCAGCGCCCGCCACGCCGCTAGCCTTGCCCATAGCAGAGTAGCACTGTGTGCCGAGCGTGTGACGCTGCCCGCCTGCTGCCTGCCCCTGCTGCCTCCGTGACCCCTTATCCACAGCTGCACAAGGTGCCGCTGCTTGCCCGGGCAGAGAAAGCCCTTAACGCGGTCATAAATCAGGACAAGGAAACCATCCGTCACGATGAACGGGCATATTATTTCCAAGCTCAGGGGCTTTACCGCATCGTCAAGTACCTAAAGGCTGCAGGCTTTACAGCAGTGCCTTCCAGCACCCCAGCCTAGCCATGGTGCGGCAGGTCTCCGCGCTCGGCCGGGGGCCCTGCAGCTGGCGACAGCGACTCGGAGGAGTGAAGCAGCAGAGGGGCCGCAAGGTGCATGTGCGGGGTGTGTGGTGGGGAGTCGAGAGTAGCGCGGGATAGCAGGTGTGTAAGCTGCTGGTGCTGCTGCTGGTGCTGGGTTTGCGTTTAGCCTGATGTGGGCACGTGTGCAGTACGTACATGCATGGTGGCAAGTCACGTTGTGCATTACTGGGGGCTTGGAGGAGGGGGCTGAGATTGCGTAGTGCCATATAAACAGCAGGTATCGCATCGGCGGCCAGTCAGGGCCTGTTCGTGGCGCCGCTGCTAGGAGTTCGTGTGTTCTCTGCATGGGACGACAAAGGGTGGCATGTCGTACACCGCCGGCATGTGGTACAGGGAATTGGTGGTAGTCAATGCACGTGAGCAGCAGGAGCCGGTGCAGGGATGCACATGCGGTGTTGACTTTGCACAGTGCCGGCACAAAGGTTCTTCGACCGGATCTCCGTTGCAGACCTCCGCACGTTTGGAGTTTAATCCTGCGAGGCTCAAGACAGATGAGTCGTGCTACTGAACCGGTAGTGCGGTGAACCAGGATGCTGGATCCCTGTGCTGGACTCCGACCATTACGATGGCCCGGAGACAGCCTCAAGCAGTGCGCTGATACACGCGGCTCATAAGTTAAGACTCTAGCAGATGGCAGCTGGCAAGGCTTGTGGCAAGCGTTTTTTTTTTTTTTTTTTTCAGGAGAAGGGTTATGGGGGTATCGGAGACCTATTTTTAGCGGGT
>VFQN01003489.1_pt1 | contig 22359 bp, 30 predicted proteins | sample 3512371 | NCBI WGS metagenome assembly VFQN01 (sample SAMN10412370, study PRJNA504923) | tailings metagenome | isolation source: Replicate 2 from Balatoc abandoned mine | place: Philippines: Itogon, Benguet | collected 2017-08-28
ATGCCCAAGGACATCCAGCTGGCCCGCCGCATCCGTGGCGAGCGCGCCTAAGCGGTGTTTGCCAGTGGCAACGCGCAAAACTCGGTGTTTCTCAACACCACCATACGTTCATGGATTTGGGGAGAGGGCAAGGGGGGCCGTATCGCGGAGCTTGGGGGCGTGTGACGATATCTGGGCAACACCGCCTGGTTTATGCTAGGAATGCACCGCCGGCTGAACCCCTGGCTCGGGAGTTGTAAGGAGGCTGACTTGGCTGGCGTTGTCACTGCTCGAGATCAAACACAAACGGCATTTATCGCCGGGGGTTGTTGTGGATCAAGAGAGCTGCCCGCAGTGCATGTGGTGATGGCAACCATGCATGTATCCAGGCAGGTCGGGTGTCGTAGTGTTACGTATCGCCGGGCAAATCTTGGGACGGTGAAGCAACGCGTGTGTACAAGGCACATGAGGGGGCTTGCTGCCCCTGGCCACCTTTGTACCTTTTGGAGGCAAGGGAGCAAAATGACTCCTGGAGCCAGCAAATCGGCTGCTTGCTGTGTACCGGGATCGCTTCCAGGGTAGCAAGGGGTGGCCAAGGGTTTTGCAGCAGTTTACTGTTTTGGCACCGTGGCCACTTGTCTTGTGTGGTCTTGCCGTGTGCACGGTACTGCCATCACACCCCAGTGGACGTGCAGGCAGGCGTGCAGGGGCCCACCAGGCATGCCGGCAGTTGACCTCCACTGACACGTGTCGCAGTCCTCAGCGCCTGCCCATGTCTGTCAAGCGTCGTAAAAGTGTAACGGAAGAGCCTGAGTGTGAAGCAACGAAGCCACTGCCTTGCAGACGCAGCGTTCACAGCTGCACCGCGGAAAACACCACTCTGCGCTTATCTGCCACTCCTTTGCAGTCTGCACCTCCTCGCCCAGCCGTCCCACCACGTCAGACCCGCCACTACATTATTTTGCTGGTGCCCGCCACTCATTCTTGTGCTCCGCTCACGACGAATTCATTGACTGTTGTCAGGGTAGTGGTAACACGATACTTAGTAACAGCAGTACATCAGCCAACGGCAAGTCAGCATGCCACTCTACGCCTTGTTCACGACCTGCTCACGACCCTTCATCACCTCAGCCCAACGCCAGCCGTCACGCGCACGGCTGTCGACTTGGCATGCACCCATGCCCACCGCCGCCTACGCAGCTGCCACCTCCCTGCACTCCCCATGCTTTCCTCCCTCCGCTCCGCGTCCCTCTTCACCGTCCCCCTTCCCATCCCCCTCCTCCTCCCCGGCCACCGCCGCCATGACCCCCACATGCGTCCGCAACGCATGTACCACCTCCCTCACCTCCTCCGCACCAACCGGCTCAACGCCGCTCAGCATCCCGCTTCTCCTCCCCTCCTGCCCCGCACCCTCCGGCACCGCAAACACCGCACTCAACGTCAATGCCGTCACTGATTCTGCCTGCGACTCCCCCAGCGCCTGCAGCCCCTCCCCCTGCCCCCCTGGCCTGCCCACCTGCACCATCACCGCCACCCTAAGCGCCCTGCCCCCCGCCTCCGCCCACGCCACGTGCCCCTGCAGCCGCAGCACGTCCCCCACCCGCCCGGGGGCCAGGATGGCGCACTCCTCCAGCATCAGCAGCTCGCACGGCACGCCTGGAGGCAAGCGTCGCATCAGACTGGTGGGTGTAGCATGCATGGGGCAAGTGTAAAGCGACCGAAGCAGTTTTCAATCGATCGAGCGCATGGCAACCAGACGGCGGCCGTTTCCTTTTAATGTGTTAATTTCACAACTGCCGCAACAACTAGCGGACGCCCTTCCCAACAAACTCCCTTCCCCGCCCGCTCCCCCCCATCCTGCCCGCACGGCGCCTTGCCACGCCGAGCCTCTACCTATCCAGCCAGCTAACCCTTTCTGTACGATGCCCTTGTCCTACCCGCGTGCCTCCTTGCCACGTGCTCCGCGTGCTCCGCCGCCAGCCGCAGCAGGTGCCCACCGAACACTGTGCCGCTGGTGTTGCGGTCCGACCAGGTGGCTAACACACACCGCTCCACAGCCGTAGCCCGCATGGGCACCACGCCAGCGGCTGCTGCTGCTGCTTTGGCGCAGCCGGGTGCTAGTGCAAGGGCAGAGGCGGCAAGCGGTGGCTGTGGACTGGAGCAGGTGGTGGTAGTGTGGGCTGCATGAGCGGTGGCAGTAGTGGTGGTGGTGGTGGTGGGGTGGGTTGTGCTCAGGCTGTTGAGCCACGCCGGCGGGGGCGGGGGCAGGGCGGCTGCCAGGGCTGCGACCTCGGAAGGGGACGGGGCACCAGCGTCACGCTCGCGGCGGAGCTGGCGCTGCCTGTGGGGGGAGGGGCGCACGGGGACAGCAACACCGCCTTGTAATACGGAGTCCTTGCTAAGAGCGCGTCTGTGGTGTAGCCTGCGTATGGCCAGCCTAACACCCGCCACAAGACTACAAAAGCCACCAGCAGTCCTGCCTTACAATCCAAGCTCGTAACGCCCAATCAGTTGGCATGAAGTGGCAGGCCCTGTTTTTCTCTCTCACACCCACGCCCGCCCACCTGTTGTGCTCTCGCCCCCGGCGGAACAGCTGCCGCTCCAACGCCGCCTGGTCCAACCCTTCGCCGCCCGCCCCGGCGCTTTGCGCGCCAGCTGCATGCTCCCCTGCATCTTTCAGACCCTGCACCCCCTCCTCCGCCGCAGCCTCCCTCGCCACGCCGTTGTGCGCCTCCGCCAGCTCCCCTCCTGCTGCTGCCCCCGGCTCCGGGGTTCCAGGAGCAGGCGGCGGCGGCAGGTGCGGCACAGGCACTGCCCTCCGCAGGCTGCTGTCCCGCAGCGCCATCACAAAGTCAGCGCTGGCCACCAACTGCCCTGGCCGCAGACACACCACGGGCCGGTCCTGGCCCCGGGGTCGGTGGTCTTGGTGCACCAGATGGTGCTTCCGTTGCATGGGTGCGCCATGTGGGCCTCCATCCCCTTCCGTGTGCGGCCCCACCGCCGTCAGCTGCAGCAGCACCTCCATGGTGCTGCGGCCCACCCACGTCACCTGCGCATACAATCAACACGCACGTGTGCGACTGTTGGCAGGGCACGGACGCATAGACCCGTGGTGCGTGGAGCGTGTGCGCCTTGGCATATTGATCCATGGCCGATCCCCAAAAGGCCCCTCGATGTGCGCACGGCACGAGTCCAGCACGCGACGCAAGCCCGGCGGCCACGTGCCAGTATTCGCTCGCGTGTAGCCACACTTTACCTTCCGCCAATACCGTGACTACATGGGCAACACAAGGTGTGTGGGCATACGCTTGCTTCCCTGCCCCTTAAGCCGCACCCACCTGCCCCGACAGCCGCATGTCGGTGGGTAGCAGCAGCGGCGGCAGGCGCCGCGAGCCCACAGCTGCGGGAAACAGGGCACGTAAGCACAGGGTGTGCATGATAGCAGCCCGCGATGCCAGGGAGGGCCACAACACGCTCGGTACGTATACACGCAGCTGAGTTGTCGTGAGTCTTACGGCAAACTGTACCAGTGCCCTCGGTGCAAAAAAGTTCACGTTCACGTCGCGGTCATGACGCCAAAGGGTAGGCCGTGCGCGCATCACACTCCTCCACCCACACGCCCCAGCACGTTCCGCAGCCCGTTCATCCCTCACGCCTGCCAGCTCGCCCTCCAACCCTCCAATCTCTCTCCCGCCCCTCCCTCTCACTCCGAGTCCCCTCACCGCGTCCCTCCTCTCCGTCCGCCACGTGCCCCTCGTCCACGTCTGCATGGCCGTGCACGTGCAGCGTGAAGCGCTCCAGCGCGGCGGTGACCAGCATGGCGCCACGTGGCTCCAGGGGCCCCACGTGCCTTGCCGCCACGTCCGCCGCGAAGGTGTCCAGGTCCTCCAGCAGGGGGCCGGGCGCCAGGCCCAGGTTGGGGCGCCCCGGGCCCAGGTAGTACTGGGACCACAGCCAGGGGCGGGAGGAGAAGGGGTACAGTACCTGGGTGTGTGGGTGAGGGATCAGGCGGGGGGAAGGGCGGGAGGATGAATGTGTAGGGAGTGTGGGGAGTACTGTTGTGGGCCGCGGGTGAACGGGGAAGCTGGGGTGTACCGGTATGCGTGTTGGTTCGCATCGTACCTCCATGTAGGAATGGGGCGGGGGGCCGAGGTCGCCTTGTGGGTGGTGATGGTGTTGGTGGTGGCTGGGGTGGTCGTTGGGGTGCGGCTGGGGGTGATGCCGGTGGGGGTGGGAATGGGAGTGGAGATTGTGGAGGGGCTGCTGGGGCTGCTCGCCAGGTGCATGAGTTAGGTATGCCTGGCTGTCTGCTGCGTGACTCCCGTTCTGGGCTGCAGCAGAGGTGGCTGCGGTACCTGCCGTGGCCTCCTGCCCCTGCAACACGGTGGGAGGAGGGCCGTCCGTTTCACGGAAGGCTCTCAAGCGGCTAGCGGAAACGGTGGTCCAGCCGAGGTGTCCGTGCCGTGCTCGAAGTCCCCAATGCCCGTCCGTGCCCACCGCACGCAACGTCTAGTGCTGACATGCATTTCAGCCACCTTGTTGGTACGGGATGCCATGTCGCCAAAGCTGTTCATATTCCTTCTTCTGGTTACCCTGTCCCCTCCCTCCATGCACACATGCGACATCCCTCCTCCTCCCCGCTTCCCACCATGAACCTTAGCACCAGCTCCCTGAACTCAAAGCTTCTGTCCCTATACCCGCTAATGGGGTGTGTGAAGGGCATCAGTTCTGCCAGCTGACCAGGGGAAGCTGTCAACAGCTGGCCGCCCGGCGGGGGACGCAGCCGCGGCTGACCCGCGGCCAGCATCGCGAGGTATCTAAAGTACGGGTGCATTGCATCACTATTCATGTAAGTATTAACACGGTAAGTTACGTGCAGTATTGGCAGCTCTTCGGCTGGGCCGACGAACGTGCTCTCAAACTGCCAAAGCTGTTGCGGCCAATGTGACGCCTTCCGTAAAGGTCATGGCTGTTATATAATACAACTGAGCTGTCTTACAGTTTGCGTATGTCAGCGTCCGAGTCAGCGTTGCATGGGAATGGCTGAGCAGCCTGACTCTGCGCACATGCATCGCCCCTGCCACGCCATGGGCCCACGCCATCCAAACCGTGGCGCCGCGCGAAAGCAACGGACAAGTCGCGCCTAACGTCCTGCTCGGCAGCGGGGCATAACATGTGTGACAGGGGCACCTCGTCAAGCCCACAGTACCATACCAGTACCCAGTACCCGCTGCACGGGTGGCACGTGATGCGGCAGCTGGCGGGAAGACGAGCGGAACAAGCGCTCACGCGGCCCTCCCTCAGCGCACATCAGCAGAGAATTGCAGTTTTGTACCCAGGAGGCCACGGTCCTGCCGCTTTCCTTACCGGTAATTGAAATGTACGAAGGCGCTGCACACAGAAACGCGTTGCACGTTGACATAAGTGGCTAGGGAGCAGGTCATGGACAAGTGAGCATCAGGGAAGCCCGTACAAGTACAGGGAGCGCCCACAAGCACTCTGTGCGCACTGCAAGGTCATACTTCCATGAATTCTGGCGGTGGTAGGTCAGGGATGTACGGTTTTAGGTGAAGTGGGTCTCGGCAGGCCAGGGGTGGAGCTGGCGCCTGGTGGTCATCCGTGGACATCCGGTAGTGGTGTGGCGTAGTGGTGGTCCTGGTAATGGACGGGAAGGGAGCAGCATAGCGTTCGCCGTACTTGATAAGGTTGAGGCCTGCTGCAGCCAGGGGAACACTGCAGGTACAGCCTGGGTAAGGGCCACAGCTAGAGGACACAAGGAGGGCCAGGGGCGGACTGGGGTCTGTCCAGGTAGCATACCAGGGGAGAAGGCCGCTGTACGGCCTGGCCTTCCTTCCTCCCGCTGCCACAACGCTGCGAGACCTTCAGCGACTAACGTTTCTGCCCTTGTGTTGCCGACTTGTCGTGGCCATGAACAAGAGTACCTTGCCGGGATGCACAGCGACTCAGCGGTGAAATGGGCCAACCATGCTGACCTTCGAAAGTCAGCCGTTTGACCATGTACCCCTGCATTGACATATGCTGCCTAACGAGAGTTACTAGGTAGGATTGTTAATCCAGAAACGTAAATCCTGGATTGAACACTATGCGCGTGTCGATTGCAAAAGGAGGGATAGCATAGAAGGAGCATAATATGGCGTTTACAGCGGAAGAAGCATATCTGGAGGAGCTCTGGCGGGACAATGAAACCGAAGAAGACCACCTTTCCATGCGACAGAGCCAGGTGCGCTGCGCGGGCGCCAGTCCGTGCGAGGGGTTCGTATGGAAGTTCATTTACAAGGTTGCAGCTTGCGAGCTACACGGCACTGCTGGGGATAGGCTCGCGCGGCCGCGGGGAGAGGGGACATGGCTCACACAGTCGCACCCCATTGTGGCCATGCCCGGCCCCTTGGTCACACAGCCATGGACAGCTCGTGCGAAGGCGCCCTTCTACCCCTGTACCCAGCACGCACCCACCCAAGTACTCTCCCCTGGGGCCGTGCACTCCGCCCCCAGAACCTGCCCTCCCTGCCCTACACCACCCACCCGCCACCTCTCACCCTCGCATCCCCCCGCCATCCACAGGTGATCGGCCAGCATGACCCGCTGCCCACCTACCGGGAGCTCATGGGACACGGCTCCCCGCCCATCACCCTCCGCCGCGCAGCCCGCCAGCCGCCCCAGCCGCTCGCCTCCTCTCCAGCCCGCACCAACGGACCCCTGCCCGCTGCCACAACCGCCAACGGCAACGGCGCCAGCTCCAGCCCCTCCAAACGCTCCCCGCTACCCCCACCCCCCAGCCAGCTGCACCATGCCACCTCGTCCCCTGCCAAGCAGCCTGGGGCCGGCGCCGTACCCCACGCCCTGGGCCCGACTGGGGGCAGCCCCGGTGCAGGAGCATTGGCAGCTAACGGCGTGGGGGGTGTGGGCGGCATGGGGGGCGGGGCCGACGCTGAGCAGCTGCGCAAGCAGCTTGCGGCGGTTGTGTCCCGCGTGGAGGCGCACCAGGGGCGCTACGAGCAGGTGCTGCTGGAGGCGCGGAAGGCGGCGGACCTGGTGCGCAGCATGGAGGCGGAGATCAGGTGGGGGCCGAGCCGACTGGGGGAAGTGGGGTAGTGGGGAGAGAGGGGGAGGGAAAGTGGGGACTGCGCACGACGTGAGTGGGGTGTGGGGGAGCGACAGGTAGGGACTGACGGGCACATGGGATGGTGCCCCCATAAGGGCGCACTGAGCATTGCTGGCTGGCTGCACCTTACCTAGAGAGTACCGGCACATGTCCACCGCTTGCGACATGGGGTGGTGGAGTTTTAGCGCCAGGAATCCGAGGCACGGCCCGCCATCGCCGCCGTGTCTCAGCCAAATCACTTGCTGCTTTGGTGGTCGGCACCTATGCTGGCGTCTGTGGCATCCTCAATTCCAATTTACTCCCACACCTTGGTGCCTCTGCGCCGCTGTGCCCCTGCCGGAGCAGCTCCCTGCAGGCGGAGGCGGACGAGCTGTCCCGGCGGCGGCCGCCCGCCCCCGAGCGGTCCCGGCAGGTGGCCACGTGGCTGGCGCAGCGCGGAGCGGCGCTGGAGGCGCAGCGGGGGGTGGCGGACGGGCGGCAGCTGGAGCTGATAGCGGCGGAGGCGGGGCTGAGGGCGGCGGAGACGGAGCTGGAGTTCCTGGCGGACGCGAGGGAGGAGCTGGAGGAGGCCAAGGTGGGGCGGGGTGCAGGTGCAGGTTGTTGTGGTGTGGGGGAAGCCGTGGGTCTGGGCAAGGAGGTTGGGAGGGTGGCAGGTGTTGGTGTGAGCTTGAGTTGGAGACGCGCGGGAGGAGCTGGAAGCGGCTGAGTTGGACTGGGGTCGAAGAAGGAAGTTAGGAGTGGTTGAGGTCAAGGCGGGGTGGCATTTAGGCGCCCGCCCAGTAGCTGGCTTTCGAGGAGACACAGCTATCGCGGTGTTCGCCCGTCGCACCCGCCGCTATGCAGCGGTTGTCACCCACGCCACATGGCCTCCTGCACTTGCCGTGCTCCCTCCGCAGGCGGCCGACACCGCCGCCCTGGGCGCCGCCGCCTCCGCCCTGCGCGCCCGCGAGGAGCGGGCTGCCGGGGGGTACGGCCGCAAGCTGGCGGCGGCGGTGGAGGCGGTGGGGGAGGCGGCGCGACAGGACGACGCGCAGAAGCGCATAGCGTGAGTGATGGTGGCCCTGCGTCGGGCCTGGGATGGGCTGCTGTGTGCGCGCAGCGGCCCGACGCCGGCTTGTCGGTTCGTATGCTACAGTGTTGCGCCAATCATCATGCTACACACTGTGCTAATTGCACGGCGGCGGGCTTCAGCCTCCACCAAAACCGCGCGTGGGACACCTTTAAACAGCAGCAAGGGTCTTATCGCTGCTTGCCTCTTCACAGCCCTTCACACATGGCATTTCCGCCCCCGCCCCCGCCCCTGTTCGTGTCCCCGTCCCAACGCAGCGCTGCGGAGGCTGCACACGACCAGGCCTCCGAGCGCATCAAGGCCTCCCAGCAGCGCATCCGGGAGGGCATCGCGGCGGGGCGCGAGGCGCTGGCTGCCGAGCAGGCGCGGCGGCGGGAGGCGGTGCTGGGGCTCAAGGGCAGCCTGGCGGCGGTGCGGGCAGAGGTGGCGGCGCAGGTGGGGGGAGGAGGGAGGGAAGCGGTGCACGTATGCAGTTTGGGGCCGGCTGGACGGGATGCTGGGGCGATGTTGAGCGGGTCTTGGTGGCATTGTCGTCGCGCCAGTTCCGGCGTCAGGGCAGAGGCACACACACTCTTGCGCATGTAATGCTATGGTGGGCATGGGCGCCGCAGCCCGCGCACTGACGATTTGCTGCGGTCGGTCTGAGGCCAAGGAAGGGGGAAGGGGGGAATGAGGCGTGGGTACCAAGGCTGAAGGCTAAGGCTGCTGCGTGGCCCACTGTGCCTGCTGTCTGGTACATGGTGCAGTATGCGGGGGCCAGGGTACACTATACGGATGCAAAGGGTTTGTTTGTTGCAAGGCAAGCAGTAACGCACTCACCCAACTACTTACTGGACAAGCAGCTGCGTGCGACCTTGGGGCGCTCCGTGGGCAACAGCTGACTGCTGACTGCTGGCTGCTGCACTATTATGTGTGTGCTTGCAGGCTGAGCTGCAGGCTGTGCTGCAGCGGCAGCGGCGGGAGCTGCACGACAAGGAGTTCAGCGCGCTGGTGGAGAGCGGCCTCAACCCATACGAGGTGTTCAGGAGGAGGGACATGGAGGCGGAGGTGAGCGCAGGGGGGCGGGAAGCGGAGGGGTGCGGAGGAGGGGCCCTGCGCTTCCGTGGAGGTCATGCGCGCTTGTAGGTGTGGTGGTGGGTGTGGTAAGCGCCACGTCCGCATGCGCTTGGACATAAGCATCACGATACAGTGCTGCTTATTGCGTTGAGCATGTGGGCGGCACTGGGTCCATTATACATGCCTGCTGTCCCAGCTGCCGCTGCCGGTCGAGTGCGCTGGTGGGGCAGCGACTGACTGCCCCACTGTTTTTCCGCTTACCGCTGGTGCTCACTACTGACTTATACACGTCCTCCCTTCACACGCACTCCCAGGCCCAGCGGCAGCGCGAGCAGGTGCGGTCCAACATCGCGTCTCGGCAGCTGGAGGTGGCGGCGGCGCTGGCCCGGGAGCAGGAGGCCTACCAGCGGGCGGTGGCGCAGCGCCAGGCGGACAAGGCGACGCGGGTGGGGAGGCGGGGGGCGGGGGGTGGCAGGGGAGGCGCGAAGCCGTGTCACCGTGGGCAGGGAGACGAAGGTTCCGATATTTGGAAACAAAAGTACCGTTCTCGCAGTGCGCATGACCGTGTGCCACGCGAAGCAACGCGGTTACAGGACTCCCCATGGTTACGTCGTCATGTTGGCGAATGTTGGTGAATCGGAGCACGGAGCAAGCCATCAGTGGGGCTCCTCATCCTCACCGCTGCTATGTCCCCGGCCGCCTGTTTGTCTCCCGCAGGAAGAGTTCGACCGCGAGATGGGCGTGGCGGCCCGCAACGCGCGCACTGAGGAGTACCTGCGCACGCACACGGCGGCGGGGGTCACCATGCTGGACCCAACGGGTGGGTGCGCGCCCGCTTTGCCCGGTCCCCACCGTCCCCCAACTCTCCACCCCACTCCCATACCATCACCACTCCTCGAGCGGGCAACCGAACCCCCAGACGTACACCACAAACTCCATCCAACCTGATCATCAGCAGCTACTGGCCTCATGGCACGGTGCGCCATGGACCGCACGCAAGAGCAACGCCTCCCACACACCAACGCCCCACTTTCCCTCGTCCCCTCCTTCCCTCATCTCCCCCTGCTCCCCCAGGTCACGCCCCGTTCGACCCCTCCTCCGCCGTGGTGGCCAAGACCGCCGCCTTCGGCCGCGGCGGCGCCTCCCCCGCGCTGCTGGAGCAGCAGCTGGGCCGCCTGGGCCGCGGCACGGCGCCCAAGGAGCTGCTGCTGCCCGCCAAGTACAGGGGCCCGGAGGGCGCCGTGGGGGCAGGGGCCGCGGCGGGGGGCGCGGATGCCGAGCTGGTGGCGGCGCTCACCGCCAGGACCGGCGGCGCCAGCGACGAAGACGGAGACGGTGAGTCGGCGTGCTGGCACGTTTTTGCACCTTTCCTGTGCCAAGGAGATATGGTGTGCGATGTGGCGGAACGTCACACGGGCCAAGGCTGGGTTTCCGAAGACGCCAGGACGCCGGGTAACACGGGCTGAACACAGTCCCTACGACCTGAAGTTGCGTTGATGCACTGTCATGCCCCGGTGCCCGCAGGCCCCGGCTCTCCGCCCCGCTCGCCGTCCGTCACGCAGCGCGCGCGGGCCGCCCAGCTGGGCTCCACGGCAGGGCACGGCGCAGCGCCCGGCCTGGGGGCAGCGGCGGGCGGCGCTGGGGGTGCAGGGGGCGGTGGAGGTGGCGGGGGCGACAAGTACAAGCAGCTGGCCACGCGGCCGCTGACCACGCTGGAGCAGGGGCTGATGGATCGGGCCAAGGAGCGGCACAAGACAGCCATCGGGACGCCGCAGGTGCGGGCCGGCCGCGCCGCAAGGACACAAGCGGAATACTTGAGGGGCCGCGTGACGCTTGTGTGTGCTTCTTACAGCTGCTTCCTCATGGTGCCTAAACCTGCCCAGCGTCCTGCAACACGCTGTACCCCATCCTGCCAGCCCCCGCCCCCGCCCTCGCCCCCAGCCCCCGCCCCGGGCCGCCCCGGGCCCCTTCTCTCCCCTCCCGCCCCCAGACCCAGATGGGCCGCACGTTTGCCGGCGACGCCTTCCTGCCCTCCCCCGCTGTGGTGGAGTTCCGCGACTTCGAGCTGGGCAAGACCGTCACGGCGGCGGTGCAGGTCATCAACAGGAGCTACCGCAAGAACACCTTCAGGTGGGGCGTTCAGCGGCGGGGTTTGGGGCCGGCGCCTTCATCGGAGGTGGGCGCGGACACGCATCGAAGGGCGAGACACAAGAAGACCCTGAGCGCCTGGGGCCGAACACAGTGCGTTCCCTCGGCAGCCACCGGCTTGCATGCGCTCCGCTCCCCTCCCCTCCCTCACTTCTATCTGTTCCTCCACTTGGCCCCCTCCCCCTCAGGGTCCTGGGCATCCCCGTGGAGTACCTGGACGTGCTGGATTTCAGCTACAAGCTGCCCGGCTACCTGGCGCCGGGGGTCAGCGGCGAGGTGCTCATCTCCTTCACGCCCAAGGCCCCGGTGGACATAGATACGCAGCTGGAGCTGCTGGCGGACACGGGTGAGGGCGTGCACGTGCAAGTGCTTGCGCCAGCGTTCCTATTTGATGTGGAGCCTACTGTTCGGGTGTTTGAGCGCATATTCACCTTCTGGACGTAATATTGCGTCCTGCCTGGAAATTTGAGCCGCTGGGAAAGGCACGCGTCCGCTGTAGGGCACATGCAAACTTCAATCCTCTCCGTCTTGCCTAACCTCCACCCACAGGCCCGTTTGAGATCCCCATCCGCTGCCGCACCAAGCGCGCCCAGCTGTCCGTGTCGCCCACACACGTGGACTTCGGCGCGGGCGTGACGCTGGGGGAGACGGCCACGCGCACCTTCGTCATAGCCAACGACGGAGGGCTGGAGGTGGGGCGGAGCCTTGCACTATGCCCCACGCACAGGTGCCGCAGCGAGCACCGTTTCTGTCCGAGCCGGCGGCTGCCTGAGCTGCACCTCCGGCGACTCCATGCAGCCGCGTTCCACGCCCTGCCAGCCATCAGCAGCCCCTCGGTACGCCGTAATCACTTCTTCTTTGCATCCCTAAAGACTGTTATCCCCATTCTTGATGGATCCCGCAGGTGGAGTACCGGCTGGACAGCCCGCAGCTGTCGGAGGACGAGCGCGCGCTGCTCAAGTCGACCGCCAACCTCAACCACCTCATGACCTCCGCAACCGTCGCGGCCGCCGCTGCCGCCGCCACCGCCGCCGCCGGCGCGCGCTCCGCCAAGTCGTTCGCCGCCATGGGGGTGGCGGAGGCAGTGGAGGGCCGCGCCGCGGCGCCCACGGCCGCGCCCCGCGAGGAGCGGCGCCTGGCGCACGCGGGCTTCTCCATCTTCCCCTGCGTGGGGCTGCTCAGGGGCTACTCCAAGGTCACCTTCACCGTCACCTTTGCGCCCACCATCGCGGCCGCCACGCGGCTGCAGCTGCACCTCTCGTACAAGTGGGTCCTGGATGTCTTGGTCTGCAGGGTGGCAGCGTACACGCATGGGGGCGTGCAGCGGGCACTGACGGAAACGGCTTTGCGCCTCTCAGTGTGACGCCGTCACAAAGCCAGCTTTCAGCCTGGCATCACGCCAGCTGTGCCCCGTGTCGTCGTACCACCATATAGTATCGGCCTAACCGCCCGTACCTCACCTCCCCCGCCCCCGCCCCCCGTCTCCCTGCCCCCCAGGGCCCCCAGCATCAAGCGCCTGCCGCTGCCGCACCACGAGGTGCTGCTGACGGGCGTGGGCCGCGACGTGCCGGTGTACGTGGAGCGGCCGCTCATCGACTTCAAGTGCTGCATGCTGGGGCACCTGTACCGGGACGTGCTGGTGGTGAGTGGGGGCAAGGCAGAGGATATAAAAGGGAGGCTGTGGGAACCCCGCGGGGATGATTGGATTACCACGGTGAGCAGGTGGGAGCAGAATTGTAGGGACGGGGCGGGGGAGGGACAGCAGCGGGAAAGGAGTCGTGAGGAGGATCTCATTGAGGGATGAAGAGGTACCTGCCGAACCCAGCCCCCATCCTACCCCCATTCGCGCCCCACACTCTGCCCCAGGTCCGCAACGGCGGCAAGAGCGCCATGAAGGTGACGGTGGTGCCCCGCCCCGAGCTGGAGGGCTTCTTCGAGTTCTCGCCGGACTTCGGGTTCGTGCAGGTGAGCGCCAGGAGGAGAGCACAACTGCGTGTCTGTGTGCGATGCAGGAAACCCTTCAACACGGGCGGCCTGGTGCGCGTCAGCAACCGCGCACTGAGCTTCCGCACCGAGGGTTACTGCTCCAAGCATACCCACCTTACCCTTCCTCCTACCTTGGCCTCCCGCCTCCCACCCCCACCCGCCCCGCAGGCCGGCGACGCCTTCCCCATCACCATCCGCTTCCGGCCCACGCCCGCGCTGCTGGCCGCCTGCCGCCGCCACCTGCTGGAGCCGCCCGAGGAGCAGCTGCTGGAGGTGCCCATGCGCCTGGCCGTGCCCGACCAGGCCCTGCCCGTGCCCTTCACCGTCCGCGCGCAGCTCACCAACACCGACCTCACATTCGACCCCCCTACCCTGGACTTCGGGGACTGCGTCCTGTCCGAGCGCACCGCCCTGCAGCTGTCCATCACTAACCCAGGCCGCCTCCCACAGACGTTCGGATTCATTGGACTGCCCCCCGGCCTGCAGCTCTCGCCCAATGACGGCTACGGGTATGTCCTGCCAGGGGAGACCTTGCAGAGGACGGTGTCGTTCCAGCCGCCAATCGCGGGCCCGCAGACGTTCAGCATGAATGCGCGCACGCTGGCGGGGCGGTCGTTTGAGCTCCCGTGCCGCGCGTGCGGCGTGGCGCCGGCGCTGAGCCTGAGCCACAACCGGCTGCGCATGGCCGCCACGGCGGTGGGGGACAGCAGCAGCGTGTCGGTGGTGCTGGTCAACAGGACGGACACGCAGCAGGTGGGGATGGGGGCAGCAGGGGTTGGGTTGAGGTCATCCTTGTAAGTGCACGCCTAGAGCGGCCGCATGGGGACGCGGTGCGTGGGGTGGGGGCCGGTTCCGCTGGTCTGGTGCCATAACTGCAAATTCTTCTTTTCCTTGACAATCGCGCAGCCGCATTCTTATCCTGAACCTTGCACGTTGCGCCCCACCCTAAACCCCACACAGGCGTTTGAGTTCGCGGTGCCCCCCGGCAGCGACCTCACCTTCTCCCCCCACGTGGGGGAGGTGCCGCCGCAGTCGCGGCTGCGGGTGCAGATAACCCACATGCCCCGGCCCCCGGAGGAGGGCGAGGAGGACGCCCTGCAGGCCGAGGCGGAGGCAGCGGCGGCCCTGGAGCGGCAGGAGCAGGAGGAGGAGGAGGAGCGGCAGCGGGCTGCAGCGGCCGACTTGGATGATGAGGAGGACAGTGAGGGCGGGGGACTGGGCGCTGGCGGCATTGCGGCAGTCCTGGCGGGGAGAAGGATGGTTGGAGCTGGGGCCGGGGTGCAGCGGGGGTTGCTGGGGGGGGCGGGAGGGGGGCGGGCGGGCAGCCCAGGGCTGGGTGGTGATGACGGGTGGGGCGAGGAGCTGGATGAGCCGCCCAGTGGGAGTCCCAGAGGGCGGAGGGCGGGGAGTCCGCAGAGGGGCCCGGGGTCGCCATCCGGTGGGGTGGCGAGGGGCGGCAGCAGGGGGGCTGATGGGAGAGGCGGCGGGGCGGCGGCAAAGGGCGTTAAGGTGAGCGTGAGCGCTGGGGTGTTCGGGTGCGGGCGTTGTGGGACAAAGGGCTTGCTGGCGGGCGCACCGGCACGGGGCCATGTGACGTGGCATTAGCGGCAGGTTTCTCTTGGGGGCACAGGGAGCTTGTCGTGCGGGCGGTCGGCCTGCAGCAACGATGCCCGCCGCTCGACCCTTTTTGGGAGGCCTGATCGTATTGCCGTCAACCTGTAGGGTAGGCAGTAACTCGACCTGCCTGATGCGTTGCACGGCACGCACGGGCTTGGCCTGGCTACGGCGTTGCGCACGTTCCAGCTAATCCTTTTTGGTCATACGCCAGTGCAAATGCCCTCCCCACGCAACCTGCAGGCCTTCGGCATCGGCCTCCCACCCATGGGGGACCTCGACGAAGAGGACGAGGACCAGGACCAGGACGACGAGGACCCAGGCCCCCACAGCCACCACGGCCAGGCCCCCGCCACCACCTCCCCTGCCCCCACGCCCTCGTGGTACCGCTGGCGGGAGCACGCCATCACCTGCTACATCCGGCCACCGGGAGCTGCCTCCCAGCCCCCCCAGCCCGCCCACGCCTCGGATGCGGCTGGTGGGGACACGGGCCTGGGCCCTGCGGGCGGCGGTAATGGTGGTGGTGGTGCAGGCGGCTCGGTGCCCTCCGCGGCGCAGCAGCTGCACCTGCAGCTGTCCACGTGCGCCGTGCTGCCGGACCTGGTGCTGACCACGGAGCTGCCGTACGTGGCGGTGCACGGCTGCCACGCGCTTGACTTCGGGCCGGTACCGGTGGGGCAGCGCGTGGTGCGCACACTGGAGCTGACCAACGAGAGTGAGAGGGGGGGGCAAGTTGCGAGGGGGGAGTAGAGGGGCCTGGCAGGGGAAAGCTAAGAGAGTGCAAAGCTGATATATTGTTGGAAGAGCGGTTGGGTCGACAGGTGTATTGGTGGTAGGCAGGCGCATGAAGGGAGCCGTCTTGTGGGGCAGTGTACAGGGACCTGGAGACGGCTGCAACTCCCGCCCATCCCCACCACATTCCACCCGCCCAGGCTCTGAGCCGCTGCTGCTTCGCGCCGACGCGCTTGACAGCCGCGAGGTGTTCTGCGTGGTCAACGCCATGCGGGTGGTGCGGCCAGGGGACACCTTCCGCCTGCTGCTGGCGTTCACGCCGCAGGCGCGAACAGAGTACCTGGAGGTGCTCACAGTCAGGTGTGTGGCGCTGTGTGCGGGAGGGGAGGGGGTTGGCGGGGGCGCTGTGGGGCCGGGGGTGGATCCTTCGCACCGGGGCCCGGGGGACAATGTTCGTGCGCATGCAATGCGATGGCGGCCAGAACACGGCTGCACCTGCCGCTCGGCATGGCGGCAGCTAATGGACTACGTCACGCCGTCCTCATCGCTGATTGTCCACCGCACCCCCCCGCCCCCGCCCCTTCACCCCTACCCCACCCCCAGGTCCGCCCTGACGCACGTGCGCGTGGCGCTCAAGGGCGCCGGCATCGCCCCCGAGCTGCAGCTGTCGCCCCCCGGCGCCACCACCTCGGGGCTGGACCTTGGGGACGTGGCGGTGGGCGAGGCCAGCAGCACGACCCTCACCGTCACCAACGTGTGCCCCTTCCCGCTGTCCTTCGCCATGCGCCTGGCGGGCAGGGCCACGGCGGCGGACCCCAACCTGGGGTGCAGGCTGCCGTTTGCGTGCCAGCCCGCGGAGGGCACGCTGGCGCAGGGGGAGAGCTGCGAGGTGGCGGTCAGCTTCCGACCCAGCAGCCAGCGACCTTACTTCGAGGACGTGCTGCAGGTGGGGAATGGGGTGGGCCGGCGGGTGGGTCCAGGAGCGGGCATGCGTTGCTAGGAGTGGTTTGCAGTTCAAAGACAAGTGCGAGGGTAGCTTTAAGGTGGCACGGGTGTACCAGACGCCCTGTTACATAACCCGCTATTTCTCTCTTCCACCCGACATGCTCGTGACGTTTGTCAACCAGCCCCTCCCTCCCTCCCATCCACGCTCTTCCCTCTGCCTTCCCGCACTTCACCGAACAGGTGGTGGTGCCCAACCAGCAGGAGCAGCTGCTGGTGCCGCTGCGCGGCAGGGGGTGGCGCGAGGCCGTCTTCGTGGCCGGGCCCGACTACCCGCCCGTCAACCCCGACCCCTTCCTGCTCCAAGAGCTCGCACAGCAGACGGGGGTGCCCCTGCCGCCCTCCGTATCTGGCGCACCCCCTGCCGCCTCCACAACAGCGGCAGCCGCGGAGGCAGGCGCTGGCGGTGGCGCCGCCGCCGCCACTCCGGCCGCCACACCAGCTCCGGGCGCCGCCCGCGGCGCGGGCGGCAAGAGCGGCGCCGCCGCAGCTGCGCCGCCACCCGTGCTCCGTACCGTAACGCTCACCTTCCCGCACGCGGTGTACCCAGGGGAGAGCGCCACGGCCTCGTTTGACGTGGGCAACCTCAAGAGCACGGAGCAAGGCGGGGCGCCGGCGGAGGTGACGGTGTCGGAGCTGCCGCCGGAGGCCAGGGAGGCGGGCTGGGCGGTGGAGGGCCTGGCGGCGGGCGGCAAGCTGCCGCTGGCGGCCGGGGAGCGCAAGCCGCTGACCGTGTCTTACACGGCCTCACGCGTGCCGCATCCCGGCATGGTGGCAGCGTACGGGCACGCGGAGTACCGTACGGTGCGGATTACGTGCGTGCTGAAGGGCGGGCTGACGGCGTTTGGGGGCGGGCCGGAGGGGCGGGCGGTGGTGGTGCTGGCGAGGTGTAGGTTGTTACCTGGGGAAAGGCCAGCGGGGGAGGCGCCGCCAACGGGAGTGGTGGCGGCGCCGCCTGTGGCGGCGGCACCGGCGGGGAAGAAGGCTCCGGCGACGCCGCCGGCGGGGTCCAAGCCGATGACGCCGGCGGGTGGGGGGAGGCCGGCGGCGGGCAGCACGCCGGCGACGCCAGCAAAGAGCTAGAGGCGGGCAGTTAGCTCCCGTCGCGCCACAGGCATGTAGTTGTGTATGTTGGAGTGGATGTCCGGCTGGGGAGGTCCTAACGCGAGTGGACGACTCGGGGCGGCGTGCTGTGTGCAGCTCTGCTGGCCAGGCAGCCTCGGTATAGGCGGCGCATGCATGGGTCAGCGAGCGAGCGGGCCACGTGCGGCGCGCCATGTTGCTCAGCGCGGGGTGTCGGCACATTGCACGCGTGCATCACTGTGGGCGGGTGGCTGTGGGAGAGGATGCATACGACACACCTGTGTGCGGTCGACGTACGCTGGTGACGCCCTGCTGCTGAGTCCAGTGCGCCGTATGCCGTGACGAGGAGCACGTGGGGCGAAGAGAGGGGCAACTTCTACATGCCAGGACCAGTGCTTGGGCTGTAAGCAGGCCAACAGTGGGCCTCCCCTGGAGGCCAAGATGCGAATTAAAAATTACATTGTATGCAGGAGGGGGCCGCAGCAGCAACTAGTCGTCCCTGGCCCTGGGTCTGGCAAGGGGCGACACTCGAGGGCCATGGTCCTGGAGGGGATAAATCCGTTCCAGTGTGTACTTTGTGGGCCCTGCAGCCGGCGAGGGGATGCGCGCAGAGGAGTCGGGCACCCTGGGCCACCCTGCCTGACGGCAGTGTTTCAGCTGATGGTCGTGCAGGTCGAGTCCCGCGTGCTTCCCCCTGGATGAACGTGTGCTGTCAACCTGTCATCGACATAGAAGTATGTTTAGACGGTGACAACGAGCTATTATTGCAATTTGTGATGACGAGTGTAACTGCCTTGGAGTAGCCGCGTCGTGCCTTCAGGATGCCACGTGCATGCCCTGTGCATACAGCGTGCGTCCCACAGGGACCCTGATGCATACATACGGTACTAAAGCGCAAAGCAGTTTCGTTCAAGGGTTAAGAACTTGAGATATGTGTTCTCTTCCTGCTGCTGCCTGTGTCTGCGCAGTACCACCTTTTGCAGTTGTGCATACGGGCAGCATGATGGGCTTGTAGGCTGCTTACTCCTCGAATAACGATATGCACCGGTAGCACGTAGCCGTGCATGCATGTACCTGTCAGGAGGTGCCGCGTAACAACAACGATCATTTTTATGACACGATGCAGTGCAATTGGTCCAGCCGGGTCCAGCAGCACTCGCGGCCAAGCCATCCTGCCTCACCCATCTGTACCCGCATTCCCAGGTTCTTGAGGCTGTGCTGCCAGTGTGAGAGCAGCTTACGGCGCTAGCAACACTGCGCGATGCTGCCCAGGCGGCCCAGGCAGATGCCCAGACGACAGCAGCGGCCGCAGCGGCGGAGGCAGCGGCGGGGGAAGGTGCCGACGCGGGTGCTGCAGCTGCGCCGACGGGCGCAGGCGACAGCGTTGACGACGCGTATGGGGCCGATGCTGACGCGGAGGGGCCAGAGCTGCTGGAAAATGACGGCAAGAAGCTGGCCTGGCTGGAGGGGCTGGTGGAAGCTGCGACGCCAATGCCGGAAGGGCCGTTGCCGTTGCACCCCTTGCTGCAGCAGCAGATGCAGCAGCAGCAGCTGTCCCGTGCCGGAGCGCTGCTGAACGCTGTGTCCGCGCCGTTGCTCGGCAGCGCCCCGGGTGGACACGATCTGGGTCAGGCTGAGACGGCGGCAGAAGGTGTGCGGCCCTTCAGCAGCTACGACGCGGGGCCGCTGCCGCCTGGCCCCTCCGCCAGCGCCACACACCAGCCGCTGTACCTGCACCACCCACAGCATCAGCACCAGCCGCATCAGCAGCCCGACGGTCCCACCGCACCCCAGCTTCTCCTGCACCATCACTCCTCCTCGGGGATGCCCCCCAGACTTCGCCTCGGCATGCAACACAGCGGCGCCAACACCTTCACAGCCCTGGCCCAGCAGCCGCTCAACGCCCGCGCTGACTCCCCCGCTGGCGCTCCGGCTCCCGGCTCCAGAGCCGTCGCCATGCCCACCTCGGCCGACCATCCATTCGGCACCCCCCTGGACACCACCGCGCACCCCACAGCCGCCTTCCGGCCACCTGCGCCTGCTGCTGCAGCTGCCGCAGGGCCCGTAGGCCGCAGCGGTGGCCCCCCGCACGCCGCCTCCGCCTCCATCCCCTCGGCCCACGCGGACACCGACACGCCCATGGAGGGCTGCCTAGCGCACACCCGCCACCCGCACCTCCACCCTCCGCCCCAACGGACACTGTCCGAGGATGCTGCCCTGTCCCGCCCCGACCCCATGGCCGCACACAGCCCCACGCCCACAGCCTCAACCACCTCTTCCGGCCAACGCGAGACCGCGGCACACCACAACCGTAAGCCCTCCAGCAAGCAGCAGCAGCTGCAGCAGCAGCAGCGTGGCGGCGGGGGCGGGAGCGGGTCGGAGCGCCGCAGCCGGCCCGGCGGTGCCATGGAGTGGGAGATACCCGACATAGAGCAGGAGCAGCGGTACATCCGGGAGCACATCCGCAACCGCACCCTGGAGCCGCTGTCGCGCCTGGGCCGCGCGCCCTCGCCCGAGCGATACACCCACGCCGAACCAGGCAGCGCCGGCCACGGGTCAGGGGGCGCTGCGTCCGGGTCGCAGGGCGGCCGGCCAAGGTCCGGCACCCCCGGCCCCGCGTGCACGGGCAGCCCGCGTCCGGGGTCCGCGGGCGGCAGGGCGCAGCGCAGGTCATCCCCTGTTGACTCTGCGCCGTGCGGGGGACTGCATTCGGCGGGGGAGCGGGAGGCGGCGGCACAGTGGCAGGCGGCATGGCAGGCTGGCGGCGGGGGCGGGGTCGGGTTGGGGTTGGAGCGTGTGGGGCGTGTGGGCTTGGTCCTTGATGCAGAAGGCGATGCAACGGATTGGTCGCATAGCGGGAGGAGCTATTGGCTGTGCGGAGGGTGGCGACCTCGTGTTGTGCCGGCAGCTCCAGCACTTGGACGCCCCGCCACGTTGTGCTCGCTGCCTCCCTGCCTGCCTCCCTGCCTGCCTGCCTCCTTGCCTCCTTGCCTGCCTACCTGCCTGACACGCAGCCCGGGACAAGGGGCGCGGCGGTGCCTCGGCTCCGGACGAGTGCATATGTTTTCATGCTGGGGGGGTTCTCAGTTAGTGCTGGAAGATGTCATACGCAGTGCCGGCGCCACCGACGCTTACCGCAAACCATATGGACCCTCACCGCACCACCCGCTGTAATGCCCGTGTCCCTCAGCCATCCCCCCAGACCTGGGTGCGGGACGCGGCGCTGTGCCTCCACCTCCACTCCACGCACACGACGCCAGTCCCCACAATACCTCATACCTGGGTGAGCCGAACGGGCCTTGTGACCACAAGCTTCCAGGAAAGCGGCTAGCAGCCAATGCCAGTGTGCTGTGCCCTGCCCTATTCCAGACTGGCAGACCAGCGGTAGGCTGGCCCTCACCGAGCTTCAGCCCGGCCTTGGCCCAAGCTTCCTCTCTCAGCCTCTTTGCTCCCCTTGTCCATGAGTCCCCGTGCCCCCGTGCCCCTGTCCCACCGCCTGCTGTCGTCACATACGCATCGTCCATTCTTCGCATACCCCACTTTCTTCCCCCTGGCACTGTTTCCTCACTCTTCACGCGTAGCCCCAGGCTGGTTGGAGGCTGCGTTCCAGCGGCTGGTGTGCTGCGCGGCCTCTCTGGGCGCCTCCCACCCGGGGTTCACCGCCGCCGTGCGCCACACCAACCTGGAGACGGGCGCGGAGGACGACGTGCCGCCCGACAGCTTCTGGGCCGAGGTGGCGGCGGGCATGCGGCTCACGCCAGCGCAGGTGGGGGCGGCGGCGGAGGGGAGGGGACCTCTTTGAGGGCTCGGCGTGTTGAAAAATGGACGAACACAGACGCCCATACATAGCAGGACCGACGATCTTGCTCATCTGAGTGCAAATGGTGTCACCGGACTGGCTGTGTGCCCCTGTCAGCTTACTGTGGCTGTTCTGTCGGCCGCTGCCCAGCTGGAGGACTGCGCGGCGGCCCTGGCGCTGTACGGGGAGGGAGCGCGTGGGCCGCGTGCTGGGGGAGCGGAGGGAGCTGCAGGGGGCAGCTGGTGGAGGCCGTGCAGCAGCTGCAGCAGGTGGAGGGGGACGCGGCGGTGACAGCAGCAGCCGGGGCTGGCACGGGGCTGGAGGTGCTTGGCGGGGTGTCGGGGACGATGCCGCTGGCGGTGGCGGTGGCGGTGGGCCTGCCGGCGGAGGTAGGGATGGCGGTGATGCAGCACGCCGGGTCGGGAGGCATGGGGATGGGGATGGGGGTAGGGCCCAAGTTGGACGGGGAGGTGGGTGGTGGTGGTGGTGGCGGCGTTGAGGCAACCAATGCTGACCTGCTGCGCACGGATCGACACCGGCTTGTGCTGCATGTGGCGGAGCTGGCGGGGCAGATGGAGAGGAATGTGGCGGCGGAGGGACACACCGCGGCACTGGCAAAGGTAGGGAGGGAGCTCGTGGCGTTAGGAGGGGTGGGGAGGGTTCGCGAGTGGAGGGCGTCGCGAGTGTGACGGGAGGAGGGGAGGGGAAGTGACTAGGGGCGGGCCGTCTGGGTGGTGCTGCTTCACGAGGGGGTGGAGGGGAAGAGGG
>VFQN01003490.1_pt1 | contig 22359 bp, 36 predicted proteins | sample 3512371 | NCBI WGS metagenome assembly VFQN01 (sample SAMN10412370, study PRJNA504923) | tailings metagenome | isolation source: Replicate 2 from Balatoc abandoned mine | place: Philippines: Itogon, Benguet | collected 2017-08-28
CCCTTTCAGGGCCTCCGTGCTGTGAGCCGGCTCTGCGGAGCGGCGTAGCAGTGTAAAACCGTACGACAAACTGTACACTTATATGCACAGCACATGCCCCTTGCCAGTCTTTTGAACCTCCGTGCAGCACCACGGACAAGGGGGGTAGACTACTCAAGGACGACCCAAGCCCTAACCCTGCGTGCCGGCGCCAGCCAGTTCGTTGCCCTTGCCCTCCTGGTCACAGCCCTGGTTGTAGCCCTACCGCTTCCCGGCACCCAACGACCAACGGCAAGACCCAGCCCAAACCAGTCCATTCCCCTACAGCACAGAACCTATCAGTCCGGTCGATGTTACGTGGCAAACCAATCGTGGAGTCGTAGCAAGTTCGCTCAGCGAGACTACAGTACTGCCACAGAACCCACCTTGTCCACGAGAAACCAAAGCCAGTAGCAAGCTTGGGCAACGCCCGTTGTCACAACGAGGTAGCTGAGCAGCGAGCGACTGCCAGTCCCGCGGAGCTCGTACGGGCCGGGCTGGTTCGGGCCGGTCTCCGTCGATGCAGTTGCGCTGCTGCTGTCAGAATGCCCGCAGGTGCTACTACGGCCCTTCGATTGCCATGTTCGCTTGGGCAGCGGGGGATGCGGTGCATATGTTGGCTTGGGCTGCACCCGGCCCACAGACCACGGCCTGGCAACAGCGTTAAGTGAAGCGGTGGCCATACTTCAGGAACATTGAGTTGCTTACATCGTGGAGGCAAAAGCGCGTTGATTGGGCAAAATGTGAGCAGTACGCTGCGCGATGCCTGTTAATCAGAAGAAGAAATACTAATACAAGTAGACTGTTCTATGGTCATCAAGTTGAAGAAGTAAGTGTCGGCCCTCACAGAGTGCAACCCCCAGGGCCACCGCCCAGGGGAGCCCCTACCCGGGATGGGCCCCCAGCTTCGCCACACATACACCCGGCTGTGGGCTGCCACCACACCATGCCCAGACGTGTATCTAGGTGTCACACGTCCTTCAGGGCGGTTGATGCTGAGCGGAGTGGCCCGCAGGCCATCCGGTATGGCCCGCAAACCCACCGCCCAGGGGTAGCCCCGCACTGGTGCCCTACCTGGGATCGGCTACGTGTTACCACGCTGCCGGCCAGCACCTGGCATGTCGCCCGCGACATAACACTGCCTGCGACAGTACCCTAGACCCAGTCACCGGCGAACATGGACTCCCGTCGGCTAAATCGCCAAAACATGGTGCAATGACCTGCTGCAGCCAGGGGAGTCCCCTCATGGCCCCCACTCTCCCCATGCCCGTGTTACCAGGTTGCCGCCCAGCGCCTGGGATGTTGCCCGCGACATACCATTTCTTGAGATAGCACCCTAGGCCCTGTCACCGGCGAACATGGGTTCCCAAGGGCTACACAGCGGCAACATGGTGTAGTCCCGTCCCAGGGCATGGTAGTTTCCGCTCAGACCCGAACGAACGACATACCGGTACGTGGTCGGCTTGCTTACGGCCTTCACAGAGTGTAAACCATATGTCCCCTTGTTTTTACACGTGCACTTCCATCCTCATGGCTGGCAGAACCTCCTGCACCGAACAGCCGAGCAGCAACCGCCAACAGGACCACTGCTGACGTGTCCCACGCAGTAGCATCTTCTAACCCGCACGTGCGAACCCTACACTGCTATGGCTTGCCATTCAGGCGCCGACGGTTACACGGTCGGAGCCCAAGACGATAAGGCTGACCTAGCGTGTGACCGGGAGCTGCGTAAGTGCGGTGGATGCACGCATGGGGGCGCCATGCTGTCGTGCTGGCGGTATAACCAATGGCCTGCAGCCCACAGGCCTGCTGGGTTTTGGCAACACAGTTCATGTGTGCGCACAGAGTTGACTACGCTGCGTAGCTTCCTAGCAGGCGAGGCCCTCGTACTCACCCTTTTCACCTCCCCCCGTATGCATCTTGGCCTTTTACGTGCATGTAGGTGGCCCCCACCAGGCCCCGCTTCACGCTGCTGCTGCAACCACACCACCACAAGCACTGTCGACCCCACAACCTGCGAGCCCTTCCGCCTCCACCGGCCGAGCCCCCGTTTCGCACAGCAACCCGCCGCCGGCGGGCCCCCACACCGCTGCAGCAGTCGTTGGCCGTGCGCCCTCCACCCAGGCCGCAGACGGCCCTTCTGCCTCCGCCAGCCGAGCCCCCGCGGCTGGCGGCCCCGCATTGGCGACCGTTGCTGTCGCCACCGCTGCCGCCGTTGGATGGCTCCCCAACCGGGTTGCCAACGTCCTGGGGCCCTGCGCCTCCACCGGCCAAGCACCCGAGCTGTGCCGCCGGGGCACACTGGCGTGCCTGCGGTGTCTGGGCATGCCGCTGCGTGATGGGGTGCTGCTGGCGGCGGTGCGGAAAGAGGCTGCCATGCCCGCGCTGCTCGCTGCGGTGCGTGGCTGGAGGAGCAAGGGGCGCCGCTGGGAGCGAGGGAGGTGCAGAATGCGTTGCAGGCCGTGGAGCGATATACGTACTCCAACAGATACCAATGCCGAGAAAATGCCGGAGCGGCGGGGGATGATGGAGTGGCTATGTGGCTTAGGGGGCGGTGCGGCGGCGGCAGGTGGTGGGCAGGGTCAGGGGCACAGATCTAGGGGCGGCGGCATGCAGGGCCAAGTGTGGGGGGTGCGGAAATACCATACCTGACCATGTAGACGGTTGGGCAGCAGGGCGGTGTGGTGAGGCAGAGGAGTGATACAGTCGTGTTTATGGGGTGAACGCCTCTTACGGAGTGCGGATGAGGCAGCACGCAGCAGGTGGCATGCGGGGCAGTGCGGGTTGCCGTGTGGATGTCTTTACTACGTATCCCACCCCTGCATCTTGGAAGTTGGCTGGAAGGCAGACTTTGGCGGCCATCCCTGGTGCAAGCGGAGTCAGCAGTCGTTGCTGGAGTCGCCGAGTTGTGCCAGCAGTAGGGACAGCGCAGGAGCGGCAGCAGACGCAGCAGGACGGGTGGTGGCTGCTGGTAGGACGTGCGTGGGAGGAGGAGCCGGGGTGGGGATGACCCGTTTGGCCACAGCGGCTGGGCGGGCAGCAGCTGCTAACGGCTGTTCACAAGGATGCGGGTGTCGTAATTTGCGTGGCAGCGTAGACACGTGCCTGCGGACAGGCCGGCTGGACTTGGAGCTGCATCGAGGGCTCCCTGGGGTATTAATTTATCGGCAAGGTATAATTCGTACAGCACTCACAATCCTGGCTGCGTCAAGACGCTTGCTTGCGTTGCGAAGCTCCTGCGCTGGTCCGCAGCGCGAAGGTGCACATTGCCGTGCTGTCACGACACTGTCGCTTCATGCTGATGAGCGGTGTCCTTGCACAACTGAAGCGTTGCCTGTTTCGTGGTCCGCGTGGCGCAGAGAATGCAGGGGCATTGAAGGTTCCGTGTGGCTCTGTCCAGGTGCCAGGGTATGTCAAGTAAGCACAGGGCATGTTGTTTCAGGGGACAGATTGCAGCACGTGGTTGTGGCAGCACCTGGCAGCACGTGGCACATGTACAAGGTCGCGAGACGGCAGTTGTTGGGGCTTTCACACGGCAGGATGACCGTCTCGCATGCATGTCTGAGTGTTTAAGGTAGGAAGGCCGCACGTACGGCACGCGCCTCGGTACGGCGGCGCGGCAGCAGGGGACCTCATGGACCTCATCGTGCTCAGTTACCGTTGGGACTACCTGACCGTTCAGGCAATCAAACCGTGTCTTGGAGTCTTGCTCATACGTCCTAGTCATCAGACATACTGGTACTGTACGTGTGGCGGTGTGCGCGTGTTGCACTTTTGATAAAGTGGCAGCGCTGTCCACTGTCGCCCTATCGGGCAGTCAGCTGCTGGCCGGTCTACTGCTGGGCTGCCGGCGCTGATGTCTGGAACACAGGGTGGGGCAGGTTGGGGTCTTGGGGATCCACCTGGACCCACCAACTGGTGTTGAAATGCCATATTTGCTGTTGAGCAGACGGAACCCTTATCAAGCTGTCGTCGTGTCAACTCTTGCCATCCATACTTCCAGTACGTTGGCGGGAGGCGCATGGGCCCATGGGTCTGCCTGTGGCACAGCGCACGACACAACTACCTGCACTCTTAATCAAACCCAAAATAACCAGTATGAAGGTATTGGTACTTCGTAGCCTTGAGGCTGGTTGAGTTAAGCCGAGGCAGCCAACTCTTGTTGGAGTCCGCTCGCGGTCAGCAGCTTGGACACTAATCCAGCCTAGGTCATCTACAATAAATAAAGCAGACATCAATAGTCGCCTCCTCTGGCCGCGGGTAAGCCGGCTCGCCACGTCCCGAAACCTCGGGCTCGCGACTGCCGCGTCGGTACATTACGGCAAACCGGCATGCAATGCAGCTCTGCAATGCGTACCTCATGCCTACTGCTAGTGCATGCTGGATCCAATGATGCAGCCCCAGTGTTCCGCGCTTTCCGCGTTGACACGATTTGCCCCTGCGACCCCGCAGGACAGAGTGACACCAGCTGCACAACTCGCAGCACCATACCCACCCAGCAACAGCAGCAGCTTCAATGTGGCCTAGTGGATCAGGCATGGAGGGCCCTGGCAGCGCCAGCCCACCCCCGGCCGCCCTCCTCCACGACCTGTCCCTCCGCGTCCTGTCCCTCCTGCCCCCCAACGCCCTGGCCCTTGACGGCCGCCTCTCCTGCAAGGCCGCAGCACAGCACTACAGCGCGCCGCACCACCGCACCGCGTGCATCAGGCAGCCCCTGCCCGACCACGCTGCTGCAGCCGCAGTACCGCCATGGTGGCTGGAGGGCGCGCAGGGTGGGCTGCGGGAGGTGACATTTCGCCGCAAGCTGCTGCTCCTCAGCAGGGCGGCAGCCAGCGGCTGCGAGGCCAACGTGGAGTTTGCGCTGCAGCTGCTGCAGCCGCACGCGTTCCCGGAGCTGCTGCACACGGACCACTATCAGTGCGTCCTGCAGCAGCGGCAACAATGTGGAGCTCTGCTCCGGAGCCACGAGTATGGCATTGAAGGTGCTGTATTCGACAGATATGAAGCAACGGACGTGGGGAGGGCAGCAGTGGAGTCGGGGCTGGCCCACATGCTGCCCTCCCTGGAGCAGCGCTGCCCGGGGCTGCTGGACCCGGGAGCCACCCTGGAGGCGGCAGCTCATTGCCTCGACCTGGCGGGGCTACAGGCGGCGTGGCAGGCGGTGAGCGGGCGGCTACGCAGCAGCCTTGAGCCCCACGGCGCCGACTCACCGGGCACTGACATTTACCAACAGGAATGGGGTGACCGGGTGCACAAGGCATGGTGCCGCATCACAGCGGCAGCAGCCCGCTTCCCCGGTCCAGATGCCATTGCCAAAATGGACTGGGCGGGAAGGCAGGGCCTGGTGTACTGCCCCAAGGGCGTGCTACGTGCGGACCACGACGGTGCAGAGGACGTGTGTGGCGCTGCTCTAGCCTCGGGTGACGTGGCCCGCGTGCGGTGGGTGCGCCAGTGCGGCTTAGAGTGGAAGCCTTGGCGGGCCCTGCAGAAAATGATGGGGTATTCGCATCTTGACTTCGTACAGCGCCTGGAGGCGGAGGGCGGGTACCTTCCCCCGGCAGGGGACGAAGCATGGCACAACGAGAAGGTTGTTGAGGCAGCGGCCAGCTCCCCACGAGACAGCCTGGCCAAGCTGCGGTGGCTGGCTGAGCAGGGGGTGGCTTTGGGGGTGCGTCGCGCGGTGGAGAGTGCGTGCCTTGGCGGTGTGCACTGGGACAACATGGAGGCGCTGCAGCTGCTTATGGAGCACTGGCTGCTAGCACGCGAAGAGCGCGATGGCTCAGTGCCGCCGCGTGCTATTCCCTACGCAGTAATGGGAGCGACCGTGGAGGCCGTCTCGTGGCTGCACCAGGCGGGTGCCACCCTGACCGACCTCCTGTACCCCGTTGCAGCGGGCCGGGGGAGCGTGCCCTTTATCTGGTGGCTGCTGGAGGCCGGCTGCCCCAGGGGGCGCTTCGGACTGGCGGACATTGTACACGTGTGGCCGTGCGGCACTGTCGCAGACGGTGAGCGGTTGGTGGAGGTGGTGCGGCGTCTGGCGGAGGCGGGCTGGCCGCCGGAGGGCGAGGGCGGAGCGGAGCTCCTCACGTGCGCAGCGCAGGGCGATCAGCCCTGGCTCGTGTGGCGTGCGCTGCTGGAGCTGCCGCCGGCTGGTGGCGTGCCGTGTGCGGCTGCCAAGGGCGCTGCAGCAACAGGCTGCCAGGCCACGCTGGAGGCCCTGGTGTACCTGTGCGTGTGCGAGTCGTGCAGCGGCGAGCATGATAACTCGCTGTACGCAGCTGCAGCTGCAAACGGCGACCGGGGCACGCTGGCTTGCTTGTTGCGGATGGGCGTGCCGCTGGGTGATGGGGTGCTCACTGCGGCTGTACGACAGGGGGCTCCCCTGCCTGCCCTGCGGTGGCTGGTGGAGCAGGGGGCGCCCGTGGGGCACCGGGAGGCGGAGGGCCTCCTGGGGGAAGCCCCCTGTTGCAGCAGCGCCCACTACCTGTCAGACGCTGAGTGGCAACAGATCAGGGCTTGGCTTCGGGGTCTGCTGGGGCGTGGGGGGCAGCGGGGGACTGGGAGCCAGAGGCGAGGGGTGCGGCGGCCGGGGTGGTGATGGCTGAAGCTGTTGTTAAGCTTGGCGCTGCCACCTGGCACGTCAATCGCATTGGCACGTCAATCGCATTAGCTACATTGTGTGGAGCAGGTAGGGCAATGGCCCTGTACTCCTGTTTTACATGCTCATGTTGGCGCACGACACGGCACATACGTACGACAGTCACCTACATTCTGGCTGGGTCTGGACATCACGTGTGCTACGAGCTACGGTGTGAGGCTCCTGCGCTGCAAGCCTCCCAAGGACAGTTGTTGGTGTGTCAATGAGAAGTGATTGCTCCTTGCTGTGCCGTTTCGACACTGCTTCAATGCCTTTACCGTGCCTGTGTGATGTGGGCCTGTGGCGGTGTACGACTTGCTTGCCAGAGGGTGCGTGCAGGGGCACCGTGTTGCCTTGGTCAGGGGCCGCGGCAAGCAGCATTTGACATGTCTTGGTGGCGTGGTGTACTCTGTTACAATTCCGTCCTGAAAACGTACAGCACGAGCGTGAACGGCAGCTGCTGGGGCTGGCTGGAGTTTGCAGTCAACCTAGGACTGGACCACGCTGCAGAAAGCTTCTCACGAAAAGCCGCACAGATGGATTTTGCGTGCGGCGAGGTGGCTGCTATGGGCCGCCTCGTACTGAAGGGCGGGGTACTCAAGGGCGGGGTTACGTGCCCCGCCGCCCGCCCCCCAGGCGGATATGCGGTCATGATCAGCACCATTGGAGGTTATAGGACATTCAAGTTAACGCTGCCTTCCTTGTGCGGCCTAGTGGCATCAAGATGCCTTATGTACGGCGCTCCCTGTCAAGTTGAAGGTCAGCCCCGAAACCATGCACACGGAAGTGGCACGTTTCACGCGCAGCGGCCGGAGTTTGTCAATCACACTGGCTGTGCCTTACCGGAAGGTTGCAGCTCGTGCGCTATAACTTCTGCCTTGCACAAGTGGCAGGCCCACAGTAAACAACACGATGAGCTTGTTGAGCGATTCCTGTCACACCGACGGAACATGCAACTTTCTCCTACACCTGCCAGGTGTACTGTTAGGTCACATTGCTCGCTTTCTGCCGCCCGGAGAGGCTGCTTACAACCTCCGCCTAACATGCAAAGCCGTGTCGCGAGAACTCCGCTCGCAAGAGCTGCTTACAATTCCAGTCGGCCAGCAGCGTCCGCCTGTGCCTAAGGAGATCATCTTGGCTCGCTGGGGCGAGACGGGCTCCTGTCGCGGCCTGACCTACAAGGAGCGCATGCAGCTGCTTGTCGATGCCGCTCGGCAGGGAGACGCCGAAGCGCTGCAGCGACTATCCCGCTCCCTGGGCTGTCTCCCGAACGAAGACGTTCTCCGCGCCGCAGCTGCCGCAGGCCACGGAGAGGCTTGCGACTGGCTGCTTACGCAGAAGTGTGCCATGCGAGACGATGGCGCGTGGGTGCTGGCTGTCGCTGCAGCAGCCGGCCACACGGAGATTTGCGATAAGTTGTACCGCGCTCGCCTGCAGCTGCATAAGTCCTACATGGCGCGGCTGGCGGCAAGGGCTGGGCAGAGCGATGTGCTCACAAGGCTAGGCCAGCGGCCATGGGGGCACCCCATTGCGGACGAGACTGCTGAGCGGGCGGGCTTGCCAGGCGACCTGCAGGAGGCATGGTGGGCGTGTGCAGCTCATGCGGGGCACCTGGAGCTCATGCTGAAGCTCAAAGGCAGGGGCTACGACCCGGGCAACCTGCCTGCCGTGGCACACGGCTGCCCGCTGGCAGTGCTTCAGACCATGATCAGAGAGTGCCTGCCGATGTACAGGGCCATACTCAACAGCGAGCGTGTGGCTGCGGGTATCATGGCAGGGGCTGTGAGCAGCCCCACCCCGGACTGGCGGGACAAGGTGACGTGGCTGCTGACAGAGTGGCGCCGCGCACCCATCCACACCCTGGACCGCCACCCCGCCCGGGACTTTGCGGCGCTCCCTGACGCCCTGCAGCGGCTGCAGTGGCTAGACGGGCTCGGGTTTGGGCTGCGGAGCTGCCAGCAGCTGCTGAGGGCGGCGGTGGAGGCGGGCCGGGAGGAGCTGGTGGGCACCATGGAGGTGCCAGCGGCTGCTGGGTACGCAGGTGACGGGCGGCGGGCCAGCCTGCCCAACGCAGCCGACGCAAGCCTAATCACCCTGGCGGTTACAGAGGGGCACCTGGGCATTGCGAAGGAGCTGCGTGCCCAAGGGGTGTTTGCGCACGTGCGCGATTTGCTGGGCCCTGCGGGCGCCACGGGGCGCGTGGACGTGGTGCAGTGGGTGCTGGGGGTCATGAGGGAGGAGGAGGAGCAGGAGCAGGAGCAGGGGAGGAAGGCAGCTGCCAAAACGGCACAGGGCAGCACGGCGACAGCAGAGGGAATGGGCGCAGCTAGCAATGAGGAGCAGCGGCGTGGACCGCAGCAGGTCTCAGGCTGTGGGGGTGAGGGACAGGGTACGGGGCAAATCGAGAGCAACAGGGTCTCGCCGGGCGAGCAGTTGGTGGTTAGGCCGCCGTCGAGCACCATCACGGAGAGCAAGATGCCCATTGTGATGGAGCTGACGGACGCTGCTTGTGGTTCCGGCAGCCTGCAGCTGGTGCAGTGGCTGCGGGCGCAGGGTGTGCCCTGGGGGCCCGGCCAGCTGGGCATGGCAGCCAAGTCAGGCAACGAGCTGCTGGTGGAGTGGATGGTAGGGCAGGGCTACGACGTGGAGCAGCACGTGAGTAGAGTCCTGCTGCCATGGGGGCTCATTAGGAATCATCTGATGCATGGAATGAGGTTGTTAGAGGCCGTAGCTGCGTCAAAGCAGCTTGCAAGCCTGCATGCCAGGGCCCACGGTCTGTTGCCTGCTGCTCCCACACCGGCATGCACGGGTGCGCGCCAAGACCATCCCTGCCAGGTCTCCTGCACATCCCATGGAGCCAGGCAGTCAGCAGTTCCTGCGTGTGCTGCTTGTGCTACTTGTCCTCACCTGTCCCTCAGGACCTCTCGCTGGACAAGTCGCCGTACCTCATGGCCGGGGAGCAGGGGGACATGGCCATGCTGCGGTGCCTGCGGCGACTGGGCTGCCCCGTGTATAAACGCGTCGCGGTCTTCACGCACGCCGCGAAGGACAGGTGCCATGCGGAGGTCGTGCGGTGGATGCACGACAGCGGCCTGTTGGTGGCCTGCAACTCGGGCTCACCTAGCAAGGAGGAGGAGGAGGACGAGTAGTAGGAAGAGGATGAGGAAATGGAAGAGGAAGGATACGAGTGTAGCTACGTGAGCAACCGGCCAGCGTAAAGCTGCCAAGGTTTCCTAGTAGCTGCACTTTGCCTCGTTACGAACACTTAATCTGTTTTATGTTAATCTTTGCAGCAAGCGGCGACGGTGTAAGTGTCCCAGGTGGACGGGTCCAACACGTGGTGGTGCCAGAGCGTTCCTGCTGTGGGGGCTTGCCATGGCGACAGGGGGTCACAGTAGGCAGTAGTGTTGAGGGTTTGCCATCAGAGCTTTCCGTGCTCCGTGCCCGGTCTGAGTGTTTAGCGGATGTTTGCATGAAGGCTGCTGCTAGGCGCTTGACGGTTGCCGTGTTGTACATGTTTACCGATGTGAAGCTGTGTGGTGTGGGAGGACACACCCATGGTGTACCGGTACACTATGCTGAAGCATGGACCGGGGGCTTGGCCGTCTGGGCCTAGCCCTGGCACGCATATCACTGCTGCTGTACCCAGGCTGTATGCATATCCGCATGGCATGGCATAAAGCGGTGGGCCTAAGCCATGCATCCACGGACGATACATGTTGCTTTTACATGGTTGCCACGGCCGTTATCTAGCTCAGTTGATTGGTAATATTGCAGCCGTGGTACAGTATGTGAAGGACAGGAGGTCTGGCATTGCGTGGGTGCGGCGTTGGTGATCCTGTAACATGGCGGGAAGCTCAGGCCTAGTAGCCTTAGTGTACAGACAGGGGCCCGTCGATCTGTTAGAGCTGCGCGCATGTTTGGAGAGAAGCCTGCATTCGGCCTGAACCACCACACAACTGGAAGCTTTTCGGGTCTTGTCTGGCCTTACATGGGTAAGAAGGCCGGTGGTTCAACTGTGCAGAAACCGTTATATTGGGACCAGGGGAGACTGCAGCTGCTGGTTACGGTGCCACGTGCCATGGCAGTCACGGTACGGCTTTGCCAGGACTCAATAAGCGCCTTGGTAGCGGAACGCTCCTGGTACCTTTTATCCCTGCTCCCCATAACGCGGCAGTGGGGAGCAGGGATAAAGGGTATTTGAGTACCAGGTGCTGGTCAGGTGCATTGAGTTCGGCTTCGGAGCCCAGCGCACCTGGTCGACCTGGTGCTTATGCAAATTGTGCTTATGCAAATTGTCCAGAATCTGAACAGTTCACGCTTCGATTAGACCATGTCAGCCTAACAGGGTCTGGGGCGGGCGTTGCCTTTGAGCATTTTGCAACTGCCCGCGACAAGTGCCACGATGAATTTCCTCAAAACGCTTGACCAAGCACTTGACTTCGATAAGATAGAAAAAGCAGTGACGGAGAATGTTCAGCGAGCTGCTTTGTCAGTTGTTGAGGAGTTCCCCGAGCGGAACAAGGCCATTCCCACACCAGCGTCTGTGGCGATCACGCCATCAGGTATGTTTTGCAGTGTGCTGAGTATGACTAGGCGCATGTATCTACCGTGCCCTCTTCCGCAAGCTGACGCGACCGACGCTGCATCCTTGCAGTTCTCGCGGAAGCCCGTGAGCTGCACGAGATATGGCAAGCATTTGACCTCGAGGTGAGCACACAGCTACATCGTCGCCCAGCACACGTCACGTTCGGTTGGCGGGAACGGAACTGGTGTGCCCTCCCCCGCACCCCTGCTCCCCGTGCCTGCTCCTTCACCCGCTGCTACCTCCTTTCCCCAACCCTTTACCCTCTCTCTCCACCTCCAATCCCTACCCCTAACCCGATTCCCCCCCTCCGCCATCCGTCCTCACCTATAGCGCCGCAAGGACGAATGGGAGGGGTCGTGTGCGGAGCTGAAGGCGCTCCGCGGCCGCGAGGAGCCCCCCGCCACGGCGCTCCAGGGCTGGCAGCGCCGCGCGCAGGACGCGGAGCACCGCCTGTACCAGCTGTGCAGCACGCTGCTGTCGCTGCCTGACCCCACCGCCTCTCTGTACTCCATCGCGTCCCTGTCGGCCCGCGTGCTGGGTGAGCGGCGCCGGACTGCGGGGGGCGGGGGTGCCGCTTACAGCGTGTCCGCGACTCGGCGGGTGCACCGCAAGTTCCGGTCAACGGGATGGGGACTGAGGCCCTGGGCGCCTGACTTGGTGCAACGGCCACGCTGGCTTCCACGGGTTACCGGCTCGCCCGGGGGCTCCTGTTGCTTACCGTGCCTCAAGGCCCTGCCAGGCGCAACCGCTCCCGCTGCTCCCCACTTGGCAATACTACTGAGACGGGGTCGGGTCGAGGCAGGAGCTCGCTGCGAGAGCACTGTTTCATACTCCTTACCCGCAACCCCCGTCCTCCGTCCCCCCGCAGAGCTGGAGGACGCCAACCGCAAGCTGACGGCCGCCGCCGACGCCGCGTCCCGCGACGAGCGCGAGGTGGCTGAGCTGGTGGACAAGCACCACAAGCTGCTGGAGAGCTGCAAGGAGATGCAGGTGGGCGGGGGCTAGGGCGGCTGGGAGAGCGCATGGCCCTGAACATGGCCCAGAACACCGCACTGCAAAGGTTACAAGAGCAACTCAGGCCCCTTGCATTGAAGTCCAGCGCATGGGGTGCTACGCGCCACCGTAGTACTGTCCCTCCCGCGCCCTTTCCGTAGGAGGAGCTGGCGAAGCGCGATGCACGCATCAACGAAATGGCAGCGGCGGCGGCCGAGGCGACGGCTGCTCGACAGGAGCTCAACGCGCAGGCGGCGGAGATGGCGCGACTGCAGGTAGGGTTGTTGAATGCGCAGCAGTAGCATGCCCCACGCCGACACAGTAATGTTAGTATCATCACAGTTGGCGAAGGATGCTGCGGCACCGCGTGCTTGCTGCTAGCCGTTATCTACGCCGGCCTGACCTTGCCTGACCCAATGGGTTCCTGTATACCCCTTGGCGGTCCACTCTGCACTGGGCGGGGTGCTCCACACTGCGACATCTGAGGCCCCCATCAACCCCGGCCGTTCCCTCGCGTCCCGCTCTTGGCCTCCCTGCCCCGCAGCGCTCGCTGCGCTCCGTGCGTGACGAGTACGACTCCACGCAGCAGAGCCTGTTCGAGCTGCAGAGCCGCATGGAGAGCCTCGTGGGCAGCCGCCAGCAGGAGGCGGAGCTGGCGGCGGAGGAGCTGGAGCGGGTGGGCAAGGGCACAGCGTCCGTGGTAGTGGTGTAGTTAGGTGTCGTGGTGTTGAGCTGTTCTACGCCCATGAGGTTTGTAAGGGCTGTCGGGGCCGCTGCAACAGGCAGGAAGCCGTGCGACTACCTGGGCATAAAGCATACTCGCCAGCCCACAACTACGCCGCGCTGCTGTATGCAACACCCTGCCGCTCCGGGTCCGCCCCCCAGGCCAGCAAGCGTGCTGCCGAGCTGGAGCTGGAGCGGAGGCAGCTGCTGGGGCGGCTTGAGGGCGCGCAGCAGGCGGCGGCGGCAGCGGCACTGGCGGCGGCGGGCGGAGAGGAAGGTGGGTGTTGCGGTGCCCCCTGGCGGGCCCCCTTAAGCTGCTCCCTGCTGCAAACTTCTGCTCCTACACTACAAGCAGAAGGGAAGACCTGTACGGACATGCCTCACTGCCTGTGTGTAGGTGCCCTGCCGGCGGGGCCCAGCCCTGGAGGCTCTGGGGCGCTGCCGTCGCTGTCCTTGCCGCTGGGCGGAGGGGCAGCGGCAGGTGGTGTAGGGCTGCCCGAGGGCCTGCTGGAGCGGCAGCTGGCGGTGCGGGAGGAGCAGCTGGCGGCGGCGCACGCGGCGGCGGATGCGGCGGCGCGGCAGGCGGCGGACGCGGCGGCGCGGCACCGCCTGGAGGTGGCCACGCTGCAGGACCAGGTGGGGGATGTGGGGCAAGGGAACTTGCTGTGTGCCTGCTGCCTCACACGGAACGCGAAGCCGGCTGAGTGGGCTAATCTCTAAGCTTGCAAATCCTTCACAAGTGTTTGATCCTAATTCCTACCCCCAGGTGTCCACGTTGCAGCTGCAGCTCGACCGCGCGGAACGGGAGGTGGCGCGGAGGCCCGAGGCCAAGGACTACCAGGTGGGCGGAGGTGTGGGTCGAAAGGCAATGGGTGGGCCTCTGGCCGTGATCATGCTGCGTGGACTGGGGATGGGTGTTGGTGGGTGAAGGCCGGGTGGCGGACGGTATGCATTCCGCAACTGTAGGTGACAGTCCCGCTCAGGCCTTAAGGCGGACACCGCGCACTTCCCCCGTGCGTCCCCGCTTTACGAGAACCACTGCAACCCTCTTCACTGTACCCCAGGAGCTGCGTCGGCGCCTGGAGGCTCTGAGCGGCCTGGTGGACGTGCAGATGGCGGCGGAGGGGTGGAGCGGGGAGGCGGTGGAGGCCACGCTGAGGGACCCCAGCGCGCAGGTGGTCACGCACGTGCTGCAGGTGGGTGGGGCAGCGGCGGCGAGGGGAAAGGGGAACGCGCTGGTAAAGCGACGGGGTATCAGGACTGGAGAAGGAGCGGGATGGTCTCAGAGGGGCCAGTCACCAGCTGTACGGACGTTGCTGCAGGTGGCCCTGCGCATGCTGCACATGGGGGCGAGGGGACAAAGGGGCTCGGAGGGGTAAGAGTTAGCCTTGAGCGGGAGTTGCGTTGAACTTGTTACGGGCAATGAGTAGGAGGGAAGAAGCCGACAGGAGCCAGGCAGCAGCGGTGCAATCGCCACGTACAGCAGGTCGCGTTGGAGGGTGCAGGAACACGGGAAGTGAGCTGCTTGCGCTGTGGAGGCCGCTCATGCAACGCGCAATTGTGCCGCCGCCTGCATGACTTCATTGCTCTCACCTTCCGGGTGCCCGCACCTTCACGCAAACCACGTAAAAACCCTACGCCAAGAGCCCGTCCGCTAGATGCCCTGTGGGAGCTGGATGCGCGATCGACGTACGCCAGCACCGTGAGTACCAGTTGCCGCCTAACAGATGCCTGCACTTGAACGCTCATTGCGTCCCCTCCCGGCGGCAGGAGCGCGCCCGCAAGCTGTCCTCCGAGGCGTCCACCCTCAAGCGCCAACTGGGCGAGCGGGACAAGCAGGTGGGGATGGGCGGGGACACTGAGCTGGGATGGGAACTATACGCGGCATGGGATGGATCTTATGCGCCCATCCGCTATACTCTGCGGATGTCTTGCCGGGCCAGTAGCCTGTCATACATCAAGACCCGACCCCCACACAACACCTCCATTCGCACATGGTTAACTCACAGATCCAGGAGTTGGAGGACCGGGCCAAAGGGCTGGAGTCAGAGCTGCAGCGGCGGCAGCAGCTGCTGGTCAAGTTGGAGGAGGACCTTGCAGCGGCGGCGGCAGCGGCGGCGGGCGTGGCGGCGCCGCCGGGCCGCGCCGCCGCCGCCCTGGCGCCGTCGAAGTCGGCATCGCACGGGCTGCTGTCGCCGCTGGCGGCAGACCCAGGGGCCGCGGCGCCGCCAGCGGAAGGCGAGGCGCTCGGCGCCATCCTTGGCGGTGCCGTCGCCGAGACGGCGGGGTCCGGGGCGTTGGAGGGCGGCGCAGCGGCGGAGCAACAGAACGGCGGGAGCGGCGGCGGCGGCGGCGGCGGCGGGGGCGCTGACGGCGGCGGCGGGCTGCTGGAGATCGTGGTCAGCCAGCGGGACCGCTTCCGGCAACGCATGTTGCAGCTGGAGGAGGAGAAGGGTGAGGGCTGCGGGGGCCGGGTACAGGGACGAGGGGAGACCGGCCATGCCCTGCTGCCGTGGTCCTTATGCAAACACGGAAGTCTTCGTAAGCATGCCTTTTCAGATGGATGCCCGAGCACATCGCTTGGCCGTGGACAAGCACTGAGTCATCGTAAACGGTTGGCGGTCAACACAGTTTGCACGCACGCGCTGCCTGCCCGACCGCTACACCGCTGCTGTACATTCCTCGCCCCCCTGCAGGCCAGCTGGGTGAGGAGCTGCGCAAGACGCAGCAGCAACTGCAGGCGGCGCGCGATGACAACGTGACGCTCTTCGAAAAGGCACGCGGGGTAGCAGACCAGGGTTGCCAGGCACGGTTGCCTGGTCATGGGAGAGAGTGTGCTGGCCGAGCGCGGGGCAGAGTGCGGTCGGGTAGTCGCACATGCGTCCACCTGGCCCCATTTCCATGCTCCTGCATCTTCCTCACATTCCCAACTTACACAAAATTGAGTCACCTTTACTACCTGCAGCGCACCCCCAACCCCATACCTCAAGCATGTGCAATCACTTACTGAATACCTCCCCGCTGCAGGTACGCTACCTGGAGCGCTACAGCCAGAAGGCTGCTGCCTCCGCCGGCCGCACCACCGTGGTGCGCGTGGACGCCGCGGGCGTGGCGCAGCCGGCAGACGGGGCGGGGGCGGGGGCGCGCGGCAACCGCTACCAGTGCGGCCCCTTCTCGCTGGAGGTGGGCGGCGGCCGGGCAGGCGGCGGCGGAGCGGCAGGAGGGGCAGGCGGCGGGGGGCCGCTGCCCGCCAACGTGGTGACCACGGGCGCGGGCGGCATGCGCAGCCGCGGCGGGCGCAAGGGGGCGGCCAACCAGGTCATGGCGTGCTTCGGGGTCGGGTGGGTACAGGGCGGGGGGTGGCTGGGTGCAGGGGCAGCGTTGGGCCCTCACCTGTCGTTAGCGATGTGAGTAGGTCTGTCGAGGTGTCTGTCGAGATGTGTGCAACTTGTCATCAGTGTCGTTATACCTACGGATTCGCCCTCCCTTGTGACGTTCCACTCTCCCTCCCGCCTCCCCCCAGCGACGACGTGGAGGCCGGGGGCCCGGGGGCAGGCGCCACCGCCGAGTCCCGCGCCGCCCGGGCCTACGAGGCGCGCATCAACCCCTTTGCCGAGTTCCAGCAGACAGAGCAGGAGATGCGCGTGCGCAATATGCAGGTGGGGGGGGGCATGGCAGCGCCAGCGTGACATGGCAGCGGCGGGCCCAGCCGTAATGGGGCAGGAAGCTCAACATAGGTGGAGGGCCGCGCCTGGGTGGAGGGCCGGGCCAGGTGTATTTTGGCCCTGCCTCTGTACTGCTTCACGCCGCCGCCCCGTCTTACGCCTTTGACCTAAACATTGCCAAGAGGCACACTGTGGTGCTTATAATCCTGACAGCACCACTCGCTCGGCTTTCCATGCATCCCACCACCCGCCAGGTTGCCGACCGTGCTACCGGTATGCTGTCTAATCTTGCGCCTGTCGCCCACCGTAACATTGCCGACCCCATGTGGCATGTTTGTCCGCCAGGTTGCCGACCGTGCGGTGCTGGCGGGCGGCCGCCTGCTGATGGGCTCCCGCCTGGCGCGCACCTTCCTGCTGGTCTACACCGTGCTGCTACACTTCGTCATCCTGCTGCTATTCTACTACGCCACCACGCCCTGCCCCGCGCCCCTGGCGGTGCTGGACGGCGCGGCGGCGGAGGCGGCGGTGGCGGCGGCGGGAGGGGCGGTTGCGGCGGGCGGCGCGGCGGCGGGGCGGATGCTGCAGTGGGCTAGGTTGAGAGGGGGCTGGACGGGGCCGGCTGGGAGAGGGTAGGGGCGGAATATGGGTTTAGTGGGTAGGGTGGTACTTGGCGTGAGCTGATTGGGTAAGGCGGCATGTGCACATGATTACCGTAGGTAGCTGGTGGTACGGTAGGGTGGTACGGCGAAGGCAGGAAACGGCAACTGCAGCTGCATGCAGCTTGCAGGCAAAGGCTCTCCGGTTCGCACTTTGGAAAGCGCAGCGCGCGACACATGGTACACTTCACCGGCTTCCCTTGAGCAGGGGGGCTTTCCTGCTGCCTAGCGTGCTGCTGCTCTGCAGTACGAGCCTTGTAACACCAGGAACGGTAGTGCGGGAAAGGGATCACCGGTATCCCACCATTTCCTCCTCCCAAGCCCACGCGGCATGCGCAGGGGTGCAAGTCGTGGACAGCGGGCCAGCACGAATCTCGCTTTTCGGTCGGGCCCCACAGGGCCCCAGCACCTTCAGCGCAGCAGGGGTTAGGCCCCCAGGTCCAACCAGCAACTGCCACGACATGGGGTCTCCTGCCGGCTTGCTCACTTGACGACCGCCGTCCAGTGACGACGTGATCGACATTTGCTCACAAAGGAAGGAGGGTGTTCCCATAGGGCTGCTCGCGGACTCCCTGGCGTCGGACCCATGGGCCGGGCCTGCGAACCGATTCGCGAATGGCTTCGCATGCAACCTTGGCGGCCAAGATCTGCCTGGGCCTCGGACGTATCAACTCAGGTCTAGTAACCTTGACGCCAGCTGCTCGGTCCTGCTGCATTGCTTCGCACAGCAGGTCGACAACTTTGCCCTTGCACATAAATACATACCGGTTAGCACTCGTGCCAAGCAGCTCAAGCAAAGGTTTGTTTACCAAGAAAGGTAAGCTCATCGGACACGGTAGCTTCGTAGAGCCACAATGCTTCCGTGGTCTTGTGACTTCTGACGGCTCACCACTTCCCAGTCCCCTACACTCGCCTGTACATACGCAGTCTATCCAAAAGCCACACAAGCAGTGCGGCCGAGGAGCAGTGTGGCCCTGCTGCCTTCAAACGACGACAACAACACCCTTACAACATCAAAGTTGAATGGCACGGATGAGGGGATCTACTGTGGTGAAGATTGCGGCCATCCTTGCAACCGTGTTGGGGGCATGCGGCGACGTGTGAGTGGCACTGCGCGTCCCATCGGTCTTTTTTACCGCTTTAAACGAAGCCCATGTGCGGTTGCTGCAGCGTCAGTGGCAGACGGGTGATGCGGATTGATTGGTGCAGCGCCTGGCTGGGCGCAACTGGATCAATGCAGCATGCATTCTGCCCTTCACACGGCTCGCACTAAAAGCGCCGCCCGAGCCGCGTCTCTCATTTCCCCGAGCTCCACATCTCACCGTCGCCTCCCTCGCCCCCGGCCTCGCCACCGCCCTCGCCCCCGCCCTCGCCCCCGCCCCAGGCTGTACGAACAGGACTCCTCCTCCGCCACCTACTACTACGACGTGCGGGCGCCCTGCCCCCAGGACCCCAACGGCTACCCAGAGACCAACGGCTACCCCTTCTGCGCCTCGTGGGCCGGAACGCCGGAGACCATCGCCCAGGTGCGTGAGGCATGGACAGAGTGGTAACACGTGTGGGCCGTGGGCCGTGGGCTTCGGGGTGTGGGTGACCAAGGGGCACCCCAGCAACGCATGGCAAGGACGCATCGGCTCATCGGCTGTGGCTTCGGATCGTGGCGCTAGCCCCGTACGCCGTACCGTTCGTGTGCAATGCCGTACAATAGCTTATTAGCTGTGTGTCCAGCGTTGCGCGGGCGGAAGCCTTGCCGCACCCTTCCTAGCCTGACGTAGCTAAATAAGTACAGTGTCAGGATCCTAATAACCGGCAGCTCGCCGGCGTCATGCAGGTGGGCACCGACAACATCGTGGCCATCGACGCCAACGTGCTGTCCGCCAACCGCGCCGGCCTGTGCGGCAAGAAGGTGCTGGTCTTCAAGGACGGCGCGCCCGTGGCGGCGCCCGACGGCGGCGACTTCTTCGTGTGGGACGGCTGCGCGGCGTGCGTGGGCGGCGGCCGCATCGACCTCAGCGTCAGCGGCGCGCAGCAGGTGGACCCGGCCGCCTGCCAGCTGGGCGTGGTGCCGGGGGTGTCCTTCCAGGTGGTGGATGAGCAGGTCAAGCCCTTTGTGCCATAGTAGGCCCTTTGGTACAGGCCCTTGCTCGGTGGCGTGATGTGTGTCCACATTGAATTGTGTATGGCAGGACCGCCTTGACGTGTCTAAGCCAGGTCTAAGCAGCACGTGTATCGTGTAGGAGGCTGATTTACAAGGGGGGTGTTGCATTGGTAGGGTCCCTGAGTATTGCCGAAACGGTGAACAGCACAAGTCAACAATATGATTCAGCAGTGAAGTGATGTACGGTAGTGTTGCGGAGGCGTAGCTGCGATTACAGGATGCACACGTTGGGAAAACAGAAGGGGCCAGCCAGCCAGATCCAGGCCAGGCGCCAGGGGAGCTCCCTGGCCAATATACCCGCGCTGTGAGCCACTGTAATCATGAGAGAGGGTCTTTCCGAGGACCCATGGCGACGGTCCTGAAGTGCAGAGGTTGAGGCCATCACCAATTGTAGACAACGAGGGCCCTCCCGGGCACACGGCGAGGCCTTTCGCCATTGCGTCGCTTTGTACGGCCTTAGACGTTGGCATCGGGGCCTCCCTTGCTTCCTGACCGTGACCACAGACGAGGAGCGAGTGCAGAGCAGGGGTGCAGAGGATGGATGACTTACTTTGATACTGCTGCCGTGGATAGGAGGTTTGCTGCTCGGTGTTCCCCGCTGCCCCGACACCTTCGCCGCTGGGGCTCCGGCCAGTGCGGCACACCAGGCAGGCGTGACGGAGCAGTGCCCCTGCATGTGCGGGCCGGAGAAGATGATTGACAGCTGCACGGGACAGGAGGTGGGCTTCTCATTGGGCTACCGGTAATTAGGGCTTGTCGGATGAAGAGCGCGAGTGTGGGCGGCGTGCGGCCAGCTGTGTTGTTGTCGTACGGTCGGCATGCATGCCTATCCCACTTCCCACAAGCAGTGATGCATGTGCTGGCGATGCGGGATTGCGGTGTGTTGGGCGAGGCTCGGGGCTGTCGTTTCATAGGCGGCACAATTGTTTCGATAGGATGAGAACCGGTAGGTGCCTGTACAGGTACGACAGCACGCCAACCCTCAACCACACCAACCCTCAACCACACAGCATGTCTGGGAGCATCGTACAGGCTCCATGGGCGCCTGCTAGGGCATTGGATTGCACTTTAATGCACCAGGACCAAACCGGCTTCGATGCCCAAATTAATGCTGCGCGGCAGCATGTACCGGTATCCCTTTCTGAGCAACATCTGTTCGGCACGTGCCCTCCGTGCTCACCCAGCTGCCGGAGCGCAATCTAGGTACAATGCAGGGCAGTGCCACGTGCCTCCGGAGCCGCCCTCTGCGCGGTCACCTGCCCCACATGCATGCAACATACATGCCTGTCTACGAATAGCCTGTAGGTGGTCCCGTTCGTCGCATCACGGGGCCCGGTCAACCTTGCCACGCCCCACGGGGTGACCCACACGGTCTCACTAGCGAACCACCCCATACTACTTATGCCGGTACAGCAGTAGCAACCGTACACCCACCGCACCGTGCACACCGCGCATGCAACAGCTGATTGCTTCTACTGGCATCCCTCCGCATGAGGCGTGCCCATAACCCGGCACCAATCTAACCGCAACACCGCCGCACCCCACGCATTCTTACTGCTCCCGGCCAGGCTCCTAGTGCCAGTCATGCACCGTGCTGTCATTCAACTAACTGCCGCCTACCCTTTCCTGTGCCATTGGTGTACGCATCAGCCCTCTCATACGTGCCAATGCAGCTGTCGTTGCGGACAGCTTGCTCACTGCAGCTGCAGCGCAACACACGGTGCATGTAGAACAACGCCTTGCAAACCCCGCTGCCTGCACCTACAGGACGCACTGACATGACCATACCAGGAACCCCTTCAGCATTTGCCCTCACCAGTACCATACGCTGCCTCCCTGCTGGCCGCTGCGTACTGTCCCGCGGAACGCCACGGTGCCACTCGCCACACCCTTCAGCAGCCACTCCCAGTCCTCCGCCTTGAAGCCCCCACGCTCAACGCTTTCAGCCACCGCCACCCTAATGTCCTGGCTGCTGCCCACGGGCGCACCGTTGTCCACCAACCACCGCACAGCCGACATGGCGGCACACCGCCCCCTCACCGCCCGCGCCACCACATCCGACACCCTACCCCACGGCACGCCCAAGCGCCGCAGGGCGGTCAGCGTGCCCAGGTCGCCGACACGAGCAGGCGGCAGGTACGCCGATACCACCCAATAGTACTCGTAGCAGGACGGATGCGCCTCTGCCAGCCACTCCAGCAGCACCTCGCAGCCGGCCGCTGCTGCTTCAGTAAGCACAAAGTGCCAAGCGGGCTGGAACTCCGGCTGCTGTGCCAGGTACTGCACTAGGGGTACGTCCCCACGTGCCGCGGCGATGCGCAGTACGTTTAGGGGATCCCAGTCGCGCGCGTGGCACCCCGCGGCCTGCAGCAGCTGCACCGCCTCCAGCAGGTCCCGGCTGTTGGCGGGTGTGTCATCGGGCCACGCCTTCAGCACGGGCCACAGCATGACCCTGGTCGCAGGCACCCCAGCCTCGTGTGCCAGCCACCGGTACATTGCCACACTGCCACGTGCCGCGGCGCTCCCGTAGGCCCCGGGTGTGAACCCAAAGCCCGCCTGCCGCATGTACTCCACCACGGGGATACTGCCCGAGGCTGCCCCCCTGTTGCCCAAGTTTTCAAGGTGCGGGGGCAGGGGTGCACCCGGTCCCCGGACCTCCAGCAGGTACCGCACCACCTCCACCCGCCCTGCACCGGCGGCTGCCTCCACCAGGCAATACAGCTGCCTGTCGTCCGCATCCCGCAGCGGCGGCGCCCCCTGCTCCTGCAGCCACTGCAGCTTGGCCACTCCGTCAGGGGTGGTGGCCACCGTCATGGCGAGGGACGCCCAGCTCTTGCTGCCGCTTCCTGCCGCCGGCAGCATACACCCCGCCTCGTCCACCAGCCACTGCGCCACGGCCAGGTCGGCGTGCTCCAGGGCGG
>VFQN01003491.1_pt1 | contig 22356 bp, 15 predicted proteins | sample 3512371 | NCBI WGS metagenome assembly VFQN01 (sample SAMN10412370, study PRJNA504923) | tailings metagenome | isolation source: Replicate 2 from Balatoc abandoned mine | place: Philippines: Itogon, Benguet | collected 2017-08-28
GAAGTCAAAGCGGTTTGCAGCCGTGTGATTCCGATCAATGAAGGCCGGGTGGTCTTTGATGGTCCGACCGCCGGCATGGAAGCCGAAACGAAAACCATGGAAGTTCGCTTCCGGGAGCTGACGGGAGCCGCCTGACACCCGCAGGATCGCCTGGCCGCATTGACCGGTTGCGATTCGTCCGCCCGAACTCCCGCCTGACCGCTGCATTGAGACGCCCCCCGTTTGTGACGTGAAACGTCTGAGGATTGCCGGAACCATGCTCCGCAGCCATGTCGTCTTTGCCGTTTTTCGCCGGAACTTCTGGAGTTATTTCTCCGGAGTAATCGGTTATCTGTTCATTGTGGCGTTCGTGCTGGCCGGGGCGCTGCTGGCGTTCCGTGAGGAATTCTTCACCAGCAACCTCGCCAACCTGGACAAGCTGAACGAGTATTTTCCGCAGCTGCTGCTGTTCATCATCCCGGCGATCACCATGGGTGCCTGGGCAGAAGAGAAGAAGATCGGCACCGACGAACTGCTGTTCACGCTGCCGGTCTCGGATCTGGAAGTTCTCCTCGGCAAATATCTGTCGGTCGTCGCCGTCTACTCGGTGGTGCTCCTGTTCTCGCTGACCGACTGCCTCGTTCTCGGCTGGATCGGCGACCCGGACTGGGGGCTGATCGCCGCGACCTACCTGGGTTACTGGCTGTCAGGCTGTGCCCTTCTGGCGATCGGACTCGTCGCCTCGTTCCTGACCAATAGCAGCACGGTGTCGTTCGTGCTGGCAATCGTGCTGTGTGCGATTCCCGTTTACATCCGCTATCTGCCGATGCCCGTGTTTCTCAGCAACATCGTGGGCCATGACCGTCTGTTTGAGCAGCTCAGCATTCCCTATCATTTCCAGCAGTTCGGCCGCGGCTTCTTCCCGATGACGTCGCTGTTTTATTTTCTGTCGCTCATCCTGTTCGCCCTGTATGTCAATCTGGTGCTGATCGGTCAGCGTCACTGGGCAGGCGGCAAACAGCAAATGCCGATGGGCTGGCAATATGTGGTGCGCGCCATCTGTCTCGCACTGATTCTGGTCAGCGGCAATGCCGTGGCGGCCAACATCCGCTGGCAGCCGGACCTGACCGCCGAACGGCTTTACACCCTCACGCCCACCACCCGTAAACTGCTGCGGGAACTGACAGACAAACGCCCGGTGACCATACAGGCTTTCGTCAGCAAGGATGTGCCGCGCGAGTACGTTGCTACCCGAACCATGCTGCTGGGCATGCTCAGCCAGTATCAGGCAGCCGGGCGGGGCAATATCGTCGTGCGTCCGGTCGAAATTTCTCCGTTCAGCGAGGAGGCCGAAGAAGCCAGGACTTACGGTATCGAACCTCGCAAGATCCAGTCGGAACGCGGGGGCCGTGTGCAGGTTGACGACGTCTTCCTCGGTTGCGTGGTCAGCAGCGGAGCCAGCGAAGTCGTGGTGCCGTTTTTTGACACCGCGCTCCCGATTGAATATGAACTCACTCGCTCTGTCCGCACCGTCGCCAAAGAGAAGCGGCTGAAGGTCGGTATCCTCGAAACCGATGCGAAAATCGGCGGTGGATTCGACATGAACACGTTCCGCAGTTCCCCGGAATGGCGGATCGTGACCGAACTGAAGAAACAGTACGACGTTGAGAATATCTCTCCGGCCACGCCGATCGAAGAAGGCAAGGTCGATGTGCTGATTGCCATCATGCCGTCGTCTCTCACCCAGGAACAGATGGCGAACCTGGTGAACTATGTTCGCAAGGGTAACCCGACCCTGATCTTCGACGACCCCCTGCCCGCCTTCGATCCCGGCATGGCCCCACGCCAGCCGAAACCGCGGGCCGGCGGGATGATGGGACAGGGCGCGCCGCCGGAACAGAAGGCAGACGGCGGAGCGGCAACCTCACTGGTTAACCTGCTGGGCATCCAGTGGATCTACGATCAAATCGTCTGGGCAGATACAGTCATGGTCCTGCATCCGGAATTTGCGGACGTTGTGCGGCCGGAAATGGTCGCCATCAGCCCGAAGAGCGGCCTGGCGTCGGCGTTCAATCCCGACCAGGAAATTTCCAGCGGCTTGCAGGAATTGCTGCTGTTCTTCTCCGGCACGATCCTTCCCAGGGAAGGCAGCAAGCTCAAGTTTGAACCGTTGCTGCGGACCGGCAAGTCCTCGGGGCTGCTGAACTGGGACGAATTCATTGAGCCGGGCATGTTCGGCGGCGTCTCGATCAAGGAAAACCCGATTCGCCACGTTGACGAGGACGCCCATGTCTGTGCGGCCTACATCCATTCCGATGACAAGGCGGGCGACAAGGCAGACGGGGACAAGATCAAGGTGGTGTATGTCGCCGACTCGGACGTCATTTCCGACTGGTTCTTCATGGTCCGGGAACGGCGGATGTACGGTCTGGATCTGGACAACGTCAATTTCGTTCTGAACGCAGTCGACTTCCTCGCGGGGGATGACGCCTATATCGCCCTGCGGAAACGGCGTCCGAAACACCGCACGCTGACGGCAGTGGAGCAGGCCACCTCGGACTTCATCAAAGACAGCGCCAAGGAACGCGAAAAGGCGGCGAAGACGGCAGACGAGTCGCTGGAAGAAGCCAAGGCGAGATTCAAGGAGAAGGTCGAGAAAATCCAGAAGGACGATACCCTGGACGACCTGGCGAAGATGCAGCAGCTGGCGATCGCACAATCGGAAGAGAGCCGGCGAGTGGAAGTGGAAGAGGCTCGTATCGAACAGCGCAAAGAGAAAGAGATCGACCAGATCCGTAACCGCACCGAACGCAAGGTGCGTGAGATCGAGCAGTGGTACTTCCTGCTGGCCACGCTGATCCCGCCGGTTCCGGCGCTCGTGCTGGGCCTCGCGGTGTGGATGCATCGCCTGAAGGACGAACAGAGGGACATTCAACCGGCGCGTCGTCGCAAGTCGTAACCTCGCCGGAACCACGCCGCTGCAAACTGGTATTCAAGTCCCTTTCCCAGTGAATTTCACCCCCCGGGGGTTTTTGAAAAATGACCGAAGCCCAACGCACCCTGACCTTCGTCGGCATTGCCGCTGCCTCGCTGGTGGTCGCCCTGTTTGCAGCCCCGTCCGCTCCGAAACCGGTCGAAGGCTACACCGACATCGGTGAGCCGTTCTATCCGGGATTCGACGACCCCAATGCCGCGAAGACCCTGCAGGTCATTGCATTCGATCCGGACAAGGCGGAAGCCCGCCTGTTCGGCGTCCAGTTCAAGGACGGCCTCTGGCGTATTCCCTCACGGCATAACTACCCCGTCGACGGCAAGGATCGCCTGGCGAAGTGCGCTGCGTCGATCATCGGGCTGGAACGTGGCAACGTCGCCGGCGTGCGGTCAGCGGAGTTCGCAGACTTCGACGTTGTCGATCCGCTGGACGAGTCCACTCAGTCGCTGAACCGTGGACAACGCATCACGCTGCTGGACGAAAAGGGCCAGACGCTGGCCGACTACATCATCGGGAAAGCTGTTCCGAACCGCAGCGGCTACTTCTACATCCGTCGTCCCGACGAGAACACGACCTACATGGCGAAGCTGCAACTCGATCTGTCGACGAAATTCGCTGACTGGATCGAACCGGACCTGCTCAGGATTGATGCCGCACGCCTGACGGAAATCGAGATCGACAATTATTCAATCGATACCGAACGCGGCCAGATCGTGGGCCGCGACCAGAGCCATCTGCGCCGCAAGAATGCGTCCGATCCCTGGACGCTGGACGGTCTCAACACGGAGAAGGATGAAGTCAACCAGGATGAGGTTCGCAAGCTGGTGAGCGGTCTGGACGACATGAAGATCGTCGGCGTGCGACCGAAGCCGGTGCGGCTGTCGCGCGACCTGAAACTGGGCGAGGGGATCAAACTCGATCAGACAACTGCGTTTGACCTGAGTATGAAAGGCTTCATGTTCGCCCGGACTCCGGACGGCGGCCAGCAGCTGGTGTCCAAGGAAGGCGAAGTGGTCGCCAAAACCGATCAGGGTGTGGTCTACGTCCTGCACTTCGGCGACGTTTTCACTGGCACGGAAGAAGAGATCGAGTTCGGTTTTGCCAAAACCGAAGCTGGCGACAAGACGGAAAACGGCGACGAAAAGGCAGACGCCGCCAAAGAGGAACCTGCAAAGCCAGGCACGAAAAAGAGTCGCTATCTGTTTGTCACGGTGCAGTTCGATGAAGATCTGATCCCGAACAAACCGGTGCCGGTGGAGAAGCCGGTCGAGCCAAAGAAACCCGAGGGATTCGTCGAGACCGATCCCGAAGCGGTCGCCGACGCCCTTTCGACGCAGAATGCCGGTCCTTTTGCAGAATACCTGCAGCAGAAAGCGGAGTATGAAGCTGCGGCCGCCGGATACGACGCGGCCAAGGCAAAATTCGAGGCTGACTCCAAGGCCTTTCAGGAAAAACTGGCCGCCGGTGAAAAGCAGCTGAAGGAGCTGAATGCCCGCTTTGCCGACTGGTACTATGTGATTTCTGCTGGCAGCTTCGAGGACTTGCGCCAAGGTCGTGAGAAACTGGTGCAGCCGAAGTCCGCAGAGAAACCGGACGACGGCAACGCTCCGGGACTGAATCTTCCGCCGGGATTGAATCTGCCTCCTGGCTTTAACCTGCCTGGCATGTGATCGACGGTATTAACATCACGCGCTGTTAACATCACGCGCGTGGAAGCCTGCCCATCGCAATGGGTGGGCTTCAGCGACTCCCGAGCATCGAGATTCCGCAGTTCATGTCTGCACCGCTGGCGATCCTGATTACGTTCGACCAGTTGCCGTTACGCGGTTTCGGCTGCTATGGCAATGAATGGACGGATACCGCCACCTTCGACACCTTCGCTGCTGAAGGATTCGTATTTGACCGCGCGATTGCCCACCGGGTTCTGGCGGCGGCAGACGCGGAACCGGACGCGCTGCCGTGCGAGTGGATGCAGCAACTGGTGCACCAGGGCGGCCAGGTTCTGCTCCTCAAGGAAGCAGAATCGCAACTTCCCTGTCAGCTGCCGGTTGGTCTCAAGGTCGAGTCAATTGAATCTCCAGACGGGATTCCGCAATCCGCCGTAGATTTGCCATTTGCCCGGTTAATCGCCGCAGGCCGACAAGCGCTCACACAGCTCGCAGCCTCGCCGGTCCCGACGCTCCTGTGGTTACATTCGGCCGGATCAGGCAACGATGCCCTGCCTCCGGTCGAAGCCTGGGATCTGTATGCCGAGGATGTGTCGGACGAACCGATTGACTGGTCGCTGCTAAGCGATAGCGAACTGGTGGCTCACCCGGCCATCCGGGCTGCCTGTCTCACGCTGATGGATCACTGGCTGGGCGAATTCCACCAGGCGATCCTGAAAACCGCCCGTCCCGTGCTGCTGCAACTTCTGGCCCTGTCAGGTTCGCCCTGGCTTGACGTGCCTCAGAGAAAACCAGTTCCAGGAAGTCTGGCAGCAGCAGACGTGCAACTCCCGTGGATTCTATGGGAACAGACACCCGCAAAAGGACAGCGGACCTGGGAACCCGGACGTTCAGCTGCCATCGTCCAGCCAGCTGACCTTGGCAACACCGTTTTATACTGGCTGGGGCTCTCCGTTGCAGACAGCGAAAATTGGCCAATCGTGCGAAATGAGGTAGTGGATGGGAGATCCTGCGCACTGACCCGCGGCGTCGATCAGTTGCTGAGCGTCTGGACTCCGGAAGATCAGATCATCCTGCCTTTGACAGACCTGGAGTCCGGGGAGCAAGGTGAGGCCGGCAGCGTTCGGTGTTATCGCCAGCCGGAGGATGCATGGAACGTGTTTGATATCGCCCCCAATTCACAGTCGCGGGTGGATGAAGTCCGGGAGATGTTGCGAAACGCCCGACTTTCGTAAGGGATGCCTGAGCAGGCGACCGTGCGGGAATCCCGAAATCCGGGCAGGAGTCCCTGCCGTCCGTGCAGGATGTCCGCTAGAATGTCGCGGTTGAATTCCCGGCAGTTTTCCAGAGTGCCAGACTCTGCCGCGGTCCGGACCGGAAATGGTCTCGTTTCCGATCACGTCCGCACTGCCTGTCGGCATCTGACGATTCCAGCATCCAGTTCCCGGACGGTATCAGTTTTCATGACCAGTCGTTTGTTTGACCTGACCGGCGAAGTCGCCGTAGTGATCGGTGGCACCGGTGCCCTTGGCGGCGCCATGGCTCAGGCGCTGGGTGATGCCGGTGCGAAGGTCGCAGTCATCGGCCGCAGTGCGGAACGTGGCGGCGAGCGGGTTCGTCAAATCGAAGCTGCCGGCGGCACAGCCATGTTCCAGTCGGCCGATGCCATGAGCGGTGAATCATTGACCGCAGCCCGGGATGCAATCGCTGCAAAACTCGGCCCGATCACGGTGCTGATCAATGCGGCCGGCGGCAACAAGCCGGAAGCGACGCTGCCGCCGGGAGCCGACTTCTGCAAACTGCCGAGCGATGCCTGGAACGAAGTGTTCAATCTGAATCTGGTCGGCGGCGTGCTGCTGCCCAGCCAGATCTTCGGAGAATCGATGGTCGCCGCTGGCAAGGGCAGCATCATCAATATTGCCTCAATGTCCGGCATGATTCCGCTGTCGCGCGTGGTCGCATACTCTGCCGCCAAGGCAGCGGTGATCAACCTGACCATGTTCCTCGCCCGCGAATGGGCGACGAAGGGAGTCCGGGTGAACGCCATCAGCCCCGGATTTTTCCCGGCGGAACAGAACCGGAAACTGCTGTTTAATGACGACGGCAGTTATTCCGCCCGGGGTCAGCAGATTATCGGCCACACCCCGATGGCCCGCTTCGGCACTGCGGAGGAACTGGCCGGCGCCACGGTATTTCTCGCTGCTCCGAAAGCCTCCGGCTTCGTCACCGGCCAGAACATTGTCGTCGATGGCGGTTTTTCGTCGGTCACGATTTAGCGGAAGGCGGAAAGCTAAAAGCGGAAAGCCGGATATCAAGACCTGTCTTCCACCTTCTGGCTGTCTGCTTTTAGCTTTCCGCTCCTTGCTATTCACTAACAACTATCCACTACCCACTAGTTTCCGAGCCTTTCCATGCCTGCTCTGAATGTCCGCCAGGATGCCTGTGATCTCGATTTCCTGTCCCTGGGTGCCCTGGTGCATCGCCTCGACCCGGGAATTATTCCGTTTCGCAAAGCCAAATCGTTCGACATTCACGTGTCGGGCGGAGAGTACAACGTCGCGGCCAACCTGAGCGATTGCTTCGGCCTGAAGACCGGCATCGCGTCGGCGATGGTCGATAACGGCATCGGCGAACTGGTGCAGGCCAAAGTCCGTGAGATGGGCGTCAAGCCGTTCTACAAGCAGTTCAAGCACGACGGCGTGCGCGGTCCGAATATCGCCACGGTCTACAGCGATCGCGGTCTGGGAGTGCGGCCGCCCGTGGTGTTCTACAACCGGGCCAACGAAGCCGGCGCGATGCTGAAGCCGGGCGACTTCGACTGGCAGGCGATTATGGCTGGCGGCGTGAAGTGGTTCCACTCGGGCGGCATCTTCGCCGCGCTGTCGGAAACCACCTCGCAGACGATCATCGAGGGGATGCAGGCTGCGAAGGCTCAGGGCGCGATCACCTCGTTCGACCTGAACTACCGCGCCAAGCTGTGGGCGTCCATCGGCGGCGATGCGAAGGGCCAGTCGGTCATCAGCGACATCGTCAAGCACGTCGACTGCCTCGTCGGTAACGAAGAGGATCTGCAGAAGGGTCTGGGCATCGAAGGTCAGGACGTGGAATCGTCCTCGAAGCTCGATCCGGCCAACTTCTTCAAGCTGATCGACAAGGCTGTCGCCAAGTTCCCGAACGTCAAGATGGTCGCCACCACGCTGCGTGAAGTACATTCGACCAACCGTCACGACTGGGCAGCCGTGCTGTGGCTCGACGGCAAGACGTATGTCAGCCCGACCTGCCAGCTCGACGTGGTCGATCGCATCGGCGGCGGCGACGGTTTCGCAGCCGGCCTGATCTACGGCCTGCTGACCGGCAAAGAGCCGGAACAGGCCCTGCGGCTGGGCTGGGCTCACGGCGCCCTGCTGACCACGTTCCCCGGCGACGTGACGATGGCAAAACTCCCGGAAGTCGAAGCCTTCGCGAAGGGCGGCTCCGCCCGCGTCCAGCGCTGATCGCGTCTTGACGCCGCAAGCAGGGAAATGTCACGATGAAGCCCGGGGATGGCCGTCCCCGGGCTTCTGTGTTTCTGGAGAGAACCGATGTCTGTCGGTACCCCGCCTGAACTGATGACGGTCGATGAATTTCTCGACCTGCCCGATCACAGCAACGTCAAACGGCTGCTCATCAACGGGGAATTACGCGAACTGGAAACCACCTGCCGCAATCCACGGTCTGCAGCCGTGCTGGCCAATGTCGTGTTCTATCTGCAAAGGTGGTATCGGTCTCAATCGGATCTCAGGGGAAATGTCCTCGTTGGTGATGTCGGATTTCGCATCCAGAATGATTTTGAGTCATTCATAACAATCGCTGCGGTATTTGTCCCGAAGGCCACTCCTCTCTATCGACATCACGATGAACTGATTTTTGACGGTCCCCCATTACTGGCCATCGAAGTACCGTCCCCCTCTGACTTCCTTGAGATCATCGAGGCCAAAGTCGATCTGTATCTGGCAGCCCAAGTGCCGCTGGTCTGGATCATCAACCCCCATCACAAGACCGTCACTATCTTCCGGCCGGATGCCGAACCGGAAATGATCACCGAATCCGGAACCCTGTTGGGGGAACCGCAGTTGCCCGGCTTGTCGATCTCCGTCAGGGAACTGTTCGCGAGCGATCTCTGAAGCGAATCCCGACAGACTGCGAGCCTCACATCCGCGTCGAAATCCTGAATCGAGACACACGATGACGTCCCTGATCACCGAACTGTTCCGACCGCCGGACTTGTATGCAGGTCAGCGTCTGGATCGCCAGGCGTTCTATGAACGGATCGAACGCCTGCAGCAGCGGGGAGAAAACACGCGCGGCATCGAACGACTTGAGGGGGTGATCTATATGCCCGCAGCGATCCGGATGGAACAGCATGGTGAACCGCAGCTGGCCATCGTGACCTGGCTGGGACTTTTCGCGGCAGCAACTCCAGGAGTCCAGGGAGCTGGCAACGCCACGTCCCGAATTGACTTTGACAACGATCCCGAGGGCGATGCCGTGCTGCGGATTCGACCGGAATTCGGCGGCCAGTCGTCAACAGACCAGCGCGGATATATCGTTGGTGCTCCGGAGCTTATGGTTGAGATCACCGGTTCGTCGGCGGAAAAAGACCTGCAGTTGAAATTCGAGATCTATCGCCGCAACGGGGTGCAGGAATATCTGGTCTGGGAGACCACCGCGGAGGAATTCTACTGGTTTCAGTTACAGGAAGGTCAGTACTACCGGGTGCTGCCGGACAGATCGGGCCAGATCCGCAGTCGTATTTTTCCAGGGTTGTGGCTGGACGTAGCAGCCCTGCTGGAAGGACAGTTGGCCCGCGTGCTGCAGGTTGTTCAGGAACGAATCGCATCCCCCGCGCATCAGGAGTTCGTGAGTCAGCTGGCGTCCAGACAACGCGCCGAATGAGCCGTATCAACAGGTCGCAGGGCTTCAGGATGCACCACCAGCCCGACAATCGCCTTCAGTACGCTCTCAGCAACCGCTAGACTTGAGGCAGACACAGAATCCTCCGTCGACCTGTCGACTATTTCCGGATCGGGTGTTCCGATGTGCCGGGCACCATGCGTTCCGATGTACCGGGCAAAACCGGGGCCTTCACTCCCGGGTTTGAATGACCAATGAGACGCGTGCTGTATTTGCTCACGGCGTGGATGATGCTTGCACTGGGAATTGCGGGAGTTTTTTTGCCGCTGTTGCCCACTACGCCGTTCTTGCTGGTCAGCAGCTACTGTTTTGCCCGCTCATCGCCACAGATGCGTCACTGGTTATTGAATCACCGGTTGTTCGGGCGTTACCTGCGAGACTGGGAGGAGCAGCGCGGCGTCCGACGTTCGGTGAAAGTCCTCGCCGTCACGCTGGTGGTCCTGGTGGTCTCTGCTATCTGGCTGGGCGGTGAACGGCCCGCCGCGATTCGTTGGCTGGTCACATTACTGGCGGGAGTTGGTCTGGTCGTCGTGTGGCGACTGCCGGTGATCGCCGCAGCCCCTTCTCGGGTCAGCGATGGTCAGGCTGAAACATCCGGGCCGGCTTCTGAAGCCAGCAGCCTCCCGGATGTCATCCGGTAAGAACCTGGCTTCAAAATGACAGCGATGTCAATTTCCCCCGTTGGAGACAGCAGGGGACAGCGATACGATGTTTTAAGAGCCGGTTTTCTGGAGGGAGCGCCACAAAAATGCCACAGAAGGTGATGATCGACTGCGATCCTGGGGTCAGCGATGCACTGGCCATCACGCTCGCCCTTTCCGATCCGGAACTGGAGGTCGTGGCACTCACGGCGGTGGGCGGCCGCGTGACGGCTGCCCAGGCCGGCCGGAATCTGATGACGCTGCTTGAGGCAGTGGACCCTCCCCGATTTCCACGTCTCGGCGTAGCAGATTTTCCCGATGTCGAATTCGAGCGTGCCCGTTTCGGCGAGCGGTACGGAGAGGATGCTGATTTTGACCGGCGGCTGCAGGGGGAATCCGGCTTTGGCGACTGGCCGGTCGGAGATGCAGAACTGCATCATCCCCGCGCTGCGGCAAAATTGATGGTGGACATCACCCGCGAACATCCCGGCCAGGTCACCTTGATCACACTGGGCCCGCTTACGAATGTCGCTCTGGCGATGGAACTCGATCCCGAGTTTCCTGCCAGACTCGGTGGCCTGGTGTCGTTCGCCGGTACCTGGGATGGACCGGGCGATGTCGCGCCGGCTGCCGAATTCAATATCTGTTTCAATCCGGTGGCAGCCCGCCACGCCCTCCGTTGCCCGACGACCAAGACGCTTCTACCTTTGAATGTTGCCCGCAAGGCGGTGCTGACATTTGATCGTGTGCAACAACTGCCGGTGGATGACGTCTGTTCCTGCGGACGCCTGTTGCGATCGCTGTTGGGATTCGCCCTGCGAGTCCAGCATGAACAACTGGGAATGGAAGGGATGTGGTTACACGACCTCGCCGCCGTGGCAGCGGTCTCTCACCCGGAACTGTTCACCTCCCAGAATCTCGGGGTTGATATTGAGACCGAAGGACATCTGACCCGTGGCTGCACGGTGTTCGATCGTCGTCCGCGACCTCGATGGCGGCCGAATATTGATGTGCTGACGGATATGGACTCCCGCGGGGTGCTGGATTACGTCGTTCAAACTCTTGTCAAACATCCGGCAAAGTAGCAACGCGTTTTCCAGACTCGTCAGCACGTTGACTGGCTCAAGACTCTCGTCTCCTGGCACAGACTCCAGTAGTATACGACAGGCCAGCGCACGGCCAGGTTTCAGGAACCGGGTCTGTTTGCCAGGAGAAGTTCTGATGCTGTCGATCTCCCGGATGTGTCGTCCGAGCATGGACTGGCTGCATATCTGCCGCCAGTCGGCAATCCTCTCCATCATCGCGACCAGTGCAGCGCTCCACCTGGATCGTACTGGCGTGCTGCTGGCCGCCGAAGAACCGGTCGTCTATCAGACACGGCTCTATCTCGCAGAACCGGACGGTTCGCAGCTGCGGCCGTTGATCAGCGAGCCCACAACGATCCGCGCGCAAGGATCTCCGGACTGGGCGGAAAACGGCGAACTGATTGCTTTTGACGGCTGGGAACAAGACCAGAACAACCGGTCCGGCAAGATCATGATTGTGAAACCCGATGGGACGGGGCTGAGAGCGCTGATCGACGGCTTGATGCCGTCGTTGTCGCCGGAAGGCAAGCGGATTGCCTTCTCTCGCAGTTCTCCAGGGAATTACGGCATCTGGATTGTCAGCACCGCAGATCCCGAATCTGAACTCGTCCAGATCGAAGAGAGTGGATGGGGCACGGACTGGTCGCCGGACGGCACCCGCATCGCTTACACCAAATCTTTTGGCGGTCGGACCAATCTCTGCGTGTTCAATATGGTGGAAGGCACGAAGGAATTTCTGTTCCCCGAGGGACAGATGAGCTATCGCCAGATCAACTGGAACTTTGCCTGGACGCCCGACAGCCGCTCGATTGTCTTCCGCGGCGAGACCATTGAGGGGCAACCGGTCATCGCCATGGTCGATGCCCGCAGCTCAACATACGGCCACCGGGTTCTCTGTGAAGGCAAGATGCTGCCGGCGATTTCAACTCGCGGAGACTCCGAAGTGATCTTCACGCAGCCGGACCCCGGACGCAGCGTGCATCATCAGCTCTTTTCGATTACGCCCGGAGCGATGAATCCGGAAAGACTCCCCGGAGTGCTACCCGCGTATGGGTATTACGACACCTGCTCGTCGCCGGACGGCAAGAAACTGCTGATCACCATACGCGTCCCGAAGGGGACACCGGCGCCGGAACTCACGGAATGAACTGATAATCGCCCGGGCAAAAATAATCGCGAACCCGCAAGCGTGTGAACAGTATCGCTTGCGGGTTTGCGATTTTCGTTTTCACGAATCGACTACGACTTCTTCGGGCGGTACGAGTGCGTCGCCTGTCCGAACACCGCTTCGGCCGATTCCATCATCGTCTCCGACAGCGTGGGGTGGGCGTGAATGGTTTCCGCCAGATCGCGTGCCACCGCAGCGGTTTCCACAGCCACCACCGCTTCACCGATCAGTTCGCCCGCATTGACGCCCACGATGCCGACGCCCAGGACCCGTTCCGTCTCCGGATCGAGAATCATCTTCGTCAAACCTTCCGTGCGGCCGATGGACATCGCGCGGCCGGAGGCAGCCCACGGGAACTTGACCACTTTCACATTGCGGCCCTGTTCCTTCGCTTCGTGTTCCTGCAATCCGCACCAGGCCACTTCCGGGTCGGTGAAGACGACGGCGGGAATCGCGATATTGTCGAACTCGGATGGCTTGCCGGTGAGGGCTTCAACCGCCACCTTGGCTTCCCGCGTGGCCTTGTGGGCCAACATTGGTTCGCCAGCGATATCGCCAATCGCATAAATGTGCGGTTCGCTGGTCTGACGGGACGCATCGACGACGATGAACCCCTTGTCGTTGACCTTGACCTTCGTATTCTCCAGGCCGAAGCCCTTGCTGTTCGGACGGCGACCGATCGAGATTAATACGCGGTCAAACACCTGCTTCGGCTCAACACCTTCCCCGGCCAGTGTGGCTTCAATCCCGGCGTCGGTGGCTTTCAGCGCTTCGACCTTCGTGTTGAGGTGGATCGCGTGGAAGTGCTGCTCCAGACGCTTCTGCAAGGGCTTCACCAGATCGCGATCCGCTGCCGCCAACAGCACCGGCAAAAACTCAACCACGGTGACCTTGGAACCCAGGGCGGCATAGACACTGCCCATTTCCAGACCGATGTAGCCGCCGCCGACCACCAGCAGCGACTTGGGAACATCCGGCAGTTCCAGAGCGCCGGTCGAATCCATCACACGCGGATCGTTGATCTGGAACATCTGCGGCATCGCCGGCGAGGAACCGGTGGCGATGATGCACTTGTCGAAGGTCAGCGTGCTCTTGCTGCCGTCAGTATGCGCGAGCTCCAGCGTATTGGAATCGACAAAGCTGCCCCGGGCATTGACGACCGTGACCTTGCGGGCGCGGGCCAGTTCCTTGATGCCACCGGTCAGCTTCGTGATCACGCTGCCTTTCCAGTTGCGCAGCTTGTCGAGATCGATTTCCGGCTGGTTGAACTTCAGTCCCCATTCCGGGGCTTCATGAGTCTCATTGATCAGCTTTGCAACATGCAGCAGAGCTTTCGACGGAATGCAACCGCGATTCAGACAGACACCGCCCAGTTTCGGGTCGGAATCGACCAGCGTCACCTGCATTCCATGGTCAGCGGCATCGAACGCCGCGGGGTATCCGCCAGGACCGCCGCCAAGGACTACCAGTTCAGTATGGTTCGTGGACATGGTGGGAATTTCAAGGAGTTGAGAGTTGAGAGTCCAGGGTTGAGAGTCAAGAACCGGAGCAGAGAGCGAAAGGTTTCTTACAGCCTTTTACTCTCAGCTCTTAACCCTCAACTCTCAACGATTTCAGCACTCGACCAGCAGGCGGAACGGGTCGGTGAACATCTCGGCCAGCCGCACCAGGAAGCGGGCGGCATCGGCTCCATTGATCACGCGGTGATCGTACGACAGCGACAGCGGCAGCATCAGGCGTTCCTGAATGTCGCCGTCGGTCAGCTGCAGTTGCTTCTGCGAGCGGGACATCCCCAGGATCGCGACTTCGGGATAGTTCACGATCGGGGTGAAGGCGGTGCCGCCGATGCCACCCAGATTGGTGATCGTGAACGTGGCCCCGCGCATCTCTTCGATGGACAACTTCCCGTCACGCGCCTTGCCGGCGAGTGCGGTCAGTTCCTGGGCGAGTTGCACTACCGATTTCTTGTCGACGTCGCGCACCACCGGGACTACCAGGCCGTTCGGCGTGTCGACGGCGATTCCCAGGTTGTAGAACTTCTTCAGAACCAGTTCGCCCTTCTGGGAGTCGTAGCTGGAATTGAAGTGCGGGAACTGCTGCAGACAGGCGACGATCGCTTTCATGGTGATGGCGGTCATCGTCACCTTGGGCGCGTTCTTGCCGGCGTTGGCGACGAACCGCTTGCGGGCGGATTCAATATCGGTGATGTCGGCCAGATCGTGCTGGGTGACGTGCGGGATCACCTGCCACGCCAGGCTCAGATTGTTGGCAACCGTTTTCTGCAACCGGGTGTAAGGCTGCTTCTCAACCGGGCCGTATTGGGAGAAGTCGGGCAGCGGCGGAATGGCGATGCCGCCTCCGCCACCTTTGGAGCCACTGCTGGCTTCTGCGAAAATCCGGGCGACGTCTTCGGAAGTGATCCGCCCTCCGGAACCGGTGCCCTTGACCTGATGCAGGTCCACGCCCAGTTCGCGAGCCATGCGACGGGTGGCAGGTCCGGCAGCCACCGGCGTCGAACCATTTGCCCAGGGCGAGACGGCTTCTTTCGTCGCCGTGTTCGGTTTTGAGGATTCGTCGGTCGCCGGCTTTTCAGCGGCAGCCGTCGCTTCTGCTGCGACCTGCTCGGCCTTCTCACCGGAAGCAGACTTCTCGCTGGCAGCTGCCTTCTTTTCGGACTTGGCGCCCGCGGCTTCGCCGTTGCTTTCTGCCCCCACGGCTTCAATCTGCAGGATTGCCTGCCCGACCTTGACCGTGTCGCCTTTTTTCACCAGCAATTTGGTCACTTTGCCGGCATGCGGACACGGCAACTCCATGACCGCTTTGTCGGTCTCGAGTTCCATGATGATCTGGTCCGCCTCGATTGTGTCGCCCTCGGCGACATGCAGATCGGCGACGTCCGCGGAATCAATGCCTTCCGCAAGCTGGGGCAGTTTGAATTCTGTCGACATAGGGGTTGGCTTTGTCCGTTGTCTGTAGTCGGTTGTCCGTTGCAGAACCAGGTGTGGGGGTCGTTGTCCTGTTGATTGTCGACACCGGAAAGGGCTTCACAGTGCAACCGACCACGGACAACGAACCACGGACACTTACGCAATTGCAGGATCGATCTTCTCTGGATCGATGCCCAGGTCTTTAAGAGCTTGTGGCAGCTTGTTGACGTCGAAGCGGCCTTCTTTCGAGAGCGCCACCAGCGTCGTGTAGGCCACGAACTCGGCGTCGATCTCGAAATGGCGACGCAGGGCATCCCGCGATTCGCTGCGACCGAAACCATCGGTTCCCAGCACGAAGTAGTTGCCGGGGACGTACGGACGGATCTGCTCGGCCACCAGCTGCACATTGTCGCTGGAAGCGATGATCGGTCCCTTGATGCCGGCCAGCTGCTGCTCGATGAAGCTCTGGCGCGACTCCTGCGTCGGATGCAGCCGGTTCCAGCGTGCCACGAACTGTGCGTCACGCTTCAGTTCGTTGTAGCTGGTGACGCTCCAGACGTCGGCCTCAATACCGAATTTCTCGGCCAGAATCTTCTGACCGCGAATGACCTGATTCAAGATCGGACCGCTGCCAAACAGTTGCGGACGCGCAGCCCGCTTGTCGGCCGGCACTGTCGCATCCAGCGGGTACAGCCCCTTCAGGATGCCTTCCACAACGCCTTCGCCTTCCGGCAGTTCCGGTTGCGTGTAAGCCTCGTTGTAGACGGACAGATAATAGAAGATGTCTTCCTGTTCCGCGTACATCCGCCGCAAACCGTCCTGGACGATGACCGCCAGCTCGTAGCTGTAGGCCGGATCGTAGGCGATCAGATTCGGGACTGTGCTGGCGATCAGTTGGCTGTGACCGTCTTCGTGCTGGAGACCTTCGCCGTTGAGCGTGGTCCGGCCGGAGGTGCCGCCGCACAGGAAGCCCTTGCAGCGCGAGTCTGCTGCCAGCCAGATCAGGTCGCCGACGCGCTGGAAGCCGAACATCGAGTAATAGATGTAGAACGGACACATCGCCGTGCTGAGGTTGGCATAGCTGGTGCCGACCGCCACGAAGGACGACATCGCACCCGCTTCATTAATGCCTTCCATCAATACCTGGCCGGTCTTCGACTCCTTGTAGGCGACGAGACTGCCGGCATCCACCGGCGTGTACTGCTGGCCCTTGCTGGAATAGATACCGAACGTGGCGAACAGCGTTTGCAGACCGAACGTCTGGGCTTCATCGGGAATGATCGGCACGATCCGTTTGCCGAACGACTTGTCCTTCATGAAGAACTTGAGCAATTCGCCCAGGCCAACGGTCGTCGAGGATTCACCGCCGAACAGTTTCTTCAGAGCGCTGCCAGTTGCGGTCTTGGCGTCCGGCACATCCCAGCGTTCTTCGGTCGGGTGCCGCGCCGGCAAGTGGCCGCCCAGCGCCTGGCGATGTTCCCGCAGGTACTGCATCACCGGATCGTCTTCGGCCGGCTTGTAGAACTTCGCAGCTTTCGCGTCGTCATCACTGATGGGCACTTCAAAACGATCGCGGAAGTCGAGGAGGATGTTTTCTTCCAGCGACTTCTTCTGGTGCGCCGTGTTCTTGCCCTCGGCGGCTTCACCCAGTCCGTAGCCCTTGATGGTGTGGGCCAGCACGACGGTCGGTGCCCCCTTGAACTCGGTAGCAGCCTTATAAGCTGCATAGACCTTGGTCACGTCGTGACCGCCGCGACGCATGTGCTTGAGTTGCTCGTCGGTCAGGTGTTCGACGAGTTTCAGCAACTCTGGCGACTTGCCGAAGAAGTCTTCGCGGATGAATTCGCCGGTCGAGACCACATACTTCTGGTACTGACCGTCGACAACCTCTTCCATCCGACGGACGAGAATGCCCGCGCCGTCGGCTTCGAGGATCGGATCCCAGTCTGCACCCCAGACAACCTTGATGACGTTCCAACCGGCCCCGCGGAAGACCCCTTCCAGTTCCTGGATGATCTTGCCGTTGCCGCGGACCGGGCCATCCAGCCGCTGCAGGTTGCAGTTGACCACCCAGGTCAGGTTGTCGAGTTGTTCGCGAGCGCCCATTGAAATCGCGCCCAGCGATTCCGGCTCATCGATTTCGCCGTCACCCAGGAACGCCCAGACGCGGGATTTCGAGGTGTCCAGAATTCCGCGGTGCTGCATGTACCGCAGGAACCGGGCCTGATAGATCGAGCAGATCGGGCCGAGACCCATCGACACCGTTGGGAACTGCCAGTATTCAGGCATCAGCCACGGGTGCGGGTAGGACGATAGCCCGGTTCCGCGAGGCAGTTCGCGACGGAACTTCTTCAGATTGTCTTCGGTCAGCCGGCCTTCGAGGAAGGCACGAGCATATGGACCGGGCGACGCATGGCCCTGGAAGTAGACCATATCGCCGGTGTGATCAGCGGTTTTCGCATGGAAGAAGTGGTTAAAGCCGGTTTCCACAAGGCAGGCCGACGACGCAAAGGTGGCGATGTGACCGCCGACGCCGCTGCCCGACTTCGAGGCCTGCTGCACCATCGCCATCGCGTTCCAGCGAATGATGCTGCGGAGCTTGCGTTCCAGCGCCCGGTTACCGGGGAATTTTGCTTCGTGTTCCTTCGGAATGGTGTTCATGTACGGCGTTGTGAGCGCCGCAATCACCGGCAGCCCCTGAGCCGCAGCGCGCGTCTGCAATTGCGCAAGAACTTCGCGAACCGCGTCCAGGCCGTGACGCTCGATCAGGTCGTCCAGGGCCTCCAGCCAGTCGGCCATCTCTTGCGGTTCGACCGGACGTGTCGCAGCAATCGAGCCATTCAGCTCTGAAGAGGTAGATACTTTATCTGATACCGGCCGCTGCAATTGCGGCGGAGCCGTCATTGTGCCCGACATGCCCCGTCACCTTCTTGTGTGAGGAAGTTCAGTCAAATCCGTTAAAACAGCGCGAGTCGCGCCAGTCGTCATCGAATACGCCGACAGTCTTTTCGGCAAAGACGACACCATTTCTCAAAGCTTCCGAATTCTAGCAGAAAGGGCTCCTGAAGAACAGGAGTCTCGGGTGAGCTTGCTGCCAGGAGACCCGGGTGCCAGGTTCACGCCGCCAGGTTCCGTAAGTCCATTGAGGAACTGACCCTGTGGCGAACCAGATCAGATCCGTGCCAATTCGTCAATGGCAGCTTGACCAGCTCTGGAATTCGTAAGCCTGCCGGCCTGCAAATCGAGGACAGCCGGTTTCCGCGAAGATCAGGCCGCCGCTGTCCACAGGTCAGACCGCGATTCCAGGACCGCGCGGATCAGACAGCCGCGGGCAATCGCGTAATTGCTGCTTCCGGTCAACTGCAGCGACCGGGTCTCCAGCGGCCACGCCGCCCGTTTCCATGAGGTTTGGAAAATCTCACGGAATGCGACATGTCCGGTAATTCCCCCGGCCACGACGACGGCTGCTGGCTGTGTGAGCAGTCGAAAGGCGTGGTTCTGTTCGATGCGAGTACCAGCTTCCAGCAGCAGTTCCACGAGAAAGTCGGTCACGCGCGACTGGTCTGCCGCGGTCCAGCCTTCTGGCCCCGATTCCAGGGTATCGCTGTCTGGCAGGAGATCCTGGAGTTCATCGGTTCCCCAGGGAATGGCGCAACGGGCCACTTCGCGCCCGGAGCAGTTCAGCGAGAACTCGCAGATCGCAGCACCGATGCTGACTCCAAGCCCCGAATACCCGGCGTTCCCCATTTCTGCCAGAGCCACGGCATGCCCTTGCCCGACGACGTCGGGGCGATAGCCGCGCAGGCGAATCAGCCTCAGGAAAAACTCACGTTCCGGACTGGATTCCGTCGGCAGCAACTCTCCCGGAATCGTCACACTGCAAAGTTCATCCGGAGTCGGAGCCGGCGGCAGGACGGCATCGACCATCAGCGACAGAATCTGACGGGCGATCGAGTCTTCATGCGGCAACTGGCCGTCAACCAGCAACCGGCGTGTCGGCAGCGACAGCAGGCGCGACCAGTCGCGGGCTGCGTCTCCGATGATATGTAACGTCCCGCGACACTCTGCGAACGGAACGTCGTCGCGCGTCAGCAATCGTCGATGCGCCGGCGTATCGGGAACGGCGAGCGTTTCGACCCGGCACGTTCGACCGATCAGACGATCGCCCTGATGGCGAAGCGAACGGAATTGCGTTGATCCCAGATCCAGACCAATGCTCACGCGTGCCTCCCTCGCTGGAGTTGGGACAGGGCTCGTTCCAGCGGTGTTTTGCCGACTTCCCGCAAGGGCGTCTTCTCAGCCATGGTCGTACGGGTTTCTGCCGAATGACGGTTGGTCCTCAATCCCGAGACGGTTTCCAGCCTGGTGGCAGGCTGGAACGTGTCCGGCCGGGAAGCCAGCGGGGCAGCGGTCGGCGCTGGCTCCGGGGCCTGATGGCTGGAATTCTCCACGGCTCTGGGATTCTCCCCGGCTACAGAAGCCGGAACTGCTGACTTCCGGACAGCCGCCTCGAATTCTGGCGCTTTCGCGGGTGCACCTTGCGTGTCCGCAGCCTCGCCGCCAGCTTGCTGTTTTGCCAATGCTGCAGCTGCCACCGTCATTCCGGACACCGGCCGGTAGTGCGGTCGCGGGACCGCAGCTGCCGGTCGATCAAGTTCCAGAGTCACTTCTGGCACCCTGGTCGATTCGGGCACCTTGACCGAATCGATCTTGCCTGGCCGGCTTCGAGTGGCCTGTTCCGTCAGACTCTCCGGCTGGACCAGATTTTCCGACTTCAGGTGTGCGGGGTTAATGCGTGGATGGGCCGCATCCACTCGCCACGACTCGACATCGCTCGTCAAATGCTGATGCAACTGCACTCCGACTGGAAAGTCTGGCGATTCCTCAGTCAGGGGCAACTCGTTGGCGAGCAGGGCCGCGACGGAAAGCCTGAGAGGAGAATCGTTCCCGATTGAGCCAGAAGACGAGACCGGAGCCTCGTCTGAGGCAACCTCCGACTCATGTTCCGCAAGCCGCGATCGACGAACTTTCCTGGACGGCGACTGGTACTCCCTCGAATGTTGGTGTCCGAAGGATTCCAGCCGTTCTTCCACAGCGGAATGACGCTGAAACTCGGACTCGGTCGAATCTGCCGGAGCCTGCTGTTCCAGATATTTGCGAGTGCCCAGGGCAACACCAATCAGCGTCGCTACCGTGCCGCTGATACCCAGCATCTGCCAGATGCTGAACGACGAGGACGTAGCCGTTTTCTCCGGCCGCTCCAGATCGCCGACAATATCGACGACGTCGTGATCAACGAGATGGGTACCGCCGGACGTTGCCTGGCCTGGCCGTTCGGAATCGAGCGGCAGGCGGGGCCGGGATCGATCCTGAGGCGAAGCAAGTGAACTCGCCGCTGCAGCGGGAGCGTCGGCTGTGGCCGGAGGATTGAGAATCGTCGCCAGCCGGCTGCCAGGCACCGGCAAGCTGGCCGGGTTCGCGGATGTGTCGATCTGCGCTGGAGCCGAATACGGCAAGTTCGTTGTGGGAATCTGCCGCGAGTGCGATGCATCGGGGATATGAGCAAATTGCTCAGGGGCCGGAACCTGCAGTTCCGAGGGAGCCCCCGGCAGTTCCGGAGGTGCGGGGGCAACGGGCGATGGCGGCACAAAATCCGCTTCAGCAGGCTCCGTTGATGCCGGTGGTGTCATGAACGGCGTGGATGCCGGCCGCCGGGATTCACGCGTGATTTCCCGTGCTGCAGGAAATTCGGGCAGATTTCCTGCGATCAGCCGCGGGGCAGGAACGGCGATAATCGTTCCGCTGGGCAGCGGTCCCCGGGCGTCCAGGGTCGCTCCCTGATGTTGCGGCAGCACCACCTGCACGAACTGGGCGAGTTCCGAAGACTGACCGAGTGCCTGCATGATCGTCGGCAAAGTGGCCCATTCCGGGTCCATTGGCACGACCACCGGCCGCGGGCTGACTCCGGACAGACCAATCCAGACGCCGGGAGCACGCCCAGTCGTCGTTGCTGGCGACGAGCGATTGATGCCACGGAGGGGGTCGATCAGGACAAAGTCTCCGTCCTGAAGCTGATCACGGCCCTGCGGGGTGTAAAACACCGTATGACCACTGCGGTCGCCACGAATAATCCGGACGGACGGTGATGCCGTGGGCAGCAGTCCACGCGCCGCTTCAACGACCTCCTGCAAGGTGGTCGCGCCAGTCGCTGTGAACACGCCCGGCTGAACGACCTCACCGAGAATCGCGTAATAGCCCGCCTTCTGGGCAGCTGGGGAAGCCCAGGTCAGCGTTCGGGAAGCGGGATGCTGGGCCAGAACGGTTCCTGCCAGCAGGCACCACGCCCATGCCACCCGGCCGGCGAATACCAGGTTCCGTGTTTGATTTCGGCCTTGATTCGGCATGCGTTCGACTTTCCACGGCCCCGGCGCTGGCGGTTCGACAATCCGTCCAATCGCTACTATCGGTACAGACCAACCGGACCATGAGAAGATTTCTGTGAATCCTGAACGATTGCGACAAGTTTGACGGCAAGCCCTGCCCGCCGGGCCGGTGCCAGGCTGCGAGACAAGCCGGGCGTTGGCAGGTCAGCGCGGGGCAGAGGCGGAATTGGCCGGCTTTTTGACAGATTTCGCCATGTGTCCACCAGACCACGGTGTCGGATCGGCCTGAAATCCAGGGAAGCAGCGCTGTGATAATGCCGGGATGTCGGAGAGAAATCTGTCCGCAGGTCAGAACGAGTTTCATGCTGGCGATTCGCCGGTCAGTCGATTTCGCAATTGAGTTTGCGAGCCATCTGCACAGGCGTTCGTAGCTCGATGGAGCAGTGTCCGAGAGAACTGCCGCACCTGCGCACCTGCCGGGCGAACCTTGCTCCCGCAAGCAGTGTCTTGAACCGACGGAGCACCAGAAAATCCCGGCGTTCTCACGCGGGAACACGAAAA
>VFQN01003492.1_pt1 | contig 22355 bp, 27 predicted proteins | sample 3512371 | NCBI WGS metagenome assembly VFQN01 (sample SAMN10412370, study PRJNA504923) | tailings metagenome | isolation source: Replicate 2 from Balatoc abandoned mine | place: Philippines: Itogon, Benguet | collected 2017-08-28
GAGTAGCGAAGCGGCAGCGAGCGAGGATTGGGAACCAACGGGTGCTGCAGAGACGGAGGAGGCGACGGGAAGCGAGGATGGAGAGGGTACTGCTGAGGCGGAAGGAGACACGGAGGGGGAAGGGGACAGCGAGGGCGAGGAGGATAGGGGCAGGCAGGGGATGTCCCCGGGGGCGGCTGGCGGGGGGCCAGTCCTGCGGTCCGGCCGCCAGCTGCAGCAGCTGCAGGAGCGGAAGCTGATGCTGCAGGCAACACAGCGGACGGGCGGCGGCAGGGGGAGGGGCAGGCGTGGCAGGAGGGCTGGGCGGGGGCGGGGGAGAGGCTGCAGTGCGCAGGTGGAGTCCAGCGATGGGGATCGCAGCCAGGGGGAGGAGCAGGATATTCGCGGTTTGAATGGGGGTGGTGGGGAGGCTGGGAGGGAGGCGAAGCACCTGGGGGTTGCCGTCAGCGGTGGTGGTGGGAAGAGGACGGGGGCTAGGGGCCAGCGGGTGGCAGCAGGCGCAGCCGCCGCTGAGCCGCAGGCCATGAGGACACGTGCTGCTACGGCAGCTGCTGCTGTCGCGGCTGCGGCACAGGCGGGGACAGGGGCAACAGCAGCAGCGGTGGGGAACACAAGGAGAGGCAAGCGGTCTGGGCAGGCGGAACCGGCACCAGCAGCGAAGGCAGCGGGGGGTTGTAAGTGTGGGACACGGATGGCAGCAACTCACGGGAGGGCTGAGTCGGATGATGATGAGGAGGAAAATGAGGGGGATGCCGAAGCGAGTAGCGAAGCGGCAGCGAGCGAGGATTGGGAACCAACGGGTGCTGCAGAGACGGAGGAGGCGACGGGAAGCGAGGATGGAGAGGGTACTGCTGAGGCGGAAGGAGACACGGAGGGGGAAGGGGACAGCGAGGGCGAGGAGGATAGGGGCAGGCAGGGGATGTCCCCGGGGGCGGCTGGCGGGGGCCCTGTCCTGCGTTCCGGCCGCCAGCTGCAGCAGCGCCAAGAGGAGCAGCAGCGGGACCTGGAGGTGATGCTGCGGGTGGCACAGCGGGGAGAGCGGGAGGCTGGCGGCAGGGGGAGGGGCAGGTGTGGCAGGAGGGCTGGGCGGGGGCGGGGGCGCGGGATAGGTGGTGGGCAAGTGGTGCCCAGAGATGGGGATGACAGCCAGGGGGAGGAGCAGGGAGGCGGGAGGCGGGCGGCCGGCGGCAGGGGGAGGGGTGCCGGATCAGCTGGGCGGGGGCGTGGAAGAGATAAGAGCAGGGCACGGCGGGGCGCGGCGTCCGAGGAAGAAAGCAGCAGCCGCAGCAGCGATACCAAACGGGCGCTGCAAGGATGGAAGAGGAAGGACAACGCAGCACGAGCTCGTGGGCCAGATGAACCGGTAGGCAAAGAGGGTGAAGACGCTCAGCGGACAGCTCAAGTAGAGGGAACGGCGGGGTTCAACGGGCCTTCAGCAGCAGAGCCAAGTGGGGTTCCGGCCGTGCGGCGGAAGGGCCGCCTAGTGCGGGCAGCGGAGGCGCCGGGTGCGAGGGTTCGGCAGAGGGCTGCGTGGGATACGTCGGGGATTCCGGCGGATGAGGCCATGTTGGAAGACCTGGAGGATAGGGAGGATGACAGCAGTCTAACGCGGAAGCAGGGTCCGGGCTTTGCTTCCAAAGGCAGTACCACTGAAGGTCGAGGTGCACCTGATGATGCTGGCGGTCGCAGCAACGGCGGGTTGGTAGATGCAGGGTGGTCCCGTGGGCTGCCGACTATGCAAGTGGAGCAGGAGCTCCGCCGCAGCCCTCGTGTACCCAAGCAGCGTAAACGGGCGCTTCCGGCGGAGCTGGCGGAGGCGGTGCGGCAGCGGGTGACGGGTCCTAATGGGAGGGGGGCTGGGATGGAGGCAGCAGGTGGTGCTGTGGGGAGGGCGGTGCGAGAGTGCGCGGAGGGTGGGAGTGGGCCAGCCGGTGTGGAGGGAGGGGGACTGCCAGATCGCTCGGAGGATGGGAATTCGGCAGGGGAGCAGCGGGCAGGGATGTCCAATCAGGACGGTGGTGGGTGTGCGTCTGAAGGTACTGGTGACAGTGGTGCTCATGGTGACGATCAAGGCCAGGAGCGAGAGGAGGAGGGGGAGGGCCAAGCGGAGGAGGGTGGTGGAGGGCAAATGGAGCAGGGGGGAGACGCAGCTGGGCAGCACGGGCGTGAACAGCAGCAGGATGGGCAGGGGGATCGGAGGGGTGGGGCAGACAGGCGGCAGCAGCGCGAGGAGGGCGACGGGGGCCGGCACCAAGGGGATGGAAGCGAGCAGGGGGATGAGAGCCTGGGGGAGCGTGAGGAGGACGACGAGGAGGCAGAGGTGCAAACTCAAGATTTGGAGGACGAGAGGTTCCGGTGGTTCTTGGTGAGTAACACATTTGCACGGTTGGGTGCAGGGGGCGGCGCTGGGGGAGCCGGGGGCTGGGGTGGTGGCGAAGGTGGCGGCGAGAGCAGAACTGGAACAGAGCTCCGTGTCAGTGCGCCGTGACACAATTGAAAGGTTTGGCATTGCCACGATGCCCGCGTGTCGTTTTTCACCTGCTAACCCGAGAGGCAACAAGCCAGCCCTTCCAGAGCGTAGGGCCAACCGGATAGGCACCTTAGCGGACCTCGTTCCTAAACGCTTCCTGAACGCGTGGCACGTGTCTTGTTGTCGTTGTTGCATGCATGGTTGCAGCTACCAGGGGTAGGGCAGCCGTTCTGCGTGCGAAGAAAAAGGCCCCCAACAGTATGGCAACGCCCGGGTAGCGCTCTGCTGTATGTGTGGCACACCACAAAACCGCGCTTCACTTAACCCACATCGTGCCGTTTGCAGGTGCCTTTCTGCTGTAATTCTGTCGTACCATACGGTAATTGCCGTTTACATTGGTGCCGTAACCTCCACCGGGACTCACATGCCGCACGCAGGTTGCCAAGCTGCGTGACGTGCTCCCTGGCGTGAGCCTTGCGACCATCACCGATGACCCACTCAAGCAGGATGAGATGGAGGAAAGGATGAAGTCGGCTACAAAGTGCGTGCTACACATGTGCATATGCTAGTACTTGAAAATACGCACCAGGCAGCCACAAAAAGCAGCTGCATGAGTGCATTGGGCTGTTGCTAGGGCGTGAGGGCTGTGGGGCTTCCATCCTCCCCCCTCTTGCTCTTACCAACGCATGGCCTCGCAGACTCAACATCTAAGGCTAATCCCCTTCCATGCCTTCCTGCTTTGTCCTTTCCGCGCCCACCTGTACCGCAGCCGCACTACCAACGACGTCAGCTATGCACGGTAAGGAAGTTGCACAAGGAGGAAGTTGCACCAGCACCGGAGCGCTGCTGCAGGAGTTTGTATGGGTGTTCTACTACGCTTGTCCACGCTCCAGCCCTTTCCTGCTAACACACCGTAGCAAGCCCAATCTGGCCCCAACGTGCGGCCCCCACCACTGCCTGAAACCCATGTCCCTGTTGCCCCAACCCCTGCATCGCCTTTGCAGAATCGTACTTATTGTGCCGCGCCCCTGCCCTTGTGCTTTACCCCGCAGGAGCTGCACGCTACAGCTCCACTGGGTGAACGCCGCCACAAAGAAGAGAATGCTCAGGTGTGCCCTGAGTGCGGGACATTGGCCGAACGAACGAGTTACTAACCCCCCGTTGACAAGGCCGAACTTGGGTTTACCGTGATATTGTGCGCCTAACTCATTGCAACCGCTGCGTCTCGTCTTACCTGGTATGGCACGTCGTGCATGGTAAAATTAACAACCCGTGCGCACACCTCATTGCCCCACGTGCCCCTTCCTTCTTTTCCTTGTAACCAGCACCCTACAGCGCTATCATGTCCTCTCCATCGGTGCCATGACTCCCGGAGAGTACTACAGGCGGAGGAGGTACAGGTGGGGACGGATCGTACTGAGGGCGTGGAGGGCAGCAAAGGGAAAATCCACACGGCACGGAGAGGGGCCAGTACCATGCCCAGTACCGTGCCTGTGACGGTGTACAGTCTCGTCTCGCAAGGGTGCATGGCTAGAAGTAAGCTCGGGTCGTTGGTTCGCGCGTACCCAGGCGTCCCAGCCTCCTTGTAAAGCGTACCGTACAGCAATAGGTAGGTGGACGGCACGCAGAGTCGTGGACTCGGAGTTGCTGTTTTGCACACAAAAAAGCACACATGTGGGCTGCTCACCACGGATCCTCTTTTGCGTGGACCGCTTACCGGCATGCCTGTGGCCTCAGACGCCGTTGGTCTCCCCATGCAACGCTCGGTCAACGCTCGGTCAACGCTCGGTCGACGCTCGGTCCACGCTCAGCACATGGTAGCATGTTTTAAGCCGTGGCATGCCACACTTTGTTATACTCCGCCCGTCTTGCCCGCTGCTATGCCACGCACGACTGCGACCCCGACCGCTTTCGTTGTCGCAGGGGCTCAGAGGACGGGCAGCTGGACGAGCGCTGTGACATCTGCAATGGGCACGCGTGAGTGGGACGGGCAGGGCTAGGTGATGCAACAGAGTGTCAACTAGTGTAAACCAGTGTTAAGCAGTGTCAACTAGTGTCAACCAGCGTATGCGAGCCTACGCTCAGCTTTGGATAGCGCCTCAGGCGTATGAGGTGCGTGGCAGTGGCAGTGGTTCCGCGGATACGGTATCTGAGGGCTCTGTGGGTTGCAGTTATACATGATGTCACTTGCCAAACTACTTGGGTGATTATTGCTACCGCCAAGCGCAGATCCTGTGCCCCGCGTTGTCACAGGTGGGCAGCCTAGGTGAACAAACATCAGAGCTCTTTCGGGTGTTGTCCCTCCCCTTCGTCTCCCTGAACCCGTGTGCTCTCCCCCCTTGCCACACAGCAACCACGTGTCACACACGATCAGGCTTGAGGGGGCTCCCCTGGACGGTGGCGCCGGGGAGGTCAGTGACAGCGAGCAGGAGGAGGAGGAAGGGGAAGAAGACGAGGACGAGGTGGATGACGAGGAAGGAGCCGGGGACGAAGGCGAAGAGGACGAGGTGGAGGATGAGAACGAGGCTAAGGAGGAGGACGAAGGCGTGCAGACGCGTCCTCAGGGCCAGGACAGCCCGCGGGTGTTCCTGGCTGGCGGGATGTGCTTGGAGCGGGTGGCGCTGTACCACGCGTTGGTGCACTTCGAGCGGCGGCTGGAAGCGGGGTTGCGGAGGAAGGTCAAGCACGTCCTGCGTCGCATGGGATACCGGTGCGTGGGGCAGGGGAGGTGCCGTACAGTGAGAGGGTGTGGGTTAGGGTTCGCACAGCTGGGCTGCGGAGGAAGGTCAAGCACGTCCTGCGTCGCATGGGATACCGGTACGTGCTCGGGGCACCAGGGACAGCGACCCGGAGAGCTGTTGGCAGGCACGCATGCATGTGTGCCGTACGTGAGTACGTGCCGTACAGCTGTACAGCTAAATTCTTTTACCTGCCTCGCAACCATGAACGAGGTAGGTATGCCACTGTACTACCAGCTACCGGATTCTTTCCCCACCTGGTCCCAGGCTTGCCTCAACACGTCTTACCCACGCCCCCGCGGCCTCACACCTCGGCCTTTCCCGCGTTCAACACGTCTTACCCGCGCCCCCGCGGCCTCACACCTCGGCCTTTCCCGCGTTCAACACGCCTTACCCGCGCCCCGACAGCCTCACACCTCGGCTTTTCCCGTGTGCAACACGCCGCTGTTGCTACGTCAGCAGACACCTTTCCCCAAACAACTGCAACCATACCCGCCCCAGCAGGCACGGTCGCCTCGTCCCTCACATCCTACTTTCGCACCTCCTTGTTACGGTATGCACAAAGCTGGGGTAAAATGCCCCAAGCTGAATACTCATGTGGCAGAGCAACGATCGCGCCTCATGCCCCTCAACAGACACGGCGAGCCAGTGCCGGGCGACGCCCAGACCGCCGCCTGGGAGGAACTGGGCTTCGGCAAGCAGCACCGCCCCTGGCGCAACGTGCTGTACGGCGCGTTCCAGCATTTGTACGATGCGGCGGTTGAGGACCGGTACTCGGCAGGGGTCACGGTGAGCGCGGGAGTGTGCCAAGCTGCATGTACCTAAGCAACGACGCTGAATACGGTACATGCACATGCACAGTCAGCACCTGCTAGAACGGTAGTGGCCGTCCCATACTACGGACTACAGCTGGCTCTCGCATGCCAACGAACGTCCTTTGTCCAAATGCACAGTGCTGAAGACGCTTTGCCGTGCGTGCCTCTTTGACCACCACTCGACCGGGTTGCAGCCTCATCAATGGGGCGCTCGGCCATGCTGCCTACATGGTAGGAGCAGCTAGGGCACACCAAGCCGCCACTACCGGTGGTAGCAACGCACGCTCCAACCCATGACTACCCGTACACGACCTTGCCCACGTACGTCTGCTGATCGCCCTCCCAGGCTGCCGAGGCGATGCGCAAGCTGCATGACTCTGCGGACGGCGTGGAGGAGCCCATACCGGGGGTGGAGGACCAGGAGGGAGAGCAGGAGGGGGAAGAGGGAAGGGAGGAGGGGACTCAGGAGGCGAAGGAGGGAGACACCGGGGAAGATGAGGGGGAGGAGGAGAGCGTGAGTGGAGCTGAGAAGGAGCTTGTGGACGAGGGGGAAGGGGAGCACGGGACGGATGGCAAGGGGGTAAAGAAAGCTGAGGACAGTGGAAGGGGCCCAGGCGGCAACAGTGGCAGCGATGGCGAAGGTAGCGGTGGCACTGGCGCTGTCTCCAGCCGGCCGCGTGGCAGGCGGGCGCCCAAGCGGCGCCGTGTGGAGCTTGAGGAGGAAGAGGAGGGCGGGCAGGGCGAGGACGAGGGGCCCTATGGTGCTGGCGCGGGAGGGAGGGATGGGTGCCGTGCCGGTATACTCCGCAGCCCCCTTCCGTTGCCGGTGCCCAGCACGCCAGTCAGTGGTGGTGGTAGTGGGAATGGGGGCGGTTGCAGCGGCAGCGGAGGTGCTGATGTCGCTGCGCCCAGTGATCCGCTGGCCGTGGCCTGCGGCCCTGCGAAGGCTGGTCGTTGCGCTGGTGGCGAGGCCACTGCGACTGGTGCCACTACGGTTCCATCGGCGGTGACGTGTACCGGTATGGCCGCTAGCGGGGGCACGGGCGCAGCTGGCCTCACGGCGGGGTTGGTGACAGGGCCGGCGGCGGGCAGTGACATGGCGCAGCAGCAGCAGCAGCAAGGGCAAGGGCGGGGGCCGGGGCATATGCACGGACACGTGCCACAATCCGACGCGTTGCAGGGCCACACCTGCCTGGCAAGGCTGCCTGGCAAGGTGGACAACAGCTTGGACGCAGCGCTGTGTACCGGTGGAGTCGCTGGCGAGGGCGGGGGTAATGGTGACGGCATGGCACCCGGTTCTCAGCAGGTGACCGCGGCGGCATGGCCCGCGACGCAGCAGCAGCAAGGGCAGGGGGAGGGGCACGGGCACGTGCCACAGGCCGACGCGCCACACGTGCCGCACACGTGTCTGCCAGCGGGTGGCAGTGCAGCAGCAACAGGGGCACAGCCAGCCGGGGAAGAGGCAGGAGGGGCATTGGGGCAGGCAGGGGTGCAGGGAGCGCACGCGGACCCTCAGCCACACAGTCGGCCCCGTTGGGGCGCTTGTTTCTATTGCGGAGGGGTGGGGCACTGGAGCTGCGACTGCCCGCACAAACAACAACCGTGCTCTCTGTGCGCGGAGATGGGGCACCACCTTAGCAGGTGCCCGAAGCGAGGCCAGCCGTGCTCCATTTGCAACCAGGAGGGGCACTGGGCACGTTCATGCCCGACGCGGAGTGGGCAGAACACGTAGTTGCTGCTGGTTGCTAGGAGCTACGGGAGCTGGTTGCTGGTTGCTGGGAGCCACGGTTGTGGGATTACGATGTGAAAGCAGACGGGGCGGATGGTCAGCGGTATTCTTGCGCATGATCTTGTTGTAACTTATTGCACAGTGCAGTCTGCAGCGAAGCGATTCCGCGTCAGCGTGCCGATGCACGGCATGCGGTGCTGCAGCTGCCTTTGCCACAAGGATGTGCTATGGGTGCCGTCTTGAACGCCGGAGTGCTGTCGGAGTACGGCAGGGGGTTGGGTCTTCTGCCTACCAGTCGCTGACAAATGCTGTGACATTGCTATGATTAGCACCTAACAGCCGTACTGTCGTGGTGTTGGACCATGTTAGAGCGTTGGACCATCGCTTGGCTGCAGCACTTACCTTTGTGTTAGCAAGTCGTCGCTGTCAGTGTCACGAGGCCACGAGAGTGGCGTTGCGTGCCTGGCCGTGCGTAACCCCCTGGCTACCCCACGACCTGGTCGCCCTTGACAATCCCGTATACGGTGGTATTTTCATGTGTCTGTTGAGGGATTGCAGACAACTGGTCACCCCTGGCGTGAAAATCCGAACCACCAGAGCCGAGACCCATCCCCAAAACGTGCCAGGATCAAAACTGAAGATGCACCGATACCTCACCTAACCTTACTGACCCAGAAGTTATCCCACAAGCAAGCCAAGGTAACAGTTCTATGTCATGCGGGTGGCGGGGTGGATGGCGTGAACCCGGTTTAGTTATTGGCTACTGTGGCGAGGAGTGGTGTTGCCGTCACCACGCACGGCCACCCGCCAGTTGGTCTGCGCGGCGCGAGTGGGCACCGGTATGAGTGAGCGCAGGACTGGCCTATGCTAATATACATGATTGTTACATTGCAAGCCAACTTCGGGCAATGGCTGGTAGGCTGCTCCGGGCCATGGTTCTGTCGCTACGTGAGAGCGCCGCAGGCCCAGCACGAGCGCATGGAACAACTTTCAATTCGCGACGCCCACGTATGGGCAGGAGCACAATCATACATACAACGAACATATTGCGTTCCGTATCTACCATTCACTGCACTGGTTGCTTGGTTGCCTGCATCTTGGGCGTCCCGTTACGCAGCGTTGCGCGAGCCCTAGTGAGCGTCCGCAAAAACGATCTCCATACCACTTACGTAACGGATATATAACAAGATACACTAGTACAGTAGCGCTTCTTGGAGTAGTGGACACGCTGTTGCTGTTGGCTGTTGGCGCGACTGGCCGTGGCACCGGTAGGTGAACGCTAATCTAGGTCCTGTAATAACCTGCAAGGCATATGTGAGGGTCACACCGTAGTGCGCCACTGCAGGTAGGTGGAACCCGCCTACTGCAGGCCCAGCCGAGGACGCGGCACTCAGCGGCACTGCACCGCCAAGAAGGCTGCGCGAGGACAGCGGGTCCGTTTGGGTGACCTGTCCGGTGGTCCAGCCGCCTACAGCAGCCCCAGGAGGAGCAGCAGCGGGCGCCAGGGGTGGGGGTACCCGCACCCTACTCAACGGGCATCAGCATCAGCATCAGCCCATCAGGTCCAAATGAATTTGTTTGGTAAGGACGTGTTGCAGGAGGTGATGAACGGCATCGGCGGTATCGGGCAAAAGAGGAAGCGGGAATGGACGGAGAAGGAGGACAGGCCAAACGGAGTGCAGGGTGAAACGGCAGGCAGAGGGGACGGGCCAGCTGCTGGTGTGGACAACGGAGCGGGACGCAGGGGGCGCCAGGACGACGGAGGCGACGGCAGAGGGCGGGAGCGTGGGCGCCGGCGTGAGGACGCTGAGGAGGTGGAGCAGCGGAAGGAAGATGCGCCCCCTGACATGCGCCACCCTGGCGTGAGGGGCCAGCTTCCACAGCTTGAACCCGAAGAAATCTTTGAGTGGAACCTGGTAAGTTGGGCAGGCAAACAGCTCGGGATGAAAGCGAATGCCATGTAGATCATGTGGAGCGCCTGGGATGTTCCTGGTTGATAGCCGCACGGGCGCAAGCAGCTAGGAGGGCGTGAACAGGATGTCGTGCAGCTGGGACAGCGTAAAGCTAGAATGGTGTTGATCCGTCCTATCTCGAAGCCCGTTTCTTAGCATCCACCTGCCTTCTTCCTGGAGTTTTCACTCACCCTGACAATCTATTCCCTACCCCGAACATGCAGCTGGGCCTGGCCCGCGACCTGCTGCCGGGCGTGCGGCCGGAGCAGATGAAGCTTGGCCACCGGGAGCTAAAGGGGATCAACGACCGCATCGAAGTGGCGAAGAAGTGCGTGCGTGTGCGCATGTTCAGAGCTTGCAACGGCACCTGCGTGTGCACTTATGTGAATACAGGAGCCTCCTCCCTTGCCGTGCCCTGCAGTATCCAACGCGTACCGATGCCGCTTGTGTAGGCGCGCCACCACCGGTCCCTTGCTCGTATGTACATCGCTTCACGGCTGTCGCAACCATGCTCAAGTCTGTCTGCCTGTGATGAGTGCTGCGCTGTGGGCAAGAGCTCTTTCGATTCGATGCTGTCCCCACCACGCTTACTTACCCCCGTGACCTGTGCCTGGCCCGCGCTTCCCCGCAGCCGCATGGCGCAAGGACTCAAGTCGGCAAAGTAAGTTCGTACCTAGATCGCTGGCCGTGTGTCCGTGCATGTGCATAACAACCACGTACACAGTCAGCAGCCCAACTGCTTGCGTGGGTTACGGCACCCTAATGTGCTGGGCCCCATGCCAACAGCTCGTCGGTTGGCCTCTGTCCTGGATGTTCCTGCACCCCTTCCTTCGACTGTCTTTCATTCCAGCCGTGGCCGCTGTTGCTCCCGCAGCGACTCCACGCTGAGGCTGCACAGCGTGCGCTCAAGCACAAAGCTGGACCTGCCCAGGTGCGTGGGGCTTGTGCATGGCACGCGGCAAGGCGCGGCTTGCAGGCAAAGGGGCAAACCACCATGCCCGTTGCCCCATCCCCACCCCAGCTGCCTGCATTCCTTTGTGGGCTTGCTGTTGATTTAGCACTCCGTTCGGTGTCAGCAATTGATTTAAGGGTGCCGACTGTGTTCATCCGTACAGGGCGCTAGAGACGTACCCGGTCATGCTCATCGACAGCATGTCACCCACCGTGTACTACAGCAGGGCAGGGCAGCAGCGTGGGTGAGCAATTGCGGGAAGGGCATCACCAAGCAAGTGAGCCCTTTTGTGAGCAGGGGGGCTTGGCGTGATATTAGGACCTGCACCTAGGCCCAGGGGTAGGCACTTGACGGAAGCCCCCCTTTTTATCTCACCTACACACGCACATCAGCAAGCACGTCAGCCGCAGCCTCTGGTTGGGTGGTCGGCAAAAGCCTTACTGCAAGGCGCAGCCCGGCGTGAAACAGTACATGTGCCGGCACTGAGTAGCTCTCTGCTGTTCACGCCGAATGTTCCGGAGGGAGGCAACGTGTGGGCAACTCTTGGCGTGTTGCCTTGCGAAATGCTGGTCCGCAACCCACTCCGCCCATCAGGGACAGGGACCGCGGGGAGCCGCAAGCAACGCGCTGCACCATGTGCAACAAGAGCAGGTGAGCAAAGTGCGCATGCACGGCACATCTGGAACGCGAACACTGCAAATGCATGTCATTCTCTCCACAGGTCATACGAGTTCAGAACTTCAGTCAAGACACAACCGGGGCTTCTTGTTGCCTGTCAGGCTGACTGCGCCTGTCAGGCTGACTGCTGGCATAATATGCGTCAGGAATAATCTGGACAGGCTCTCATGCAGCACCTCTCAACAACCGATGATTTTCCATGGACCCTGGCCAACGTGCGGCCTTGACACCGGTGCCCTCCCTACCCCACCCTGCCCTATCGTTCGCGCAGCGCCCACCCACGCCTGAATACAATCGAGCTGGTGGGGGCGCCCCTACACGTCGCTGGGAGGGAGGCACGGGCTGACGGTGGTGGCCAGGGGGACCTAACCACGTTCCACGCTGGCGGCAAGTGCCTGGAGCGGGTCGTTGTGCGCCACATGGTGGTGCACTTCGAGAGGCGGCTCACGTCGGAGCTGACGCGCAAGCTCAATGAGATCCTCAACGTCCTGGGATGCCCGTAAGTGGACGGGAAGTAAGGTCCTCCAGCATCGTTAAGCCGCATCATGCGTGCGGTGACACACAGGAAGCACAACTACCATCGCCCAGGCCCACTCTGTAAGGCCCTTCCAAGGAAACCCACCAGCCGAAGCAGCCCCTGCTTGCTCCGTTCCACCACCACCACTACTGTACCGCACCGCATCCTGTACTTGCCATAAGCAGGCGCTTGTTGTTACGCACACGGGTTGAACCCTATCACGTGAACAGCCTGCATGCATGGTCTCTGACATCCTGTTTGCCCCTGCGGCCGCCGGACGTGCAGGCTCAAGGGCGAACCCGTGCCGCACAACATGCAGTACGCCGCCTGGAAGGCGCTGCGCTACGAGAAGACGCACCGCGAATGGCGCATGGCGCTGTCCAGGGCCTACGCACAGCTACACGACGCTGCGTGTCGAGACTTGCGGGGAGAGGCGGTGAGTGCGGCTTGCTACAACTTACAACGCCTTACATAACGCCCACCGATTGCCCCTAGTCAAACGGCCCCTTGTGGCAAACCCTGCGCAAGCCGCGTGTGTATCCAGCGTGCGGTGTTTCGCGACACCCAATAATGCGTAGTCCTGGCGTTCTGTCCTTCAACAGGCTGCCAAGGCGCTGGCCCAGCTGCTCGGCTCGGCGGACGGCGTGGAGGCGCCCATGCCGGGGCTGTGACCGGCAGGTGGTGGCGGCAACGGCTTGGTGGTGGCAACAGCAGTGGCGGCGGCGGCGCACGCCGCCCCAATGGTGGCCCTCGCAGTGGGCCAGGCAGTGGGCCCAGCAACGGCCCCGGCACCGGCGGCGGGCGTGGCAGTGTGTGGCATCGGCAGGAACACCGGCGGCCCATCGGCGGGAGCGGCCAGAGGCCCGCCGACGGGCCCCGGGCCGAGCGGCGGTGGGGGCGCGAAGCAGAGCGCCGCCAGCGGCGTTTGGGAGGGAGGCAGTGGAGGCGGCGGCAGAGGCAGCAGCACTGGCGGGGCGGGGACATACTGGCAGCGGCACGGCGCCGTCGTCAGCAAGTATCTGCGGCGGTACGGTCCGCTATGCAACAGTAGCAAGGGCAGGGGGAATGCCAAGGGCGCGTGCCGCATGCCGACGCGTGGCCAAGGCGCACGCGTCTTCCCGAGCGTGGGAACGCAGCAAGGACTAGGGCACGGCCAGCCGCAGTGGGCGCACACGAGGAGAAAGGAATGTGCAAGCAGGAGGGGCACTGGGCGTACACGTGTCCACAGCAGAGCGGGCAGAACACACATAGCAACATAAGGGCTAGGTGCTACGGTGGGGGGATTGGCGGGGAGTGGCTATGCATGCCAGTTGCTACGTACGCCTGTGCAGGGACAGGCCCAGAGGCTAGTGGGCTGTTGGCCCGGGGGCGCAACGGGGGTGGTGGCATTGATATATAATGCATGTTGGATGAGCGTACCCTGGAGGACATGGGTGATACCTTGCGTGCACAGCGTTCCAAGGAGCAGTGCCGGTAAAGATAACAAGTATGGCGCTGATGCGCTTTTTATTACGTAGCGCAAGGTTGGCGGCTTCGTCCATCCACACTTGACCGCCGCATACTGAAGAGGCGATTGCGGTCTGTTGGTGGGGGCAACAGTGCGGGGAAATAGTGTGGGGCAACAGCATGACCGGTTCTGTTACACTGCTGCTTGACGCATCAGTGCAATGCCGCCTTGTGTAGCGAGGAGGGATACATCCTGCGCTCCTGTGTGTGGCCACCAGGTGCCTACAGTGCACTGCCGAACAAGTGGCACTGTGGCAGCGCGTATCTCTTACACATGCCGCTCCCGAAGTGCCTGTCACCGGCACACGATTACCTCAAATCAGGCTCTAACCGCCTCATGTTGCAAGGTGCATTATGGCAATCTTACGGTGCTGTAGCTTTCATCCAGTTTCAACTTGATTTTACTTCACGTTACGGTGTGGCTGGTGCTGTTTTCAGGTGACGCCGTACCCCGTGTGCGCAGGCAACAGACCCCAGCGCGCCAACCGCCAAGCCGCATGCACAGTGCTTCGGTCGTTCGGTGACGCGTGCGTAACACAACTCGCAGGGTCCCTGCTATTCTGGCCGTATAATGATATCCAACTATTAAATTATTCCTTCACTGCATTGTAGCAACTGTATATGCGCATGCTACGGCCGACGCTTACTCGCAGGCCGCAACCTTGAATGATGAGCGGCGGCATACTAAAATCAAGATTAACATAAATAGGTTGGCAAGGAGCCAAGGGCAACTCCCTCGTCTGCTTTCGAACTGCCAGCTGGCGCGACCTGGCGCGATCTGCCGCCACCTCTGCAACAAATAGTTATGCTAAAAGGAAGGTGAATAACAAAGTAAGTGGCATCAAGGACTGGTTCCGTGGGTTAGGGAGCAGCACGTTGAGCGGTGTGTGTCGGGTTTCCGAGCGACTCCTGCTGAGAGACAAGTGTATGCCTCGCAACCTCTGTCTTTGTACGCAAGCGCCTGTCCGTGCGCCCGATCGCCCGCAACTGCAACAACATATGCAGCACATATCATCTTTCACCCTAGGAGTGCAACACGGTTCAGTGGGCCAGCGAGCCCCGGGCGATGGAGGAAGGCAGCCTTGTCCGGCGGTCATGCCGCCTGCAGCAGCGCCACCAGGAGCAGCGGGGTTTTGCATTCCCCGCTGACCTCATGAACGACGGCGACGGCAACGGGGAAACTATGCAGCAGAAGGGCCGCCTGCGGCGGGCGGTGGACACTGCAGGCCCTGACCTGGGCACGGGGTTGTGGCAGGGGCCTAGGGCGGGCTCGTTTGGGGCGGCAACGGACGAAGCGTTGCTACAGGACCTAGAAGACCAGGAATGTGACGTGGATGGAGACCGGATGCAAGGAGGGACTGCTGGTCTGGGGCCTGGCGGCGCGGGGGCGGCCAGGGGTGCATCTGCTGGGCGCAGCAGTGGCAGGGGCAGCGGCAGTAGCGAGTTGGCGGCTGTGGGGCGGCGGTGCCGTGCTCCCTCGCGCTGCGCAACTGAGCAGGGGCAGGACCGCTGCAGCGCCCGCGCATGCAGCAGGCAGCAACGCGAGGTGCTTCAGGCTGCATCGGCAGCGGCACCGCGGCGGCTGGGGTCCGCGGCGCGCGAGGAGGCGGGGCAGGGGCCTGGCGGGCCGGAGGAGGGCGTGTCAGGCAGTCTTGGGGATGGAGACCAGGACGAAGAGGACTTGCCGGTCAAGGACAGCCTGGACTCGTTCATTGTGGGCACCTTGGAGGCGGAGGAGGGGGACGAGGGGGACGAGGAGGAGGGGGATGGGGAGGGGGCATTGCCATCACCTGGTGTGGACCCGTGCTTCGAAGACGCTGAGGACGTCCGGTTGTGGTACATGGTGAGTAGTGTAACTTTTGTCAAGCGCAAGAGCGCATGTGTGGCGGTGCGGCCTTTGCGACGTTGGGATACTACAACAGTACACCATGCCTACGGTGCTGCAGGTGTGCCCTGGTATACGGTATATGCATTGATCGCCCTCCCTTCTTGTCGCCCGACGGTGCCTTTCTTAGTGTGGCCACTAAACTGCTTTCCTTTCCTATGCCTCGACAACCCCAGCTGGACCTGGTGCATGAGCAGCTGCCTGACGCGTTCCTGGGAGACGGGAGCAGCAGCCAAGAAGGTGTGCTTCAGATGGAGGTCAACATGAAGGAGGCGAGAAGGTGTGTGGCCGTATGCCGTATGCACACACGTTAAGGACAGCAGGCGCTTACCATGCAGAAGGAAAGCAGCACGTGTCTGGGGATGGAGCCTGGCAGCTGCATCACTCCAGCCATCTGTGTACCCAGGGGATACGCCTGTCTATACACCAGTATTTCATCTGGCTCAGGGCTGCTGTCCTACTCAGTACCTATTCGTCATCCCCTGCGGTTACTGCGCACTTGTACTCTAATCAGCACGCGTACTTGCGAGCCGTCCTACGGCTCCTGGCGGCAAAGCAAGCGTCTGACGCCAGTACAGCGTGTGACAGTAGTTGATGCTGCACTGCTGCTACCCTCCCTCTTTTTTGCAGGCTTATCAACCAGGCACTGGAACACGAAAGGTGGGGATGGGCCTACGGTGCCTCGCCTATAACGCCTTGCACCTTCTACCGTGACCCAAAGCAGCGCGCCACAGGTGTACCCCTACACCCACCTCGGCTCATGCAGTTTTAGGCCGACCGCTCCCTGTCCGCGCCTCACGATCTGGACCCCACGCATGCTGCTCGCTCGTGGCCTCGCTGCTCATCTTTTAAAACGTTATTATTTAACTATTATAACCTTCTACCAAGCCAACCTACACCGTGCACATACATGCTGCAGGGCACGCATGGAATCGTCCAGCTGGGTAAACGCTTTCACAAAGCTGGGGCTGCGCAGGTGCGATACGGTACAAGCAATTGCTGGTGCAAATGAGCGGCCCAACCGCGTGGGTGCATGCGCCGGTGCCTGCCTTGCGTCCTGATCTCCTGAAGCCCTATCGGCCGCCTGGAACCGGAGGATGCATGGCCGGCGTAATCAGCAGACGCGGCCCCCGCGTACCATGCGCATTCTTGCTGCAAGTTTAGGTTGGCTTATGGCATGTATAGCAATAGGCACGGAGAAAGCCATTACCGTGATGATTTGCAGGGCGCTGGAGCGCTACCCGGAGATCTGGTTCGATGAAGAAGGGTCCGATGCGTCGGGGTAGGGCGGACGGGATGGAGTTACGGGGCAGGGGAGCGCATTAGTCATCAGCAGGGGGTACGTAGGCGTTGTCCTGGCGGTGTGGGCTTAACGCCGTTGCGGCGGCTAGCGGCCTGGCTTTGGGGCGGATCAGCAGTGGCTTGAGCGGCGGGTGTAGGGCTTGCTTGCAACGGACAGGCAACCTGCTGTGGGGTAAGCCCTACTGCTGTTTAGGCCAGGCTACTGGAGGCCAACACGTGTGCTGAGCCGTCGCAGTTCACAGTCAACTAAGCGTAAACACGACGGCGATGATAGAATGAAGGGAAGTCTTTCAGGCTAGGTGGCCTGTAAGTACTTGACCGCATTCCTTCTTCCCATCCTGCCCATCTCCATTTCAGGGATGAGGGCCTTTACGAGGGAGAGGAGCAAGGCGGGGAGCCGACCAAGTGCACTGTCTGCAACCGACACCGGTGAGCTGGCTGGGCGCATATCCCGGCACGCTAGTCGAGAGCGAATGGCAGTGCAGGCAGATGCAGTGTGCATGCTTGTTGGTTTGCGGAGCGCGCCTTGCGCCTGATTCCCAGGTTGGTGCAACTTGATGATGAGAGTGAGCCAGCAGGTACCCTTGCTCTTTGTGACAGCGACATGCTGTCCAGGGCCGGTGTTCCTCTGCAGGAGACGCGGTGCGAGGGACTGGCAAGGCGCGACCACTTCCCTCTTCATACTCCATACGTGCAACCGACAAGAACAACCCCGTTGATCCTATCCTACCCCTCACTCCGCGCGCCCTGATGTCCCACGGTTGCAGCCACAAGCGTCGGCTGCACAAGGTGGTGCTCAGGGGGGCTCCCCTGGACGTCAGCAGCTTCTGGGACGGGGGCATTTTGGAGGCGGAGGCGAAGAGCGCAGCAGGAGGGTGCCCCACCGAGTTCTACGCTGGCGGGGTGTGCCTTACCCGCGTCCTTGGGTATCACGACGTGCTGCACTTTAAGACACGGCTAGCGGCAGAGCTGCGGACGACGTTGGAGCGGGCCCTGCGAGACAGGGGCTTCAGGTGGGTGTACTAGCTCGGTCAGGGGGGACGGGTATGCTAGGCGACGTCGGGAATGCCCTAACCTACGCGCTACAGACGTCCGCTCATCCCCACGTCTCGGCAACGCCTCAGCAACGCCTGTATACTGCATTCGCAGCAGACAATGCTGCTTGTAGCTGCTCTGGGTCGCCTTTTCCCGCCTCAGTCTGATGCATGGCTCCCCTTTTGGGCTTCCCTGGCTGAAAGTCGTTGCCCCTCTGGGGCCCCTTTGAGCTTTCAGACAGTGGGTGGAAGCTCCCTCGTGTTCTGCTGTGCTGCCTTTATAGCAACCCTGCTCGATGCTGCCGTCGCTTACTTGTTCCTGTTACCCCTTAGTCTGGAGGGCGAGTCGCGGTGGAAGCGTTTCTGTGTTACTCCCGCTATGTTGCCGTCGTAGCCTATCCGTCATTCCCTTTCTCCTACCCCTTCCTCAGCCTGGAGGACGACGCGGTGCCCCCTGAAGTGCAAGCAAAGGCCTGGGAGGACGTCAGCTTTGGCGACGCGCACAAGGGCTGGCGGGAAAAGCAGTGCCGATCCATCAAGCGGCTCGTGGGGACTGTGAACGGTCCTGGCCGCATTCCAAGGGTGGCGGTGAGATCAACTACAGCATCTGTATCAGACATACATGCATGCATGCATGAAGCTTTTGACCTTGTTGGCAAGTATGTGGGCTGGTAATTGTCTGTTCCGTGGCGCGTAGTCCTTGGGGCGTAAGGGCTACGCTTGGCGCTGAGTGCCGCTAACAACCGCAATCTTGAACTTACTGTGCGCCACTCATGCCACACATCTATCCTGCTGCACATCTTTCCTGCCATGTAATATCGCCTGCCATGCAATATCGCCGCCGCGGTTGAACTCACCCCTGCTGTGCATCGCCCCTGCTGTGTGAACACCAGGCTGGCCAGGCTGTGCGCACACAACGCGTGCCGTCCGTACGCCAAGACGGTGGGGCGAGGAGGAGGGCGAGGAGGAGGGAAGAGAAGAGGGAGGGCGAGGGCAGGGCCGGGGAGGCGGAGGGTGAAGGAAAAGGGGAGCAGTTGGAGGACAGCGAGGCGGAGGAGCGGGAATCGCGGGAGCAGGCGGGCGGCGGTGAGCAGCAGGGCGGGGTCGGGGGCAGGCGGGGCGCGGAGGGCGAAGGCGGGGAGGGGCAGGGGGGAAGCGGTGAGGCAGGGAGGGGTGGCGGCGTCGACAGCGACGATGACGGGTGGGTCGCCCGGGGCTATGGGGCGCGGGGTGGGCGGGACCCCAAGCGTCGCCGTTCGGTGTTCGTTGACAATTCGCAGGAGTGCGAGGTGGGTGAGGGGCCTGGTGGGGGCGGCTGCGCGGAGGGCGGCAGCGGCGGGGGCGCAGCTGCTACCACGGCATTGGCGGTGGAAGGAGGTTGGGTAGCGGTTGGGTGTGGAAGTGGCAGCGGCGACGCGGCCGCTGGTGGAATGTCAAGGAGACCGCCGCCATCACGCGTCGACTGGGCGGACGGCGGTGGCCACGGGGACGGGTTTGGGGGTGGGGGTCAGCAGGGCGTGTGGCAGAGTGGCGCTGGCGCTGTGGTGGGGCAAGCAGTAGTACGTGCGGCGGGTTGCGGTGCAGCAGCGGGGATGCGCGGCAGCAGTGGAGGTGGAGGCGGAGGCTGGAGCGGCGGCATGGGTCAGGCGCCGAACATGTGTGCTGGCCAGACCGTGTCTGCAGCGACCACGCCGGGTCAGCAGCAGCACAGCCAGCGGCAGCACCTTCCAGCCTACCACCCGCCCCGCGACCCGCAGCAGCAACAGCACCTGCTGCTGCCGCCCGCTTGCCAGCAGCAACCGCACCTGCAGCAAGGGCAAGCCGACCACCACCCACAGCAGCAGCATGGGCCCGTCCGCCACCAACAGCAGCTGCTCTACCACACGTACGAGCAGCAGCAGCATAACAACCAACAGCAGGTACCCTCTCACCGACAACAGCAGCTGCAGCCGCAGCAGCAGCAGCCTTCATCCTTCCACCACCACCGACAAATTCAACAGCACCAGCCTCACCTGAAGGAGGGTGATGTGCCCTACGGGGATGGCGGCGCGGCGGGAGGCAGCGGTGGCGTTGCAGCGGCTGAGGTGCCGCGGAGCTTGGCCTTGGCGGAGGATCAAGGTTGGGCGGCGGTTGGCTCGTGCAGCAGCTCCGGCGGCGCCGCCGCTGCTTCTCGTGGGACTTCCAGGAGACCGCCGCCGTCAGGAGTCAACATGGCGGATGGGGGTGGGGGTGGGGCTCAGCAGGGCATTTGGCAGGGTGGTGCTAGTACTGCGGCGTGGGCTGCGTGGTCTGCGGCGTGGCAAGGGGCTCCTGGGAGTGGCGCGGCGGCTGGGGTGCGTGGCGGCAGTGGAGACGGAGGTGGGGGCTGGAGCGGCGGCGTGGGTTTGGCGCCGTACCCGTATCCTGACCAGGCCAGGTCTGCAACGACCACGCCGGGCCAGCAGCAGCACACCCAGCATCTTCCCTTTGGCGGTGGGCATGGAGATGGGGACCAGCAGGGCATGCGGCAGGGCGGCGCCAGGGCTAACGCGTGGCAAGCAGTAGGGATGCCGGGAAGCGGCGGGGCGGCGGCGGGGATGCATTGCGGCAGTGGAGGGGGAGGCGGAGGCGGAAGACGGAGCTACGGCATGAATCTGACGCCGAACCCGTATCCTGACCAGGCCCGGTTTGCAACGGCCACGCCGGGCCAGCAGCAGCACAGCCAGCATCTGCCCTACGGCTGTGGGCATGGGGATGGAGATCAGCGGGGCATGTGGCAGGGCGGCGCCAGGGCTGGGGCGTGGCAAGGGGCTCCTGGAAGCGGCGCGGCGGGGATGCATTGCGGCAGTGGAGGCGGAGGCGGAGGCATGGGTCTGGCTCCGTACCCATATGCGGACCAGACCGTGTCTGCAGCGGTTATGCCTGGACCGCAACCGCATCAGCAACACAAGCAGCAGCACTTCAACCAACCCACCAACCAGCGGCAGCCGCAGGTGCTGCAGCCCGCTTACCAGCAATACTACTATCACCACCCACAGCATCAGCCGGGGCCCGCCGCCCGCGATGAACAGCACATGCACCACCCACAGTACTACCTGCAGCAGCAGCAGCAACACAGCGGCGAACACAGCTACCAACAGCACCAACAAGAGGCACCCTGCCATCAACAGCAGCAGCGGCAGCAGTGCCAGCGGAACACGTGTCTGCCAGAGGGTGGGAACGCGGCAGCTATAGGGGCGCGGCCAGGCGAGGGGGGCGGAGGAGGACAACGGGGAGAAGGGGCCTTAGGGGAGGCAGGGCTGCAGGCAACGCACGCGGACCGCCATCCGCTAAGTCGGCCGCGTGCGGGTGCGTGCTTCTTCTGTGGAGAGGCGGGGCACTGGGGCTGCGACTGCCCGCACAAGCACCAGCCATGCTCCCTGTGCAAGGCCAAGGGGCACCATCGCAGCAAGTGCCCGAAGCGAGGCCGCCCGTGCAACATCTGTGGGCAGGAGGGGCACTGGGCAGACGCGTGTCCGACGCAGAGAGGGCAGAACACATAGGGGCTGGTGGCCCCCGTCGAGGGAACCACCAACAGCAGCAGCAGCGAAAGGGCACACAACGAGCGACGCCGGCAGTCAGCAGTAGCAGCAGCCGTACAACCAACAACACTCGCAGTCCGCACCCACAGCAGCCAGTCATTATGGGCAGCAGCAGCAGCAGCCGTACAGCTGCCACCAACCGCAGCAACAGCAGCAGCAGATCCTGGCGCTGTGGCTCTGGGCTGCAATGGAGAAGTGTGAAGCAGGATGCAGTGAGGGGAGGTACAACCCATGTATTAAAGCAAAGTCAAGTGTACTAGACCGCGATGGCATGTGCGGTTACTAGGGCGGTTCTAAGCGACCGAAACGGAAGCTGCAATGGAGCAGTGTACGGACATGCGCGCGGAGGCACAGCGAGCGCGACTTGCACGTGTAAGCACCACAGGAATACAGGTAGTAACCAACTGCGGGATTGACTTGCATGTGTACAGTGCACAGGGCAGTTCACCAACGCATGGCAGTTGCACTGTGTGCGGCAGTTGTTGCGCCGACCGCCAGTGCGCCTTGGGTCGAGTAGTACCGTATTGGGGTTGCGGCGGCCTGGCCACGCATGGCGCTTTCAGTTGTATACACTCGCTGCAGCACTTCCGGCCGTTACGTAGTTTTTGGAAGGAGCAGGACCGGTATCGTGTGCACGCGGGGGATGTGATGGTGCAGGAGGCAGGAGGCTCACGTGCCCAGGGTGGTGTGGCCTGTGTACTTGGAGCAGGTGCTCCTGTTGGTGAGGCGCATGCGTTTTAAGCAGAGGCTGCAGGACAGCGCCTCACCATGCGAGAGGCCTCTTTGTATAGTTGTTGCGGGATGCGGAGTTGGACCTGGACGCTGGACCAGCTTGCTACCGTACCGTACCGTTGGCGGTTGGCTCCAGTCGCATGGGAGATCCCTGACACACGTCTCTGGAAATGTGCAGAGGGCTTAGCGCTGGAGCGGCAACGCTGCTTGCATCCTTGCATGGTGACAACGTGGCACGCCTGGTGCAGGGGTGTTCCCTGCCTTGCCTCCTTCATCGGTGAAGAGGCTACAGTCCCCACCTCCTCGCTCTTGCAGTCACGTGCGCTCATAACCCCGTGATATCCGATTACTGGCTGGGCTGCACAGTACGTTGTACGCGTACATGTACGGAATACGTACATGTACGGAATACGTGCGTTTTTGGCGTACTGCGCGAAAAATACGGCCTGGCAGCTGGCTGGCAGCTGGCAGCTGGCTTGGGGCTA
>VFQN01003493.1_pt1 | contig 22349 bp, 17 predicted proteins | sample 3512371 | NCBI WGS metagenome assembly VFQN01 (sample SAMN10412370, study PRJNA504923) | tailings metagenome | isolation source: Replicate 2 from Balatoc abandoned mine | place: Philippines: Itogon, Benguet | collected 2017-08-28
ATTTGGGTGGTTGGACATTATTATTTGGTGTTGTAAACTTAATTTTAGTTTTATCTTTATGGGTGGCGTGATGTTATTCGTGAGGCTACTTTTGAAGGCATGCATACTAAAGCGGTGCAAACAGGATTGAAGATGGGTGTGGTTTTATTTTATTGTTTCTGAAGTTATGTTTTTTTTTGCATTTTTTTGGGCTTATTTCCATTCTAGTTTAGCTCCGGCTATAGAAATTGGATCTATTTGGCCTCCAGCGGGTATACCTGTTTTTAAATCCTTGGGGCGTTCCTCTATTGAATACGCTTATATTATTATTATCAGGCGTGACTATAACGTATGCGCATCATGCATTGACTTTCAGGTAATCGTTATTACTTAGTAGATGGGCTGGTGTTTACTATATTACTTGCTGTTATATTTACTTTTTTGCAAGCTTAATGAATATAGAACGGCGCCATTTAATATTTCTGATGGTATTTACGGTTCTACTTTTTTTATGGCTAACAGGATTTCATGGGTTTCATGTGATTATCGGAACTACCTTTATAGCTGTATGTTTAGCGCGAGTACATCATTTTAAATACACAGCACCATGTAGGGTTTGAGGCGGCTGCTTGGTATTGGCATTTTGTAGACGTGGTTTGGTTATTCTTATTTGTTTCAATTTATTTGGTGGGGTAGCTTGTAATTAAATTTTACTGTGAACCTTGATAAAAAGGATGTTTAATTTAAATAAAAATTTTTGTTTTTTTATTACTAAGAGGAGTTTGATTCTGGCTCCGAGTGAACGCTAGTGGCATGCTTAACACATGCAAGTCGTACGCAAACCTAGTTTGAGTGGCGCACAGGTGAGTAATAAATAGAAACTTACCCGCAGTCTAAGTACAAGTGCTGTTCCTTTCGGGGAACGATGAAAAACTGGATAACCAAATGCTTGTTGCGGTGGATGCCGCGTCAATGCAGCAGCTGTGAGATGGGTCTATTGAGATTAGGTAGTTGGTGGAGTAAAAGCCTACCAAGCCATTTATCTATTAACTGTTCTGAGAGGTTGATCAGTCACATCGGGCTTGAAAAGTGCTCGAACTTCAATTAGAAGGCAGCAGTGAGGAATATTGGACAATGCACGAAAGTGTGATCCAAGCAATGTCGCGTGAGTGAAGAAGGCTATTTCGGTTGTAAAGCTCTTTTGCATTCCATGCATAATGATTTGTGGAAGCGAATAAGTCCCGGCTAACTTCGTGCCAGCAGTCGCGGTAAAACGGGGGGGGCGAAGCGTTATTCATAATGACTGGGCGTAAAGGATGCGTAGATAGTAATAATAGCTTTTTTTAAATTATGGGGCTCAGCTTCAGAAAGGAAAAAGATCGTTATTAGTAGTATATAGCAGAAAATAACCGTACTTTTTGTGTAGCGCTAATATGCATAGATATTAAAGGGACGAACATAAGGCGAAGGCTGTTATTTAGGCTATATAGACATTGAGGCATGAAAAGCGTGGGGAGCAAACGGGATTAGATACCCCGGTAGTCCACGCCCTAAACGATGAATGTTGGCTGTTGTGAAGACAGTGGCTAAGTTAACGCGTTAAACATTCCGCCCTGAGTAGTACGGTCGCAAGGCTGAAATTCAAAGAAATTGACGGAAACTTGTACAAATGGTGGAGCATGTGGTTTAATTCGATATAACGCGCAGAACCTTACCAGTTCTTGCATTAATGTTTTTTTCATATTAAATTTGGAAGTTGAAAATATACTAATTTTCTTATAAACATTAACAGGTGGCTGGCATGGCTGTCGTCAGCTCGTGTCGCGAGATGTCCGGTTAATTCCTTCAACGGAGCGCAACCTATGTTCTTTGTTAGTAACTTAAGTTAATGCTGGATTAATTTCGTCGTCAACTTAAACTTGTTACAAAGCTTTTATTTTTGGAAATCAAAAAGGAAGAAATAGATGACGTCAAGTCTGCATGGCCCTTATGGACTGGGCAACTCACGTTGCTACAACGGTAACAACAGAGAGTAACGAAAATGCGAGTTTTAGTAAACCTTTAAAAATTACCTTAGTTCAGATTGTTCTTTGGCAAATAGGAGCATGAAGGCGGAATCATTAGTAATCGCGGAACAGCACGCCGCGGTGAAATAGTTTCCAAGTTTAGTACACACCGCCCGTCAGGTCATGGGGAATTGTTCATGAGGGAGACGTAGCGCTATAATTTCTACTTTTGTATTCTATTTTTATTTTACAAAAAAACTAAATTATAAAAACACGTGAATTTATGGATGAGGACTGGGATTAAGTCGTAACATGGTAGTGCCTGCGGAAGCAGTCGCTGGACAGAGCAGATTGCTTAACTTAAGGCAGCTGTTGTTTCTCAGATTAAATAATGTAGGTTTTTGGTTGCTTGCTAAACTTTGCGTTTAAATTTAGTGTTGCTGGAAGCCGTAGCAGCCACCCGTTAGTGTTTATAAGAAAATTAGTATATTTATATTAGATCCTAAAAGTTGACCGGTACTGTTTTGGATATATTTCAGTGCTATAAGGTGTATTAAAAAAGTGTGGGGGGATTTTGAGGATTAATCTTAATAAAATAAATATTAAATATAGTAATATTAGTTCGTATTTGAAAAAACAATATATTTCGGGTTGGCTTTGTTTTGATAGTTTTTTAAAGCAGCTTATAAATGAGAAAAATAATAATGGGTGTGGCCGCGGTGGATTTTAAGCGGTAATTTAGAGGCATCCGTGCAGGAAGGAAAAAAATGGTTGTGCCTTTTCAGGGGGCAGTAGCTATACGAAGCAAGCTTTTAGGAGGCTTTTGTTGCTTCCTAGATTAAATAATAAAAGTTTTTGGTTTATTAAATATTCTCGTTTATCGTGTTTTTCTAATTTCAGTTTAGTGGTAGCATTGTTCGGACTGGATATTCTTCAGTGCTACAACGTGTATTAAAAAAGTGTGTTAGTTGCTTTAGTCAACGATTTTTGAGTATAAAAAATAAAAATGGAAAAAATAATAATGAGCGTGGCCGCAGCAAGTCGGCGGATGAAGTACTCTAATTTAGAGGCTGCACCCCTAGTGGTGCAGCTGGTGCAGGAAGGAAAAAAATGGCGGCTGCAGCTGGCGCTGCCGCTGGTGGGTTTGGCCGGTAGCAGTGTAAGCAGCAGTCGGTATATGGACTATGCGCCGAGTTATTTTGGGCAAAGTATTATTAGGGACAGGACTAAAATGACCCCGGAGCATATAGCTGAACTAGAAGGCCGGAGGAGGAAAACTGATTATCTGCAGGAGCATTTTGAACACCCGTCCACTGCCAATGGCTATTTTGCTCGCATAGGCATAAGTGGACTGGTGAAGGATCTGAACCTGCTGCAGCTGCGGCTGCAGAAGCAGAAGTTATCTTTGGAAGCAGTTGCTCAACTGCTGGAAAAACAGCTGAAGAAGGTCTACTGGGATGGCCTTAGTTTGTTTCCCAATGACCGGTACGTAAACAGCTGGTTCGGCGAAAATAAGTGGAAAAAGAAGTTGGGCTACCGGCTGCTGCTGGCGCCACGGCTCAAAAAGACTGTAGAAGCTCACCAGCAAAAGCTGGAGCAAAAACTGCCGGTTCCCAGGGATTACAGTAATTTACTGCGGGAGTTGTATAGGTTTCCGCCTATGCATAACTTTGATAGAACCTGCTACAAAGGGTTTGGCTGTTGGAAGAACTGGCCTTTTGATTGGGGCTGTGAGGCGCTGGGTGTACTGGGTGTGGATAGAGCTCAGGTTTACAGTAAATCCGAAAAGCGCTGGTACCCCCTGGAGTACACCTTTAAAGCTGTTGGGTATTCATTTGCTCCAGAGTTCTATAGGCACAGCTACCAGCGCTATAAGGAAAATGGTGCCATTTGCAGCGGCTATCCCGATTATTTTTTTTGTACGACAGACGCCCGGGATGAGTGGAGGAAAGCAGTTGACTGGTTCCCCGATAGTGTTGCAAGGAAAGAAAATGGCCCGCTAAAAAAACCCCTGTATGTAGGCCACCGTGCGGGTGCATTGCCGCCTCCGGAGATGGGCCAGCAAGAGCTGCAGGTTCATCCGGAGGCGCTGGCGGAAGGTTTTGACCCGGATTTTGGCGAGGGTGGCTGGAGCGGCTGGTGGAGTGGTTTGCGAGGCAAACGCGACGATAGTTCTGGTAAAGATGGAGCAATCTAGATAAGGGCGGTGCTTGTGAAAGCAGTCGCTGTGGAAAAATAAATTATTTTTGGGCAAATACTTTCTAAAAAATACTCTGAAAAGAGCACCAATTATTTTAGAAACAGAAAATCTAAATCTTTAAGATTGATGCTGTAAACGTTACTAGTTACTCGGTGTAAAGAGGGTTGTGGCGGAATTGGTAGACGCGTTAGACTCAAAATGTAATGAACTTTGTTTGTAGGGGTTCAAGTCCCCTCAACCCTAAATTCCGTAGTTTAATGGTTTAGAATTCTCCTTTGATAAGGGAGCGATGGAAGTTCAATTCTTTCCGGAAGCAGGGGGGTATAGCTTAATGGTAGAGCGTATGACTGTTAATCATAAGGTTATTGGTTCAAGCCCAATTATCCTCGTAAAAAGTTAGGTTAGCTGTTAGGTTGTGGCGGAATTGGTAGACGCGCGCGATTTAGGATCGCGTAGCGTAGGCTGTGGGGGTTCAAGTCCCCCCAACCCTAGGCGCTTGTTTGTCTGTTATTTTGGTGGCGGCTGTGGCGGAACGGTAGACGCGTTCGACTTAAAATTGATTGGTGTATTCATCGTGGGGGTTCAAGTCCCCCCAGCCTTAAAATTTTTTTTGAATTTTATTTTATAGTTTAAAGGTAGAACGTTGCACTCATAATGCACTTGTGTTGGTTCAATTCCAGCTAAGATCATATTCTATTGCTTAAAGGCCAAGTCTTGTTTTGCGGTTAAGGGGGTTTTTAATTTTATAGGGTTTGCTATAACGGTTTTGTTTTTTAAGTGCTTATCTAAGGCTGTTTTTTACATATGACCGCGGGCCTTTGGAGTAGACGGCACTGCTGTATGTTAGCAGCGGATGTTGTGCGCAACGTAGCGTTTAAATGTGCGTGTACATGCATGTTTTTCAGCGTTTCTGCTTCTGTGTATGGTAAAACTTTTGGGTTAGTTTGTCGGTAGAGCGGGCTTGGGGATATCTCAGCAGCTGGGAGGCGCCCGTTAATTATTCTAGCCGTTGGCGGTGTTTAACTGCTTGGGTTTATTAGGAAGTTGGTCCGCATTTCTTTGTTAATTGCGTAGGCTGAGAGTAGGATTTTTTTAGCTGTAGTGCTACGGTTTTATTTTAATGTGCCTGTCAGGCTCTTTGGGCTACAGTTGTTACTAATAAAGCGGGCTTTTCCATAGTTTATTTTTCTTATTGTGGCTTATGCTGAGGCAGCTGGTGGGAATGTTTTTTTAGCCTTATAGGTCTAGAATCGGTGAGGCATTTCGTGGCGCACCTGTCTTTTGTTTAATTTTTTTTCGCACTGGGACGTATTACCTGAGTGCTGTATTAGGGCGAGCCAATCTAAGGTATTTCAATTGAGTCGCAGTTTGTTTTTGAATTGACGTTTACAATCTCACCTGGGGCTCGTAGGGGCCCTTAAACGCCTGAGGTTTAAGTTTTTTTGTTTCATCAGGGAATAGTTGTCTAGTAGAAATTTATATGCTGTAAGTTCTCAGTTAGGGGGGCGCAAACGCTTATACGTTCTGCGGGCTACTCTTGTGAATTTTAATTAGGTGCTACTAGTATTTTGGAGTTGGTTTTTTTCTAGCGTCCTCCGTAAAGGGGTAAAAGCGGCATGTGTTGTACTACAAGCGCGTTCGGTGATTACCTTAGGTAAGTGCGTATTGTTTTATATAAGTGATTCTTGGGCTATGCGGCTGAGCTGGCAGACAATATTTGCTTTGGCTTGTACAACAGTGGCTAAAGGTTCCTCGTAGTAAGTTTTCGCACGATATTTTTCTAGCATTTTTGTTCGAAAACTTTGGCAGGCTTTGTGGAGCGGGTTGGCGCTTAAAGTTTTTTATGGCTTCTGGCACTAGCTAGTCCCTAAAACGAGCACGTTATTTTACTGCTAGCGTTTGTTTTATGCGTCATTTCGGGGCGAGGTTCTGTGGAAATTCTTGCTACCCGGCTTAATAGCCATGGAGGGAATACTGAAAAAAACCGTAAGCGATAGCCGTTGATTTTTTTAGAGGGCATCGTTTGTAAAAATTTTGTAAAAGTGTTCTGTTTTGTGTAAGCAGCACGCGCTGCTCATTGTTGCCCTCTAAGCTACTAAAATTTTTAGAGATTTAGCCGTTTAATTATTTTGTGTTTTTTTTTTCTGACAGCACGCTCTTAAATTGCGTGACATACCTCACTAGCTGTCACTAAGGTTTATTGTGTTATTTTTCCCGGCTGCAGCTTAGAGGAGTTTTGCTAGTTTTTAGCGGTCTGCTTTTTATGTAATGTGCGTAGCTGCAGGCAGCGGTAGTATAAAAGCTTTTATATCGCTTATAGCTTAAGTGGAAGAGCGGCAGGTTGCGGACCTGTAGGAGTGGGTTCAAGTCCTACTAAGTGTGGCGTTAGTAGGTTGCAGTTTATACTTAGGTCGTTAACTTTAAAGATTTTACTAGAGGCGCTTACATATGTGGAGTTTTTTTCTATAGTCATATAGCGTGGAAAATCTTAATCTTAAGGAATCCCTGTAAAATTTTCTGGCCAAGGGAGGCTTTGTTTTTGTGCTGGTCTAGCTCTAGGCAGCCAAGCCTGTTTAATTTTTTATTTGGTGCCAATGGTTTGCTGGGCATGCTATAGGTTTCAGGCTAAAATAGTGCGGCTGTAGTGGCCGGCAGCGTTTCCCAAAGCTCTAGTTATGTGGCTTATATTTCCGGTGCTTTTAAGCGTTAGTTTTTTTGAACGCGGTTATCTGCACGAAAAAGTTTAAGCGCTGTTTTTAGAGAGCACCGCATTCCTGGGATCTTTTGTTTATTGTTTGGTGCTGGTCTGTCATAGTGTGGCTTTTTACTAAGAGGGTTTCGCGGTTTTGCTGTGCGTAGGTGGGGCTGTAAGTTTTGTTTGGCCCTAGTGATCTTCTGACAGCTTTTGCTAATTTAGCCGAATTGCACTGGGAGGGCCAAGTGAGGAACTGGACTGGCTTGAGTGGTTTTAGAGCGGTCGTTTTATTTTTTGGAGTTTCTAGCGCGTGAAAATCTTGCTATGGCTAAGCGTTCATTTTTTATATGTTTTGTTATTTTCACGAGCACCTGTGGTTTAATTTTTTGTTTGCCGGTTTGTTGCGGTGTTTTTGCTTATAAAGAAAAACGGGTGCATTTTAAAGATTGCTTTTTTCTTTTCGTGCGCGGCGCTATGCTCTCCTTTTTTACCCCGTTCGGTGTGTTTTGAGATAAATTTTTAGGTTTGGAAATTTTTGTCCCTTCTGAGCAGGTGCTTAAATCTTCAGGTTAAAGTGCCTTGTGGAAATACCCGGATGTTTTCTTGGTGGCCTAGCTTTATGTATGGGGCCGAGGTTTTTTGTAAAGGCTTGTTTGTCTGTTTTTGGTAGCAGCGCGAGAATTTTTGGCAAGGTTTTTTGTTTATGTGCGCGGCGGGATGTTGTGGCGTAACGGGACGCTTTTGATTTAAAATTAATTGGTGTATTCAGCGTGGGGAAACCCCACCCTAAAAATTTTTTTTGGATCTTATAGTTTAAAGGTTAGAACGTTGCACTCATAATGCACTTGTGTTGGTTCAATTCCAGCTAAGATCATATTCTATTGCTTAAAGGCCAAGTCTTGTTTTGCGGTTAAGGGGGTTTTTAATTTTATAGGGTTTGGGCCCGTCAGAGTTTTCTGGCAATTGTTTTTGTTTTGTGGAGGGGCTCGGCTCTGTTTTTTTTTTAGACTGTCCCGTAAAATATTTTTATTAGCGCGAGGCTATTTTTGACGCTATAGCTTTTCACTAGCTATTCTGTTTTACTTTTAATTCGTTTAGATTTTTTTGGAGTTGCCCAAGGCCATAGGTAGTTCATAAGTTCGTCTAGTGTGGGTTGGCGTTTTTTTTTTCTTTCTTAAGGCATTTGCGTAGGCTGGCAGTTACGAAGTTGCTATAACGTTTTGTGTCTATTTATGCGCAGGGTATTACTAGTTTTTAATATATTATAGGCGTTGTAAGGGCCGGTGAGCTGTGTATTTACTGCGTACTTGGCTAGGGTATAGCCGCGGCGGTTAGCTAAAAACTGTTCTTTTTAGTAAAAGGCGTGCCTTTGTGTATAAGAGAAAGTTCCAGACGCCTGTATGTGCGGTGGAATTTTATTCACTTTATTTTTTGGTATTGCTTTTCCGCAAGAGCTGGTGGCAGAGGTTGTTGCAGGGTCGGTTAGGTTAAGCTATGTGCTTTTTTAATTTTCTTTTCGCTGTAAAATTTTTTAGGGTGTGTGCGCTTTTTTGGTTTAAGCGATTGGTGACGCGTCTATAAAAAGGCGCTGGTGGGAATGTTTTTCTGTGATTTTGTGTGGTCTGCTTGAGTGCGGTGTCTGGTAAAATTTTTCATAGGGTTATTTGTTTTTCTTGCTCAGTTTTGGTCAGTGTTGCGTCTAGGCCATCTTGCTGGTAGAGTGAGCTCTGGGATTTCAGTAGTTGTGAGGCGCCCGTTAATTATTCTAGACGTTGGCGGTGTTAAAGGCTGGGTAAAGGAGTAGTGTTTCTTGTTTGCCGGTTTTACGCGCACTACAAGCTCACGAAGGGCTTATGTAAGCGTGCGACTTAGCCAGTTTTGGCGAAACTTTTCTAAGCTTTTATCGCTAGTTTTTTGGTGGTGACACTACCAGAATTGCTGTGCGGGTTTCAGGTAATGTTAGCCCGGTAACGTTTTGTTTTATAGTGCTAGCTGGGCGTTAGCAGTTCAGAGGTACACGTTAAGATTTGGTGATATTAGTCTTAGCGACGGGCTTCTAAGTTTAGCTGTACGAAGAGCTATATATGCCGGCTGCCTTTTTTATTAGTATTTAGTTATAACAGCAGCCTTGAAGGGTTAAGTCTTTTTATGCCTCTAGTGGCATTCTAGTAAATGTTAAGCTTTTTTTTGGTTCAAAGTGCTAGTGGTTTCGCCTCTACACACCAGGTTTTGTTTTCACTTTTTTGTTCGAGTAGTATTTTTTTTTAACGGTTTTAACGTGCTAATGGTGCAGGTGTGTGCACTTACAGCTTTTGTTCCAGCTTGTTGTGTGGCTTGTTTAGATCAGTGTGTTGTTACGCATTTTATGGTGCTGTTTTAGTTTAAATGTGATAAACTTTGAGGCGATGGTGCTGTTAATTTTTGTTGTATGGTCTCGGTGCCGTAATTTTTCAGTTTTTTCATCCATTGGTGGAGTCGAGTTCTAGCTAGTTTTGCGGCTGTTTAAAAAACTTAGGCTCTGAGTAGCCTTGCGAATGGCGGTGCTATTTCAAATATAGACCACCAGGTACTTCTGTGAAATAGCCAGGTTAGTTTTATGGTTTTCTTTAGATTCTGTGTGCACTAGTATAATTATTGTCACTAAGTTTATTGGTTTTTTCAGCAGATAGGTTGCATTTTGGGGTGCTGAGTTTAGGATGTTTTTGTCAAAATCCTTTATAGTAGCTGCTGTATTTTATCGCTGAATAAATGTTTTTAGAAGCTCGAGTATTAGTTATAATAGTAGAAAATTATAAGCAAATACAGCCGCCGGTTTGGCGGGTTAAGTTTATGGCTAGTGTCTGTTCTAGAAACTCTTATCTTTGTGTTTTATTTTTCTACTAGGCTAAATGTATCCCCGGCTATTTCTCAGATGTAGTAGTCCAAAAGTTTCTTATAATAGTTGATTTTCTGCTCAAAGTGATTGCGTTTCCTTGGCAAGCGTATGTGTTTGTTGTTTCTGGGTGGTGCTTTTTAGGGGAAATGTCGCATAGGGCCTTAAACACCTGTACGGGGCTGGCGTTTAATATTAAGTGGGTTGTGCAGTTTGCTGGATTTTTATAGCGCTGGCTGTAAAAGCGTTAGGCTAGTTTTTTTTTCAGGCCTTCTTGTGGACTATTATTTGTGCAAGTTTTTTATTTGTCTGGTTGTGTTGGACGGGGGTTAAAGTTGCCGACTAGTAGTTTTATTGTTTTACCGGTTCCCGTAGGGATTCGTTCCTATTTAAGCATTTGGAGCCGGCAGGCGCTTGCTGAATTCTATAGCAGACTACCGTAGTTATGTAGGGCGTTTCGTTTGGGGGCTGTGTTGCGGCAAAGGCTGTACGAAAAAGGTGGGGGCAGAATTGTTCTGGTTTTGGGGTGGGGCTTGTTACGACTTAATTCCAGCCCTTATCCTTAAATTCTGGTAGCAGTAGCTAGGACTGACAAAGTCCCAGGCCAGGTAACGGTGACTTGCTGGGCAGCGAGCTACTCTTCAGGTCTATTTCTGCTGTAGGCGTGGGCAAATAAATTAGAACCTAAGTGGTAATTTATTTCTAAAAAAATACTCTGAAAAGAGTACTAACTATTGTAGAATAGGGAAGGGAGCGTCTAAATTTTAGCTAGCCGTTAAAATGGTCGAATCCACTTTAGGCTTTTTAACTAATGTCCGCTTAGTTAGTTCTTTGTGCGTCCGCTCAGGTTTTGCTGCTGATAGGTGTTTCTATTTTTTTGGCTTTTTCTAGCTTGTGTTAAAACTTCGGGATGCGGCCTTGGTGGATAAGCACTGCGGTAGCTGTTCTGGATTATTTGTTGCTCTACAAAAGTTTTTGAGTTGCTTTAGTACACGACACGTAGTGGTCGCGGCTTGTGCTTTTCGTTGCACCCTTAGTTTCGGGTAGTTTTAGTGTTGCTTTAGTGAAAAAATTTAAGTCTTGCTTTTATCTTATTCTTTGTTAAATTTATGTGTGAGCAAGTCCGTAGAGTAGGCAACAAAATTGTGCGGTAGTTTTGTGGGTTTGGGTGCTAGCTTAGGTGGGTCCAATTGCTGGGTGGGGCTATTCTGAAGGTTTTGGTAGAAGCGTTTAAGCCCGGTTTTTGTGCGGTCACTTTTAGGTTACTTATAATTTTGAGGTACGTAGGCCTTTTAGCGCCCCGGCAGCGGCGTAGTTAGTTTGTGCTTTTAGCAAGTTATATGTTGAGCTCCTGGTTTGTTCTTTGTAAAGGTCTTTTGCAGCTGACACAGTTGTTTAGCCTTTTCTCGAGTGACTCTGCTGCCGGGCAGGTTCCCAGTTGGCGATGACCTTTCCTGCTAGCGTTGTTTATTTTCCTCTAGTGGTGTGCGGCCACTAGAGGAGTGTTAGTTTACGTTTCTGCTAAAAGATAAATTAGATAAATAAAGGTTGGTGGCGTCTTGTTTAGGCCCAGCTTTTGTCGCAGTCTTGTTTTACTGATACTGTCAAAGTTTTTTAATAATTTAGCGTTCCTTGGTGCGTTTTAATTTGTTCAGGAGTTGTGCGTTTGTGGTTGCGAAAATAGAATATCTTACTGACATTTTTTCAAGAGATAATTTCTCCGTAGTCTTTACGTGAAAAAGCAAGATGATTTTTATGGTTTTGGTAGATTTTATTTAATTTAGCTACCAAAACCAAATTATTGCTATTGGTTTTTTTGAGTATATTTTGTATTTTTTAGAAGTCTCTGTTAGCTATTGTTTGTTAAAGGTTTGTGTGTAGTTTTCAGCCTAATAGTTCCTGTTGGTTTTTTTGTTCGTGCTGGCAGCGGCGGTGGATTTAACGAAGTTTTAGGTACGTTTCGAGCTTTTATTTTTCTCGGGTTTTACTAACGGCGCTTCTAATTATTTGGAGTTAGTTTATAGAGTGTTGTTTTTTTTGGTGGGTTCCCGGTAAGCTGCGCCGGGTCTGCGGGTGGCTAGGCTAATTTATATTGCTGTGGTTGTCGTTTATTAGGCTGTGTAGCAGGGTTTACTTTTTTGATCTAGTGCCAGCGGCGTGGGTGCACTATAAAAGCTGTGATGTTTTTTGGGGCCCTTCTGCTGTAGCAGTTTTTTGCTAAACGTGCGGGTAAGTTTTAGCTCACACCAAATGTTACGGTTCTGCTTGGTGTTGGACTATTTTAGACTGTAGTCTGTACTAGTTGCCAGCGCAAGTTTTTTTACGAGATTAATCTTCCCGGGGGCATCCTACGGTGTTCGGATTGTTTTTTATTTTCCAGTGCCTCTTGGTTGGTAATTTTTCTATGCAATCGCTGCGGGTAAGTTTCTTTTTGCAGTAGCCGGGCTGAGAGACCACGAAATGCTTCTGGATACACCTGCTAACTATAAAACTTTTTGTCTACTTTGTAGGCAAAAACACCGACGTGGTTTAATGGTTGTGTCAGGCTGTGTGTTTTTTTATAAAATTTTGCTGTAATATTAGTTCTTTCTGTTGTCGCTGTGGCGGATTTTCCTGTGGCTCGCGTCTTTATGCTCCCGCTAGGTTCTTCTTTTTTTTGTTAAAAAGGTTTCCGCTCTGTTTTTAGAGAGCACGCTGGGAGCTTCTGTTTATTGTGTGGTGCTAGTCTGTTGTAGTGTGCGCGGCTTTCGCGGTCTTGCTGTGCGTAGGTGGGTTGTGTAAGTTTTGTTTAGATAAAGATCGAAAGGAATAGCGCCTGCTAGTTTAGCTGTGTAAATTGTACGATTCTACTGAGGAACTGGACTGTCTTGAATGGCTTTTGGGCTGTCGAGTGCCAGTAGGTGGCGAAAATTTTGTTCCTTTGGTGTAAGAACAGGGCTTAAAGGTGTTCAGCGGCTATTTCGGCCAATTAGTATTTCCCTAGCCTAGCTGGCGCTTTATTTTTTGTAGTTTCTAGCTAGTGAAAATTTTGCAAAATCTTTTGCGCCTGCTTTCATTTTTTTGTTAACAGTACTAGGTCAATTTGATGTTAGATTTTATTTAGTTGCTTATTTTGTTGAACGTGGCTGTGCGTGTTTTTTTAGCTATAGGGGTGTGTGTTTTGAGATAAATTTTTTTGGTTTGGAACTCCCCGTATGTTTCTTTGGTAGCCAGGCTCTTTTAGGTCAGTAGTTTTTAGTAGGATTAACCGCTAGGCTGTTGTTATATTGTGTAGGCTAATAGCAGTTCGAGAACTTGCGGCAGTTTGGTAAAATTTTTCATAAGCGCTATTGTTTTTAAGTTCTTGGTCAGTGTTGTGTCTAGGTCAGATTGGCGGTAAAGTGAGCTCTGGGATTTTAGCAGGTGGGATTCGCCCGTTAAATTTTCTAGCTGTTGGCGGCGTTAAAGGCCTGGTAATAGTAATTGTTCCTTGTTTGTTGGGTTTACGCGCAGCTAGCTCTGTCAAAACTCTTGTCGCTGTTTAGTTCCTTGTAGTGACAAGAGTTTTGCTGTGTGGGTTTCAGGTAGTGTTAGCCTGGTAACGTTTTGTTTTATAGTGCTAGCTGGGCGTTAGCAGTTCAGAGGTACACGTTAAGATTTGGTGATATTAGTCTTAGCGAAGGGCTTCTAAGTTTAGCTGTGTTTATAACTGTAGCCTTGACCGGTTACGTCTTTTTATGCCTCCTAGACCTTAGGTGAGTGGAATTTTAGTGCTTGTCTATTGCTGGTGGCTCTAGTGGCATTCTAGTAAATGGTAAGCTGGTTTTCGGTTCAAACTGCTAGTGGTTTCCCGGGCCCTTACATACCAGTTTTTGCTTTCACTTTTTTTTATAGTGTTATAGTTTTTTCGGGTGTCCACTCGGCTCTTTCGGCGCCGGTTAGGCGAACTTTTAGTGGCGAGCTCTGAAGTTATTTGTTTTTGCGGTTAAGTTTTTATTTAAATATCGCAGTGGCGTTGTAGTCAGCATTGCTAGCGTTGATTGTATACTAGTCTGTTTAGTATTTTTTGTAGCGGGATTCGCGGTGTTTTTTTAAAGTTGTTTTTTCCGCGCTAGGGTAAGCGTTTGCCGGTGCTTGGCCCGCGTGTTTGATTTCTGCTGAGATGGCTGCTAGGTTTGCGTTAAAGTTGCCGGCTAGTAGTTTTGTTTTTTACCGGTGGTTTTTTAATTTTTGGTGCGCTTGTTTGCTGATCAAGCGGACCAACCGCTAGCACTGCTGTGTTACGCGTTAATCCCAGTACGCTACATAAACACAGGTGTGTTTATGTAAAGCAGCAGCCGCTGCTGGTCTAGTAAGGCCAACGCTACTGGTAGTTTTTGTAACATGTTTTTTTTTTTTGATAAACTTACTTGTGGCCAGTTAATTTCTCGCTCACCATTAGCCCGTGTTTTTTGACGGCTGCGCTGCGGGCAAATAAATTATTGAATAAGTGGTAACTTTTTTTTTTAAATGCTCTGAAAAGAGCATTAATTATTGTAGAGACAGTAAGATCTAAATGTTAGGATTGCTGGTTCAATTTCAGCAGTTTATTCTCCGGTTCCCCAGCAGCAACTGGTAGTTTTTCAGGCAATTCCTTCCGCTTTTCTTTGGTGCATGTGTTTTTAGCCGTTTTAATTCTAATAGCGGCTTTTTAGACAGGTAGTGGTTTAGTTCGTTTCTATTTTTTGGCTACAGCTGTTGGCGGTGTTTACTTTTTTTGAGTTTTTTGAGGCGTCAAATTTTCCCGGAGAGCCGGCTGGCGTGATTGTGGAAAATCACAGCTGTGTGCGCTTTTAAGTATTTTCAGCTCTGAACGGTTTTGTGTTTCAGTAAGGGCTTGCTGTTAGCTTTACGCTTGAAAAATAGCCAAAATTTTTCTTACAGACAAGGCTGTGTTATAGCTGGTTTATTTTAGCTTAAGTTTTAGGTGCAAGCGTAGCGGGTTAAACTGGCATTTAAGTATAACTTTATTTCTTTTTAGGCCGTTTAATTTTTTGTCTGCCGGTTTGTTGCGCTGGTTTATTCTTTTCCAGTAAGCTAAATGTGGATCTAGATCTAGGGCTATTTCTCAGATTTAGTAGTCCAAAAGTTTCTTGTAATAGTTTATTTTCTGCTTAAAGTGAATGGCGTTTTATTTTTTTCAATTTTTGTTTGTTTGGGGGTGGTGCCTTTTGGGGGGAAATGTTGAATAGGGCCTTAAACACCTGTGGCTTGAGACTGGGTTGGTGACAGGCTATAAGTGTTTGTGCCGGCTGCGGGATTTTTAGAGCGTTGGTTGTAAAAGCGTTAGGCTAGTATTTTTTCTGGCTCTTTGGAAGAGCAGTCTGTTTTGCTAGAGCTCTGTGTGGACTATTAATTGCGCAAGCTTTTGCTTTTTATTTGTTTGGTTGTTAGGTGCGGATTAAAGCTGCCGGCTAGTAGTTTTATTTTTTACCGGTTCCTGTAGGGTTCGTTCTTATTAAGCATTTGGAGCAGCCTACCGTAGCTCATAGTCTAACAGCGCTTGGTTGCGGCAAAGCGGCTACTAGAACAATACAAGACTGTTTCCGGAGGCACTATTATGTTACGACTTAATTCCAGGTCGCCTCCATAAATTCCCTTCTAGACAGCGGCAGCTAGCGCTAGGACTGACAAATTTCTACTTAGTACCACGCCTGGTAAAGGGGGCTTTCTGGACAGCCCAGCCAGTTCATATGCAGGTCTTTTTCCGCTGGCGGCCCTGCAGGTTCTATTTTTTGATGTTGCTGTAGGCTGTGGGCAAATAAATTAGAACGTAAACCTATCAAAATGAGCGGTTCGGTTTTTAGCTAGCCGTAAGAAAATGACAGAAATAATTAGGGGTGCAGTCTGAGCTTCTGGTCGGGCAAAGGATTTTCCCCAGCGTTTTTTCAGGAATACCCTTCCCAGGTATGTGTGTACCTGCTTAGTTAAAATAAGATCTTGTGATCAGTTGTTGTTTTTTGAGCCGTTAAAATGGTCGAATCCACTTTAGGCTTTTTAACTAATGTCCGCTTAGTTAGTTCTTTGTACGAGCGTTTAGGTTTTGCCGCAAATAGGTGTTTCTATTTTTTGGCTTTTTTTTTACCTTGTGTAAAGCTTCGGATGCAGCCTCGGTGGAGAAGCACGTAGCTGTTGGACGGGCGTCTTACTTGTCGTTTTGAAAAAGTTTTTGTGTTGCGGTAGTACACGACACGCAGTGGCTCGCCGCTTGTGCTTTTCTTCAGAAGACAGTCCCAGTTCTCCTTAAGGGGTTGCAAGAGCTTTCGCAGTACCTTTAGTGCGGGTTCTAAGTGTTGCTTTAGTTAAAAAATTTAAGTTATTAGTGTAGGGTTTCCAGCTTAGGGTAGTTGTTGGTTTTTCTAGTTTTGCTTGTAGCTTATTTGGTGTTAAATCTATGTGCTCTCGTGGAGTAGGCAACAAAATTGTGCGGTAGTTTTGTGGGTTTGGGTGCTAGTTTAGGTGGGCGCAATGGGTGGCTCTAGGTTCTTAATAAGGTTTTGGTAGAAGCGTTTAGCCCGGTTTTTGTGCGGTCACTTTTAGGTTACTTATAATTTTGAGGTCTGTAGTTTCTTGCCCCCGGTAGCGACGTAGTTAGTTTGTGCTTTTAGTAAGTTATATGTTGAGCTCCTTGTTGTTTATTTTTTTTTCTAGTAGATGTCTGGCAGCGGCTAGTGTTAGTTTACGTTTCTGCTAAAAGGTAAACTAGATAAATAAAGGTTTGGCAGTCTAGTTTAGGCTCAGCTTTTGTCGGCGTCTTGTTTTACTGGCTTTGTCTAAATTTTTTACTAATTTAGTTTTCTTTGGTGGGTTTTGGCTATATGGAGTTTTGCTGTAAGCAAGCTATAGTTGCAGTTGTGCAGTTGCGGAAATAATTACAAAACATTTTAGAGATATTTTTTTTTTACGTTAATAGTAGTATTTCGGTGAAAAAGCAAGGGGTTTATGGTTTTAGTAGATTTGATTTAGCTAGCGCGCCAAAAAAATTAGTGTATTCGTTTTATTGGGTTTTCTGAGTATATTCTGTATTTTTTAGAGGGTTCTGTTAGCTATTTTTTTGTTAAAGGTTTGTCGTGTAGTCTTCTTCTGCCTAATAGCTACTCTTTTCTGCGGTGCCGGCAGCGCCGGTGGTTTTTGGTTTTATGAAGTTTGCGGGCCTCTCCGAGCGTTTGTTTTGAAACGGGTTTTCCTGGTGTGTTCAATGTAGTAGCCGGCTCCTGGACTGTAGGAGGGGGCACAAATACTATTCTATTAAGTGGTGCCGTTTGCACTAAGGGCAGCTGGATTTAATTTGGATACGACTTTATTTACTAACGGCGCTTCTAATTATTTTGAGTTAGTTTATGCAAGGCTGTTCCTTTGGTGGGTTTCCGGCAAGCTGCATTTGGGCCTGTGGGCGGATAATTTTTTTTTGGAAGCAGTGCGGTAATCTTTTTGGTGGCTAAGTCTCCTTTCTCTCTCTGTGTTTTATTAGCTTTCGCACCACCGCGTAAGTTTGTGGTGTTTTAATTTTTTGTCGGCTGTTTGGTTAGGGCGCGCCCTGCGTGCTGCAGAGTTTGTTGTTAACAGCGCGGGGTTTAAGGGGATTTATTTGGTTTGTCCTTAGTTTTTTTCTGTTGAACGTGGCTGTGCGTGTTTTTTTTTAGTAGGGGGTTTTATGTTCCTATTTAGTTAATTAGTTTTTGCTTATAAAGAAAAACGGGTGTATTTTAAAGATTGCTTTTTTCTTCTCGTGCGCGGCGCTAATTGCTCTCCTTTTTTACCCCGTTCGGTGTGTTTTGAGATAAAATTTTTGGTTTGTAAATTTCGTCCATTCTGAGTTGGCGCAATGCAATAGCTAGTGGCGGCTCGCTCAGGGTCAAAGCTATTTCGCTTCTGTAGGGTAACTGTGACTAGTGTTTTTTAGGTTTTTTGTTTGAAACTTTTTGCTAGGCTTGAGAACGTTTTGTAGTATTTTGGCAAGCGTGGCGTTATTGGGCCCTGCTTTAATATTAAGTTTTTGTTGTGTAGTGTGTGACTTTTGTTGGTTTGTGTGCTAGGTTTTTAGGGCTCTATTAGGTGTGTATTAGTGTTAAAGTTGCTGGCTAGTAGTTTTGCTTTTTAACGGTTTCCGCAGGGTTCTTAATATGCACGGGCTGGCATGCGCTTGTTTGGTTAACTACCATGTTCCTATAGCAGCCTTCAGCTGCTCGGGCTGGGTTCGATAGCTGCTGCCAGTGCTGACAAATTCCGACTTAGCCCGTCTTTACTGATGATAAACTCACGTTTTTGTAGGTATGCCACTTAAGGCGGGTCTGCAGATTGTTTTTTTTCTTTCTGTGCGTCTGCTTGTGTTAGCAGTCGTAGTGAGGCGCTGCTTATAGCTTAAGTAGAAGGGTGCGGCCACAATAGTTAAACTCACGAGAGTTGCATAAGTTGGTTTTGTTAGTGAGTTTTTAAACGGTTAAGTAGGGATTGCAAAATTGACGGCGTTGGTGCCTATTCCTTCACTAACTGTTTGCGTAAGCAGCTTGGATAATATATATATATATTATCCAATTGAGCCGTGCCCTGTATTAGGCAGTTTGGTTTATATGGTGGGGTTTGCCGTGATGAAAAATAGCGGCAAATTACTTAGAATTCTGGCTGCAAGTCGTTTTATAGGAGCTTGTGCGCCGCAGGGATCCTTGATGGTTGTTAAAGATCTTTTGAGGTTTTCGTATTACTATGTGCGTAATTACTGATTTATTTTTTTTAAAAGCTAGCATTTAGGTAGCTACGCGCTAGCGAGTTTTTAGGTCTGTTGAGCGGTGGAGGTCGTATAGCGAGGTAGTACAAAGATTTGCAAAATCTTTAGCAGTGGTTCAAATCCACTCTTCCGTAGGTCAGCGAGTTTTTAGTCTATCTGCTTGCATCTTTCTACTAATTCTTTACGGTAGTGTTTTTGTGGGCAGGCACTGGCTGTGCTTTGATTTTCCGCCAGTTTAGGGGAGGTTTTTTGCTACTCTGCGGAAAAGTTGCAGTTTACTAGAGGGCCATTAAACTACACAGAGTAGCACCTCTTAAGCAGGTGTGCGTTTTGTCTAAAAACGTTCGGCTCTAATATTTATTTTTTTTAGCGAGGTGTGCTGCATGCGTCCGCCTGGTGCTATTGACAGTGTGTTTTTGCTTTTTAATTTGGCGCAGCCTCGCTTCGTTTTTCCGGTGGAAAAAAAAAACTGTAGCAGTAGCTTTTGCTTAAAATTACTAGTTTTTTCCGCTCGCTTACTGGTGTGGCCGGGCCGTTGTATTTTTTGTTTTTGAAAGGTTGTTGCTTCTATTAAATTTTATGGTTGTTAGGGTGTTTGCTTTAATTTTGTCGCGTGTTTATAGTTTCTGTTGTCGGTTCAGCGGTGGGTTTTTTGAATAAGCCTACAGCAGGCATTGTGTAAGTTTTAGATTTTAAGCGGGTTGCTTTCTGGTTTTTAGTGTCGTTTTTTAATTTTTTGCGTGAGCTTCGCTGTCCGGTGACTGCTTCTGCAAGCACTACTACGTTCCTATTTAATCGCAGTCTTCAGCCGACAAGGCTGTGCTGACAAATTCCGACTTAGTCCGTCTTTACTGCTGATAAACTCACGCTTGCTTAGTTTCCTGCGGCTGTTTGTTTTGGCTTGCGTGCAGCTATTATTTATTTTCAGCTCCCCTGCCTGGAGGACGCCGTATTTCTGTAGTGCCTAGCGCAGTTGCAAAGGCTTGTTATACTATTATTTGCTCGGCGTTGTAATAATGGTGCAGGGGTATCAGTTGTTGTAGTATTTTGTTTCCCACCTGTTAAGCGTGGCTGTCACGCGGAGAAAACAGTTTGCAGACAGCTGTGCCTCTAAGTACGGCTAATGTGACGTGTAGTTTTTTTAATTGATTTTTTTTTTTTCGGTGTAGTTTCCGGAAAAGCTTTATGGGGCCGAGGTTTTTTGCAGGCGCTAGTTTGTTATTAGTTTGTATTATTCTGGTTTTGTGGGGCTTTTGTAAATTATTGTTGTAGACTTTGGGTTCTTTTTTGGTGCAGTGCTGCTTCGTTAAAGGCGACCTCGGTCAGGATTTTCCTCGCAGGTTTAATCTACAGTAGCAAACCGGGAAAAAAATTATAAGACAAGTGGTTTGTTTTACTTGCTTGGCTGTATAAGCTCACCAGTAGTTTTATAGATACCTGTTGTATACTTGTTTGTTGTAGCTAGGGTACTGTTTTATTTAAAAGCCCGTTTACGTTAGTAGGTTCGAACCGCCTCGAGATATCTAACGCAAGCCGAGCTTTTTTCTCTAGGAGCAGCTTGTTTCGCTATAATGGGTGCCATTGACGTTGTTTTATGCTAGGGGGCTAAGAAAACGCGCTAACTGGAAATGTAAAAACCTCGCCGCGTGAGTCGTAAAAAGAGCGCTCACGATGTTAGGCTTGGATTTAAGGCGTAACATAACAGTGTCTGCGGTGTGTCCTGCTAGCAGAGCTGTGGTAGTTTTTCTATGCAATGGATGCCGTTAAGCTTTTAGCCCGATAGCGTTTGTTTGGTCTAATAGGGTTAACGTGCAGTGTAATTCTGAGTATGTTTTTGGTTGAGTTGCTGTGGTTTTTTGGATAGTTTTTGTATGTGATTCTTTGTATCTATAAGTTCTGAGACGGCGCAGTGGCCGTAGGTTTTTTTAACCCTTGTTGTTTTCTATTTCTTTAGGTGGCGTGTTTCTTTTTTTAGTTTTGAACATATTTTGCTATATACCTGTCAGGAGGCTTTCTAAACAGGGTGCCCGTGTTTTTCGCAAAAGGTGCTTTTTATTATATTTGTTTTTTTATATTGGAGGACTAGCAGTAATTAGATGTGTATGCAGGCTTTTAGGAGCACTGGTAAGTGCGTGCTGGGTAGGCTTGTAAAAATCGGTAGTTTTTTTTGGCCATTTATTTGTATTTTGTTAAAGGGGGTGCTGTTGTGTGTATTCTCTTTAAACATTTGCTTTGCAGGGGCTTGCAATCTCTTCTCTTATTTTTTTGCAGGGTTTTTAGCTAGTAGTAGAACTTGGTCTGGCGTGCTGGTTTTTGTGCAGAGTTTTTCTAGTGATTCTAAAATTTTTGTTTAGCTAAACAGTACTAGTTATAGCCGCTGGTGTTATCTTGCTTTTGGCGCGGTCTGGATGTTTATTTGCTGCTGAGGCCGAACATATTCCGCATATATTTGTTAAAAAAAACGCGCTTGTATTTTTTACCTGTGTTTCCTTAGTTTATTTTTTTTAGTTAGTAGAGTTTTTTCGCTGTGGCTAAAACAAAACCACAGCGGGGACAGGTGCGGGTTTTAGCGGCCTTTTTTAAGGCTTCGTTTCGAGGGCGCAAGGCAGTTTTTTTTGCTCTGTTTCCGTATTCCTGACTTTTTTTTTTCTTAAAAAATTTCGCTGAAAAAACTGTGGCTTTTACAGTCTTCTAAACTCTTTTTTTGTTTTGTATAGTTTTTAGAGGGACCCAGCTTACTAAAACTTTTCTTTAAAAAAAGTCGTAAACCTTGCTAAGCCCCATCTCTGTTGGTCATCTGGAAAAAATTTTCCGCTTTATACAACAGCGGCGCCTTGTTTTTGTTCGGTTTGTTTATTTAATCGGTTTGTTTATTTAATCAGTTACAGAAGCGATCAGTTACGTGTCAATTGGCGCTGCTAGTACGTGCAAACACTTTAGTTAAGTAATAGCAGCAACTGTTTAATACAATTATTGTATTATGACTTCTGTTGAGTTAATTACTAAAGCGTATGTAGAAGGATCTCAATTGATAGGTGCAGGATTAGCAACTATCGGCCTTGTTGGAGCAGGTATGGGAGTTGGTGTTGTTTTTGGTTCATTAATTGCGAGTTTCGCGCGAAATCCGTCATTGAAAAATGATTTATTTCGTTATGCTATTTTAGGTTTCGCTTTGACTGAAGCTGTGGGCCTTTTAGCTTTAATGATGTCTTTTTTGATTTTATTTCGTTAAGTTTTTGCTAGTTAATTGCTGATGAAAGCGCGAATCCGTAGGAAGAGAATGAAAAAAGTTAATCCATTTATAGCGCGTTGGGCTGTGGTCCACAAACCATAAAGATATTGGCACTCTTTATATATTATTTGGTGCTTTTGCGGGAATTATTGGCACTTTATTTTCCGTGTTGATTCGTATGGAATTAACACATCCTGGTAATCATGTGTTTGGTGGCAATTTTCAATTGTATAATGTTGTAGTTACAGCTCATGCTTTTGTTATGATTTTTTTTATGGTTATGCCTATTCTTATTGGTGGTTTTGGCAATTGGATGGTTCCTTTAATGATAGGTGCGCCTGATATGGCATTTCCTCGTTTAAATAATATAAGCTTTTGGCTTATAAATACCCTCGTTTATTTTGCTTTTAAGCTCAGCTTTAGTAGAAGTGGGTGCAGGTACTGGTTGGACTGTATATCCTCCATTAAGCTCTTATACAAGCTCATTCAGGTGGATCTGTTGATCTAGGCTATATTTAGTCTTCACTTAGCAGGAGTTTCTTCATTGTTGGGTGCTATAAATTTTATAACTACTATTATTCAATATGCGTACACCCGGCATGGGTTTATTTAATATGCCATT
>VFQN01003494.1_pt1 | contig 22349 bp, 18 predicted proteins | sample 3512371 | NCBI WGS metagenome assembly VFQN01 (sample SAMN10412370, study PRJNA504923) | tailings metagenome | isolation source: Replicate 2 from Balatoc abandoned mine | place: Philippines: Itogon, Benguet | collected 2017-08-28
CAGGCCAAACGGGTCCGGACCCGGCTCAAGCAGGTCGTCGGGGCAACGACTTGCGACGCCTGATGCAATAAGCTGGTGAGCGACGGGCTCCGACGAACCCGCGTTACCGTTCCGCGCAATTCGGTATAACGCGGCCGCGTGGCAGGGAGCCCGTCGCGCCCCCCCCCCGGCGAGAAGCACGGTCAATTGGGCGACGCCGTGTCGATGAACGTGCCGACCTTCTCGGCCCAGGCGTTCCCGTGGGCCTGCAGCCCCTTCCCACTGAAGTGGATTCCCCGGCCGCCGTTGTCCCGGTTGTCCCCGACCAGCGTGTCCGTGTCCGGTCCCAAGAACGCCGTCCCGGAGTCGCACACTTTCTTCTGACCGGCCCGGACGGTCGGGTGTAACGGGTTGGCCGGGCTGTGGTAAGAAACCTGGGCGACGAACCAGGGCGCGTGCCACCCCACGACCTGCCGACTGGCCTGAATGACTTCGGTGAGGTCGCGGGCGTACGCGTCGGTGTTCATCGCCGCGTCGGCCTCGCCCTGGTGCCACAGTACGGCCCGAAAGCCTTGGCGGTCGAGCTGCTTCATGCGCTGCGTGGCCCAGCGGAACAGGTCGCCGTCGGGCTGCCACTGCCTGACGCTCGACCCGGCATGACCGGTCGACGCGATGCCGATCGGAACCCGGAAGCGGGCGTACAGCGCGTCGCCGAACGCCGGCCAGGGGCTCCCGCCCCCGGAGCCGTCGTGGATCCCGGGCTGCGGGTCGTTGGCCAGCCGCCAGTTGTGGCCGCTGAACGTCGCCACCATCCCGGACGACTGTCTCAATTTCTCCTCGCCGCAGTTCGTCGAGTTGGATTGCCCGGCGGCGACGAAGACTTCTCCAATGCCGACGTGCTCGACGGTGCCCTCGACCACCACCTTGTCGCCGTCGGACGCCCGGACGTCGACCGCGTACCACCCACCGGCCGGGGCGGGGAGCTCGGCCGTGAACGAGCGGGAGGACGGGTCGAGGGCGGCCGCCTCCCAGCGGTCGGGGAGGTCGCCGTTCGGCCCCACCCCCCGCACCCGCGCCTCCACGCGCCCGGCGTCGGTCTCGACGCGGCCGCGCACGACGACGGCGCCGGCCGACCGGGACCGCCGCTGGTAGACCTGGTAGTCCTTCGGCCACTCCAGGCGGAGCCCCTGGCCGATCGTCTTGCCGATGACGGTCGCCGCCCGGGCGGCCTCCGCCTCGGTCGGCGTCCCGGCCTCGAACACGAGCGTCTTGGTCCCGCCGGGGGGGACGGCCATTTCCGCCAACTGCTGTTCTTCCCACGGCCCCCGGAAGTTCACCGGGCCGGACAGGGTGAGCTTCGCCTTCCCGGAGAACCAGTTGGTCTTCGCCCACCGCGCGTCGCGGGTCTCCGTCTTCCCCACCTCGAAGGGGAGCTTGTTCCACTGCCCCAGCCCGTCGCTCATGGCGGTCTCGGCCGCGTCGAGGACCAGGAAGATGACCATGTCCCCCCGGGTCGCGTTCGTGATCGCGACCTCGAGGCGGGTCGGGGCGAACGTGTAGCGAATGGTCCCGGCCTCGCCCTTGGCGGTCACCACGTTGTCGGACCGTTGGATGTCTTCGAGTTTGAAGAGCTTCCAGTCCTGCCACATGTACAGGCCGCGGGAAATGCTGACCTTCGAGTTCAAGAACTCCACGTCGTTGACCCGGAAGCTCGGCAGCATCCCGTCGGAGCCGACGGTCGCCTCGTAGTTCGCCATTTTGACGCGAATGTCGTCTTGCGCCTTGGCCACGGGGGCCGCGGCCGGTGCGGACGGGCCCGGCGGAACGGACTTTTGCGGCGACGGCCCGGACGAGCCGAAGGCCAGGACCGCGCCGACGACCGCCACGACCGCGACCAGGAGCCCGGCCCCGCCGGCGATCGCCCGGTTGCGGGGGGTCCAATACCCCGCGTTCCGCGACTGGGCACGCACCCGCACCGTACTGTTCCGCCGGGCACCGGTCGGGGTCGCGGCCGCGCCGCCGGCCTCGCCGGAAACGAACGGGCTCAGCGCCTCGATGATGTCCTCGGCCGTCCGATACCGGTCCCCCGGCTTCTTGGCCATCATCTTGGCGATGACGTCGTCGAGACCCTCGGGGACCGACGACTTCAGCTTCTTCGACAGGCGGGGCGGGGGCGCGAGCTGGTGCTGCATCAGCAGTTGGGTCGTGTGCCCCTTGAACGGCGGGGCGCCGGCGATCAGGGCGTAGAGCGTCGCGCCCAGGCTGTAGAGGTCGCTCCGCTCGTCCTGGGGCTCGCCCAGGGCCTGCTCCGGGGAGATGAAGTCGGCCGTCCCGACCACCCCCCCCTGGTCGAGCTGCTCGGTGATCTGGTCGCGCGACTCGAACGACCGCGTCAGCCCCATGTCGAGCAGTTTGACCGTGCCGTCCTTGGACAGGATGAGGTTGTCGGGCTTGATGTCCCGGTGGACGAAGCCCTTCTCGTGGGCGTGCTGCAGCCCGGCCGCGGCCTGGAGGACGTAGGCGATCGCCGTCGCGAAGTGGAGCCGCCCGCTCTCCTGCACCACGGTCCGGAGGTCCTTCCCCGCGACGAACTCCATGACCATGAAGTGGAGGCCCCCGACCTGGAACACGTCAAAGACCCTGACGATGTTCGGGTGGTCGAGGGCGGCCGCGGCCCGGGCCTCGCGCTTGAACCGCTCGATGGCGACCTTGTCCTTGGCCTTCGCCGCGGGCAGCATCTTCAGCGCCACCTGCCGGTCCAACTCCTTGTGCTCGGCCAGGTAAACGGCCCCCATCCCCCCCTGGCCGATCTGGCTCAGGACCTTGTACGGCCCCAGGCACAGGCCGCGGAACTTCCCGGCGAGGAGGTGCTTCGCCTGGAACGGGGTCAACAACTGCGCGCGGATCAGCGCCGTCGCGCACGCGGTCGCGTCGTCCGGCAGGTCGTCGTCGTCGTGGAAATGCCCACGAAACGCCGTCTCATCGATAACCCCGCTTTGGCGAGCAATCGTCAGAAATTCCTTCGATGTGGTCGGAGCAGCCATAGGCTCTCTATCCGATGGAAGGACGCGAAACGGGCGAAGCGGGTCGCTGGGTTCAACGGGAGTGTAGTCCAGGGTGAACACGGATGCAAACTCACGCCTTAGAAGAACCGGCCACCGTCCGATTCATAGTCCGGCGTGTTTCAAATGAAAGCGGACCGTGCGGTTTGACTTCTTCAAAAAGGGCTTCTAGCCTGCGGGGGGGTGTGCTGCCCAGTGATCGCAAATGGGTCAGTCACTTACTTTCAGGCCCGTGTCACACAAATCAACAGGGGTACCGTATGCTGCCTGGCAGACCGGTTCGATCGGCGTTCACGCTCATCGAGTTGCTCGTCGTTATCGCCATCATCGCGATCCTCATCGGGCTGCTGCTGCCCGCGGTCCAGAAGGTGCGTGAGGCCGCCGCCCGCACGCGGTGCACCAACAACCTCAAGCAGATCGGGCTCGCGCTGCACGCGCACCACGACGTGCAGAACGGCTTTCCGGCGGGGTGGAAGACGACGGGCAACGTCAACACGGGGTACTGGGGCTGGAGCGTGTGGGTCCTCCCCTTCGTGGAGCAGCAGGCCCTCTACAACCAGTTGAGCCCGACCACCCGGACGCTCCAGGCGGTGTTCCAGAACCAGCCCGCCCTCCTCCAGACCCCCCTGTCGGTGTACACGTGCCCGTCGGACACCGTGGCCCCCCTGAACACCAACCGCCCGTTCACCAAGATGGTCTCGGGGCAGTCGATCCAGATCGCCATCTCGAACTACCCGGGGAGCGGCGGGAACGACGGGGACACCGGGCTGTTTCAGGCCGACAAGCAGATCCGGTTCGCCGACATGACCGACGGGACGAGCAACACGATCGCGGTCGGCGAGCGGAAGAGTAAGGACGCGGCCTTCGCCGCCCTGTGGGCCGGACTCAGTGAGGCCTCCGGGGAGACGGCCGGCGGCGCGAACGGCGCGCAGGGGTGCGTCCGCGGGTACACGTACTACCGGACGCCGGACGGGGCGACGAACACGGGGGTGACGGCCCCGGACCTGGCGTTCAGCAGTATGCACACGGGCGGGGCCAACTACGTCCTGGGCGACGGGTCGGTCCGGTTCATCCGGGACAGCATCCCGTGGACCGACCCCAACACCACGAAGACCTCCTCGGCGTTCGGGATGTTCAATCGACTCGGCGACCGTTCCGATGGGTGGCCCGTTTCCGATTTCTAACACCGGAATTCCCCGAGGGAACACGCCATGCCGGTCGGGCAGATGACGCGCGTTCACCCGGCAGCGGCGGCCCTGGTCGCGGCCGCCCTGTCCGGCTGTTCGGCGAGTGCGGGCAAGAGCGACTACGAGAAGATGGCGGAGGCCAAGCAGGCGGCGGCGGCGGCGCTCGCCGGCTCCGGGGCGAAGGTCCAGGAGAAGCAGTACCTGATCGGCAGGGGCTACGTGGTCGACCTGCACGGGCTGACGATCACGGACGACCTGCTGAGGGAGGTCAAGAAGCTGGGCAACATCGCCGAGCTGGACCTGAACCGGTCGACGGTCACGGACGACCACCTCAGGCTGATGCACGAGCTCGGGCTCCACGCCCTCCTGGCGCGGCTCGACCTGAGCCGCACCGCGGTGACCAGCGCCGGGCTCGAGCACCTGAACGGGTGCCTCTTTCTGTCGGAGCTGAACCTCACCGGCACGAAGGTCACGTCGCCGGCGGTCGGTCAGTTCAAGAAGGCCCGCGAGGCGGACCCGCGGGTCAAGGTCAAGACCACGACCGTGAAGCTGTAAGGGAGCCGGCGGTCGTCTCGGAAAGCCCGCGCGAACCACGTTCGCGCGGGCTTTCCCGTTCCGGCCCAGTCGGCTCGTACCCCGGCCGTCGCGCGACGCCCGTCGCGGACGGGGTGTTAGGCGGTGTGGTAGGGTGGATTCAAATTTGTGCCCGCTCGGCCCGACCGGCTGACGACCCCCGCGCCTTCTAACTTGACAGCCGTGTCGGGGGTCGCGTCCAATGGGAGAAATGCTCGCCGCCGCCATTCGTATGCTACTCATAGCCATCTCGTGGTCGTGTTCCGCCTCACCTCCTCCAGGAGACCCGCCGATGTTTCCTCACCGACATCGTCGCGCGTTCACGCTGATCGAGCTGTTAGTCGTCATCGCCATCATCGCCATCCTGATCGGCCTGCTCCTACCCGCGGTTCAAAAGGTCCGCGAGGCCGCCGCCCGGGCCAAGTGTACCAACAACCTGAAGCAGATCGGGATCGGTCTGCACGCCCACCACGACGTCCAGAACGGGTTCCCGGCCGGGTGGAAGACGACGGGTAACGCCACCACGGGGTACTGGGGGTGGTCGGTCGAACTCCTCCCGTACGTCGAGCAACAACCCCTCTACAACCAGTTGAGCCCGAACACCCGGACCCTCCAGAACGCGTTCCAGACCTCGCTCCCGCTCCTCCAGACGCCGCTGTCGGTGTTCATGTGCCCGTCGGACACGGTCACCCCGCTGAACACGAACCGCCCGTTCAAGACCATCGCCGGGGGCACGTCCACGCAGATCGCCATCTCGAACTACCCGGGCAACGGCGGCAACGCCGGGGACACGGGGTTCTTCCAGGCCGACAAGAAGATCCGGATCGCCGACGTGACCGACGGGACCAGTAACACCATCGCCGTCGGCGAGCGGAAGAGCCGCCCGCAGCAGGGGACGACGAACGGCGCGTTCGCCGCCGTTTGGGCCGGGATGAGCGACCAGACCGGGGAAACGGCCGGCGGCGCGTCGAACGGCCCCCAGGGGTGCCTCCGCGGGTACACGTACTACCGGATGCCGGACGGGTTCTCCGGCACCGGGGCTACCTACCCCGACCAGGGGTTCAGCAGCGAGCACACCGGCGGGGCGAACTTCCTCCTGGGCGACGGGTCGGTCCGGTTCATCCGGGACAGCGTCAACTGGGTCGACGCGAACACGGCCGCCTCGTCGCCCAGCTCCGGGACGTTTAACCGGCTCGGCGACCGCAGCGACGGCCAGCCGGTTTCCGACTTCTAACCCCCGATTGCCCGAGGAACACGCGATGACGACGTGGCAGACGAGGACCGCCCGCCGGGCGCTCGGGGCGGTCGCGGTCGGGGCGGCCCTGACCGCCGGTCCCGGGTGCGGGCGGAACAACGGCCCGAGCGACTACGACAAGATGATCCAGGAGAAGACGGGGGCGGCCGGCTCGCTGGCGGCGGCGGGGGCGAAGGCGACGGAGAAGCAGTACCCGGTCGGCAGGGCGTGGGTGGTGAGCCTCCAGGGGCTGACAATCACCCCCGACCTGCTGAAGCAGGTCAAAGCCCTCGGGACCGTCGCCGAGTTGGACCTGAGTAAGTCGACGGCGACCGACGCGGACCTGGCGACGATGCGCGAGCTGGAACTGCACGCCCTGCTCAACCGCCTCGACCTGAGTCACACCGCGGTGACCGGCGCCGGGCTGGCGAAGCTGGAAGGGAATTTGTTCCTGGCCGACCTCAACCTCACGGGCACGAAGGTGACCCCGGCGGCCGTCGCCGAGTTCAAGCGGGCCCGGCAGTCCGACCCGCGGGCGAAGGTCAAGAACACGAACGTTCGGTTGTAGGCCGCGCCCGGCGCGGCGGATCAAGGGGTCTGTGACCCGATCCGCTCGCGCCCCCGGTGTCAGGGGAGTAGGTTCGGTTGCCGGGCGAGGACGTCTTGCAGCCGCGCCGCGATCAGTCGGTGGCCGACGGCGTTCGGGTGGTGGTCCGTCGGCCCCAATTTCACCTCGTCCGGTCTCCGGCCGTCCGCCCAGCCGGACAGGTTCACCACGGTAAACCCGGCCGACTCGGCCAGGGCGGCCAGCTCCGCCCACCGCCCCCCTTCTTCCACCCCCGGCATCGGGACGTACACCCACACCGGCCGCACCCCGCGCCGCTGGCACGCCCCGACGAGATCCCGGTACACCGCGCTAACGATCTCCGGGGCGTGCGGGCGGAGGAGCGAGCCGCGCTCCGCGAGCGGCTGGTCCGGAGTCACCCCCGCGCTCCGGACCACCTCGTTCAAACCGGGGTAGGGCAACCCGCCGGGGCGGCCGACCAGCCCCGCCAGGTGGTTGACCGGCCCGTAGAGCTCGTCCTGGTGGGCGACGTAAAAGAGGGCGTCCGGCTCGAACCCGAAGACCTTGCGGTCGACCAGCGCCCGCCGGTGGATGGCGTGGCTCCGGCCGGTGCCGAAGTTCAACACCTCGTAGCGCGGCCCGCCGCGGGTCCGGAGCCAGTCCTCCAGCAGGAAGCAGAACGTCTCGTCGTCGGCGACCCCGTAGCCCATGACCACGCTCGACCCGACCACCGCGATACGCCGCCACCCGGGGTGCTTTTCCTGGACCCGGTCGGGGCGGTCGCGCATCCCGAACCGGTTGACGGACAGGTGACGGCCGGCCACCTCCCCGCTCCAGCCCGGCAGGAGTTCCCGTTCCAGTAGGTCGTCGGCCGGTCGACTCATGTCAGGGTAGTAGAGCTGCTGCTGCGGTCGCGGCCGGCCTTCCAGGCCGGCCAGCCACGCCCCGGCCGGCACGCGGGCAGCGGTCAACTCCTCGTAGTAGCCTTGGACCCCACGGGCGGCTTCGGCCGGGGTCACGGACTCGTGCCGGAGCGACTCGACCACCCCCGCGGCCCGCGGCCCGATGACGTCGGCGAGCTGGGGCGCCCCGCACAGGACCAACCCGGAGAGGACCGCGGCGCACGCCGCGGCGTGCCCCCCGGGGGTGCGGAACGAAAGCCCCCCCGCCCGGGCCAGGCGGTTCCCCGCGAGCTGGACCGAGACCCCGACGCCGACGACGGCAGCCAGAATGGCCGCCACCTGCGCACACCCGAGCAGTCCGTCCGGCCCGGTCACCCGGACCGCCCGGACCGTGTTCAGGAATGACGGGGTATTCCAAAACGCCCAGAAGATGCTTACCGCGACGAACATGCCCACGACCCGTAGCCACCGGCCGACCACCCCCCACACCCCGGGCGGGCGTGGGGGAGCCGGCCGTGAGGCCCGCTTGATGTCGTACCAGAGGTTCCCGGCGACCAGCACCCCGGCGATGAGCCACAGCCCGGCGTCGGCCCCACTCAGGGGCAACGCGCCGGTCAGCCAGAACACCTGGTACGCGTGCAACACCCAGGTGGCCGTAAACACGCCGAGCGTGGCGACGACGGCCGCCGGCACGGTCCCCCACCCGCGCAGGGCGAAAAACGCGGGCAGGAAGAACACCTTCGCCATGAAGTCCTTCCAGTAGATGTTGATCCGCCGCCAGATGTCCGTGAAGCTCGAGGCCAGGAAGTAGTTGTGATGGGTCCGCGGCAGCCGGAACCCGAACAAGTGGAGAAGACCGGTAATGAGGTGGAACGACCCGGAGACCCGGAGGTAGAGGGCGTACCCGGTCGCCAGGAAGAGGAGCAGGGTCGGGGCGTCGGTCACCTCATGCGGGGCCGGAATGAGGTAGTACTTGACCACCCGGTACAGGATCAGGTGGGCCAGCCCGCGGACCAGGTAGTCGATCCCCTCCTGGACCGCGGCGCGCGACGTTTCGGGCTGGTAGGTGTCGCGGAACGTCTTGAAGTCGAGGATGGGGAAGAACAGGAACGAGACGTTCGGAAGGGGCAGGAAGTAGGCCGCGGTGAGTGCCAGCGGCGGCCGGCCGGCCGTGGACCGCTGCTCGCGCAGGTAGACGATCAGCCGGAACATGAACATCGACCCGAGGACCGCCCAGTACGGCCCGCCGCCCTCGACCCGGGCGAGCATCAGGGCGACACCGGCGAGGGCGACCGCGCCAGCCCGCAGCGCGAACGGCCCCGGTAGGTGGCAGAGGCCGATCAGCCCGGCCCCGATGCCGAGCACCCAGCCCCCGTCGGGCCAACCCAGAACGAACAGCAGCGTGCCGGCCGACAGGGCCGCGAAGAAGGTCAGTCGGGCCCGCACCGGTAAAACGGAGTGGACGACGAACCCGCCGACCGCGATACAGGCGACGGGAAAGAAGTGGTGCCGGTCGGCGATCTCGAACAGCCACACCGCCGCGAGGAACAGACCGAGTTGCACGCCGACCACGAGGCGCCCGGACAGGTCGGCCGCGGCCGACCGGGGCGCGGGGCGGAGGTCTTCTCCGGCCGGCGACGAACTGACTGCTGACGTCGTCACCACGCCGCCCCCTTCCCCGCCCCACGGAACGAGCTGCGATGCCCCCCCCGATCTGGGCCGGCTGCGACTTCCCCGCCTGGACCCGTCTGCTCGCCCGCAACCGGTTCGCGGTGGAGCCCGCGCGGTGGCGGACCGCCGCCGTCGCCACCGCCGCCAGCGCGGCCCAGACGGCCCTCGGCGCCGGCCAGCGGTTGATCCTGCACGACCGGATCGCCTGCACCCGCGTCCGGCCGGACCCGGTGTTCGTTCTCGGGCACTGGCGGTCCGGCACGACGCTGCTGCACGAACTCCTGGCGGTCGACCCGCGGCACGCGGCCCCGACGACGTTCCAGTGCTTCGCCCCGCACCACCACCTCGTCACCCGGGGCTGGCTCCCACCGCTCCTCGCCCGGCTGCTGCCGGGGCGGCGGCCGATGGACTCGATGGCCGCCGGGTGGGACCGGCCCCAGGAGGACGAGTTCGCCCTCTGCCTCCTCGGGTTGCCGTCGCCGTACGAGCGGATTGCCTTCCCGAGCCGCCCCGCCTCGGCCGACGTCTTCGACCCGGACGCCCTACCCGCCCCGGCCCGCCGGCGGTGGGAGCGGACGTTCTATCGGTTCCTCCAGTCGGTCACAGCGGCCCACGGGGGCGAGCGACTCGTCCTGAAATCCCCGCCCCACACCGCCCGCATCCCCACGCTGCTCCGGTTGTTCCCGGAGGCCCGCTTCGTGCACCTCGTCCGCGACCCCCGAGCGGTCTACCCGTCGGCGGTCCACCTCTGGCGGGTGCTTTACGCGGCCAACGGACTGCAACGGCCGGTGTGGGGGGACATTCCGGGGTACGTCCTCGGCACGCTCCTCCGGCTACAATCGGCTGCGGACGCCGGCCGCCTCCTGGTGCCCCCCGGTCGATTTCACGAGCTCAAGTACGAGGATCTGGTGGCGGACACGGTCGGGCAGCTCGAACTACTCTACCAGCGACTCGGGCTCGGACCGTTCGACCCCGCCCGCCCGGGCGTCGCGTCGTACCTGGCCGACCGGGCGACGCACGAGCGCGGCGCGCACCTGCTGACCGCGGACGAGGGCCGGGTGATTGCCGACCGGTGCGGGGCGGTTCTCCGGCGGTACGGGTACGGGTAGCGCGTCACCCCCCCGGCCCCGGCGGGGCGACGCGCCCGGCCACGAAGCGGGCCAGGGACTCGATCGTGGAGTGGGCGTCGAGCGGGTTCTCGCGGAACCGGTAGCCGGTGCGCTTCTCCATTTCCGCGGCCAGGGCGATCAGGGAGACCGAGTCGAGGCCGTACCGCGTCAGCGGTTCCCGGGTGTCGATGTCCGCGGCCGGGACGCCGGTCAACCCGCTCACGCGGGCGACGAGCCAGGCCTCGATGTCCGCCGCCGACGGTGTCATCCCGGAGCCCTCCCCCACACCCGCAACGTCCCGGTTTCGTAGCCCGTCCGGCAGGCCGCCCGGCGCACCTTGCCGCTCGACGTCTTCGGGATGCTGCCGTACTCCAGCAGCACCACGTCGGTCACCTGCACCTCGTGCCGCTCGGCCACCGCCTGCCGGACGTCGCCGACCACCCGGGCGGGGTCGACCCCCCGCCCACCCCGGTCGACCTCCTGCACCACCACTAGCCGCTGCCGGTCGTCGCGCCACGCCTCGAACGCTGCCCCGCACCCGCGCCTCAAGCCGGGGTGAGCGGCCTGCGCCGTGGCCTCGATGTCCTGGGGGTAGTGGTTCCGCCCGCGGATCACGATCACGTCCTTGATCCGCCCGGTGACGAAGAGCTCCCCGTCGGCGACGAACCCGAGGTCGCCGGTGCGCAGGTACGGGCCGGCGCCGGTGTCGGCCGTCCGGCCGTGGAACGTCTCTTCGGTCTCCCGCGGTCGGTTCCAATAGCCCCGGGTCACCGACGGACCGGCGACCCAGATTTCCCCCACCTCCCCGTCGGCTTTGGGGAGCCGGGATTCGGGGTCGACGACCCGTACCTCGTCGCCGAACCACGGCCGGCCGCAGCCGACCACCACTCTCGCCCCGGCGGTGTCGGCCGCCGCGGCGGTCGCCGTCCCGTGTTCGAGCGCGACGGGGTCGAGTCGGCGGACGACGGGCGACGCGGTCCGCGCCCCGCCGCTGACGATGACCGTGGCTTCGGCGAGGCCGTAGCACGGGTACCACGCCTCCCGGCGGAACCCGCCCGGCGCGAACGCCTCGGCGAAGCGGTCGAGCGTCTGGGGGCTCACGGGCTCGGCGCCGACGGCCGCGACGCTCCAGTTGCTCAGGTCGAGCGCGGCCCGCTCCTCCGGCGTACTGCGGGTCACACACAGGTCGTACGCGAAGTTCGGTCCGCCGCTGGTGTCGGCCCGGTACCGGCTGACCGCCCGCAGCCAGTGGAGTGGGTCTTGGAGCAGCGCCACCGGCGACAGCATCACCAGGCTGGCCCCGCGGTACACGGTTTGAAGGATGCCGCCGACCAGTCCCATGTCGTGGTAGGGGGGCAGCCAGCTGACGCCGACGCCGACGTGGCGGTAGTGCTCGAACGCGGTCAGGATCACGCGCTCGTTGTGCATCAGGTTCCGGTGCGTCACCATCACCCCCTTCGGGGCGGCGGTGGACCCGGACGTGTACTGCAACAGCGCGAGGGCGTCGGGGTCGAGCCGGGGTTCCCGCCAGCGCCCGGCGGCCGATGGGTCGAGGTCGTCGGTGACGATCCGGTGGACGCCGGCCAGTTCGGCGACGGGGCCGCCGTCCGCCGGGATGAACGGGCCGACCACCCGGTCGGTGAGGACCGCCCGCGGCCGGCAGTCGGCCGCGAGCGCGGCCAGCGCCTGCCACCCCTGGGCGAGCCGGTCCGGCCGGGGCGGGTAGGCCGGCACGGGCACGACCCCGGCGTACTGGCACCCGAAGAACCCGGCGACGAACGCCAACCCCGGTGCGTACAGCAACAGCGCCCGGTCGCCCGGCCCGGCCACGCCCTGGAGGGCGACCGCCACGACGCGGGCCGCGCGGTCGAGGTCGGCGTAGGTCAGCCGCGGCCCTTCCTCCTGCCCGTCGGGCAGGAACAGGAACGCCGGGGCGTCCGGGGTGCGCGCGGCCCGGATGCGGAGGGTCTCGGCCATCGACCCGGCGGCCAGCGCCGGGTCGACGGGAATCGGCGGGGGGCTCACAGGTTGGCGGCCGCGGGCGTGTGCGGGGAGGCGACGGGCCGTTCGGGGAATCGGAGAAGGGTGTCGTTCTCGATCAGCCTGCCGTCGATCCGGGCGGCGGCGATGCTGTCGCTGGGGAGCACCACGGAATCGCCGTCACGTGGGGCGAACTCATCGGCTCCGAGTGTTGCGGCCCACCCGAGCGCGGTGACGGCGGCAAGGGCGAGTCGAAAGCGGGGCATGGTAGGCTCGACGGGGAGAAGCCCGGCCCACATCGAGTGTACCTCGCCGCGGGTCGGCATCAAGCGGAACCGTCGGTTTCCGCGGCCCGCCGGCGGCCAAAGAACTCGTTCAGCCCGGACTCCCCGTGCGGCGTCTACCGCCGACGGCCCCGCTTCTCACCCCAGGAGCTCGGCCCGCACCCGCCCCGGGCCGGCGGCCGGGTAGGGGCGGCCGAGCCGGTCGTGGACCTCGGTCTCGGGGCCGATGCCCAGGACGTGGCACACCGTCGCCACCACGTCCTTCGGCGACACCGGCACCTCGGTCACGTCACCGCCGACCTTGTCCGTCCGCCCGACCACCCGGCCGCGGGCGAACCCGGCCCCGGCGAACGCCGCCGAGTACGCCCGCGCCCAGTGGTCCCGCCCGCCGCCCGCCACGTTCTGCACCCGCGGCGTCCGCCCGTGCTCGCTCAGCACCACCACCGCCGTGTCGGCCAGCATGCCCCGCGCCTCCAGGTCGTCGAGCAGCGCCACCAGCGCCGCGTCGAGGCCCGGCCCGAGTTCGTCCTTGAGCCGCGGCGTCTGGTGGACGTGGGTGTCCCACCCGGTGTTCACCAGCCCGTACTCGTCCCAGCACACGGTCACGAACGTCCCGCCCGCCTCCAGTACCCGCCGGGCCGCCAGGCACGACTGGCCGAACAGCGTCATCCCGTACCGCTCCCGCACCCGCGCCGGCTCGCGCTGGACGTCGAGCGCGGCCGTCAGCTTCCCCGACGTGACGACCGCCCGGGCCAGCGCCCGGTGCCGGTCGAACGCCGCGGCCGCCGGCGCCGCGTCCGACGCCCGGCGGGCGGCGTCGAGCTGGTCGAGGAGCGTCCCGCGGCCGTGGAGCCGGTCGAGGGTGAGGGTGTCGTCGGTCGGCCCCGTGTCGAACCGGTCGGTCGGGCGGATGCCGAGGTACGGGTCGGCGACGAGCGGGGTGGGCGAGCCGGGGGCGCCAGAGTCGCGGGTGACCGACCGAGTGCCGAGCGCGCGAAACCCGGCCCACACCGGGTCGTAGGCCGGGCCGAGGAACCCGCCGTAGGGGCCGGGGCGGGACGGCCCGCGCTTCGACCCGAACGGGAACGGGAGCCAGTAGTTCCGCGGCACCGGGGGCGGGGCGGGGTCGGCCCGGCTGGCGAGGTGGTCCACCACCGCCCCGACGAACGGCCAGTGCCGCGGGTCGCGGACGTTCCCCTCGAGCGGCAGGTCGGTGACCGGGACGCCGGTAAGGGCGAACGCCGTCCCGTGGATCGGACTCTGGTGGCCGAGGGACCGGACGACGGTAAGCCGGTGGAGGTTGGCGGCGATTCGGGGCAGCACCTCGCCGACACGCACCCCGGGCACCGACGTGGGGATCGACCCGAGCGGGCCGCGGATCTCGGCCGGGGCGTCCGGCTTCGGGTCGAACGTGTCGAGCTGGCTGGGCGACCCCCACAGGTACAGGAGGACGCACCGCTTTGCCGACCCGAACCCGCCGGCGGCCGAAGGCGCGGGGGTAGCTGCGGCCGCGCGCGACCAGTCCGGGAGTGTCAGGCCGAGCGGGGCGAGGGCGCCGACGTGGAGGAGGTCGCGGCGGGTGAGCCCGTCGCAGAACCGCTTGTACGAACCGAGGACGCGGAGCATGCGGCACGCGGGGCGGGGCGGCCGGCAGGCCGCGGGTGTCGGGTGGGGTGTGGATGATACCACACCGCGGGCACAGAGGCGACCCCGACGTGGGCCTGCTTCGGCCGCCGCCCGATCACCCGCTCGCACGCGCCTTCCACCAGCCCGCTGCCGACCGACTACCCCGGGCGCACCGCCCGCCGCGCGGGCGGTATCGCCCCATTGCCCCCGGCGCCGGGCCGGCTACCGCCAGTCGATGTGCATCAGGGTGCCGACGTTAGTCGGGTGGTCGTCCGTCAGCACCGCCGCCGCGTTCCCCCCGTCCGGGTCGCACACCACGACCCCCGCCTCGGTCGCCGCCTGGGTCGTCCCCGGGTTGACCGTCCGCCGGTACGTGTACGCCACCCGCCGCCCGTCCGGCGACCAGCAGTACGCCTGCACATCGACGCCCCCGGGCACCCCCCCGACGGGGGTCACGGCCCCGGTCGCCACGTCCGAGACGACCAGCCGGCGGGTCGGCGGCTCGTCCTTCGGAAACTCGGCCTCGGCGTACAGCACCCGCCGCCCGTCCGGGGACAGCCGGCCGCCCAGCGCGAACCCCTTCTCGCCGGTCACCGCCTTGTGCTCGGTCCCGTCCCGGTTCATCAGGTACAGCCGGGCGGACGGGGCGTCCTTCGTCCCCCGGAGCCGGGTGGTCACCAGGTACTTGCCGTCCCGCGACCAGTCGCTGATGACGTGGTTGGCCGGGAGGTTCAGGGCGGCCTTCCGGCCGGTCCGCGCGTCCGCCACGAAGTGCGTCGCGGCCGGGTCGATCCTCTCCGGCGGCCCTTCCGTGAGGGCGAAGTCGGTGGCGGCGATCTCGGCCCCGTCCGGGGACCACGCGAACGCCTTGGCCACCCCCAGGTCGGTCCCCAGCCCCTTCGCGCCGGCGTCGCGGACGTGCAGCCGGAACTCGGACAGGAAGAACCGCCCGGGGGCGTTGCCCGGCGGGTTCGGGACGACCAAGAAGGCGATCTGCTTGCCGTCCGGCGACAGCCGGCCGTCCCGGGCCATCGCCTTGGCCAGCTCTTCGCCCAGCCGGGTCTCGTTCTTCCCGTCGGGGTCGATCAGGGTCAGTCGGCCGGCGCGGTCGACGACGAGCCGGTTCGGCCCCCGCGGGGGCGGTGCGGCCTTGGCCGGTGCGGCGGCCGGCGGGGTCGGCGGCTGGGAGTTCGGGCCGGCGGCGGCGAGGGCGGCCGCGGCGGTGACGGCGGCGAGGAGCCCGGCGGCGGCCCACAACGGGCCGCGGGACAGGAGCGGGATCATGGCGACGGAAACCTCCTGGGCGAGTTGTTGAACCGGCGCGGCCGGTCCGGACGGACCGAGAACGGCGGCGAGCACGTCGGCGATGAACCGGGCCGGGGCGGGCGTCCCGGCCGTGGCGAGGGCCGCCACCGCTGCGGCCGGGGCGACGACCCCACGGTGGACGAGGCGGTCGCGGAGTACGACCTTGGCCCGGGCGAGCCGGCCGGCGACGGTCCCGGGCGGCCACCCGAGCCGGGCGGCCGCTTCGGTCTGGGTCAGGCCGTCGAGCAGGCACAGGACGACCGGGGCGTGGTAGCAGGCGGGAAGGCGGTCCACCTCCGCCAGCGCGACCGCCGCGAGGTCGGCGGCCGCGGCGGCGTCTGCCGGGTCCGGCGCGGAGCCGCGAACCTCGGCCGCGGCTTCGAGCGGGGCAGACGGACGGCCCCCGCGCGCCCGGGCACGGGTGGCGGCGCGGTACGCGACCCGGGCCAGCCAGGCGGGGAGCGACCCGACCCCGACCAGGGCGCCGGCCCGGCGGGCGAGGACCAGGAACACCGCCTGAGCCGCGTCCTCGGCGGCGTGCGGGTCGCGGGCGACGGCCCGGCACACCCGGAGGACGACCGGGGCGTGGCGGCGGACGAGGAGCTCGAACGCGTCCTGGTCGGCCCGGGCGTGGAACCGCCGGAGGAGGTCGGCGTCCGGGGTCGGGTCGGCCGCCCGGAGCCGTCGCAGCCACCCGGCCGGGGGTGTGTCGGTCATTCCGCCTCCCGCTTGCAGTGCTACCGATACAGAGACTCGGCACCGGCCGGCGCGTACCGGAATTCCGCCGGGCGGTGGGGAACGGCCTTCATGCAGGCGGGGCGGTCGTGGTGGTAGCGGAGTTGGTCAAGGCATTCGTCGCCCGGCTGGCGTGATGAGAGTGGGGGGGGGCGGCTGTGACGGGTGCGGGAAGGGGCGACGCGCACGTCACCGGCATCGTGGCGGGCTGACCGCGCTCATCTCGGATGACCGACCGGTCCTTCGTGTCCGACCCGGACCAGTCGGGGACAAGGCTACAGAATCACAATCACCTTCAAAATCAGCGGTCCAGCGCCGCCGCCCCGCCAGTAGCCGGGTCGTAGGGCTCCAGCCAGTGGATGATTTCTACGCGATTGCCATCCGGGTCGTAGATGAAAAATCGGTCGCACCCCTGGATGACCGTGGTCTCCTCGGTGGGCACACCGCGACGGGCGAAGTGCTCTCTGGCAGCGCGGGCGTCGGGCACCGCGAGCGCGAAGTGTCGCGGGCTCCGCGTGTCCGGTTGCGGCTTCCTCAGCAGGTGGAGCGTCTGCCCGCCGCCCAGGTCGAACCACAGCGCCACGAAGTCGAACGCCTTCGGCTTCGGAATCTCCTTCAATCCCAGCACCCCCGCGTAGAAGGCCCGGCTCCGCGACACGTCGGTGATGAGGACCGAGACGTGGTCGATGCTGGTTACCTGGAGCCCGTTCATCTCGCCCTCCGGCTGCACAACCTCGCACTACCAGTTTAGCCGTTCGACCTGCCGAGCCGCCTCGCACATCGCAGCGCAACCTCGACGCGGCGGCGCTCACGGCGCTGGTCGAGAAGGTGCGGGGCGAGAAGGGGGGCGAGGTGAAGGGCTGCGAGAGCGACGTGAGTCGGGGCGAGGAACCCGTGTTCATTCGGAAGCAGGTTGAAGAGGTCGTGCTTGAGGTGCTGGAACGCCTGGGACCGCGGCAGCATACCCCGGTACCGCATCGATGCCCTCCGTGTCTTCGCCGATTCCCCAGCACGACCGGCGCATCTCGCACGAACCCACTGGACGAGACCCACACGGGAGGAGTGCGCGCCCAACCCGATTGTCGCGGGCACCCCGGCGGCGAACAATACCCGCCCCACTTCGCCCCGGAGTCGACTCGTACATGGTTACCGCGTCCACGCCCACCACGGCGGTCTCGGAAGTGCTCTCGAACGTGGCGCTGGTAAACGCCACCATCACGGCCGCCGGAGGTGTCGAGCAGGCGAAGCAGGTGGCCGAGGCGGTCCGCGCCTGCGGCGGCCCCGATGCGTTCTTCCAGTACCTCGACTTGGTCGCCGGCATCCGTCCCGACGGCTCGGCCGCGAAGTAAGCCGCGGGGGTGGGCGTCGCAATCGCTGAACGGCGCCCACTCCTGCCCTTCCTGCTCGACCTCCACGCCCACAACGAGCCGGCGGGCCGGCGCAAGCCGCGGAATCGGCCACGTCCCGTGACGGGAAAATCTTGGCCCGGAACCGGACGGCGGAGGAGCCGATGGTCCGGCGACTCGCCCTTCTCCTGATTCCCGCGGTTCTGGGGTGTCGCGCACCCCAGACGCCAACCGCCGACCCGTCTCGTCTCGCGGCGGAGGACGGGCGGGCGGCGCCAACGGTTCGCAGCACTACCGCGCTTCGACCTGCGCCACCCGGGTCGTGGCTGCGGCCCGGAGCACGACTGGCAGTGGCACGTCCACGACCGTCTCGGCGTCGTGCCGGCCGAACCGACCGACCCGCACGGCGACGGTAGTTAGCTCGTCTACGAACAGGTCAAAGCAGCCGGCGCACAGTTGGTGCCGCGCCAGCTCTTCCTCACGAACCTCGCCCCCGCAACACGCGCACACGACCGGCACGGCGACCTCCTGTATCAGCCTCGGGCGCGCGACTGCGCCGGGGCGGAACTTCCTGTTGTGGGCGTACCACGAAGATGGTTCACGCCCGACAGGAAACAACCGAATGTACAAATATCGACCACAGTAGTGCGCGAGCCTCTGGTGCCGAGGCGGCCCGAGCCGACCAACGAGAACACCGTCTTGCTCGACACCGAGCGCGTGCGGAAAAAAGCTGAACAGTTCACCGGCGGCGCGAGACTATGTGGCGACCGAGGCCCACGGAAGTGCGATGGGCGGCGACTTCGACCGACTCCTGCGGCTGGCCGACCCGGCCGCCGACCGCGACCTGCTGGGCCAGCTCCCCAGCGGGGACGGGGTGGCGCTGACCGAGCTGGTCCGCCGCCACGGCCCCCTCGTAATGGGCGCGTGCCGGCGCGTCCTGGGCCGTGAACAAGACGCCGAGGACGCCTTCCAAGCCGCGTTCCTCGTCCTCGCGGCTCGGGCCGGCTCGGTCCGCAAGGCCGGGGCGGTCGGGGCGTGGCTGTACCGCACTGCTCGGCACGTGGCCCTGCGCCTGCGCGACAAGGAGCGGCGCCGCCGGAGGCACGAGGCGGCGGCAGGCCGACCCGAGGCGGTGGGGGCGAGTCCCGGTGAGGAAGGGTGGCGGGCGGTGCTGGACGAGGAGTTGGGGCTCCTGCCGGAGCGGTTCCGGGCGCCACTCGTGGGGTGTTATCTGGCCGGGCGGACCCAGGAAGACCTCGCCCGCGAGCTCGGGTGGAGCCTCAGCACCCTGCGCCGTCGGCTCGAACGCGGGCGCGAGTTGCTCCGGGGCCGTCTCGTTCGCAGAGGGGTCACGCTTCCGGCCGGTGCGGCCCTCGTGGGCGGCGTCGAGCCGGTGCCGCGGGCGCTGGCGGAGGCGGTGGTTCAGACGGTGGCGCGATTCATGGGCGGCGACCGGGGCTCGACTCCATCTGTCCTGGCACAGGGGGTACTGGCGATGATGGCGCGCGCGAAGCTGCTGAAGACGGGGGCGGTGGCGTTGTCCCTCGTCGGGGCGGTCGTCGTCTGGCAGGCGGCGGGGGGAGCGGCCCAGCCCGCTCCCACGAACCCGAACCCGCTGGGTGGGCAGGCGCAGAAGGCCGACCGGACCGCGCCGCCGAGGGCCGAAACGGTGGCCCAGCCCGCGGGGAAGGCCGACGACCGCATCAAACCTGGGGACCGACTACGCATCCGGGCGCGGGGCGTGTTCGAGACCGACCCCATCGACGGGGTGTACGTGGTCGAGAAGAGCGGCGCGGTGCCGTTGGGTCCGGCCTATGGCGGCCGATTGAAGGTCGCCGGGTTGCCCCCCGAGGAAGCCGAGGCAGTGCTCCAGGCGCGGCTCCGGACCGTCGCCCCGGCGGCCTCGGCGCAGCTCACCGTGGCCGACCCGGCCGACAGTCCCTCGGGGCAGTTGGAGGAGCGGGTCCGGCGTCTGGAGCAGGAGGTGCTGGAGCTGCGTGCCGCCATCCGGGAGATGCGGAAGGGGCTGTAGGCCATCCGTCCAGAGGCGCCGCGTCGCCGAACCGCTACACCTCGTACCGTGCTGCGGGGGCTGGCCCGACAAGTCTGAAGCTTTTCGTTTACAACACCCCGTCGGTCGTGGTGCGATGGGGTGAGGAAGTGGCGTCGGCGCCCGTCACTTACGCATTTCGGACACCATTAGCACATCCGCTCCGAGCCGCTTCAATTTGCTCGGATGGGTAGAGTTGTGGACTCATACCCGATCGGGTGGATCAGTATCCGCCGCGCTCTCGCGCGGCGACGTGCTGACCTACAACGCCCTGGACGCCTACCCTCTGCGTCAGGCGAGGGTGCTCCTCGACACGGTTAGCCGGGGGTGGGGCGTGAACTGGGAGGACACTTGTCCGGCCGGGCTCGCGCCCCGGCCGGACGACCCGGTGCTACTTCTTCCGCTGCGCCTCGGTGAGGTTGTACAGGTACGCCCCGAGGCCGCGGTGGACGGCCACGTAGCGGTCCTCCACGCCGGCGGGGGCCGGGGCGAAGAGCAGGTTGTGGCGGCTCATGTACCGCACGAGCCCGGCCACGTTCGTCCCCTCCACCTGCCACGCCGGGTCGATCAGGCCTGCGGTGCCCGGCGCCTTGAGGGCGCGGGCGGCGGCGTCCATCTGGTTCAGGAACCGGCGGGCGGCGGTCGCGTCCTCGAAGCTCATCCCGGTGATCTGCGGGGCCAGCGCCTTGCGGGCGTCGGCGACGGCGGCCTCCAACTTCGCCGCGCGGGCCGGCTCGGCCGCCTTGCCGAGCAGCACCGGCGAGGCGGCGGCGGCGAACTCGCGGTCGAGCTTGTCGCGGGCCTCGGCGAGCGCCGGCAGGGCGAACCCGGCCGGGTACTCGAGCCGCCCGGCCCGGCGGAGCAGGTTCACCGCGTCGGCCTGCGGGCCGGAGAACTTCAGGTCGGCGAGGAGGTTCGGTGGGAGGAACGCCGAGTCCATCTTGCCGACCTTCTTCTCGGCCGCCGCCGCCGCGACGAGCAGGTGGTTGAGCGGCTCGCCGCCGGCGATGACGCGCTCGTCGGTGGCGGCCAGCGCCTTGGCGACGGCCTCGGGCGCGTCCGGCCCGGCCTTCACCGCCGCGACCCCGGGGGCGCCGAACTTCTCGTAGGCCCACTGGTCGTGTACCGCGCCCTTCGCGGTCAGCGTGGCGACGGCGGCGGCCTTCTGGGCGCGGTCGAAGTCGGCGCGGGCCGCCTCCAGCGCCGGGTTGCCGACGCCGCCGCTCATGTACCCGCTGCCGGTCGGCGGGTAGAGGTAGGCGTAGTTCGGGTAATACCCCTGTTGCCGGAGCCAGTAATACCCGGCCGGGCCGTGGACCGCCGCCCCGTAGGAGAAGCGGCCGAACGGGGTGTTGAGGGTGGCGAAGCCGCCGTAGCTGAAGTTGGGGAGCGGCACCCGCAGCCCGCTGATCGGCTGGCGGAACTGGAGCCGGCCCATGTTGAACCCGCCGACGAACTGCGCCGGTGCGACGCCGGGGGTCGTGAGAAGTCCGCCGAGCACCGCCAGCCAGCCGTACCGGGTCATGGGAGCCTCCCGCGGGGGGTGGACGACCTAGCGCTCATTCTAGGCCACGAACAGAGCGAACGCGAGGGCCGATCTTGGTGCCGCCGGTCGGGCGTCGCCCCTCCCCCTCGCCCCCACGCTTCTTCACTGCCCCGCCGCCGCCCCGGTTCCCTATAATCCCGAATCCCACTCACCACCGCCTCCGGGGCCGCGTCCATGCACGACCGGATCGCCTACCAGGGCATCACGTTCGACGACGTTCTGCTCGAACCCGGCTACTCCGACGTGGTCCCGAAAGATACCAACGTCCGCACCCGCATCTCGCGCAACGTCACCGTCAGCATCCCGATCCTCTCCAGCCCGATGGACACGGTGACGGAGAGCGAGCTCGCCATCGCGCTGGCGCAAGAGGGCGGCATCGGGATCATTCACAAGAACCTGTCCCCCGCCGCGCAGACCCGCGAGGTGGACAAGGTGAAGCGGTCCGAGAACGGCATCATCACCGACCCGGTCACCCTCCCGCCGGACGACACCGTCGGCCACGCCCGGCAGATCATGGAGGACCACCACATCAGCGGGGTGCCGATCACGGTGGGCGGCGTCCTCAAGGGGATTCTGACCCGCCGCGACCTCAAGTTCTTGACGGACAACGACCAGAAGCTCGCCGAGGTGATGACCAAGGACAACCTCGTCGTCGCCGCCGAGCACACCAGCCTGGCCGAGGCGGAGAAGATCCTCACCCGAAATAAGGTGGAGAAATTGCTCCTGGTGGACGATTCATTCCGTCTGAAGGGGTTGATCACGATCAAGGACATCGACAAGGCCGAAAAGTACCCGAACGCCTGCAAGGACGGGCGCGGGCGGCTGAAGGTCGGGGCGGCGGTCGGGGTCCACGACTACGAGCGGGCGGCGTCGCTGATCGAGGCCGGGGTGGACGTGCTCGTCGTGGACTCGGCGCACGGCCACAGCCGGAACGTGGTCGAGACGGTCCGCGAGATCAAGAAGCGGCACGCCATCGACGTGATCGCCGGGAACGTGGCGACGGCCGCGGGCGCGCGGGCGCTCGCCGACGCCGGCGCCGACGGGGTGAAGTGCGGCATCGGCCCGGGGAGCATCTGCACGACGCGGATCGTCTCGGGCGTGGGGGTGCCGCAGCTGTCGGCGATCGCCGAGGCGGTGAAGGGGCTGGCCGGGACCGGGGTGCCGGTGATCGCCGACGGCGGCATCCGGTACAGCG
>VFQN01003495.1_pt1 | contig 22348 bp, 19 predicted proteins | sample 3512371 | NCBI WGS metagenome assembly VFQN01 (sample SAMN10412370, study PRJNA504923) | tailings metagenome | isolation source: Replicate 2 from Balatoc abandoned mine | place: Philippines: Itogon, Benguet | collected 2017-08-28
GAGCGCGAAGCTTTGCCGCCCGCCGTCGGCCGAGGTCTTCTGACGATAGGCATAGCCGTGCAACAGCACCGGGCACACCTTCGCCTTTTCGCCCTCCCGAAGGATATGTTCGTTCGGTTCGAGACGGCGGATCGTGAAAGGCAGGTCGCGGATCGCCTGCCGGTCGTCGGCGGCAAGCGGGCTGTGGCTAAGCAGCTTGCGGATGAAGATGCCCAGCCTGTCTTCTCTGGTCATGACAGGATCGTCACCCATCCAGCGCACCAACATGGGCATGATTTCTGCCGTATCCGATCAAGGCTATGTGATGACGCATAGGGACAGAACATCGGCGTGGACCGATGGGTTCCCTCTGCGGACCCGGGACCGGGTCGCGCTCCTTATGGCGGCGATTTCGCGGTCCTGATCCAACATGGGTTAAGTCGGAATATCGACCCCGTTGCGTGGTAGTGTCAGGGCTATGCGGCTCGGCATCAATCGGACGCGCGCTCGCGAAATAGAGGCGCAAACTTCACTCATCCAATCGCGTCGCAAGGGGAAAAAGCCGGCCCAGCCGACGAACCTTTATCCCCCGCCCGCCGCTGTTGGCGGCCGCGACGGGGGAACAGGTTGTTTGTGCACGATGAGAACATTAGGAGAACAAAATGCTTCCGTCAACCCCCGCGCCCTATTTTTTTCTGACGGTTTGGCGCCTCGGCGCTTGCCATGCGCGCCGGTTGACGTAGGCGTAAAGCGAACGCCGAAGGGAGAGCGACGATGAGCCAGGACCCCCACTATGATCTGACCGGCCGCGTCGCGCTCGTGACCGGCGCTTCGTCGGGGCTCGGCGCGGGCTTTGCCAAAGCGCTCGCGGCGGCGGGGGCGAAGGTCGTGCTCGCGGCACGCCGCGCCGACAAGCTCGCCGAACAGGTCGATGCGATCCGCGCCGACGGTGGCGAGGCGATCGCGGTGTCGATGGACGTCACCGACGAGGCGTCGACCAAGGCCGCTTACGATGCCGCCGAAGTCGCCTTCGGCACCGTCGACACGATCGTCGCCAATGCCGGCGTCGCGACCGAAAAGACCGCGCTCGGCCTGTCGGTGGAAGAGGTCGACTATCTGCATGCCGCCAATGTCCGCGGCGTCTTCCTGACCGCGACCGAAGGCGCGCGCCGGCTCGAGGCGGCGGGAAGCCGCGAAAAGGAACATGGCCGCGTCGTGATCATCGGATCGATCACCGCCGAAAAGGTCTTCCCGGCAACATCGGTTTACGGCGCGACCAAGGCCGCGGCGAGGCATCTGGGCAAGGCGCTCGCGCGCGAATGGGCGCGGCGCGGGATCAGCGTCAATGTGATCCAGCCCGGCTACTTCGAATCCGAAATGACCGCCGACCTGTTCGGCAGCGATGCCGGCGCGAAGTTCGTCGCGACCTTCCCGCGCCAGCGCATGCGCCCGGCGAGCGACCTGCACGCGCCGCTGCTGCTGCTCTGCTCGGACGCGGCGCGCGGGATCACCGGCGCGGTGATCACCGTCGACGACGGGCAGACGCTGTGAGCGGCGAACTGCTCATCGAGGCACGCGGCGCGGTCGAGATCGCGACGCTCAACCGCCCCGAGCGTTTGAACGCGCTGAGCGAAGGGCTGGTCGACGAACTCAATGCCTATTTCGGCGGGCTGGCGGACCGCAAGGATGTGCGCGTCGTCATTCTGCGCGGGGCGGGGCGCGGTTTCTGCGCGGGGCTCGACATTCAGGAGGACCGTTCGACCGACGAAACCGCGGTGCTTCGCACGCTCCGCACCCAGACGAGTATCGGCAATATCTATCGCAAGATGCGCGCCTGCCCACAGCCGATCATCGCACTCGGCCATGGCGCCGCGGCGGGCGGCGGGCTGTCGCTGCTCCTCGCCTCCGACGTGCGCTATGGTACGCCGAGCTTCCGCTGCAACGCCGCCTATATCCGCATCGGCCTCGGCGGCTGCGACATGGCGTCGAGCTATTTCCTGCCGCGCCTCGTCGGCGCGAGCCTCGCGTCCGAAATGATCCTGACTGGGCGCTTCATCGACGCCGATCGCGCGCTTCGCGCCGGACTGATCAGCGAGATCGTCGAGGAGGAGGCGCTGCTCGACCGCGGCCTCGCGCTCGCCGACGAAATGCTTGCGACCGCGCCTTGGGGGCTGCGCCTGTCGAAGCAGGCGCTGAACCTCAATATCGATGCGCAGAGCCTCGACGCCGCGATGGCGATCGAGGACCGTCAGCAGGTCATTCTGTCGGCGACCGAGGATCATAAGGAGGCGCTCGCCGCTTTCCTCGGCAAGCGCCCGCCCGAGTATCGCGAGCGGTGAGCGACACGCTTCGCCTCTATGCCTTCAACACCGGCTGGTTCCAGTGCCGCCCGGGCTATTTCATCGAGGGTGATGAGGGCGATTATCTCAAGGGGCCGGTGCCCTCCTATCTGATCGACCACCCCAAGGGCCGCGCGATCTTCGACACCGGCATGGGCGTGCGCTACCGCCGGACGCTCGAAACCGCGCTGCCGCCGAACAAGTTCGGGCTGCAATATTTCGAGGGTCAGGAGATAGCGGCGCGGCTGCGGAGCATCGACGTCGACCCCGCCAGCATCGACTGGGTGATCAACTCGCACCTCCACATCGACCATTGCGGCGGCAATGCCAGCCTGCTCAATGCGACCATGATCGTCCAGTCGCGCGAGCTGGCGGCGGCGCAGGCGACCGAGGAAGCGGGGCTCTACGAAGCGATCGATTATGCGACCGGCCAGCCGGTGAGGGCGATCGATGGCGAGCTCGACCTGTTCGGCGACGGCAGCGTGCGGATCGTGCCGACCTATGGTCATACGCCGGGGCACCAGAGCGTCATCGTCAAACTGCCGAGCGGACGCGAGGTGCTGCTCGCCGCCGACTGTTGCTACACCGAACGCAACCTCGACCTGATGATCCTGCAAAAGGCGGTCGTCGATCGCGAAGCGGGGCTCAGGACGATGGAATTTCTCGACCAGCGCCGCCGCGCGGGCGCACAGATCCTGTTTGGCCACGACGGCCACCAGTGGGCGAGCCTCGAAGAGGGTAGGCCGATCGAATAATGGGTTTCCGGTTTCGACCGATCGCTGCGATTTCGACGCATGTTCAACCGACGAATCTGAGCGGTCTTAATCCTATGGTTCTTGGCTGAAAATCGGATATCGGGCGGTAATGGAACGAACGCCTCGTAATTCTGAGAGGACATTGCTGATCCTCGATCTGGACGAGACTCTGATATATGCCAGTGAGACTGCTTTAGAGCGACCGCCTGATTTCCAAGTTTATGGTTATCACATATATAGGCGTCCCTATCTCCAAGAGTTTCTCGACAGCGTCCGGCGCGATTTCGACCTTGCAGTTTGGTCTTCTGCTTCGGACCAATATGTCTTCGCTGTAGTCCAGAATATTTTCGGAGCCACCTTTGACCTTCAATTTGTTTGGGGCCGGAGCAGAGCCACGCTGCGTCGAGTATCGGTCGATGGTAGTGGTTATATGGTCGATCCATGGGACCACACGCACTATCTAAAGCCGTTGACGAAAGTTAAGCGGGTAGGCTGGCGTTTGGAGCGAGTTCTAATTGTGGACGACACGCCAGAAAAATGCGTCAAGAATTATGGGAATGCGATCTACCCACGCCCTTACTTCGGCGATGAATCAGACCAAGAGCTAAGAATGCTGGCGCCATACTTGGCTACGCTCAAGGACGAACAAAATGTCCGGCGCATCGAAAAGCGTCGCTGGCGTGAAAAGGTCATCGAGTAACGTGATGATTGGGCGCCTTGGAGACGGAGGCCGTTCGTCCGCTTCCCACCCCAAAAGCCGACGCCAGAAAAGGCCTTTCCTACATTACCCGGCTATGCCAGCCTCCATTCGGCTCTTTCATTTGGTGGACAAGAAACGATCGTCGTCCGGCTTGCGGGTGCGGCCACGACGGCGCGCGCCGGGCAACAGCCGCACGATCCGAACCGGGGATGCAATGGGCTGAACTTTCCTGAACTTTGGAATCCAGCCTGCGATGCCTGTCAGAATCGCTTCGCTACCCGCTCCGCCATATCCGGCGCTACCCCGGCGCTGTTCGCGACCTCATGCTCCAGCCCGGCGTCGAGCGCCAGATCGGCCTGTTCGCGGTACAGCCGCTTGTAGGCGAAGACGCTGTGGCGCGACTGCGCAGCGATCGCTTCGGCAAGGCTGCGCGCGGTCGCGTCGAGGTCGGCGTCGATGACGCAATGATTGGCGAGCCCGATCCGCGCCGCCTCGGCGCCGCTGACCGGCAGACCGGTGAAGCTGATCTCGCGCGCTTTCCATTCGCCGACGCGGCGCGGCAGCCGCTGGCTCATCCCCCAGACCGGCACCAGCCCGAAAGTGCCGTGCGTGTCGGCGAAATTGGCGCTCTCGCCCGCGACGATGATATCGCCCGCCAGCGCCAACTCCAGCCCGCCGGTGAAGCAGCCGCCCTGAACCGCGACGATCAGCGGCTGCGGCAGCTCGGCGAGCTTGGTGACGATCGAGGCCTGATAGCGCGGCCGCGGGGTTTCGGTCCCGCGCTCTTTGAGGTCGTTGCCCGCGCAAAAGGTCGGGCCGTTCGCGCGCAATATCACCGCGCCGATCGCGTCGCCCGCCGCCGCGATCGCGTCGACATGCGCATCGAGCTCGCCCCACAGCGCCAGATTGAGCGCGTTGCGCTTCTCGGGCCGGTTCAGCGTCAGCGTCGCGATGCCGCCTTCATCTTCGCGCAGGACCAGTTCACTCATCGCTCTCTCCTTGGATCGTGCCGTCCCACAGCATGGATGACCGCGCATGCCAAGCGCCATTGACTCGCCGATATTTTGACATAACAAATGCCAAAAGAATCGCAGGGGAGAGACGATGGCTGTGCGCTTGGGAGCCGGGAGGGGGCCGGGTCGCATCGGCCGGCGCTGTGGCGCCGTCATCGCTTCGCTTGCCCTGCTTGCGGCGGTGCCGGTCGAGGCTCAGGGCAGTCCCCAGGGCAACCCGGCGCCGCCGCACCCCAATATCGTGATCCTGCTCGCCGACGACTGGGGCTTCAGCGACGTCGGCGCGTTCGGCGGCGAGATGGCGACGCCGAACATCGATGCGCTCGCGAAGGCGGGGGTGCGCTTCTCGAATTTTCACGTCGCCGGCTCCTGCTCGCCCACGCGCGCGATGCTGCAGACGGGGACGATGAATCACCGCAACGGGCTCGGCAACATGCCCGAGACGATCCCGGACGCGCACCGCGGCAAGCCAGGTTACGACACGGTGATGAACTTCCGCGTGGTGACGATCGCGCAGCTGCTGAAGGCGGCGGGATACCGCACCTACCTGACCGGCAAATGGCATCTCGGCAGCGATCCGACGCGCCTGCCGCACGTCCGCGGCTACGACCGCGCCTACAGTCTCGCCGACGCGGGTGCCGACAATTTCGAGCAGCGTCCGATCGAGGGCATGTATTCGACCGCGGCGTGGAGCGAGAATGGCAAGCCCGTCACCTTGCCCAAGGATTATTATTCGTCGCACTTCGTCGTGCAGAAGATGATCGACTATATCGAGGCCGACCGGAAGAGCGGCAAACCCTTCCTTGCCTCGATCAACTTCCTTGCGAACCATATTCCGGTGCAAGCGCCCGACAGCGACATCGCACGCTATTCGAAAATGTATCGCGACGGCTGGACCGCGCTCCGCGAGGCCCGCGCCAGGCGCGCCGCGGCGCTCGGCATCGTGCCTGCTGGCGCGCCGATCGTGACGATGGCGACGACGCCCGACTGGCGACAGCTCGATGCCGAGGAACGTGCGGCGCAGATCCGCGTGATGCAGGCCTATGGCGGAATGGCGACCGCGATGGACCGCGAGATCGGCCGCCTCGTGACGCACCTCAAGGCGACCGGCGATTATGACAATACGATCTTCGTGTTCCTGTCGGACAATGGCGCCGAGCCGACCAACCCCTTCAGCAGCACGCGCAACCGGCTGTTCCTGAACTGGCAGTATGACACATCGACCGCGAACATCGGCCGCCGCGGCAGCTTCAGTGCGGTGGGGCCGGGCTGGGCGAGTGCATCGGCGTCGCCCTTCTCGGGTTATAAATTCACCGCGTCCGAGGGCGGGCTGCGCGTCCCGCTGATCATCGCCTGGCCGGGCAATGCGAAGCTGCGCGCGGGTTCGATCAACGGCGGCCTCACGCATGTCACCGACATATTGCCGACGCTGACCGAGCTTGCCGGCGTGCCGAACCATGGGACGTCGTGGGAAGGCAAGGCGGTCGAGCCCGTCACCGGGCGCAGCCTCGTGCCGATGCTCGAGGGCGCCGGGGGCAGCGTCCATGGCGATGCCCCGCTCGGCTACGAGCTGTCGGGCAATGCCGCGCTGTTCCGCGGCGATTACAAGCTGGTGCGGAACCTCGCGCCGACCGGCGACGGCAAGTGGCGGCTCTACGACATCAAGAGCGATCCAGGCGAAACGCGCGACCTGTCGACCGCGATGCCCGACCGCTTCGCCGCGATGCAGGCCGATTATGCCGCCTATGCCAAAGCGAACGGCGTGCTCGACATGCCCGCCGGCTACACCGCCGACGCGCAGATCAACCTTTATGCCTGGGAGCATCAGGGCAAGCCGCGCGCAATCAAGGCGGGGCTGGTCCTTGGGGGCGTGCTGCTTCTGCTATTCGGCCTTGTCTGGGCTTGGCGTCGCCGGCGCCGCGCGCGCCGTGTCGATCAGGCGAAAACCGATGTGGTCGGTGCCTAGTCCGCGCTCCTGAAACTGGCGCGCGGCGGGGCGATAGCGCGCGCAGTAATTGGCCGCGCACAGGAAGCTGCCGCCCTTGATGACATTGGTCTCGGCGCCCGCCTTGCTCGTCGTCCATTCCCAGACATTGCCGATCAGGTCGTGGACGCCATGATCGTCGGCGGGAAAGCAGGCGACGGGGGCGCGGCCAAGGAAGCCGTCGGTGCCGAGATCGCGGACCGGGAAGGTGCCCTGATAATAATTGGCGCGCGGCTTGCCGTCCTTGCCGACGGGCACATTGCGGTCGGCGCCGCCGGTCACCGCGGCCAGCTCCCATTGCTCCTCGCTCGGCAGCGCCTTGCCCTTCCATTTGGCGTAGGCAAGCGCATCGTCATAGCCGATCTGGACGACAGGATCGCGGTCGCGCCCCGCGATGTTCGTCTCGGGGCCGGCGGGATGGCGCCACTCGGCGCCGACGACCCAGCGCCACCAGTTGGGATTGCCGTCGGTGGGCGCGGTGAACACCGCCGATCCCGGGATCAGCATCTCGGGCGGCGCGCCGGGCAGCTTGGGCGGGTCCTGCTCGGCGAGCGTCTTGTACCCGGTCGCCTTCACGAATTCGGCGAACTCGGCGTTGGTGACCTCGTGCGTCGCCATCCAGAAGCCCGCGACCGTCACCTCGCGCGCGGGGCCTTCCTCGGGCAGGTGCGCGTCGGCGCCGAAGGCGAAGGTCGCACCCGGGATCCAGACATAGTCATCCTTGGGCATCGCCGGGCATTCGGGCGGTTTCGCTTCGGCGACCTTGCTGTCCCCGGCGTCGCCGCACGCCGTCAGCGCGCCGAGCAGGACGAGCGCGGGCAGCGCGATGGCGCGGATCATGCCTTGGCGGCCGCGACCAGCGTGTCGACCATATGCGCGACCACCGCGCTCGCATCCTCGACCGACAGGCCCTGATCCTGCCGGATCGCGCGCCAGTTCTGGAACGACAGCGCCGCGCACAGCGCCTCGACGAAATAAAGGTCGCCGTTCACGCTGTCGGGGAGCAGGCGCAGCACCAGCTCGCGCTCCATCGTCACGACCTGCCCATATTGCCCCATCAGATAGGGCGACTGATAGCGTTTGATGTTCGCCGCGAGGCGGTAGGGCAGCATCGTCTCGAACACGCGCACCCGCCGCCGCGTCAGGTCGCGCAGGTTCGCGCGCCAGTCGTTGTCGGGATAGGGCGCGGTGACGACCGGCCAGATGCGCTCGCCGATGATCTGCGAAATCTCGCGATACAGCGCATCCATATCGTCGAAATGACGGAACACGGTGCGCAGGCCGACGCCCGCTTCCTCGGCCACCCGCGCCGCGCTGGGACTGAGGTCGCCGCCCTCGATCAAATACATCATCGCGGAAATGATACGCTTGTGGCTCGACCGACTGCGCTCGCGCCGTCCATCGGGACGCGCGTCGGGGCTTTCGTCAGCCATTGCCGCTTTTGCCTTCCCCGCCATGCTGTCTCCGCTGGCCCAGCTTGGGCCTCAGGTCAATGGCCGCGCTTAACCATCTTGCGCGGACGTTCATATAATGACACATATAGTGCCATAATATCGAAGGCAAGGACCGGCGGGGCGGGGATGGCGGATCAGACAATCTGGCTGACGGCTATATGGGCGGGCGCGCTGGCGCTGTGGCTCATCTTTCTGATGTTCTACGACGGGCGACGACGCCCGCTGAGCGCGTCGGAGATCGACGCCTTTCTGGCGACGCTCGGCCCGCGCATGGCCGAGACCGGCAATGATTTCGCGCGGATGCGCGTCTTTCTGGAGGCCGATGACGGCCGCGAGTTCGTGATGGTCAATCTCGTCGGCACGCGGCCCGGCCCGGTGACCGATCCCGCGAGCGGCGAGACGCGTGAGGGCAGCGAGTGGCTGCGCCGCTACTCCGATCCCTTCGTGCGCGGGCTGTTGAAGCGCGGCGGGCATCCGCTGTTCGTCGGGCGCAAGGTCGGCGGCTATATCGATGCGTGGAATACGCCAGAGGATCCGGGCTGGTCGCTTGCCGGGACGATGCGTTACCGCAGCCGTCGCGACCTCGTCCGCATGGCGAGCGATCCGGCGTTTCGCAATGCGCACCTCAACAAATCGCTGGGGATCGAGACGACCTTCTCCTTCCCGACGCAGCGCCAGATCGCCTTTTACGCCAGCCCGCGTGCGACCGTCGGGCTGACGCTCGCGCTGATGGCGGCGCTCGCGCATATCATGATATTGACGTTCGGCTGGGGAGGGGCGGCATGAAGAAAAGATGGCTGGCGCTGGGTGCCATCGCGCTGATCGGCGCGGGCGGTTATTGGGGCTTTCAGGCAAATAAATACCGCATCCCCGGGCTGCTGCAGGACTGGCGCGATCCGGTGCAAGCCAATCGCCCGGTCGTCTGGGAGCAGGGGCCGAAGACCGCGCCTGCGGGCCAGCGTCCGCCGAACGTCATCCTGATCGTGGCGGACGACCTCGGCATCAACGATATCAGCCTGTACGGCGGCGGCCTTGCCGGCGGCATCGTCAAGACGCCGAACATCGACGCGCTCGCGCAGCAGGGGATGAATTTCACCACCGCATACGCCGCGAACGCGACCTGCTCGCCCTCGCGCGCGGCGATGATGACCGGGCGCTATGCGACGCGCTTCGGCTTCGAATATACGGCGGTGCCGGTGCAATTTTCGGAGAATCTCGCACACGGCGACGGCATCGGGCCGCTGAAGGCGGTGTTCCATAAGGAGCTGATTACCCCCGACATCCCCGACTATCCCGACATGGGCGTCCCCGCGAGCGAAGTGACGATCGCCGAGGCAGTGAAGTCGGCGGGCTATCACACGATCCACATCGGCAAATGGCACCTCGGCGAAGCGCCGAAACTCCAGCCGCAGGCGCAAGGCTTCGACGAGAGCCTTGCGGTGCTTGGCGGCGCAGCGATGTTCCTGCCCGAGGACGATCCCGATACGGTCAATGCCAAGCTGCCGTGGGATCCGATCGACCGCTTCCTCTGGGCGAATTTGCGCCATGCGGTCACCTTCAACGGCAGCAAGCGCTTTCATCCCAAGGGCCATATGACCGACTATTTCGCCGATGAGGCGATTGCGGCGATCGAAGCGAACAAGAACCGCCCCTTCTTCCTATATCTCGCCTTCAACGCGCCGCACACGCCGTTGCAGGCGACCAAGGAGGATTATGCGAAGCTGGCGGCGATCAAGGATCACAAGACGCGCGTCTATGGCGCGATGATCGCGCAGCTCGACCGGCGGATCGGCGACGTGATGGCGAAGCTGAAGGCGGCCGGGATCGACGACAATACGCTCGTCATCTTCACCAGCGACAATGGCGGCGCCTGGTACAACGGAATCGCCAATCTCAACGCGCCGTACCGCGGGTGGAAGGCGACCTTCTTCGAGGGCGGCATTCGCACGCCCTTCTTCATGCGCTGGCCCGCGAAGATCGCGCCGGGATCGACGCGTGCCGACATGACGGGGCATATCGACATCTTCTCGACTATTGCGGCGGCGGCGGGCGCGAAGGTGCCCGGCGACCGCGTCGTCGACAGCGAGAATATCCTCGGCGGTCCGGCGAAGCGGCCCGCGCTTTTCTGGCGCTCGGGCGATTATCGCGCGGTGCGGATGGGCGACTGGAAGCTGCAGGTGACGAAACGGCCCGAAAAGGTCCGGCTCTACAATCTCGCCGACGATCCGACCGAGCAGTTCGACCTGTCGGCGAGCGACCCGGCACGCGTCGCGCAGCTTCGCGCGATGCTCGAGGCGCAGAACAAGGGAATGGCAAAGCCGATCTGGCCGGGTCTGATCGAGGGGCCGGTACGGATCGACGTGCCGCTAAACGCGCCGTGGAAGGACGGGCAGGACTATATCTACTGGACGAACTGATCGCGGATGCAGACCGCGATCAGTGCAGGGTCGATCAGTAACGAGGCGCTGCACGGCCGGTCGGTCAGAAGCGCGTCGTCCTGCGCGAGGTCCAAGCTATCGTCGCCAATTGTGACCGTGGTGGGCTCGGCAGCCAGTAAAAACAGCGTGCCCGCTGTTTGCGGATCGAGCGCCTGTCCCAAGCCGGCGGACACCCGGCCGCGTCGGGTCAAGATGTTCAGTACTTTGCACGGAGTACCGACAGGCTCGGCGTAAACGGCGTCTTCGCCGCCGAACAGCAAAGCGGGCGATCCGGGTCGAAGCGGCTGCTGACGCCGTCCTTCGATCTCGATCAGTAGTTCACCGCGGAGCAGCAGAAAGCTTCTGTCGATGCCCGGGTAGGCCGAGAACGGTCCTGGCTGCGCAATCGTCGCGATGCTCGCGCGCCAAAGGAAATCTGCATCGCTCGCGCCTTCGGGAAAGACGGCAATATCTTGCGTGATCCCGCCGCCATTTTTCCACGGCCGCGCGATACGGTCCTGTGCGCGCAGAAGCCGAACGCTTGTCATCAGAGGATGCCGGGAAGGTCCAGACCCTTCTCGCGCGCACAATCGAGCGCTTCTGTATAGCCTGCATCGGCATGGCGCATGACGCCGGTGCCGGGGTCGTTCCACAGCACGCGTTCCAGCCGCTTCGCCGCCTCGGGGGTGCCGTCGGCAACGATCACCATGCCGCTGTGCTGCGAATAGCCCATGCCGACCCCGCCGCCATGGTGCAGCGACACCCAGGTCGCGCCCGAGGCGGTGTTGAGCAGGGCGTTGAGCAAAGGCCAGTCGGACACCGCATCGCTGCCGTCGCGCATCGCCTCTGTCTCGCGGTTGGGCGAGGCGACCGAGCCCGAATCCAGATGATCGCGGCCGATGACTACCGGCGCCTTTAGCTCGCCGTTCGCGACCATCTCGTTGAAGGCAAGGCCCAGCCGGTGGCGGTCGCCAAGCCCGACCCAGCAGATGCGCGCGGGCAGGCCCTGGAACCGGATCTTCTCGCGCGCCATGTCGAGCCAGTTGTGGAGATGCGTGTTGTCGGGAAGCAATTCCTTCACCTTGGCGTCGGTCTTGTAGATGTCCTCGGGATCGCCCGACAGCGCGGCCCAGCGGAAGGGCCCGATGCCGCGGCAGAAGAGCGGGCGCACGTAAGCGGGGACGAAGCCGGGGAAGTCGAACGCATTTTCGACGCCTTCGTCCTTCGCCATCTGGCGGATGTTGTTGCCATAGTCGGTCGTCGGCACGCCCGCGGCCTGCAGGTCGAGCATCGCGCGCACATGCACCGCCATCGACGCCTTGGCGGCTTTCGCCACAGCAGCGGGATCGCTCTCGCGCTTCAAGAACCACTCGTCGAGCGTCCAGCCTGCGGGGAGATAGCCGTTCACCGGATCGTGCGCCGACGTCTGGTCGGTGAGCAGGTCGGGGCGGATGCCGCGGCGGACCATCTCGGGCAGGATTTCGGCGGCGTTGCCAAGCAGGCCGACCGAGACAGGCTTGCCCACGGCGTGAGAGGCCTCGATCATCGCGATCGCCTCGTCGACACTGTTAGCCTGCTTGTCGAGATAGCCGGTGCGCAGGCGCATCTCGATGCGGCTCGGCTGGCATTCGATCGCGAGGCAGCTCGCGCCCGCCATAACCGCGGCGAGCGGCTGCGCGCCGCCCATGCCGCCGAGGCCCGCGGTCAGCAGCCAGCGGCCCGCGAGGCTGCCGCCATAGTGCTGGCGGCCCATTTCGACGAAAGTCTCGTACGTGCCCTGAACGATGCCCTGGCTGCCGATGTAGATCCAGCTGCCCGCGGTCATCTGGCCGTACATCATCAGGCCCTTTTTATCGAGCTCGTGGAAATGTTCCCAATTCGCCCATTCGGGGACGAGGTTCGAATTGGCGAGCAGAACGCGCGGGGCGTTTTCGTGGGTGCGGAAAACGCCGACGGGCTTGCCCGACTGAATGAGGAGGGTCTCGTCACCTTCGAGCCGCTTCAGCGTCTCGACGATCCGGTCATAGCTTTCCCAGTCGCGCGCGGCGCGGCCGATGCCGCCATAGACGACCAGCTCGTGCGGTGCCTCGGCCACGTCGGGATGCAGGTTGTTCATCAGCATCCGCATCGGCGCTTCGGTGAGCCAGCTTTTGGCGGTGATTTCGGGGCCGGTCGCCGGGCGGATCACGCGGCTGTTGTCGAGGCGGGTCATGCTTGTCCTTTCGCAAAGTCGAGGGTCGCGGCGATCACTTGCTCCAGCACGGGCCGGATCGCGGGGTTGGAGTCGATGGGGGACGGCCAGTTGGCGTGGGTGATCGGGTCGGGTTCCGCCATGTAGCCGCGCTGCGCGAGTTCCATCTGGATGGCGTGAATGCCGTCCTCAGACTGGCCGTAGTGACGGGTCGTCCACCCGCCCTTGAAGCGGCCGTTGACGACATGGCTGTGCCCGCTCGCGCCGCAGATATTGGCGATAATCGTTTCCAGCCGTGGGTCGCAGGTCGTGCCGCCGTTGGTGCCGATGTTGAACTGGGGCAGCTCGCCATCGAACAGGCGCGGGACATGACTGCGGATCGAATGGGCGTCGTAGAGCACGACCTTGCCATGCGCCGCCCGCAGCCGGTCGAGTTCGGCGCTCAGTGCATCATGATAGGGGCGGTGATAGAGGTTGAGCCGCTGGGTGATCGACGCCTCATCGGGCTGGTCGAACCGATAGAGCGGCTCACCGTCGAAGGTCGTCGTCGGACAGAGTTCGGTCGTCGCCTGTCCGGGATAGAGCGACGCACCCGACGGATCGCGGTTCATGTCGATCACGCTGCGCGAAATATCAGTCGCGACCAAGGTTGCGCCGAGATCGGCGGCGAAGGCGTAGAGGTCCGCAATCCACCAGTCGGTGTCGATCTGCGCATGCCAAGGCGAGACGAACTGCGCGTCCAGACCCGCGAGGTCCGTGCCGCCATGCGGGAAGGCGATGACGAGCGGCGCGTCGCCGCGGTGGACGCGCAGCCAGTCCATTAGCCGAGACCCGGCAGATCGGCGGAAACCGTCGCGACCAGGCTACCGTCGCGGATCAGCGCGGTCGCCGCTTCCATATCGGGATAAAAATGGCGGTCGTCCTCGAGCGTCGGAACCGCGGCGCGGAGATGCCGGCGCGCCGCTTCCAGCGCATCGCTCGATACAAGCGGCGCGTGGAAATCGACGCCCTGACCCGCCGCGAGCAGCTCGATCCCCAGAACCGCACTGACATTGTCGGCCATTTCGAGCAGGCGGCGCGCGCCGTGTGCCGCCATCGACACATGATCTTCCTGATTGGCGCTGGTTGGGATCGAATCGACGCTGGCGGGATAGGCGCGCTGCTTGTTCTCGCTGACCAGCGCGGCGGCGGTGACCTGCGGGATCATGAAGCCCGAATTGAGGCCCGGCCGCGGGGTGAGGAAGGCGGGCAGGCCCGACAGCGCAGGGTCGACGAGCATCGCGATGCGCCGTTCGGCGATCGACCCGATCTCGCACAGCGCCAGCGCGATCATGTCGGCGGCGAAGGCGACGGGTTCGGCGTGGAAATTGCCGCCGGACACCGCCTCGTCGCTATCGGCGAAGATCAGCGGATTGTCCGAAACGCCATTGGCCTCGATGCGCAGCGTCGTGCCGGCCTGCCGCAGCAGATCGAGCGCCGCACCCATCACCTGCGGCTGACAGCGGAGGCAATAGGGGTCCTGCACGCGCGGATCGTCTTCGGCGTGCGAGGCGCGGATCGCCGAACCCGCCATCAGGCCGCGCAGCGCATCGCCGACCTCGCGCTGCCCCGCATGACCGCGCAGCGCATGGATGCGCGCGTCGAACGGCGCGTCGGAGCCTTTGGCGGCTTCGGTCGAGAGCGCGCCGGTGATCAGCGCCGAACGGAAGGCGGTTTCGGCGCGGAACAATCCCGCGAGCGCATTCGCGGTCGAAAATTGGGTGCCGTTGAGGAGGGCCAGCCCTTCCTTCGGGCCGAGTTCGAGCGGCGCCAGGCCCGCCTGTGCCAGCGCCTCGGCGGCGGGCTTCGTTTCGCCGCCAACCTCGATGTCGCCGACGCCGATCATCGCGGCGGCCATATGCGACAGCGGCGCCAGGTCGCCGCTCGCGCCGACCGATCCCTGCGATGGGACGACGGGGGTCAAGCCCCGGCCCAGCATCGCTTCGAGCATCGCGACGGTTTCGTGCCGGACCCCCGATGCGCCGACGCCGAAGCTCGCGAGCTTCAACGCCATCATCAGGCGGACGACGGGGGTGGGTGAGGGCGCGCCGGTCCCCGCCGCGTGGCTGAGCACGATATTGCGCTGGAGCGTCGCCAGATCGTCGCTCGCGATCCGCACGCTCGCCAGCTTTCCGAAACCGGTGTTGATGCCATAGACAGGGTCGCCCTTGGCAACGATCTGCGCCACCGCGGCGGCGCTTGCGTCGATCGCATCCCATGCCGCCGCATCGAGCGCCGCACCCGCGCCGTCATAAATGGCGCGCCAGTCGGTCAGCGTCATCGCGCCGGGGGTGATCGTCACAAATGTCATTGGCCGTCCTTGATGCGTTGGTGAAGCGGGTTGAAACCGATGCGATAGACCAGCTCGGCGGGGTCGCTGACGTCCCAGATCGCGAGGTCGCAGGCCTTGCCGGGCTCGAGCGTGCCGATCTCGGCGCCGAGGCCGAGCGCCGCGGCGGCGTTGACCGTGACGCCGCGCAAAGCCTCAGCAACGGTCAGCCCGAACAGCGTCGCGCCCATGTTGAGCATGAGCAGCAGCGAGGTCACCGGCGAGGTGCCGGGGTTGCAATCGGTCGCGAGCGCAATCCGCGTGCCGTGGCGGCGCATCGCGGCGATCGGCGGCAATTTCGTCTCGCGCATGAAATAATAGGCGCCGGGCAGCAGCACCGCGACCGTCCCGGCCTCCGCCATCGCGCGGACATCGTCGTCGGTCGCATGTTCCAGATGGTCGGCCGACAGCGCCCCATGCCTTGCCGCAAGCGCACTGCCATGCAGCGCCGACAATTGTTCGGCGTGGAGCTTGACCGCGAGGCCGTGCGCTTTCGCCGCCTCAATCACGCGCTCGCACTGCGCGGGCGAAAAGCCGATGCCCTCGCAAAAGGCGTCGACCGCGGTCGCGAGCGGCGCCGCGGCCGGGATCATCGCATCGACGACAAGGTCGATATAGGCGTCGCTGTCGCCCTTATATTCGGGGGGTAGCGCATGGGCGCCCAGAAAGGTCGGCGCGACCCGGACCCGCCGCTGCTCGGCGAGCGCGCGCGCCGCGCGCAGCATCTTGATCTCGTCTTCCGTCGACAGGCCATAGCCCGACTTGATCTCGATCGTCGTGACGCCTTCGGCGAGCAGCGCGTCGAGGCGCGGCAGCGCGCTTTCGACGAGCTCGGCCTCGGTCGCGTCGCGCGTCGCGCGCATCGTCGACACGATCCCGCCGCCAGCGCGGGCAATATCCTCGTAGCTCGCGCCGTCGAGCCGCATCGCCCATTCGTTGGCGCGATTGCCGCCGTGGATGAGGTGCGTATGGCAGTCGATCAGCCCGGGGGTGATCAACCGGCCGCCGCAATCAGTGCTCGGCGCCGTCTGCGCCGGCGCGCCATCGGCGGGTCCGGCATAGACGATGCGCCCGTCCTCGGCCGTGACGACGCCATCGTCGATCAGCCCCAGCCCGTCATCGGTCATCGTCGCGAGTCGCGCGTTGGTCCAGCTATGCTCCATCTGGACAACATCTCCCGAATGGGTCATTATGTCTAGACATAATATGAGGGCATGTGATGATGGCTTACTGGTTTCAGCGCGCGTGGATCGACAACAGCTGGCAGCATGATGTGCGGCTGACCGTCGAAGATGGGCGGATTGCTGCGCTTGAAACCGGGGTCGAAGCGGCGCAGGACGACGAGCGCCACGCGGCGGCGCTGCCCGGTTTGTGCAATGTCCACAGCCATGGGTTCCAGCGCGGCATGGCGGGGCTTTCGGAACGCCGCAGCCGCCCCGACGATAATTTCTGGAGCTGGCGCGAGATCATGTACCGCTTCCTCGACCGGCTGACGCCCGAGGATGTCGCGGCGATCACCGCGCAGGCCTATGTCGAAATGCTCGAGGGCGGGTTCACCCGCGTCGGCGAATTCCACTATCTGCACCATGATCCGGCGGGCGCGACCTACGCCGACCCCGCTGAAATGGCGGGCGCGATCGTCGAGGCCAGCGCGGCGACCGGGATCGGCCTGACCCTGCTCCCGGTATTCTACGCGCACGGCAATTTCGGCGGCGCCGCGCCGAGTCCCGGCCAGCGCCGCTTCCTCTGCGACGTCGATGGTTTCGCACGGCTGCTCGACGGCGCGCGCGCCAAGCTGGTCGGCGACGCCAATATCGGCATCGCGCCGCACTCGCTGCGCGCCGTCGGACCCGAAGAGCTGGCGGCGCTCCTCGCCATGTCGCCCACCGGCCCGGTCCATATCCACGCCGCCGAACAGGTGAAAGAGGTCGAGGATTGCGTCGCGTGGAGCGGGGCGCGGCCGGTCGAATGGCTGCTCGACAATGCCGGGGTCAACGAACGCTGGTGCCTCATCCATTCGACGCATGTCGATGCGCGCGAGACCTCGCGGCTCGCCGCAGTGGGGGCGGTCGCCGGGCTTTGTCCGATTACCGAGGCGAACCTCGGCGACGGCATCTTTCCGGCGATCGACCATCTCGCGGCGGGCGGCGCCTTCGGGGTCGGCACCGACAGCAATATCCTGATCGACGCCGCGGGCGAGCTGCGCGCGCTCGAATATTCGCAGCGGCTCGCGCACCGCGCGCGCGCCTTGCTGGCGGGCGAGGCGTCGCCATTCGTCGGCGCCAACCTCTACGCCCGGGCGCTCGCCGGCGGCGCACAGGCGCTGGGGATCGAAGCCGGCTTCAGGGTCGGCCAGCCCGCCGACATCGTCTCGCTCGACCTCGATCACCCGAGCTTTGCAGGGACCGACGATGCGACGCTGCTTGATCGCTGGATTTTTGCGGGCGGGGCAGGGGCGATCGATTGCGTCTGGCGCGCCGGGGTGAAGCGCGTCGTGCAGGGGCGCCATGTCGATCGCGCCGCCATCGCCGCCGCGTATCGCAAAAGCGTCGAGCGGATCGTCGCGTGACGCGCGCGGCGCCGAACCCCGCGCGCCGGATCCGCGAGGATATTGAGGGCCGCATCCACTCGGGCGAATGGAAACCCGGCACGCGCATCCCGATCGAACAGGATCTCGCGGCACGCTACGGCTGCGCGCGCGCAACGGTCAGCAAGGCGCTGGCCGAGCTTGTCGCGGCGGGACTGGTCGAACGGCGCCGCAAGGCCGGGTCGTTCGTCGCGCATCCGCCGGTGCATTCGGCGGTGATGACCGTACCCGACCTTGCCGAGCTGATCGCCGCGCGCGGTGAATCCTATCGCTGGGAAGCGCGCGCGATCCTGCGCCGCAAAAATGCAGGCGGTGCCGACACGCTCCAGATCGACGGCATTCACTTTGCCGCCGACGAACCCTTTGCGCTCGAGAATCGCACGATCGAACTCGCCGAAGTCCCCGCCGCAGCCGAAGCGAACTTCGCCGCCGAGGCGCCCGGAACTTGGCTGCTCGCGCATATTCCCTGGACCTCGGCCCGCCATGTCGTGCGTGCCGTCGCCGCCACTCGCGCCGAAGCCGCGGCGCTGGCGACCGGCAGCGGCGCCGCCTGCCTCCAGCTCGAACGCGATACCTGGCGCGGCGACCGTCCGGTCACCCATGTCCGCCAGCTTTTCCGCGGCGACCGCTTTGACCTGGTGGCGGAATTTCAGGCCGGGGCCGGCAAGCGCGATCCCGGTTGAAATTTGCATGCGACCGGCACATTTCGCCCCGCGCTTCCGCGGGCCGCCGCACAAGATATTTGCTTATGCTGTATTGCGATATTAATACGGTAATCGAGCATGATTTGGTTCCTTAAATCCAAAACCCCCGATGCGGCGCCCGTCGCACCGTCTTTTCCTGCGCCCGATACGCCGGTTTTCGACGCGCCGCCGCCGGTTGTTCCGGAAAGCCGCCGCCGCAAATGGCTGCGCCGCGTATCGCGCGGTTTCGCGATCTTCTGCATCCTTTTCATCCTGCTCGTCGGCTGGCTGGCGCTCACCGCGCCGCTGTCGAAATCGCTCGAACCAATTGCTCCGCCGCAGGTTACGCTGCTCGCGTCAGACGGCACCCCGATCGCGCGGTCGGGCGCGATCGTCGATGCGCCGGTGAAGGCCGCCGACCTGCCGAAACATGTCACCGGCGCCTTCCTCGCGATCGAGGACCGGCGCTTTTACAGCCATTGGGGGGTCGATCCGCGCAGCATCGCGCGCGCGGTGTGGAGCAATGTCACGGGCGGGCGGACGCAGGGCGGCAGCACGATCACCCAGCAGCTGGCGAAATTCACCTTCCTGACCCCGAAACGCACCCTCGGCCGCAAGGCGCGCGAGGCGCTGATCGCCTTCTGGCTCGAAGCTTGGCTGACCAAGGACGAGATCCTCGAACGCTATCTGTCGAACGCCTATTTCGGCGATAACACCTATGGTTTGCGCGCCGCGTCGCTCCATTATTTCTATCGCCAGCCCGAAAAGCTGACCCCGGCGCAGGCGGCGATGCTGGCGGGGCTGGTGCAGGCGCCGTCGCGCCTCGCGCCGACCAAGAACCCCGATCTCGCCGAAAAGCGCATGAAGCTGGTGCTGAACGCGATGGTCGACACCGGCACCATGACCGCCGCCGAAGCCAGGGCGATCCGCACCCCGCGCATCGACGTGCGCACCCGCAACACGCTGCCGACCGGAACCTATTTTGCCGACTGGGCGCTGCCCGAGGCGCGCAAATTGAGCGACGTCGGCTATTCGCGCCAGACGATCACGACGACGCTCGACGCGCGGCTCCAGTCGATCGCGCGGCGCGTTACCGGTCGCGCGGGGCTGGGCAAGGCGCAGGTCGCGCTCGTCGCGATGCGCCCGAACGGCGAAGTCGTCGCGATGATCGGCGGCAAGGACTATTCCGCATCGCCCTTCAACCGCGCGACGCAGGCGAAGCGCCAGCCGGGATCGACCTTCAAGCTGTTCGTCTATCTCGCCGCGCTGAAGGACGGTTGGGATCCTGACGACATGATCAGCAACGAAGCGATCGTGACGGGCGCGTATCAGCCGAAAAATTCGGGCGGCACATACTCGAAGGAAATCAGCCTCGAGGACGCCTTTGCGACGTCGAGCAATGTCGCCGCGGTGCGGCTGTTGCGCGAGGTCGGCGACGACAAGGTGATCGACATGGCGCGCGACCTGGGGGTCACCGCGCCGATGACCAAGGGCGATCCCAGCCTCGCGCTTGGCACGTCGAGCATGACCTTGCTCGAACTCACCGCTGCTTATGCCGCGGTCGCGGCGAACAGCTATCCGGTCGTTCCGCACGCGTTCAAGGGCGAGGAAAAGGGGTGGTTCGAAAATCTGATCTCGGGACCCAGCCGCTTTCGGTCGGGCGTGCATGACGACATCGAACAGATGCTGCGCGCCGCAGTCAATCGCGGCACCGGCCGCGCCGCGCGACTGCCGCAGGCCAATTTCGGCAAGACCGGAACCAGCCAGGACAATCGCGATGCGTTGTTCGTCGGCTATGCCAATGGCTTGGTCGTCGGGGTGTGGATCGGCAATGACGATAACAGCCCGCTGCGCGGCATTTCGGGCGGCGGGCTGCCGGCACGGATCTGGCGCGACTTCATGATGCAAGCGTCGGGGCAGAAAGCGGCGCCACGGCGCGAGACGAACCCGAGCGGCCCGGTCGAGCCGCAGGATATTCCCGACGTTGGGGCGATCCCGGTGGGTAAAAATACCAGCGTCGGCATCGAAAGCGGCGACGCGGTGATCTCGACCGAAATCAACGGCAGCCGGATCGACCTGCGGTTGCCGCTGCCGAAAGGTGCGCCTGCGGAGCCGGTCCCGCCGCCGCCGTAAGGGGAGGGTGCGGAGCGCCGGCGAAAGTCTCAATCGCTATTTAGTAGCGCCGTGCTCCCGCGAAGGCGGGAGCCCATCACCGGCATGTGCAAGTTTGAGCCGATCAGTGATGGATCCCCGCCTTCGCGGGGAAACACGAATTTTCTTGGGTCTTAGTCAATCCGCCAACAGGTCAAATTCGCTCGTTGCCATCGTCTGCCCATTGACGATCAGTTCGACATTGTGCCGCCCGGGATGATGCCGCCGCGTACTGAAATCGCGGATCGTCTGGCTGATACGCAGCGCTGCGGACTCGCCTGCTGCGAGGTCGAACGTCTTCCACTTGAACACCTTCGCCGCGCTTTTGCCCCCCGCCCGCGCATAATGGACGCGATAGTCGACCACGAGCGGTTGGTTTTCGGCAGCGGTTGATGCGATGTCGGCGCTGATCGCGATCCGCTCGCCGCGCAGTACCACCGCTGGCTCGACGGTGAAATCGCGCACTGTAACCGCCGCGCCATGACCGACCCCGATCAGCGCCAGCGCGCGCGGCTCGCCCTGCTTGATGAGGGTGCGTAGCGCGTGGCGGATGATCCACCCCGTACGCGGATCGACCTGCGACCAGTCCGCCAACCGGTCGAGCAACCAGTCGGGTCGGTCCTTGGCAATGTCGTTCAGATGATTGGCGACCGACTTGCGGACATAGATGGCGGAGTCGGCCTTCAGTGCCTCCAGAATAGGCGCCGCACGGGTCGGATCGGCCTTGAGCGCGGGAACGCGCGCCGCCCAGGGCAGCCTAGGTCTGCCGCCTTCGCTCGCGAGGCGGCGAACATGCTCGTCGTCGCTGTCGGTCCAACGGATCATCGTCGCGAGCGCCCGGTCGGCGTCGAGCGCCAGAAACGGCCGGATCGCAAATTCGGCGGTGCCGAAGCGCGTCAGCGCGGCGAGCGCATCCATCGACCGGTCGAAATCGTCGAGGCCGTATCGCGCGACATATTCGGTCACTGCGACCGCCTGAAACCCGTGCGTCAGTTGCGGCGCCATAACGGTAATCACGTCCAGCGCCGCATCGTAATCGGCGGGCAGGGCGGGGCGTAGCGCATCGGCGATATGGCGCACCCGCGCCATGATCGACAGCGCGTCGAGCCCGTCAGTCGCGGCGGAAAGGAACACCTCCCGGTCAAAACGCGGCGAAGCGCCAGCGCCCGCGTTGGCGATCGTCACCAGCGCTTGCGGACCCAATATGTCCTTCAGCAGGGCAGGGGCATTATCCGAAATTGGCTGGGCCTTTCCGAACGCGAAGACATTGATTGGGTATCGTCATTGCGAGGAGCGAAGCGACGCGGCAATCCAGAGTGGCGTAAACCGCTCTGGATTGCTTCGCTTCGCTCGCAATGACGGAGTTGGGTCAACTAAAGTCACATGCTCTAGCGCCGCTCGACCAGCCCGCCGCCGAGCGCCACGTACAGCGTGACGAGATTATCGACCTGCGCACGGCGGATTTCCACCAGCGCCTGTTCGGCGGCGAACAGATTGCGTTCGGCGTCGAGCACTTCGAGGTAGGTCGACACGCCTTCGCGGTACCGCTTGCGCGCCAGATCGGCGATGCGCCGCTGCGCCAGCGTGCCGCGTTCCTGCGCCTCGACCTGTTCGGCGAGAAAGCGGCGTCCGGCGAGCGCGTCGGCGACTTCGCGAAATGCGCCTTGCACCGTACGCTCATAGGTTGCGACCGAAATATTCTCGCGCGCTTCGGCGACGGTCAGATT
>VFQN01003497.1_pt1 | contig 22343 bp, 19 predicted proteins | sample 3512371 | NCBI WGS metagenome assembly VFQN01 (sample SAMN10412370, study PRJNA504923) | tailings metagenome | isolation source: Replicate 2 from Balatoc abandoned mine | place: Philippines: Itogon, Benguet | collected 2017-08-28
ATTTTTTGATCTTTTCTTATCCTCGTATTCATTGAAATAGAATCTACTATTAATGCGTTTAAATTAAGCCTTTCCAGTTTTAAATTTTGACGTTGATTTTCAAAACGAGCTAATAACAGTAATTCGTCAACCATGTGATTTAAACGATTTACTTCTTGAACACAAAAGTCTATTTTTTCTTTATATTCTTCTGGTTTTCTTTCTTTTCTGATTAAAACTTCAAGTGTTCCTTTAATCACGGCTAAAGGTGTTCTTAATTCATGTGATGCATCAGAAGTAAATTGTTTTTCTCTAATCACAGCATTTTCAATTCTATCCAAAAGATCATTTATAGTTTGTGAAAGTAAATGTAGTTCGTCTTTATTTTGTGGTAAAGGAATACGCGATTTCAAATTGTCTTTAGTAATGAAATTTGCCGTGTCAATTATAGAACTTATCGGCTTAATACTTCTTCCGGCAATAAAACGTGCAATAAGAAATAACAATAGCAATATCAAAGGATATGCAATCAACATAATGGTAAAAAGATTATTCAATACCATCACAGAATCTTCCAAAGACATAGCAACTAAAAGGTAACCGATAATTTTTGTACCTTGATATAATGGAACCTGAATTTGCCTTATAGCATTAGACTCCAACTTTGTGTCAAAAAGTTCATTTACAGGTGCATCACTATTAAATATGAGTTGCTTTTGTTTTAAATTAGGTGATTTTTCAACTAATGCTCCAAGTTCGTCCACAAACTGTATAAACGCCGGACTGACATCTACTTTGTTAAACTGTTTGGATTTCCATTGTTCTTCGCGAATAAGCAAAACACAATTTTCAATAACTTCAATTTCTTTTAAATGTTTAGCCACTTCACTTTTTATTTCATTATTTACTCTAACGTAAACACTGAATTTTACAATAGAATACAATGCAAAAAACACCACAAAAATCAATAATCCTGTAGTGATAATATAATTGGAAGCTATTCTGTTTTTAAATGAAAGCTGTTGCATATCAATCATTTGCAATATAACCAACACCTCGTATGGTCTTGATATAATCTTCTTCTACTTTTAAATTCAATTTTTTACGAATGGCATTCATAAAAACATCAATGACACCGGTATCATATTCAAAATGAATGTCCCAAACATCTTGAATAATGTCGGTTCTGCTACAAACTTTTCCTTTGTTTTTTACTAAATAAGTCAAAAGCTCAAATTCTCTTTGAGTCAAAATAACTTCTTTATCGTTTACTGTTACAGTATATTTTTGGGTATCAATAACTACATTTCCTAATCTTAAAATGCAATCCTGATTTTTACCACGAAACTGCACTTTTATACGCTCTAATAATTCATCAAAGCTAAAAGGCTTTTTGATATAATCATTTGCTCCTGCCTGAAGTCCTTCTACTGTCTCCTGAACCGTATCTTTGGCAGTTAAAAAGATAATAGGTGTTTGAGTGTTTTTTTCTCTGAAACTTTTGCAAATTTCCAATCCTGTTAGTTTTGGTAACATCCAATCAAGTAAGATGATGTCAAAATTGTTATTTAAAGCCAATTCCAAACCATCTTTTCCATTATTTGCTGTTTGTACTTCATAGCCTTCTTCTTCCAAACCTTGTTGAAGAAATTGCATTATTCCGATTTCGTCTTCTACTAATAGTAATTTCATAAGGTATTTATTAATTACAATGTAAAAATACTGATTTACTTATAACGCAATCTGTTTCTAAGATGAATTTAAGTAAAAGTTAATTTTCAAGCAAATAATAATAGCGTAATATTTTCTCTATCAATGGTTTCAAACATCGCTTTTAAAAGAGTATGTTAAATTGATGTAAATATCTAATTTAATAACTGTTTTTACTTGGATTTACCGTTTTGAAGTGCTTACCTTTGCGCCCGATTTTAAAGTATAATTATAAAAAAAAATGCTATGAATATAAATCCTTGGCACGATGTATCTTATGGTGATGATGCTCCAAATATTGTAAACGGAATCATTGAAATTCCAAAAGGTTCGAGAGCGAAATATGAATTAGATAAAGACAGCGGAATGATAAAATTAGACCGCGTATTGTATTCTTCAGTGTATTATCCGGCCAATTATGGCTTTATACCAAAAACATATTGTGATGACCACGATCCGTTGGATATTTTAATTATTTGTCAAATAGATATCATTCCTATGTGTTTAGTAGAAGCAAAAGTGATTGGCGTAATGCGAATGATTGATGGCGGTGAAGCCGATGATAAAATTATTGCCGTTGCTGCCGGTGATCCAAGTGTGAACCACATCAACGATATTTCGGAATTGCCACAACATTTTATTTCTGAAATGAGAAGTTTTTTTGAAGATTATAAAAAACTGGAGAACAAAACCGTTATCGTTGAAGAGTTTCAAGACAATGTTGTTGCCAAAGAAATTGTTCAAAAAGCCATCGAAGATTACAACAATAAATTTCAGCAATAACTGAAATCCAAATTAAAAAAGTGCTATGTTACGCTTCCACAAAACTTATTTTCTGCTAACGATTTTACTGTTTTGTACTGAAGTTATCATAGCACTTTTTGTACACGATAACTTTATTCGTCCATATTTTGGTGATGTTTTAGTGGTGATTTTAATTTATTGTTTTATCCAAACATTCTTCAATTTGTCTAAAACAAAAACCGCAATTTATGTTTTGCTATTTGCCTTTTTAATAGAAACGTTGCAGTATTTGAACTTCATCTCTTTCCTCGGATTAGAGAACAATAAACTAGCCAAAACCGTTATTGGAAATTCGTTTTCCTTTCACGATTTACTTGCTTATGTTGCGGGAATTTTGATTACACTTGAGATTGAAAAAATAGTTTCCAAAAAGAGATAAAAACTACAATAAGCCGTTATATTTTCGAACAAACCATTCGGTTGCTAAGGCAATTGAGATTAAAACCAATAACCAAACCCAATCAATCAACGGCGATTTTTTAACCAATGTTTTTTGAACAGCTTTATAACTTTCATCAGCCAAAAGTTGTTTTACCAAATCATCAGCTTGATTTGACAAATAAGTTTTTCCGTTGGTTTGATTTGCTAATTGATTTAGTTTGTTCCAATCCGGATTTACGAATTGTTTTTCGATGTCAAAATCCAAGACTTCAAACGTACTGCTATAAATCGAATTAGAATTCAACTCTTTTACCGTAAACAAATAATTTCCGGCAGCTAATCCGTCAAGATTTACTTTAAATGCATTGGAGGTTCGCAGCAAATCATATTTTTTCTGTTGCTTGGTTTTAGCATTGGTTACGGTAATTGTCAACCTTGCTTTTTCGTCCAATTCATAGTTTTTATTGAAATATTGTGCTGTAATTTCTATCGCTTCTCCCGAATTATAAAAACGTTCGTGATTAACAACCAATGATTTTCTGGAATTGTTAGAAGCTAAAAACTGAATGGTTTTGTCCAAGAAAATATCAAAATTTTCGAAGTTTTTATTTTTCAAATAAACCGCAGCTCGCCATTTCCAAATGTTTTCACCAAAAAGAAAAGCACTTCTATTTCCTTGATTTTCTGCAAAAGCTAACAACGGTTGTTCAGCAGAAATTCCTCTGATAGTCGCGGAAAGTAATTCGTTGATATTACCTTTTGGTGTGATTTTTCCAAACGAATTTTCCAATGGAGGAAACTGTTCAAAACCGATATTATCCAAAGCAAAAAGATTAAACTGCGAATTAAATCTAGCAAGAAAATCTTCTTTTTGGCTACTCATTTTAAAATCAAAATTGTCTTGATATTGATTTAAAAAATTGAAATCGGTTGCATTTCCGGTGATAATCCAAGTATTTATTTTGGCATTTTTATTTTGTTCAAAAACCGATTTAAAAGTTCCATTAGGTTGATATAAAACTAAAATATTATAATTTTGTAAACTATTGATTTTATTTGACTTAATTAAAGTAACTTTACGTTGTGCATTAGTTTCGATGCTTCGTTTTATTGCGCCTAAATCGGGATGCGAAATATCTGAAACCAAGGCAACTTCCGTCTTTTGATCGATAACTTCTACGGCAAAGTTTTTGATATTGTTATAGATGTTTTTCTCTTGTTCTTTTGAAGTAATCGAAGCTTTGAAAATTTGTAAACCACCTTTTTCGGCCGGCAATCGAACATTCAGCGTAGCCGATTTTTTAGAAGGCGAAAATGAAATCGTTTGCTCGTTTAAAACTGAATTTCCTTGTGTAATTTTAAAAGTTGAATTTACGCTTTTCGTTCCAGCATAATTCAAGAAAACTTCTACCGGAAATTTATTTTTGTGAAATGCATATTTATTGACATTCAGTTGCGTAACTTTTAAATCCAAATACGTCGTGGTATCGCCAACAACCAAAGGATAAACTTTGTTCAACGGATTAAACGTAAAAACATAATCTTCGCCCGAAGTTTGATTTCCATCAGAAATTAAAACCGTTGGAAACGTTTGATTTTTGTAGATGCTTTTCAGGTTTTTGGCAACGACATCAATATTAGATTGTTTTCCTTTAAAATCAATAATATCCGAAGGCAAAAAATCCTCATCAAACTGATAGGTTTGTACGTCAAATTTATCGACTAAATCAGAATTGGATTTTAGTTTGTTGAACAATTCCAACGCTTCCTTATCTGATTTTAAATCCGCCATCGAAGCCGAATTATCAATAACAATTGGCAAAGGAGTTTTGACAGTTTCCGTTATTTTTCGGGTAATAATTGGATTTATCAGCAAAAGCAATAACCCAAAAACCGAAAAGAAACGCAAAAAAGCCAAAAGCAATGTCATTTTTGACCTGCTTTTGACCTTGTAAAAATATTGGTAAAATGAAACGCCAAATGCGATTACTAAAGAAATTACAATCAATAAAATAGTATTTGTCGTCATTTAATGAATTATTTTAAATGATGAATTTTAAATTTTAAATAGTTATCTTAATAAAATTTAATTCAAAATTTATAATTTAAAACTTAAAATAGTTTAAGTAAGCATTCCTCCACAAACATTCAATACTTGTCCTGAAACATAAGCGCTCATATCTGAAGCAAAGAAAAGGCACGCATTTGCAACATCTTCCGGAGTTCCGCCGCGTTTCAACGGAATAGAATCTCTCCAACCTTGAACCACATCGTCGCTTAATTTAGCTGTCATTTCAGTTTCAATAAATCCCGGTGCAATAGCATTACAACGAATGTTTCTTGAACCCAATTCCAACGCAACTGATTTGGTAAAACCAATCATTCCCGCTTTGGAAGCAGCATAATTAGCTTGTCCGGCATTTCCTTTAACACCAACCACAGAACTCATGTTTACGATAGAACCTTTGCGGTTTTTCAACATAATTTTTTGAACTGCTTTGGTCATATTAAATACCGATTTCAAGTTGATTTCGATTACTTTATCAAAATCTTCTTCGCTCATTCTCATTAATAAGTTATCTTTCGTAACTCCGGCGTTATTTATTAGTACATCAACGTTTCCAAAATCCGCAATAACATCATCAACCAATTTTTGAGCTTCGTTAAAATCGGCTGCATTTGATTTATATCCTTTGGCTTTAATCCCTAAAGCCGACAATTCATTTTCCAATGCCAAAGCACTTTCGGCAGACGAACTATAAGTAAAAGCCACATTAGCACCGTGTTGTGCAAAAACTTTAGCAATTCCGCTTCCAATTCCTCTACTTGCGCCAGTGATAATGGCTACTTTTCCTTCTAATAATTTCATATCAGTAAAAATTAGTTTGTTTATTTTTTAACGAACTACAAATATAGCGGAATAATGAAGTATTAAAAATGGTTTAACAAAAAAATCCCAAAAACTAATTTTTGGGATTTTAAATATTTATTGTTTTATGAATTTACCACTAGGACTTCCTTTATCTGTATAGATTTTTACAAAGTAACTTCCGGCAGTTAAATTGGAAACATCAATATCTTTAAGATTATCCACATTGGTTATTGCCATTACTATTTGTCCTAAAGTATTGTAAACCGAAATCGACTTTACTCCTATTTCGTTCTTTGCTTCAAAATTAAGAATGTCTCTTACCGGATTTGGATAAAGAGTAAAATAGTTTCCAAAATCAAAATCATTTGTATTTAATGCTGTAACAGTTGTTGAAGCTGGTTCTGTTACAATAGGAAAATTATAATCAAAATAAATACTAGCTGAATTTGTAAACGTGTCTTCTAAAACTAATGTTGGTTTCGTTTTAATTTTAAAGGCAACATGACCGTCATTGTTAGCATCATCAAACGGTAAATTAATATTTTCAAAGATAAATTCTACTTTGTTTCCGTTTATTCTGGTATAAAAATTATGACTACTTCTTTGCGGAATTAAAGTACTAATGTCAAATTTTGTTGAATCAATAACATCAACTACCACAATATTTTGCGCAGGATAAGTTCCAGTATTTTCAAATCGGATAACATAATGGACATATTGACCAACCATTTCTGGAGTTATTGTTGCTCCTTCTAGACAAGTTTTATCGTTTGGATCGTAGGAATTGACAACCGTTTGATTTAATGTGAATGTATTGTCATTTGGTGTTTCATCTGTTACGCCAACAATATTCGCTTTATAAACTAAAATATCACCTCCATTTACTGCAGGCGTTTCCATTGGTGAATTAATATTGAACACTAAATCAATTTCCCTGGTTTCAAACGGATTAAGATTAGTAAAACCCCATGTTAAGCTATTGGTTGCCGAAGCATCATTTACAGGATTTGCAGAAAACAAATCCATAACAGCATCGTCAAAAGTAAAACTCAACGAACCATTTGACACTTGATTTCCTTTGTTTTTATAGATGATTTTATACTCAGCATTAAAACCCGGACGAGTTACCCCAACTGGAATAACCGTTACTTCCAAATCATTTTTTACACCATTAGCCGTAATACAAAAGTCTTGAATAAAAGAACTTGTTGCTGATGGAAAACTAACTGTTGCTGAAGTTGGCGAAACATTAAAATAATCTGGGTTTTCTAAAACGGGAGTAATTACATGATTTCCTGCTTGTACAGGAATAGAATAATTACCACTTTCATCAGAAACAAATGAACCTGAAGTTGTTCCATTTGAAATAATAAAATTTTGATTTGGAAAACTTAAATCACTGATATTACAACCATTATTATCACTATCAAACTTGTTATTTCCTTGAATAGTATAAAATATTCCTCCAGGTGTAAAAGAACAATAACTATTGACTTGACAATTTACGTATCCAAGTTCATCCAAATAATTTTGTATAAAACCAACGATATCCTCTTCAACACAAATATATTGTAGTGTCGGGTTATCCTCAAAATAAAGCTCAATATAATTTCCATTTTTAGCATTTAAAACTTCTAACGGATTATGACCTAAAGTTAAAACAATTAAATTCGTATTCTGACTTATATCTAGATTTATAATTTCGTTTGAACTCAATTCTAGCCTTTCCAATTCTAAATTTTGACTAACATCAACATTCGTTAAATTATTACTTTCCAAACCCAAATAAGTTAAAGCTAGGTTTTGACTAACATCAATACTTGACAATTGATTGCTTCCAACATCTAAACGCTTTAAAAAAGGAAGTTGACTTACGTCTATACTAGATAGTAAATTATCTGAAGCCATCATAAAGTTAATACTTTGGTTTTGACCTACAACTAAACTTATGAGTTGATTGAAATGACAATTTAGAAAAAATAGATTTGAATTTTGCTCCAAATTTAGATTTGCAAGCTGATTATTACTACAATCTAGATAAACTAAATTTATATTTTGGCTCAAATCCAGACTAGTTAATTGATTTTGATAACAATTTAGATACATTAAATTAACAAAACTTTCAATGCCTTCTAAACTAGAAACTTCATTCTCAGGATGTATACTCAAATATTTTATTAAACTAGCTTCACTTACCTGTATTTCACCATCATTATTTAAATCAACACTATTATAAGAAGAAACTTCGAAATTATAAGTGACAGGATTATAGACAGGTATTTCTATTGATGCTGCTCCATTGGCTGTTTGTAATAACATAGCCTTAAAATTCACATCAGGAATATAAACTATATCATCAGGATTTTGAGCAAAAGTATTCAATCCAAAAACTAAAAAGAATAAAAAGTAGAGTTGTTTCATAAAAACTATTTGAAAACCAAATATATAAAAAAAGCCTTTCCAAGAAAGGAAAGGCTTTAATATTTTTATTAGAAAGCTAAAGAATATTATCCTATAACTTCTTTTACTTTTTTACCAATCTCAGCAGGAGAATCAACCACGTGAATTCCGTTTTCTCTCATGATACGTTTTTTAGCTTCCGCAGTATCATCAGCACCACCAACGATAGCACCGGCGTGCCCCATTGTTCTACCTTTTGGAGCCGTTTCTCCGGCAATAAACCCAATAACCGGTTTTCTATTACCATCCGCTTTAATCCATTTAGCAGCATCAGCTTCCAATTGTCCACCTATTTCACCAATCATAATAATAGCTTCAGTTTCCGGATCATTCATCAATAATTCAACAGCTTCTTTTGTAGTAGTTCCAATAATTGGATCACCACCAATTCCAATAGCTGTAGTAATTCCTAATCCTTGTTTCACCACTTGATCCGCCGCTTCATAAGTTAATGTTCCTGATTTAGAAACAATACCAACTTTTCCTTTTTTGAAAACAAAGCCCGGCATGATACCTACTTTTGCTTCCTCCGGAGTGATAACTCCCGGACAGTTTGGTCCGATTAAACGACAATTTTTTCCTTTAATATAGTCATAAGCTTTAATCATATCTGCAACAGGAATACCTTCGGTAATCGTAATAATTACTTTGATTCCAGCATCAGCAGCTTCCATAATAGCATCAGCAGCAAAAGCCGGCGGAACAAAAATGATAGAAGTATCTGCTCCTACTTGGTCAACCGCATCTTTAACCGTATTGAAAACCGGTTTATCTAAGTGAGTTGAACCACCTTTTCCCGGTGTAACACCACCAACAACATTGGTACCGTATTCAATCATTTGTGAAGCATGAAAAGTTCCTTCGCTTCCTGTAAATCCTTGTACTATTATTTTTGAATTTTTATTAACTAAAACGCTCATGTGTGTGTTTGTTTAATTGATTTATTTTAAAGTATCGCAAAAGTACTAATTAGTAATTAGTAAACAGTAATTAGCAATTAGTTTTTTTGCAAAATTTCTATATACAATTTTATAATTGACTCATTTGATAGCCACGAAACAGTTTATTGTCTTTTATTTCCCAGATAACCATGAAATGAGCTAAAAGCATTTCTTCTCGAGGGTTTTCAATGGTTTTTACATATTGGGAATAGCGAACAGCAACGGTATCACCTTCTTGTGCTATATGTGAAATTTGATATTTGGAACGAACATACGTTTTTCCTAATTCATGACTAATAGCGATTATTTGCTCATGATTGAGTTTTAAAAAACCTTTGGTACTATGCCACTCCAAAATAACTTCAGGGTGCAAAAACGTATTGACAGTTTCGGCTTCAAGAATAACATCCGATTTGTAAAAATTTTGAACGATTTCTTTTGCGCTCATAATCTATTTAAGTTTATCTAAAATTTCCGGAATACGTTTAACATTTGCTAATTGCTTCAATTTTTCACGCGATTCTTCTATTGGTGTTCCAAAATAGCTTTTTCCACCTTCAATCGATTTGGTTACACCTGTTTGACCAAGAACAACTGCTTTTGCACCAATGATAATTCCGCTAGTGGTTCCTACTTGTCCCCAAAGAGTAACTTCATCTTCAATGATTACGCAACCTGCAATTCCTGTTTGAGAAGCAATCAAACATTTTTTTCCAATAACGGTATCATGACCAACATGCACTTGGTTATCTATCTTTGTTCCGCTACCAATAGTTGTATCACCTGTAACACCTTTATCAATAGTACACAATGCTCCTATTCCAACATTGTCTTCAATAACAACTCTTCCTCCGGAAAGTAATTGATCAAAACCTTCAGGACGTTTTTTATAATAAAAAGCATCAGCTCCAAGAATAGTTCCCGAATGAATAATTACGTTATCACCAATAACTGTGTTATCATAAACGATTACGTTAGCATGAAGCAAGCAATTATCACCAATAATGACGTTATTTCCAATAAAACAATTGGGTTGAATTATCGTGTTTTGTCCAATTTTAGCAGAAGCCGAAACACTAACATTAGCTACAAGAAAAGGGCGAAAATGTTTAGTCAAAGTATTAAAATCTCGAAACGGATCATCAGAAATCAATAAAGCTTTGCCTTCAGGACAATCAACTTCTTTGTTGATTAACACAATAGTTGCCGCCGATTGAAGCGCTTTGTCATAATATTTTGGATGGTCAACAAAAACAATATCACCTGGTGTAACCACGTGAATTTCGTTCATGCCATGAACCGCAAAATCATCGGCTCCAATGTATTGGCAACCGATGATTGTAGCAATTTCTTTTAAAGTATGTATTCTTGAGAATTTCATTCTTTTAGTGATTAGTGAATAGTGATTAGTGAATAGAAAAAACTAATTACTATTCACTAGCTACTAATGACTAGTTTATACTCTTTCCATATATTTTCCGGTAGCAGTATCAATTTTGATTTTGTCTCCTTCATTAATAAATAAAGGAACGTTTACTGCTGCACCTGTTTCTACTTTAGCTGGTTTAGTAGCATTAGTAGCTGTATTTCCTTTTACTCCCGGCTCAGTATAAGTAACTTCAAGAACAATCGAAGCAGGCATATCAACTGCTAATGGCAAATCAGTTTCGGTATTAATTTGAACCATTACATTTGTTCCTTCTTTTAAAAGTTCTGGAGCATCAAGAACATCTTTGTTTAAAGTTATTTGTTCGTATGATTCAGTATTCATAAAGTGAAAATCAGTTCCTTCTGCATATAAAAATTGGAAAGTGTGTGTTTCTACACGAACTACATCAATTTTATGACCAGCAGAAAACGTATTGTCTAGTACTTTTCCATTGGTTAATGATTTTAATTTTGTTCTAACGAAAGCAGGACCTTTACCCGGTTTCACATGAAGAAATTCTATTATTTTATAAATATCATGATTGTGTTTAATGCATAATCCGTTTCTAATATCTGCTGTAGATGCCATTTTTATTTTTATTTATTTTTTTAATATCTATTGTAATTTAATTTGAATTCTAAAATTAATACGCTCCCGTATAACCTTTCATAATACCGCGAGATGAACTACGAATAAATTGTAAAATTTCATCACGCTCAGGTGTTGCTTCCATTTCAGCTTCAATAATAGCTAGTGCTTGTGAAGTATTATAATTTTTTTGATATAAAATTCTATAAATATCTTGAATTTCTCTAATCTTTTCAGAAGTAAAACCTCTTCTTCTCAGTCCTACAGAGTTAATTCCAACATATGACAAAGGTTCTTTGGCCGCTTTGGTAAATGGCGGAACGTCTTTACGAACTAATGAACCTCCGGAAACCATAGCATGATCACCAATATGAATAAACTGATGTACAGCAGCTAATCCTCCGATGATAGCATAGTTCCCAACTACAACATGTCCTGCTAATGCTACGCCATTTACAACAATAGCATTATCACCAATATGACAATCATGGGCAATATGAGCTGTTGCCATAATTAAACAATTCTTTCCAATAACGGTTTGTCCAGAAGCAACGGTACCACGATTAATGGTAACACATTCTCTAATAGTAGAATTATCTCCAATGATAGCTAAAGAATCTTCTCCTCCAAATTTTAAATCCTGTGGAACTGCAGCAATTACAGCACCAGGAAAAATGTTGCAATTTTTACCAATTCGTGCACCTTCCATAATGGTCACGTTAGAACCAATCCAAGTTCCTTCTCCAATGATAACATTATTATGAATGGTGGTAAATGGATCAATAACTACATTGCGTGCAATTTTTGCTCCGGGATGAACGTATGCTAAAGGTTGATTCATAAATTTGTGTTTATTGTTTTTTTGCAATTTGTGCCATCAATTCGGCTTCAGCTACTAATTTACCATTAGCATAAGCATTCGCTTGCATGTGGCAAATTCCTCTTCGAATAGGTGAAATTAAATCACATTTGAATACTAATGTATCGCCAGGCAATACTTTATGTTTAAACTTCACATTATCAATTTTCATGAAGTACGTTAAATAATTTTCAGGATCCGGAACCGAACTCAATATCAAAATTCCTCCGGTTTGTGCCATTGCTTCTACAATTAAAACACCCGGCATAACTGGCGCACCAGGAAAATGTCCTACGAAGAAATCTTCATTCATAGTAACATTTTTTAGACCAACCACATGACTATCGGACATTTCTAATATTTTATCTACTAATAAAAATGGCGGACGGTGAGGCAACATTGCCATAATTTTATTCACATCCATCAAAGGTTCCTTGTGCAAATCATACACCGGAATTTGATTGCGTTGCTCTATTTTAATGATTTTAGATAATTTTTTAGCAAACTGAGTATTTACAAAATGTCCCGGTTTGTTGGCAATAACTTTTCCTTTGATTTTTGTTCCAACTAATGCCAAATCACCAACTACATCAAGCAATTTATGACGCGCAGCTTCGTTTGGATAATGTAAAGTAAGATTGTCTAAAATTCCGTTTGGTTTAACTGAAATATTTTCTTTCCCAAAAGCAACTTTTAAGTTTTCCATTGTTTTTGGAGAAATTTCTTTGTCTACATAAACAATAGCGTTATTCAAATCACCTCCTTTTATTAGTCCGTTATCTAAAAGTGTTTCCAGTTCATGAAGAAAACTAAAAGTTCTAGAATCGGCAATCTCTGTTTTAAACTCACTAATATTTTTCATAGTAGCATTTTGTGTACCTAAAACTTTAGTACCAAAATCTACCATTGCAGTAACCTGATAATCATCTGCAGGCATGACTAAAATTTCACTTCCTGTAGCTTCATCAACAAAAGAAATTACTTCTTTCACTACATAATAGTTACGTTCTGCATCTTGCTCAACTATTCCTGCTTTTTCAATAGCCTCTACAAAATATTTTGAAGAACCATCCATAATTGGCGGCTCTGAGGCATTTAATTCTATTATAACATTATCTACGTCACATCCCACAAAAGCTGCTAAAACATGCTCTGAAGTTTGAATTTTAACACCTAATTTTTCTAAGTTTGTACCACGCTGTGTATTTACTACATAATTGGCATCTGCTTCAATAACTGGACTTCCTTCTAAATCAACTCTAACGAAAGTAAAGCCATTATTAATTGGTGCAGGTTTAAAAGTCATTGTAACTTCTGCTCCTGTGTGTAATCCAACTCCGGTCAATGAAATTTCGTTTTGGATGGTTTTTTGTTTAACCATTTTTAATCTATTTTAGTTTGTTTTCTTTTTTAAATCTTCTAAATCGGCTACTATTTTAGGTAAATTTCTAAAATGCACATAGGATTTATTCCAATCTCCATAATTAAATGACGGCGAACCTTGTAACGTTTCTCCATCTTTAATACTTTTTCCAACTCCTGATTGGGCTTGAATTCTAACATTATCACCAATAGTAATATGACCAACAATTCCAACTTGTCCGCCAATCATACAGTTTTTACCAATTTTAGTTGAACCAGCAATTCCGGTTTGAGAAGCAATTACAGTGTTTTCACCAATTTCAACATTGTGAGCAATTTGAATTTGATTATCAAGCTTCACTCCTTTTCTAACGATAGTTGAACCAAGAGTTGCTCTGTCAATTGTTGTACACGAACCAACTTCAACATCGTCTTCCAAAATTACGTTACCAATTTGCGGTACTTTATTATAGGTTCCGTCTTCTTGTGGCGCAAAACCAAATCCATCGGAACCAATAATTGTTCCCGAATGAATAACGCATCGACTGCCAATTACCGATTCTGAATAAATTCTAACACCCGCAAACAAGATACAATCATCGCCAATGATTGTATTATCACCAACAAATGAATTGGGGTATATTTTTACATTCTTTCCAATCGTTACATTTTTACCGATGTAACAAAAACTTCCTAAATAAAGGTTTTCTCCATAAGTAACTCCTTCTGAAATAACCGATGGTTGCTCAATACCCGATTTCATCAACTTTACTTGATTATAATATTCAAGCAGCTTTGAAAACGATTTGTACGCATCATCTACTTTTATTAAAGTGGTAGAGATTTCATTTTCGGGTTCAAAAGAATTATTAACGATAGTAATCGTTGCTTTGGTAGAATATATATAATTAATGTACTTTGGATTAGCTAAAAAAGTTAGCGAACCTTCCGTACCTTCTTCTATTTTTGATAGCTTGAAAACTTCTGCGTTAGGATTACCTACTACTTCGCCTTCTAAAATTCCTGCTATTTGCTCTGCTGTAAACTTCATTGCCACAAAAGTATAAAAAAATCAATTTTAATGTTAGTTTTCGATAAGTTGTTTTGGAAAACAAATAAAATATTTGGTCACAGGCTTTGATAATGCCTTTAAATTCAAATGATCAGAAGCTTCCACAACATCTTCGATACTTTTATCCTTTTTCAAAATTCTGATTGGCTCCGCTTCTTTACTGTAGGCTTGATTTTTTATTTTCCCTTTGAATATAAAGTATGATGCATCTTGAATACTAACATTATTTTGCTTGGAAAAAGCAGTTAAATATTCATTTAAGACTTCTTTGGGAAACTTATCACTACTCAGTTTTATTTTAGGCAAATCCCTATTAATAATCATCTTACTCAAGCTGCTTAAAATAAAATCTTCATGATATTGCCAAGCTTTAAGAGCTGAAATAATATCAAAGTCATCCAATTGTGCAAATGTGTTCAAGTCATCAATTGAAAAGCTATTAAATGTAATATTGTTATCCATAAAATATTTAAAAGGGTTACTGCTTTCAACAGATATTCCTTTATGCATTAATTCTTTAGCTCTTTTTAAAGCTTTAGTTAATGTAAGTTCAGCTACTAAGCTTGTTTTATGCAAGTAAGCTTGCCAATACATTAAACGTCTTGCCATCAGAAATTTTTCTATAGAATAAATTCCCTTTTCTTCCATTACTAATACATCATCAACTACATTCAACATTTGAATCAATCTATCCGAATTAATATTCCCTTCGGCAACGCCTGAATAAAAACTATCTCGTTTCAGATAATCCATTCTATCCATATCTAATTGACTGGAAATTAATTGAAGCATAAACTTTCGATGGTATTCTCCTTTAAAAACCTGAATAGCCAAACTTAATTGTCCTTCAAATTCTCGATTCAATTGTTCCATAAAAAGCAATGAAATTTCTTCATGATGAACCGCTACTATACTATGTTCCATGGCGTGAGAAAATGGTCCATGACCTATATCGTGCAACAAAATAGCTATTAACAAAGCATTTTCTTCATCTTTAGAAATTTTCACTTCTTTAAAACGAAGTACTTCTATCGCTTTTTGCATCATGTGCATTGCGCCAAGCGCATGGTGAAAACGTGTATGATGCGCACCCGGATAAACTAGATAGGACAAACCCATTTGGGAAATTCTGCGAAGACGCTGAAAATACGGATGCTGAATTAAATCATAAATTAATGTATTAGGGATGGTTATAAAACCATATATAGGATCGTTGAATATTTTTAATTTGTTAGTTTGACTCACAATACTGTTTTAAGTTATACTAATTTTTTAAAATATTGGAGTAATACTTTGTCATTATCTTTTGTTGGCGTAAAAACTTCCAATATTGAAGGTTTGTCATTATTTTTAAAAAATTGTTTCAGATTTTTATTCAATGATTTTTCATCATTTGCCACGATATAATCAAAATGAAACATTTTTGTTAAATGCTCGGCTGTTAAACAATGTGATGTTTCAAAAAATGTATTAAAAACAGTATTTTCCTGATGTCCCGGAAGAATTCTGAAAATACCGCCACCGCCATTATTCATTACGATTATCTTAAAATTTCTAGGAATATAATTGTTCCAAAGCGCATTACTATCATATAAAAAACTAACATCGCCTGTAATGATTACTGTTGATTTTTTACTGGCAATTGCACTTCCGATAGCGGTTGAAGTACTTCCGTCAATCCCGCTTGTACCGCGATTACAAAAAACATCAATAGATGAATCAATATCAAACAATTGTCCGTATCTAATAGCAGAACTATTACTGAAATGCAGATTTGTATGCTTGGGTAAATTCTCCAGCAAAATTTCAAATGCTTTGAAATCGGAAAATAGAACTGATTCCAAATAGTTTTTATGTTTTAGCTGACGTTCTTGAAAAACAGACAGAAAACGTTTCTTATAGTCACTCTCAACGGTTTTTACATAAGGTAAAAACTGCATAAAAAACTGATTAGGACTTACATGAAAATGCTTCGTTAACATTCCAAATGTATCGTAAGCTCTAAGCTCATCTATGTGCCAATGATGCTTTGGTTTGTATTTTCTCAAAAGAGTTTTAATTCGCTTTGATACTATCATTCCACCAAAAGTAATCAAAATTCTAGGCTGTAAATTCAAACTATCTTTTGAACTAAAAGGTGTAATTAATGTATCTATCTTATTTATAAATTCAGGATGATGTAGATTTGATGTTGTTTCCGTCATTACAACAACCGAAGGAAAACTCGCCAGCATTTCAATCCATTTTTTCTCAATCGAATTTGGTGCTAATTCACCCACCAAAACCAGTATTTTTTTACTATGATTCCAAAGAGTTGAAAAAGCGATAATATCATCAATACTAACCAAACGATAAATCTTAAATAAACTTGTTATATTTACATCTACTGAACGTTTTGTCACAGTTTCATATAAAGGTTCTTCAAATGGTACATTGATGTGTGTTGGTCCTTTTTTACTAACGGCTACATTGATTGCTTCATTAATAAAAATATCATTTTCTTCAGAAGCTTCTTCCGTTAAATTAGCATTATACAGGGAATGATTACTATAAACATTTTCCTGACGAATAGTTTGTCCGTCGCCAATATCTATTTTATCAAAAGGTCTGTCTGCCGAAATAACAATCAATGGAATTTGACTGTAGTAAGCTTCGGAAAATGCCGGATAAAAATTCAATAGTGCTGAACCTGAAGTACAAACAACAGCAACAGGTTTTTGCTTTTGTTTAGCTATTCCTAAAGCAAAAAAAGCAGCACAACGCTCATCTGCAATACTATAACAAGTAAAATTTGAATTATTAGCAAATCCAATAGTTAATGGTGCGTTTCTCGAACCCGGACAAATTACTATATCGTGTACACCTTTGATATTGCAAATTTCGATAATACTTTGCGCCAAAGGTATTTTAGGGTAAATCATTTCTAATATTGTATGTTATACAAAGATACAAACAAATCAAATTATTTAATATATTTCGCTTGGACTTTATACTCATTTTTTGATATAAAAATCATCTTAATCTTTTTTCTATTTTTGTATTATGAAAATAGAAATTCGCAATTATCGAAATAGTGATTTACAAGAAATAGTAGATATAATCAACTACAACATATTAAATTCTACAGCTTTGTATGATTACAATCCAAGAAGTATTGCTCAACAGTCATCAATTTTTGAAGAAAAGCTAAAAAAAGGGTTTCCTATAATTGTAGCTATTGCCTATGGAAAAGTTGTTGGTTTTGGTTATTACAATGAATTTCGTTTTCGTGATGCTTATCGTTTTACGGTAGAGCATTCTGTATATGTAGCCCAAGATTTTCACAGAAAAGGCGTTGGTAAACTACTGATGAATGAGCTTATTTATTTGGCACAACAACAAAAACTTCACACAATGATTGGAGTTATCGATTCTGAAAACATAAACAGCATTGCTTTCCACGAACAGTTTGGTTTTGAAAATGTAGCCATCATAAAAGAAACAGGATATAAGTTTGATCGTTGGCTACATTCAGTAATTATGCAGAAGATGTTGGAATAAATTAGGTTAATTTTGACATAAAAAAACTGAGTATTAACTCAGTTCAATTCCGCTTTCTTCTAATACGGTTAGCAAATAATCACTTTGCTTAACATCATATTTTTCTACACCACTTTGATACCACTTTTGAATTACATCGAGTTGATATGGTGAATAACCGTCGGCATTTATACTCATTCCAAGCATTCCTGCCAAAAGAAAATCTTCCAATACTTTATTTGTAACAATTAACTGAGGAATTCCATGAATGATTTTACCATTCATACTTTCATAATCTTCTCGACCTTGACGAAAACCTAAATTAAAACCTTCCGTCTGATTTTCTTCAAATTTGATATAAGGATTAAATCCTCTTGCATATCCTAAAAGATAATCTTGTCTATATACCGGGTTAAAAATATTATTCATTTATTACTGGATGTGATGTTAAGTAATCCTAACCAAAACTAAAAACAATGGTTAACTCAAAAATGAATAATCGTTGAATGTAATAAAGAAGTCGATTAATCACGAAGCAAGTGATGTTTGTCGATAAAAATATCCGATGAAAAGCTTTATGCCACAAGCGCTTATAAGTACTCTAAAAGTTATAAAAATAAAAAAGCCCCAATTTTGGGACTTCTTATTTGTTATTGTAAGCTTGCTAAACTTTGTTCAATTGTTGCAATTTTTGCCAAGGCATCAGCTTCTTTTTTTCTTTCGTTTTCAAGAACCTGAGCCGGCGCTCCATTGACAAACTTTTCATTTGAAAGTTTTCCTTGAACACTTTTAAGAAAACCTTGCGTATATTTTAGTTCTTCTGTCAATTTTGCAATTTCAGCAGCAATATCAATATTACCTGAAACCGGAATAAAATATTCATTTGATTTTACTCTGTAAGTCAGTGCTCCATCTATTTTTTCAGAAATGTATTCTAATGATACTATATTTCCTAATTTGATAATAACGCTATCGAAATGAGAAGAAACTTTTTCGTTATTTATCACTTTTAAGTCGATTGTTTCTTTGAATGCGATATTTTTCTCTTTTCTAATAGTACGAATACCGGCAATAACTTCGGCTGCAAAATCAAAATCAGCAATTAATTTTTCATCAAATGATTTCAATTTCGGATATTCGGCAATAATCAAAGCTTGTTCCGGTGTTCTTTCTGCTGTATGTTGCCAAATTTCTTCGGTTAAGAAAGGCATAAACGGATGCAATAATTTCAAATTAGCTTCCAGCATTTCTATGGCTTTGTCAAATGTAGCTCGGTCAATTGGTTGTTGATAACTCGGTTTTATCATTTCTAAAAACCACGAACAAAAATCATCCCAAACCAATTTATATATTGCCATTAATGCATCTGACAAACGATACTTTTCAAAATGGTCTTCAATTTCTACTAAAGTTTGTTGCAATTTATCTTCATACCATTCGATAGCTACTTTAGAACTTTCCGGTTGTGGAATATTGGCAACTTCCCAACCTTTTATCAATCGGAAGGCATTCCATATTTTATTAGCAAAGGCTTTACCATTGTTACACAATTCTTCGTCAAATAAAATATCATTTCCGGCAGATGCACTCAATAATAATCCAACACGAACACCATCGGCACCAAATTTTTCAATCAATTCTAATGGTTCAGGAGAATTTCCTAATGATTTTGACATCTTACGACGTTGCTTATCACGAACCAAACCTGTTAAATATACATTTGTAAATGGTTTTTCTCCGGCATACTCATATCCGGCAATAATCATTCGGGCAACCCAAAAGAATAAAATATCCGGTCCGGTTACTAAATCATTTGTTGGATAATAATATTTAAAATCTTCGTTTTCCGGATCAAGAATTCCTCCAAAAACAGCCATCGGCCACAACCAAGAGGAAAACCATGTATCCAAAGCATCAGCATCTTGCGTTAAATCAGAAGCTTGAAGATTAGAGTTGGAAGTTTTTTGTTTAGCTAAAACTAATGCATCTTCGATGTTTTCCGCCACTACAAAATCTTCTTTTCCATCACCATAATAATAGGCCGGAATTTGTTGTCCCCACCAAAGTTGACGCGAAATGTTCCAATCACGAATGTTTTCCAACCAATGACGATATGTATTATTAAAACGACTTGGATATAATTTAATTTCCTCGGTTTCCAAAACGGCTTTAATGGCTGGTTTTACCAATTCTTCCATACTTAAAAACCATTGATCTGAAAGTCTTGGTTCGATTACAGCTTTAGTTCTTTCGGAAGTACCTACTTTATTAATATGATTTTCAGTTTTGGTTAATGCTCCGATGTTTTCTAATTCTTTGGCAATTTCTTCACGAACAACAAAACGGTCTTTTCCTTGATAATGCAATCCAAAAGAGTTTAAAGTTGCATCCTCATTGAAAATATCGATGATTTCCAAATTGTGTTTTTCTCCTAATGTTTTATCATTTACATCGTGAGCCGGAGTTACTTTTAAACAACCGGTTCCAAATTCCATATCAACATAGTCATCAAAAATGATTGGAATTACACGATTACAAATAGGAACAATTGCTTTTTTTCCTTTTAAATGAGTATAACGCTCGTCATCAGGATGAATACAAATTGCAGTATCTCCTAAAATAGTTTCCGGACGTGTTGTTGCAATAGTTACAAATTCATTTGAACCTTCGATTTGATAGTTTAAATGATATAATTTCCCTTGTCTTTCTTCATAAATAACTTCTTCGTCCGACAACGTTGTTTTAGCCTCCGGATCCCAATTTACCATTCGGTAACCGCGATAAATCAAACCTTTGTTATATAAATCAACAAATGATTTTATAACCGAAGCCGACATGTCTTCGTCCATTGTAAACTTGGTTCTATCCCAATCACAAGAACAACCTAATTGCTTTAATTGTTCGAGAATTGTTCCTCCGTATTTATTGGTCCAATCCCAAGCGTGTTTTAGAAATTCTTCACGGGTTAAATCGTTTTTATTAATTCCTTCACTTTTTAATTTTGCAACTACTTTTGCTTCAGTAGCAATGGATGCATGATCGGTTCCCGGAATCCAACAAGCGTTGAAACCTTTTAAACGTGCTCGACGAATTAATACATCTTGAATGGTGTTGTTCAACATATGTCCCATATGAAGAACTCCGGTCACGTTTGGCGGTGGAATGGTTATAGTATAGGGTTTTCTATGGTCTGGTTTTGAATGAAAATAATTGTTTTTCATCCAGTAGTCGTACCATTTTTTTTCTACTTCTTTGGCGTTGAATTGAGTTGGTATCATATTATTTTAGATATCTGATATTAGATTTATTTTAGATTACAAAAATTCGATTAGTTTCCTTTTTAGCCCTGATGGAAGTGAGCTACCGTGTAGCGCGAATAGCAGGAATAAGGATTAAAGATGCAAACCGTAGACTCGCTCATGATGATTGAACGAAGAAATGTATTTATAAATATGTATCGAATCGTTTTGGTACACTTTTTGTAATTTGATTTGCAAAAGTAGTTAATATGTACTTTAGAAAAAATTAAGAATTAAATTTTTGTGTATTAATTTAAACGAAGTATTTTTACAGAAACCAAATATTAAAATTTTTAACCTATGAAAAAATATTTACTTTTTGCTGCATTGTTTTTAAGTTTTAGTGTTTTTGCACAAAATGGTGCTAAAATTGAGTTTAAAGATAAGGACAATACTATTGACTATGGTACGGTAAATAAAGAGGAAGATAATGGTTTGCGTGCTTTTGTATTTACCAATACAGGTGATGCTCCATTGATTATAAAAGATGCTAAAAGTACTTGTGGTTGTACTGTTCCAAGTTTTCCAAAAGAGCCAATTGCTCCCGGACAAACAGGAAAAATTGAGGTGAAATACAATATGAATCCCGGACCGATTAGAAAAACGATTACGATTGAAACCAATGCGGTTAATTATGAAGAAGGTCGTGTAGCCTTAAAAATTAAAGGTGATGTGGTGGTTAAACCGGTAGAAAACTTATTGGAAAAGAAAAGTAAAAGTCCGATGATGCAATAATTAAAAAACTCCGAAAATATTCAGAGTTTTTTGTTTTTATAAAATAGCTTTTAGCTGGAATTTGATTTTAATAGCTCTTCCGTTACGTTCAACTTCCATAGCAATATGCTTTCCTTCTTCTGATTTTAAAAGATTGTTTATCTTTTCAATCGTCATATTGAGCATATTGTGGTTGTTTATTTTTACAATCTTATCTCCTATTTTTAGTCCGGCAATCTCAGCCGGAGAATTGGGACGGATACTGAATATTTTGAAAATAGGCTTTAGATAGAATTTCACTTTGAGGTGACTTTCTGCATTGCTTTCTGTGTAAATTTTTACTCCTCCGTTTTT
>VFQN01003498.1_pt1 | contig 22341 bp, 31 predicted proteins | sample 3512371 | NCBI WGS metagenome assembly VFQN01 (sample SAMN10412370, study PRJNA504923) | tailings metagenome | isolation source: Replicate 2 from Balatoc abandoned mine | place: Philippines: Itogon, Benguet | collected 2017-08-28
ATAGGTGTGTAGGGGTGGGGTGGTGAGAAGAGAAACGGCGTTACGCTAGTCCCAGGGGGACGAATGTGACACGTGGCACGTGGCAACAAGTGGCACTGCGTGAGCGCAAGGCTTGGCGGCACGCGACCAAGGTGCCTTGGAGCAGGCGTGTGGCGGTTACGGGGTGAGGCAGGACCGCGACAATGGACACGTGTGCTGCTGCAACATCACCGTACGACCGGGCTGGGCGTGTGCTCTCTGCTGGCACGCCGCACCCAAGGCGCTGCCTTCCCCCCCCGCGTTGCGCACCCCACTGCATGCCCTGAACCCCCCCTTTCCCCCCCCCCCCCCCCCCCCCCCCCCCCCCTTCCCCCCCCCCCCCCCCCCACGCGCACCCCGCCTGCACCACGAACACCCCTGAAACAAGCCCTTCCCCAGTCCTGCACACGCCGGGCAGGTGCATCGCCCAGCTGAGCCTCATTGCACTGCTGGCCCCTAAGGCCCTGCGTACGGTGATTTCTCGTGCCCCGACTGTGCCTCGCGCGCCCCTACCTGCACGGCGCACGACACCGCCGCCATCTCCTCCCACTCGGGCATCAGCTTCTCAGGCTTGGCGCGGCGCTTGCAGCACACGGCCACATAGCACGAGATCTGCAGGGCATGGGTGGTAGGCGGCAGGCCCACAGCCGTTGTGGACGTACAAGGCGTTCGAGGTGTGACTGCTGGTCAACGCACTCACAGCCACAACTCACAAACTCGCCGCCAAGTGGTCGCCGAGGCCTGAGGAAATTTGTACTACTGCCATGCCGTTACTACCCTCCTTGCGGCCGGCCCCCGCTTTACAAAGCAGCAGAAAACATGAAGCACGGTTGGGCACGATTGGGCCTGTTGTGGGCGCCCATGGCTGCCAGAGTACGCGCCCACCTCTCGTACGCCCCAGCGCAAGGGGTCTTGCGTGTACCGCATGTGCATAATGCCCCTCGCACCTTGCCCAAGGCGCATCGGTGGGCCTCGGCTCATCCCTCACCAAGAGGCGCAGCAAGAGCAACCCACCTTGCCCCAGGTGGTGTCCCGCTTCTTCTGCAGCTTCTCCATCGTCTTGGCCGCCTTGTCCTCCGGCAGCCGAGTGCGACACAGCTCCATGGTGAGGTCCTCCATGGCCGTCTTCGCAGAGCCCTCCAGGACCACAAACCTGGACGCACGGCATGGGGGAGAGGCAGGTATGAGAGCGCTGCAGTGCTTTTGGGGCTAGCCACGGCTCGTTGAAGATCTAGCGGAGCACAGGCGCGTGCAGTTCAAGTCGTGGCGCACAGGCCTGGCGGGTGCGACCAGGACGGACGGTTCGTGCTGCTCTGTGCAGGCACGTGGCGGGTGTCGAAGGCCTAGCTGCTTGCATCTGCGCAGTGCAGTCTCGCAAGGTAAGCAGCTGTACTTGCCGCCTGATGTACAGAAACGGTTGGCCCCTCACCTCCATGGCTCCGTTTGCCCGTGCGTGGGCGCCCAGTTGGCCGCCTGCAACGGCCAACGACCAAGGAGCGGTGGACGTTCACGTAGTTACGGTAGGCAGCACAGCAAGGCCTGGACTGGACTGATGTGCCACCTACCAGATACCAGATACCAGATGCCAACACGATGGCACATCGGGTAAAGAAGCGACGCATTAGCCACTCGCAACGTGGCGCTTGCGTCCAAGCAATCCCCCCAGTTACCACACCGCGCGCGTCCGCCGCCGCCCACCCACCTCTATGAGCTTCTCCACCTGCTCCCGCGGCACCCGCTGCCCGTTGTAGTCCCTGGGGAACACAGAGCGCCGCCGCCGGATGAGGGCCATGACAGCGTCTGGCGGCGGCAGCGGCGCGCCGTCCGTGCTGCCCCTCCCCGACGCAGCAGCAGCGGCAGCGGCATCTGGTGCCGCCGCTTCGGCAGCCGCCCTAGACACCTGCGTAGGGGAGTGGAGAAATCAATGACGGTGTTGGGGTCGGGCGCAACGGCGCGTGCCATCTGTGACCCTGTGCCCCAACTCAGCGGCAGCAGCGTCCCGAGCCACTCCTTCTGCGGTTCCGCAATTGTTGCAGCCGTCATTAGGTGTGAGAATCCATTGCTGAGGGCCTGACACCCATTCGCTGCGGCCGCAGCCCCTCTCGGGATGCTCCTCAGGACAGCATTGAGTTTGCTCCGACTCCCATAGACAAGCCCCACCTGCTCCTGCTCCGCTTGTCGCCCCCGCAGGTATCCAGGCAGCGTGTAGAACAGCCACGTGGCGAAGCCCCCGCAGAACATGGTGGCGGTGATGGTTGCGCTGCCGGTCACCAGGCCCGCCAGCCCCGACAGCAGCAGCAGCCCCAACACGCCCAGCTCCGAGGATATGTCCGACTTGGCGCCCGCGGTCCTGGAGTGCAGGAAGAGACGCTTTGCTCGGTAGGATGGTGGGCGCAGGCAGCGTACGACATAAGGTTTCTCGCAGGGAGGTTCGTAGGGAGGATGGAGTGGGTTGCAGGGGGTGGTCACCAGGGCGGAGTGTGGTGTGAAGCATGCGCGTGTGGCACGCGAGAGCGAGCACAGGTGGTGCAGGCCAGGCAGGTGCACCAGAGGAAGAGAGGCAGTCTGTGTATGCCAATATGAAACAGTACGGGGTGGAGGCGCGTTGTGGCGTTGGGTGCAGCTCGTGAGGCAGCTTTGGGAAGCCAAGGGAGGCTTCGCTACGCGCCGTGCGGAGCAGGGTACCGGTAGCTGGGGCTTGGCACGCCACAGCCCAGAGCACGCCAGCCAAAGTTCCCGCCCAAGTGCTATGCTAGACTTCCAGTCTTTAGTATGCGCGTAGATCGCAACCCTGTGTCACTGAACTATCTCATAGGGCGCCGCCGAGGCCCTTGCGTGTGTGTCATGGCGCGTGTCAAAACATATTATGACCTGTCGAGCACTTCCAGGCTTGAGCAATCTCACCTACGCTCGAGGCTGTCGAGCTGCCTCGCCTTGTAATCCATATTGTCCTCCTTGTCGACTACCTTGCCTCCACCACCTGTGGTCGCCATGCCAGCCCAACCGTGGTGTGTGCGCAGCCCGGAATGAAAACAAGTTTAACTGTTACATATGACATTGATGTGCAGTGCTAGTCCAGGCTAGATGGCATGTCATACCGGTGCGGTGGTTGCAAATCGAACCTGACTCGCCGCAGATGCAGTTGCTCGCGCGGTCAGCCAACGACCGTATACAACGAAATGCAGTTGTCTTGTGGTGTAATTCTATCGTGATCAGCTCGTGTAACGATGCGGGTACCTTCCTGGAACTTTACCGTCTCGTAGTTAGCCCCAGCGTCTGTAGGCTACTCCTTTGAGGAGACTTCGCGGGTATCCTATATTACGGAATAAAGCATGGCGCAGGACATGCTCAGGCGTGCCATTGCGAGTGGCAAGCCCTACGATGACCTACCCGCGCGCTACAAGGAAGCCATTTCGCCATACGAATGGAGGATCAGGTGTGAGGCGTCACATCACTGGTACACGGCTAAGCCCACTACGGCAGCCAGGGCGTGCGTGCTGGTATTGGGGAGAGGGTGTCAGGAGTGAACCCACGGGGGACGCCAAGGCAGGGCACAGGACTACTGCGCACAGCGTCAGCCGTACAGCGTCCAATAGCCGCCCACAACGCCTTTTAGTCACCGTACGCTCCTCGCGCTGTCCTCCAACATTGCTGTGGACTCGAGCACACCACCTCCCGTTTTACGCGTACACCATCTGCTGCCCGCCCCGCCCCAGGGTCAAGGAGCACTGCATCCAGAAGGGCCTGCCCTGGGCCACTTCCCTGGCCTGTACGGTGGCCAGCCAGCAGGAGTACTACGAGGAGCTCGTACGGCAGTACAAGGCCTGGCTGCGGGTGCGTTGCCGTACGGCCCCGGACAGACCACGTGTGGGACAGGGCGGGAAGTGCGGCAGGGAGGGCTGGGGTCCCCTGGGTGGCCCCCATCCGGCCGTCTCGGTACCGAAGAGCACCCTAGTTCCAGAAGGGCAATGAACGAGGACACGAGAAAAGATCTCGCAGGGAGCTCGAGGACCGCAAGGCCGCGATGGTGTCAACACAGTGTCCTCTCAGCCCGAGTGTACGACACCGGAGCCAGTCACGGCCTTGTGTCTTAGCACCCTGCCCGGCTCTTTGTATGGAACCAGGGCTGCTATGTGATGACCGCGTGACACACATGGGGGCCAGGACGCAACACCACGACTTCTCTTTGTCCGCCTCCCCTCCTTCCTCCACGCAGCTCTTCCCGTACCACCTCTCGGACTACCTGTGCCGCGTGGCCCGACTGACGCCCTTCAAGTACTACAGCGACATGTTCGTTGCCGTACTCAAGGACGAGCGGTCGTACGACAGAATACCCAATTTCACGGTGCGAAATGCATGTGTGCTCTTTTCAGTGTCGGGTGGGCGGTTGGGGGCAAGCCAGCAAGACGTAGCACTGGGCGTGGCATGCAGCCATAAGGGCAGAAGGGAGCCAACACGACGTTACAGACGTGTTCACATTGTGTGACTGATGGTTGCATCTTGCTAGGCCGCCGACGCGCTGCTGGTGCTGTGCATCGGCTTGGCCCTCCCCTGTCAAATACGCAGACCTAGTAGTTCTCCAGTATGCTGAACTGCCGTGTGTCATCTCGTTCCGACGCGCTGCTGGCGTTGGGCGCGGACTGATCCTTGCGGCGCCACACGTACACTGCCGGTGCTATACCCCCTGCTGCACTCCGCATGCCAGTCAGCAAGCACGGTCAGCAAGGCCGAAACCGGGCGTGTCTTGGTCCACCTGAGCTACCCCCTGCAGGCCGCCGACGCCCTTCTGGTGCTGGCACTGGACAGGGCCGCACGGTACCCTCAAAACACCTGCTCTTCCCGTGGTTGCAACTCTCCTCGTGTCCTTCCTGTCTCGTTCAGGCCGCCGACGCGCTGCTGGTGCTGGGCATCGGGCGCAACGAGTACATTGCGGCGCTCAACGCCTGCAAGGCGCGCCGCCTCATGTGGCGCGTCAACATCAACAGGGAGGGCATCGCGCGGGAGCAGCTGCCGCAGGTGGGCCGTGGCTTACGGGTGTGGCTTAAGGGTGTTGAGGACGGTGTTACGTGGACGGCGTGTTGCCCGGGCAGCGTAGCTGAGTGTGAGCGCGTTGGCATGGCGTGTGCAAAAGGGCGTTGCGAGGGAGGAGCTGCCGTAGATACGGTGCGTGGGGTACGGGTATGTGCACCTACCACACTTGCAGTCTGACGCTTGTCCCCGCACGCTGCCCCAACCGCCCTTCAGGAGCCTCTGCCTCCGTCCCGCTTGGAGCATTGGTGGCGTGTGGCAGTAGTCAACCTGGGTGAGTCCTTGACACATCAACGGTCTTCCGCCCTTGCCAGCCAAGGGGCTTGAGTGGCCGATCATCAGACTTATCGCAAAGCGTTCCTCCTAAACCCAAGGAGCGGCTGTTGAAAGTTTCGACATTGTTCCGGATCCCTTAGCCATCCGTCGCGCTTCTACTGTTGAACTCAGCTCTCCATAATGTATGTGCCCCTCTCCCCTCCCTCCCCTTTCAAACCTCAGCCGAGTCCGAGTACCGGGAGCTGGGGGAGGAGGAGCTCGCGCACCTCAAGACGGCCGCGCTGCCCGCGCATGCAGCAGGTACAACAGAAAGCACGGCGTATGTGTGCGCTGCGTGTGCGGCCGTGTGCACGCCGTGTGTGCAACGGGCACACGGCGGGCGCGTGTCCGAACTTTCAAGACGCCGTGCGGCCCGGCTCCTCGCGATCCCCTTCAGCTCTTCCGTGCCTGTCCCCCGCAGGCGACATCCGCGTGCGCGATTTCCAGCCGGCCGTGCTGCGCGGCCTACTGCGCAAGGGCCTGGCCTACCTAGAGGTGCCAGTGGAGCAGGGGGACAGGTTCGCCATCCCGCCCCTGGAGGTGAGCCGCAGTGTCCTATGGAACACTCGCATGAACGGTACGAAGGGTGTAGAGTGTGCCCTTGCTCAGATGCTCCGTAGCATGCAAGGATCCTGGCCGGTCAGGAGGTAAAGCAGAGTGTTGCAAGTGCAGCATGCACCTGCTTTGCACTCCAGTCCGCCACTGCACCGGAACGCAGACCATCGTCACGCGCCCTAGCATATGCGCTGTGCATAAAGACAGCGCCCTCCTCAATCACCGTACGTCCCTACGCACCGGGCGCTAGGCTTCGTGTCCAACACGACAATAGGCTTCCTGTTACCACCACTGTTACTTCAGGCCACTGGCGCAAATCACAAGAAGGCTCTCCCTTCTGCACGACATGAACGTTTACAAACGGCCCTACGCACGCCGTCGCAGGGCTTCGTGTCCAACAAGACCACGGAGGCGGGCGACGCCGCCGCCGACCCGCTTGAGGCGCTGCTGTACGGCGTGTTCGTGGCCAACAGCGAGCGAATGACGGTGGCGGAGCTGGCAGGCATACTGGCCGTGCCGCTGCCGGAGCTGCAGGTGCGCATTGCAAGGATCATTTCTACACTGTGCTACAAGGCAGACGATGAGTAAGGTGTGAAGCAACAGCTGCCTGGCCGTGCCGCTGCCGAGGCGTGTGTACGCCTGCCGCGCTGCCAGACCTGCTGGTGCGCAGCGGGGTGCACAACGGTGGTACCGTACCTTGGCTGTAGGTTGGTAGGCAATTGCACCTGATACCGGCACTATGGCGGTGACGGTGGTCTGCATCGCTGGCAGCTGGGAAGGCTTTGGGAATGCCAGTGTCAGGTGTGGTCTGTGGTGCCAGTAACCACTCCGCCTTAACCCATTGCCACTGTCCTCCCGCCCTGTATCCCCGAAGGCGGCCATTGGCGTAGCATCCCGACTGGGCTTCGCCACACGCGTAAGCGAAACGCCGCACGCAGGTACGTGCTTGAGCAGAACGCTACTAAAAGCCGTGAACACAGCCATACGTTCCAGCGGCCATGGGTTTGGAGTGAGGTCGGGGCTGCTATGCCGCAGTCGTTGCCGGGAGGACAGCTGGCAAGCGCACATGTGGCTTCTTCCATAGGCGGTGCACAGGCGCTACATAGGCAAGTCGCATAGCGCAACGGCCTGTGAGTAATGGACCGTACCGCACTTGGCGTACCTCCCTCCCGTGGCCGGTGGCGCTCAGTGGCGTGCACACTTCCTAAATGGCGGGAGGCCCTGCGCCAGGGCGTGCGGCGGGTGGAGGCCATGGGTTGCCGGGCAAATCAGAGGTGCCCCCTGGGCCATTCTACACCCTTTCACGGGCCGAGCTGAACCCTCAGCGGGCACCAATGGCTTGCGCCCTAAACCATGGCCTCCACGCGCAGCACGCCCTGGCGCAGGGCCTCCCGCCGCAGGCCAGGATTGGCGTCGGAAGATGCCGGCCACTGCGGCCGCCATTGCCGCCAAATAGCGCCCTGCTGTACCGGCAGAGCATTGCCACGTGTCCGCTGGCCCCAGTGCGAAGGTTAACCCTTGCCACGCCGTGCACCGGGCGTGCCGCGAAACGGGGCGCCGCCCCAGTGGGCTGTGTACTAAATGCATATTCCTATGGGCCCCTTTCGCGTTTGCCCGCAGGCCTGTCCGGCGTGGGCACCGGCATCAGCGGCAGCGCCTCAGACCTCCTCGGCGGCGACGTCACCAGCGCAGACGAACACTCCCACTCCGCCTCCTCTGTCGCCACGGCGGCGGCGGCGGCGCTGGCGTCGGGCGCAGCCGCCGGGCCCACCGGCGGCGACGGCGGCGGCGGCGCCCTGACGCCGTCGCCGCCGGCGGGCTCCGACGCGGCGTCGTACCAGGCTCACCAGAGCGCGCTGCAGCTGGCGGCGGGGCTGGCGGCGGCCCCGGGGGGCGGGGCGGCGGGGGCGGGGGCGGTTGCGGTGGTTGTGGACTCGGAGGCGACCGGATACCTAATGATGGGGGCGCTGTCGCCAGGTAGGGGTGTGTGGATTTACGTGCCCTCGTTGCGCTGCCTTCTGACGATGCTTTTGCTGTGCCTGAGCCGCTTGCTGCATTTCCTCCGAGTCCTGTCTCATCAATTGTCAACGCACTGGGCAGGCCTGAAGCGGCACAGCGTCACGCTGTTCGAGGGCGGGCGCGTGGCGGGCGATGACGTCATGCGGGAGCTGGTGGACGAGCTGTGGGCGTCGTACGCAGCAGGTACGGCAGCCGGCTCACCACCGTACATGGCGCACAAGGCATGTTACCTCCCCGTATAATGATTGTGCAAGCACCATTTTCACCATCTGACAATAGGCACAATTTTGTCTCTTGCCAGTGCACTGGATAGCCAGCCGTGCTCACACAACAGGCGGGGACTACAAGGGCGGCATGCGGCGGCTCATAACACAGCAGCCCAATCCACTATGTGTCAAGGGACTTCGCATGTGCGTTATTGCTGCTGTGCTGCAGGCCAGGGCTTCGAGGGCGACATGCTGCGGCTGACGCACTACGCGGCTGCGCTGGGCTCCCTGCTGGAGGCGGTGCGCGCCTCGGCGGGGCCGGGGGCGGCGCTGGAGCTGCTGCGCAAGGAGAGCCTGGCGGGGCTGGCGCCCACGGCAGCAGCCAAGGTGGGCATGCGTACCGGTGTTAGTTACTGGGTGAGGTACAACGAGAACCTCGTGCGTCATGCGCCCACAGCAGCCGCGAAGGTGCTCGTGGATCCTCTTGCGTAAGCCGTACGCGTTGTGTTCATGTCACCACGAACCTGCTTTACTCTAGCTTCGCATGCAACCTGGGTAACTGCCTCTTTCCTGTTCCTCGCGCCCCAGGTGCTGCACCACGCCTACAGCGCGGTGGTGCCCATCAGCCCGCTGCCGCCGCCTGTGCTGCCGCTGTCGCCCTACGCGCCCGGCCCCGCGCACTTCGGCCCCACCCTGGAGGCAGCCAGCCCCTGGCTCAGCCTGGCGCTGTACCAGGCGGCAAGGTGGGCACGCGGGCTGGGTTCAGTGGCCAGATAATGTGCACACGTGCTCAAAACATGTTGTGCACGGATAGCTCGCCATGTCGATGTACGACACCCACCTACACCTGGCTGCACCTTGCCAGGACCCCCGCCCACCCACGCCCGCCCTAACCTTGACCGTTCTTGCAATCCACGCACCCGGCCCCGCACCCCCAGGTCCGGCCCCCAGTCCTTCGTGCTGGTGTGCGGGCAGCGCGTGTGGCGCCTGCCGCACCCCCTGGACTCGTGCACACACGCGCTGGTCACGCTGTGGGACCCGGAGGCCGACCCGCAGCGCGTGCGGGCGCACGGGGCCGAGGGCTCCGGGCCCACCCTGGTGGAGGCGCCCTTCCTGCTCTACACACTCAACGAGCTGCTGTCGCGCACGGCCGTGCTGGTGCAGCCGCTGTGGTGCGCGGAGCCGGAGAGCTGCCCGGACGTGGTGGACGTGCCACTGCCGCTGCCTTCGGCACAGCCTGCAGCGGGGGCGGGGGCGGGCGTGCAGGGGGCTGGGGGCGGGAGGGAGGGAGAGGGAGGGGCGGGCGGGAAGGGGGAGGAGGGCGCGGCGGCGAATGCGGCGGCGGGTGCGGTCGTTGGAGAGCTGGGCGGCGGGCAGCGGCCTGACGGAAGCGTTTGCGTTGCAGGTGCGCCTGCGCGCTGTCCTATTTAAAAGGTTGACGCCACGTGACGGTGCGTGCCTTGGGTGCTTTATTAGAGTGCTCAAAATCAGTTTGTTCTGCAACCTTCGCCACATTAGACGGTTTTCCAGCCTGGATAGGTACAGTTGATACCCCGCACCCCTCTGACACGTGCAGGCATCCGCCAGCGCGGCGGTGACTCTGTGCCGGTGCTGCTGCCGGCCCCGCTGGTGGCCGCGCTGCGGCAGCTGGGCATCGCCGCCTGCGTGGGGCACCTGCGGGTCATGCGGCAGGGCGGGAGCAGCAGCACCAGCTCCACCTCTAGCCCTCCACACCACCAGCATCACAGCTCCCACAGCCACCCGCACGCGCACAAGCAGCAGCAAGGCAGTGCGGCAGCGGGCGCAGCTGCGGGTGCGGCGGGGTCATCTGGGTACAATTCAGAGCCCTCGGGGGTGGGGCGGGGTGGAGCGGCAGCAGCGGGAGGAGACTTGTCAGCCGGCGCGGCAAGCGACGGTGCAGTGGCTGCGGCGGCGACAACGACACCGGCGGGGGCCAGCGGCGGGGGCCATGGTGGCGGAGGTGTGGACGGCGTCGCGGCGTGGGTGCCCCTGAGTGCGCACCTGGGCGTGCCGCTGCACTGCCTGCCGCTGTGCAAGGCGGTGTGCAGGGCGGCCTCGGCGGCGGGCTTCCTCACGCCCGAGGGGCGGCGGACGCAGCAGCAGGTGGGGTGGTGGGCACATACGTGGTACGAGGGAACATGAGTATGTTGGTGGTTGGCGCAGCTGTATGCAGTGTCGTGCTGTTGTTCCCTGTAAGTGGAAGGCGGGAACGCGGTGCGGCGCGCGAAGGCGTGATTAATGTGTGTGTGGCGGAAACAGGGCAGGCTGGGAATGCCAATGCCTGTCAGTGGGAGGGCGGCTGCGCAGTGGGCCGAATGCTTACGGTTGCGTGCTCATCCCCCGGGCAGCAGACCCTTTTCCTCACAGTTGTCACTCCTGACCGTTGCGCCGCCCATCCCGATCCTTTTGGTCCACAAACCCAGGGTCAGTTGGCGCTCCATAACCATCTGACTAGCTCTCGTGTCGTACACCCATGCATGCCATCCCCAACCCCGACCACCCTCTCTGAACCCTCTATTGCACGCCCCCAGGCCCAGCTGACGCTCCAGAACCGCCTGACCAAGCTGCTCCTGTCGTACACCCACGCCGCCCTGGACGGCAGCTACGGTTCCGCGGGGCCGCAGCAGCTCGCAGCAGTGTTTGCGGCAGCAGCAGGAGAGGGGGCTGGCGGCACATGCGCGGGCTCCAGCGCCCCCTCTGCTGACAGCGGTCAGGAGGGCGCGGAGGGCAGCACTGCTGTGGGCTCAGTTGGTCCGTTCTCGACTGCAGCGGCGACGGCGGGGGCGGGGGCAGGGGCGGGGGCAGGGCATGGGGCAGGGGAGGACAAGGTGGCGCCGGCAGCGCCAAGCGGAGAGCAGGGGGCAGCGGGCTCGGCGGCGGCAGCGGGCGCGGGCCTTGGCGCGGTGCTGCCCCTGCCTGCCGTGAACTTGAGCTTTGACGGGCACAGCTTGCAGCCGATAAGGCTGAGGGACAGCGTGCAGGGGCTGGGGTGCCTGTGCCAAGGGTAGGGCGGGACGCTTGCTGTACCCACCGGAGAGGTGGTTTTGGCAGGGACATCCTTTGGATGCTACGTTGGGCGGTATGGGTGGGCGCACAGGCGTGGCATAAGCCATGATAGGACACTGATGGCACGGCCAAAGCTGTAAGCGAGGCCAATTGTGTCAGGCACGATGTCGGGGACACGGCGTACGGCGGCCTAGTCCCGTGTGCGCTGGCTGTCTTGGGGCCAGGGACAATGCCCGTTGTTGTGTCACCGTAATCCTCATTTGTAGGTTGATTTGTAGTAAGCGCTGACACTAAGCGGGTGTGTCAGCGAGCCAGCACCCAGACATGTAACTATGCATTGCATAGTTCTGATCGAAATGGACGATGGACCTCTGAATGAGCTCCTTATTAAACTCTGAAAATTGATGTCTTGCACTATTGGATAGCGAAAGTACCGGTTTCAGGCAAAGGGGCGAGGCGCGGTCGTCGAGTCATCGGGAGGATAACCTGGCGCTACATGGCTTTTTCATATAATCGTGGCCCCTTGCATGTAAGTAGTAATGCATCTACTTTCGCATGAACACGCCGTTTCTGCTAACTTGGGGTTTTGCGACCCCAGCTGTGCCTCCGCCAAGAACACATGGTGCTCCGGACAACACCAACACCGTTTCTAGCCAGGCTTTGAGCCTAGTACGTGCAGCCAACACGACATAAGGAGATGGCACTATGAGCCAACCAGCTGTCCTGCTTCCCGCGCTGAACACCTGAACTCGCCCATCGGGCCCTCCCCTCCCTGCTAACCCACGCAGCCTTCCCAGCTGTGCCAGTGACCAGCCATATTACAGTTCTTGAATCAAACATAGTCGGGCGGCTTTGTGTGTGATCCACGCACAATGCCGTCACAGCCTTCCGAGGCGTCGCCTGCGGGGAGGCGCAGCTCGTCCCGCAGTAGCTCTGCCAAGGGGCGCGGCACCCCAGCAGCCAGCCCCTCCCCTCAATCCAGCATCATGAGCAGATCCAAACACTTCAGCTTTACAACTGGTCTGCAACAGGTAGACTCAGGCCACCAAGACGTGCCAGGCAGCCCGTCTGGGGCGTCACCGCATGGGGAGTCCTCCCCTGGCGCCCAGCCCTCCTCCCGTACACGCCTCCCGTACAGCCCAGGCGCCTCCCACCAGTCCTCGCATCTCAACGGTCAACGGCCTCACTCTGCACAGGCCGAACCGTACCGTTCCTCCAGCGCTGCGGGAGGCGCTGTACCCACGTTGACCCTACACGCGCGCAACACCCTGGCAGCCACTGCTCCGCCCACACCCGGCGGACATGGGCACCCGGAGTACCCGAGGCACAGCGCCGGGGGCCTATCCAGCACGGGCCTCAGGGCACCAGCGGACGACCTCAGGCGCTCACTTGGCGCGGGCCGGCCGGCTTCGCCATCTGCTGTGCCGCCCAGTCCGGCCAAATCACCTTCCGGGTAAGTCGTGCGCGTGCGGCACCCACACACCTGCATGCGACATGACCGTTGGCCTGGCTTGCTGTAGTGGGATGGCTACCGCGTGAACGGCGCAGTAACTGCTATTGAAGCAGCTCAAAAACGTGTTTAGGCTTATCAACAGTTAGTCGGCTTACCGCTAACGCTGCACACATCCGCATGTGCTGACAGGCGTCGCCTCCGTACCTCGACGGGACTGAACCCTCTCACGTCCCAGGAGGCAGTCACGTGGAGCCGGACCATGCAGGTGGGGCGCTGGGAGTATTGTTGCTACACCTTTGCACGTGGGATACTGCACCCCATGGCATTGCTCCGGATCCTGTCCTGTCGTTCCCGCAGCTGCCTTGGGTCACGAAAAGCTACTGCCCTCGCTACTGCCCACGTCGGTGAGAATCAGGACAAATTGTAATTCCCACAAACACAGTATTGTGTTCAAGCCCTCGTGTACGCGCTTGTTTTTATTGGACCGCGTGTACCGCACAGGCGGTCACGGCCTCGCTGGCCGCAGTGACGGAGGAGGTGGAGAAACGTAGCCCCTCGCCCACCAACCACCAACCCAACTACCACAACCACCACCACAACCACCACGTGCACATCAACCTGGGTGACGGCGCCGGGGGCCCAGGGGCCGGGGCAGGAGGAAGCACAAGCGAGGCTGCGCACGGTGCCGGTGGCCACAGGGCGTCCGGGGGAGCGCACCAGGTGCATGCAGGACCACACGGGGGCCCGCACCAGCAGGTGGGCGTGCGGAGGTCAAGCCACGGATTGAGCGACTGTAGAACCCATTGTGGATTACCGGGACGTTGTTTTAAATAACGCAGCGTGCAAGTTCTGAGACTGTAAGCCTGGTGCGGACGGTAACCCATGGCAATGCGGTGCCGCTGCACCGTGTGCGCTGTACAGCGCATAACCGCAACGCTTTGCACGAAATCCTGCGTACGGCCACTTTCATTTTAGACTGGCCAATTACGGTAGCAAAAGAGCGCGCGGAGGCTGTTAAGCGGTGCGGTGCCCTGTGTGGTCCCTCCCTCAGGGCCGGCCACCGGCCCACAGCCCCGGCGGCGCGCTGCCCGGCGGCCTGGTCCGCGCGCAGTCCACGGCCGCGACTATGCAGCAGCGGCTGCAGCACAAGTTCGGGGAGGAGGCGGCGGCGTTCATGCTGCACGACCTCAAGCAGGTGGGGGAGGGCTGCAGCCGTGGAAGGTCTATATAACACACATGCATAACCGTTGATCATTAGTTAATGCATGGGTGAGGGAGATGTACACAGCGGCCTCATGCTCACGATCTCAAGCAGGTTCGGGAATGGCGGGCATTCGCCACGCACGTGGGGAACACAACGAGAGGGCCTTGCGCTGTTGCATGCCACGTACCGGTAGTGTGGAAAGAGGACGCGGTTCCCTGTCTGCTGCACCCAGAGCAGGCGACTGGGTAAAACTGTAGGGCGTAGGTGACCCACCGCATTTTAGATTCCTGCCTCTGCCACCGCCAAGGTCGCAATGGAGAATCTTTGAATCCAACCAATCCAATCTTTGCGTCCCCCGTTGGCCCCCAGGTCCCCCGCGCGCTGCACCCGCTGTTCTACAGTGTGGTCATGCAACTGCGCGTGCTGCCCTCGCCGCTGCCCGCCAGCCTGGGGGAGGCCTACGCCGCCGTGTTCTCGCAGCACCACGCCGCGGTGGTGGAGGCGCCGGAGAGGAAGCACCAGCAGTACCTGCAGGTGGGGTGTGTGCGACGGGGGCGCCTGGGGGTGGCGGGGTGCAGCATGGAGGCAATGACCTGTAGGGCCTGGAATGCGTCCAGGTGGGCAAAGGGGAGGCCAGACGGTAACTTCTTCACCCTTGCCCTCCGCTGCAGGCCACAGCCGCCGCCTCCGCCGCTGCTGCCACTCAGCTGGCGGCGCTGGCCGCCAAGGCCGCCGCCATGGGCCCCCCCGCCTCGCGCCAGACCGCCTACCAGCAGCAGGCCCACGCGCAGCTGCAGCAGCAGCAGCGGCAGCTGCAGCAGCAGCAGGCGGCGCGGCAGGCGGAGGCGGACCGGCTGGCGGCGGCCGCGGCGGCGGGCAAGCATCTGTACGGCAAGATCAAGCTGCTGCTGTCGGCCATGGTGGCGGCGGGCGCGTCGCCGCTGTCGTTGCAACAGCTCAAAGTGAGCGCAACTATGTGTAAGGGCCGCCGTACGTACGACACGGTGTGTGCGCACCGGTCTGCGTTACGTACTGGGGCGACAGTGGTTCCCCGCTGCGCACCGGAATTGCGTGTGAACACGTGCCACGCACTGCGTCTGCCGGTCCGTACCCAAACCTGCTTCTGTCATTTTGTCGCGGCGCACGTGGTGGTGCTGCCGCTGCTGCTGCTGCGGGTTGTCCTCACAGCGTGCCCGCACTTCCGCATCACAGCAATGTGCCTCGGCGCGGCCTGTGTCTTGGCTGTGGGCCGTAAAACAAGAGACGGCTGACCCTTACTTGCTCCCGTCCGCCAGGTGCTGGGTCTGGACGGCGTGCTGGAGCAGCTGCCCGGCTGGGGCGTGCTGTTCCACCTGGACACCACGTCGCCAGGAGCAACAGGTGCAGTTACTGATTGACTGCCACACAGGTGGCTGCTGGCATGCCCTGTCAGTTCCCCCACCCCATGACAGCCGCACGCCATGCTACAGGCAAATGCTGAAAGCCTGTCCGTCCTCCTCATTCGCCTCATACTCACTTTGTATAGTTGTCTCAGTAATGAATTTCGATGTACCTGTTTGTGTAAACCCACAGACGGGGGGCTGCTGGTGCCCGTGGACCCCTCCCTGGAGTCCTGGCTGGTGGACGCCAAGGGATGTCCCCCGCGCTTCCTGGTGGACCCGCGGGTCGGCCACGCGGAGCTGGGGGGGCACTACAGGCAGCAGGTGCGGGGCGGGCTGGGGTCCACCGCGTTTCCTCTCATGGGCATGGGCAGCTGCCGCAGCAGTGACGGCGGCGGCGTCTTGACTCCTCCTTCCTCTCGTGTTGCACTTTCACTGCCTCAAAACACCTGGGCATCCAATTGCCGCATGTGCTGCACCCAATTACCTGCACAATGAGTCCTGCGCTGGCTCCCGCTCCCAACCCCAGGCCGAGTCGGGGGACGTGCGTGCCCTGGACGCATACGCCCTGGGCCACATGGCCCGACACCTGGTGCTCAGCGAGACGGAGGTGGTGGGCGCGGAGCGGCTGCTGCTAGACGCCGAGTTCCTGGAGCAGGTGGGTTACCCGCCTGCCCTATTCAGGGGCGTGCGCTGGTGGGTGCGTGTTAGGAAGCTGCATCTGAGTTGCGATGGTGGGCGCGGAGCGGCTGCTGCTGGAGCAGGTGTATACGGTAAGCGGTGCTACATCCAGGCGTGTGTGCACCTGCATTGGCGTGCGCTGGGTAACGTGCCTGCCCCAGCAACCTGCGGGCAGAGAGATACCGGCAGGTTGGTTGCTTTCCTGTGGCCCTCCAACGCGTCGTTGCATGCTGTTGCTTGTTGCTCCATGCAGGTGTTCCGCAAGCGGCAGGAGGCCACGCTGTACCTAGGGCTCATGCGCCTGCCGCACAAGACCGAGATCGTGTCCGAGGTGCTGCGCTGGCTGCGGGCCAACATGGCTGCGCTGCGGGCGCACCCGCGCGCCGTGGTGCCCCTGTGGCTTACCGCACCACACCGCTCCCTCCTGGCCAAGCTGGTCAGGCAGTCCCTGCCCACCACCCCTCAGCCACAGTCCCAACCGCACGCCCCAGTAGCTGCTGCCGCTGCTGCTGCTGCTGCCCCGTCGTCCTCCTCGCGCAAGCTTATACACGTGGCGAGTGCTGCAGGCGCCACCTCGGGTCGGGAGCTGCTAAGCGCAAATGGCAACAGCAGCTCCCGCAGCCATACCGGTACCGGAGGCGGAAGCGAGGGCGTTGGCACGCCGCGGGCCGATGGGTCGCCGGGGCCAACGCCGCGCAGCAGCGCAGCAGCCACCCTTGAGGCTAGCCCACCCGCCCAAACCTCCGCAACCGCCTCCTCCCCGCGCTATCCCACCGCCGCAATCATCCGAAAGGCCACCCGACCTCAGTGCACCCCGCTAAACCCGCCGCCCTTCTGGCGCGTCGGCATCGCACAGTTCCCGGGGCACATTGGCGGCGTCACCGCCCTAGCGTTCTGCAAGCACAACCGCATCCTAACCGCCGCAACCGGCGCTGGCGTGCTCCACGTGTGGGACCCAGCCGCTACCACACACGCCGCCGCCGTGGCCGGCTCCAGCCCCTCCATCCCCTCCCTCGACCTCCACCCCTCGTGCAAGCTCATCGCCATCGGCTCGTCCAGCGAGCCTGTTGTACAAGTACGGCAGTACGACAGCGGGTCGGGCATGCTTGCGTCGTACACAGAGGCGGACCCGGAGGCCGTCGTCGTACAGCTGCGCGGCCCGCGCAGCGCAGGCGGCGTACGGCAGGTGTCGTACAGTCCGGACGGGCACCTGCTGGCGGTGGTGTACGACGACGGGAGCGTGGTGGTGTGGGACCCGGCGGAGGGCGTGAGGAGCAACACCATGCCGCTGCAGAGCAAGTCGTCGGCAGTGCGCCACGCCAGCTTCTCCCCAGACGGCCAGGTGGGGCCGTGCTGTTCCACAGCCTCCGTTTGTACATATGGTACTGTTTTAAGCCATCCCGACTGTACACCACCATGTGCTCGTCTACGTCTGCGCACTGGTTTAAACAGCCGCAGGTACCAAATCTCCTGCGCGCTGTTACCAGGCGGCCGCTGACGGCTGCTGACCGCTGCTGCCGTCCCCTCCTTTCCCCAGCTGCTGGCCCTGGCCTGTGCCAACGGCTGCGCCCGCGTGTGGAACCTCAAGCACACCAACCCGCTGCAGGTACGACATGCGAACGAATGCCGCCCGCTCTTGCCGTGAAGCAGTTGCAGATGTGCGCAATAGCGAATGATCAAGACACTGCCTCGTAGCCATGCCTGGTCCCACCGAGGAATCACCATTCTACCGAATGTAGTGCCATCGGGCCAAAGGGACAACACTCACAGGCCCGTGCTGCCTCCCACACACACTCCCACACAAGGTGGTCACGGTGCTGCTGGCCGCCGCGCCCGTAAGAAGCACTGTAACCAGTGCCCCTGGCATCGGGAAGGCTAGCATGGCCCCGGACGCAAAGTGTACTTAACACACCCATCCCGCCTCAACCGCCCAAAGGTCACGGTGCTTCGCGCCGCCGACCCGTCCACGCCCCTGCGCCTGGCGCTGCACTCCCCCTCGGGCCTGCTGCTGGCCACGGTGGCGGAGGGCTCCCCTGACGTGCTGCTGTGGGACACGGGCAGCGGGCAGAAATGGCAGGTGCTGGAGCACCAGAGCGTGCGGGGCGTGCGGGGGCCTCAGGAGGGCTCACCGGTGCGCACGGCGGCGTTCAGCCCCTCCGGGCTGCTGCTGGCCGTTGCAGGTACGGGGTACGGGCGCATGGCGTGACGCCGAGGGTGCGACACGTACAGGGCCTGCAAGCTCCCACACATGCTAAATTGCGCGCACTGCGCAAAGCGAAACACGGTAATGGCAGGGTCTGTCCGCCTTTAACCGTCACCCAGCACGTGCGTGCCACGAGTCCTTGTGTGCCAGGCGCAAGGCACATGGGGATGCAGATTTCGGGGACCGCTTCACCCTGTCACAGGCCTGGTGCTCATATGCTGAAACACGGATCTCACACGCGCCCGACGTACCCTGGCAGCTCACACCCCGCACACCGCATGCCGCACTGCGGTTACCCCGTTCACACCCCACGCGCCCCGCAGCCGAGTCCGGCGACATCAGCCTGTGGAGCACCAACACGCGCAGCCAGTGGTCCCACACCGCCGTGCTGCGGGGCCACGCGCTGCCCGTCAACACACTGGCGTTCAGCCCCTGCGGCCAGGTGCGACCAGGTGCAAGGGTGGGCCGGCACGTGATGGCAGGTGGCCCACGGGTCGGTTGGGGATGCAAGCATGCAGCCTCCGCATGACGGGGCACGGCTACGGTAGTGAGCTCCCACCTGCACGTGTTCTCGAAAACGCGCGGTTGCTGAAGGGCCTACGCAGCGTGTTGCCAGTGACACCACCCCGTGGCCCGTGCCCAGGTGCTGGCGTCCGGGGGCAGTGAGGACCGCGTCCGGCTGTGGGACGTGGGCAGCGCTCTGCACGTTATACAAAACCATGCTACCTTATGTATCAACCCAAAACCTGTAAGCTGCTGTTGTCCGCCCGTGTCCCTATGACCAGGTGTTGGCGTCCGGAGGCACTGAGGACCACGTCCGGCTGTGGGATGTGGGCGCCGTGCTGCAGCGCTCAGAGCTGCTGAGGCAGGACGCGGGCGCGGGGGCCTGGGCCGGAGGGGCGGGAGGGGCTGGAGGGTCAGCAGGGGCAGGCGGCGGCGGTGTGGCGGCGGCGGTGATGGAGGACGACGAGGCTACGAGCGCAGGGCAAGTCCCAGCGCCAGGTGCGGATTAGGGACCGCTTGATGATGGCGTAGCGCGCATTGCTACGTCATGGCGCACAGACAGTGTGGAGAGAGGGATGCAGGGATGCAGGTGCTAGAACACCGCCTACACGCAGTTCTGCCGGCCTGAAGCTGTGTTGTGCCCGCACGCATTCGAAAGGCCTCCGCACACACTTCAACATGGAAAGTCGATGATATCCTGTCTCTACCCATGCCTACACTGCCACCCATCCAACGGCACACAGGCGTGGTCACGTGCCTGTGCCACAGCCCCGACGGCACCCAGGTGGCAGCGGGCTTCAAGGACGGGGGCGTGGCGCTGTGGGACACCGCGCGCCCGCAGCCCCAATACGTCGTGCACCTGCACATGCACATGCAGCACCAACATGCATATGCACACGCAGATGGCAGCAGCAACGGTGACAGCCCACGTGCCTTGGGGGCACCGCATGGCGGCGTGAGAGCTCACCATGGGCGGGGGCATCCCCTGCATCGAGGAGGACCTCCCCCGCATGACCGACCCGTGGGTCGTGTTGTGTACTCGTCAGACGGGAAGCTGCTGGCCTCGGTGTCGGACGACGGGCGCATCTGCGTGTGGGGTACGGCAGGAGACGTGGAGGACGCGAGGCTGGTGTGCTGCGTGCACGCGGACGCGGACGGAGCTGCCAGTGACGGCAAGCAGTCCCAATCCCATAGAATTAAGTCTATGGGGGAGGGAGGCAGCAGCAGGAGGCCAGGCGGAAGCGCCAGCGCTATCTCCTCGCCTCGGGCCGCTTGGGCCAGCGCGGAAGGTCATGACGGTCCTGGCGCAACGGCCTTCCCTACATCGGCTACCCCTGCCGCTAGCAGCAGCACCACGGGGGCAACAGGGCCATCCTCCGCAGCCAACGGCGGCTGGGTGACACTCGCGTGCAGCGTAGCGTTCGCGCCAGGGGCCAGGTACCTGGTGACGGCGCACGACAGCGGGGCGGTGGCGCTGTGGGGCGTGCCGTCCGGCAGGTGCCTGGCCGTGCTGCGTGGGGGGCACTCGCGGCTGGCGCACGGCCTGCGGTTCAGCGGCTGCGGGCAGCTGCTGGCCAGCTGCTCCGACGACGGCAGCGTATGCGTGTGGGAGCCGGGGGCAGCGGTGCGGCAGGCGGCGGAGGAGGGCGGGGAGGCGCTGCAACCGGTGGGTGGCGTGGCTCGGGAGCGCTGCGTAGGTTTGGACGAGGCTACAGCTAGCCCACGCAGACGCGCCTGGTACAAACGGGCCCTAAGCCCAGCATTGAAGATCAACCGCTTGAGGCATCATATCCATTGTGCCAAACGCCTGGGACTCTCCCTCCTTCCACTGTCCCCTAGTGCAAGTCCCCATCCTCGTTTGCATCCTTGCACCCCTGCACCCATCCAAGATGCTGCACCGCATTGCCCACTACACACGTTTCCCACTCATGTGCACCCAACACACAGCTGTCCAAGCTGCTGCACCGCGACCACGTCTACGCCGCCGACTTCCATCCCGCCTCTACCGCCCTCGCCACCGTCAGTCGAGACGGCCTGCTGTGCGTGTGGGAGCCCCGCACCGCCGCCTGCCTCGCCTCCGCACCCCACGGCCACACCGCCCCCAGCAAGGCCTCCCTGGACGGCGGCCTGCGCTACAGCCCCGGCGGCGAGCTGCTTGCCACGTGCTCGGCCGACGACGCGTCGGTGCGGCTGTGGCACGCGGGCACGTGTGTGCTGCTGCGGCAGCTGCCGGGGCTGCGGCTGCTGGGCTGGCCGCAGGGGTGCTGCGGGGCGCTGCCGTGGGCGGCGGTGAGCCTGGCGCAGCACGCGTCGTTCGTGGTGCGGCTGCCGGGGCGGAGCCTGCTCATGGTAAGTTTAAGAGCTGGGTTTGAGCTTGGTGGTCTGGGCTAGGGCTAGGGAGCTCCCGCGGTGCTCCTGCGGTGCCGCGGTGCGGTGCCGTTGTGGTGATGGTTCGTCGCGGTGAAGTGGCTGCCGGAGCGGGGAATAGTCGTGGTGGGTGGGTTTGGTGGGGAAGCTGTGCACTCCTATCCTGTGGGCCTGGCTCGATGCCAGGCTTGGAGCGGTGTGCGGTCTCTCTCTTTCCGCCATCTGAATTGAGGCTGCAATGTAACAGTAAGCTGTACCTGTGCTGGTGGTATGTTGTAACATACCGGCTACCGACGTGTCTACCCACCTGCCTACTTGCAGGAAGCTGCCCTGAAGGCGGGGGTCCGCGGCGCGACCGAAGCGGATGCGGGGGCGGCGGCGGCGGACGCGGCGGAGGGGCTGGCGGGGGCGGCTGTGGGCCTGCCTGGGAGCTCCCAGGCAAGCTGCTTAGCATTCTGCCCTCAGAATGCAGCCAGCCTGTGCTCGTTTCGCCCTAAACCGCGAGCCCTATGCTCGTTTTGGGTCCCCAGGCTGTGCGACTGAGTACCCTTGCCCTGCATGCCCCACGCCCGTGCCCCAGCCGTACGCCTTCCCCCTCGCGGCGGAGCTAAGCCACCGCCTCAAGTCCATGGCCGCACCCGTCAGGGACGGCGCCATGGCCTACGTCTCGCCCGAGCCGCTGGTTTCGGGGTCGGAGGGGACTCCCCTGCGCCCCGCAGTGCGGGTCTTCTCCTCCGCGCCGTCCACGCCCTTCCTGTCACTGCGCGGGCGGTCCCTGGTCATGGCGGACAGCTGCTCGGTCTCCTTCTACTCCGTGGCACTGTGACAGGCTCTTACAGTCGCGCACGACCTGGTTGACGACCTGGTTTGACAGCCTAGCTACGCGTTCTTGCTTTGTGGACTAGCCGCTGCCCTTGCCCTGGTATTGGGGGTTCATGGTGGAGAGCTGCTCGGTGGCCTTCTACTCAATCGTGATGTGATCGTCGACAGCCGACACGTGTGACCAGATCGCCGTCACAGCGTGATCCATGTACGTGTCCTGGCTTGCCTTGGCTCTTGTCATACAGCGTTGGACTGCTGACAAGCAACGTTCCAGGCCGTAATGTAAGGGATTGTTGTGGAGCTGCGTGCTAAGCCCACACCTTGGTACCGCTGTCAGCTAGGAAGCCGACGTTGCCCGCTGGTGGCTGCTAGTTGCTCTTGCACGTCTTTCATCGCTCAATCTAGTGCATGTCTCACGGCAGTTGAAGAAGCTTGCGTGCATGGGGCGACTGTGGTTATGCGCATCCTGGGGGGTCCTGTCAGGCACAGGGGCGCCCCTGGTGCCCTGGGCTGCACAGTACGTTGTACGCGTACATGTACGGAATACGTACATGTACGGA
>VFQN01003499.1_pt1 | contig 22338 bp, 17 predicted proteins | sample 3512371 | NCBI WGS metagenome assembly VFQN01 (sample SAMN10412370, study PRJNA504923) | tailings metagenome | isolation source: Replicate 2 from Balatoc abandoned mine | place: Philippines: Itogon, Benguet | collected 2017-08-28
TTCAAACATACGTTCAAATCGATCCCGCTCGAAGAAGAGATCATCGACGATCACAAAGGCGAACGGAACGTGGGGACTGGGCAGCGCTTACGATAGATCGTCCGAGACATGTGAATCGCATCTTTCAGCATGACGATCTTGAGATCACCGGCGGGCTGTACATCGCGACTAGTGCCGATGTTCCCAGCATGTACTCAGTCAAGGACGCGCTGAACACGATCTGGGAAGCGAAAGAGCCAGAGCATTCCGGCCTGTTGGCTTACTTCCGCACTTGTCGTTCGCCGGCATCCTCGCGCTTGGCTTCCTGCTCGCCGTATCGCTGGTCATCAGCGCGGCGCTGTCTGCGTTCTCAGGCTGGCTCGGCGGCAGCGAAAGCCTGCTCTGGGAGATCCTCAACTTCGCGGTATCGCTCGCCGTGCTGTCCCCGCTGTTCGCGATGCTGTTCAAATGGTTTCCCGACGCGGACATGGCGTGGCGCGATGCGCTAGCTGGCGGCGTGGTCACGGCACTGCTGTTCAATGTCGGGAAGACCGCGATCTCCTGGTACATTGGCACACAGGGCCTTGAGTCGACTTACGGCGCCGCCGCTTCGCTCGTCGTGCTTCTGGCATGGATCTACTACGCCGCGCAAATCCTGCTTTATGGAGCGGAAGTCACGCATGTGCTGCACGTAAAGAACGCGCCGCGGCACGCGAGTGCGCATCCGCGCGTCGAGCGCCGAGGCGGGCTTTTACTGCGCGTCCGCTTTTGCGTCGCTCCGCCGCCGCGTCTGCTCGCGGGAAAACTCATCCTGCAGGCGCTCCATTTCCTCATCGGAGCAGTGTTCGAGATCGATGAGGCGGTTGCGCGCGTCTTTCGTCGAGCGGATAAGCTCGTCGAGCTTGAGCTGGATCGCGCGGCCATCGCGGTTCTGGCTATGCTGGATCAGGAATACGGCAAGGAAGGTCAGGACGGTCGTCGCGGTGTTGATCACAAGCTGCCAAGTGTCGGAGAACTGGAACAGCGGCCCCGACGCTGCCCACAGCACGACGCCGGTGGTCGCGATGACGAAGGCCCCCGCAGATCCCATAAGCTCTGCCGACCGGCCGGCGATATGCGAGAACCAGTTGCCTATGCGTTTGGCGGGAGGATTACCCATCGGCGCCGACCTCGTCGTCAAGGATCGAGAGGAGCAGGCCGAGGACTTCCGCCAAGACCCTTCCGCGTATCCGGCCTGAAGAGGCCTCTACAATGTGTAGGCGCCGAATAACCGGGGCAGCTCCCCGGCGCTGCGCCGCGATGTACGCAAGGCCAACAGGATTACCATCTTCGTCGGGCTCAGGGCCGCCGACGCATGTAACTGCTACCGCGTGCGACGCCGCGGTACAGCGATCGAGCGCGCCTTGCGTCATGGCGCCGGCGGTTTCGGCGCTAACCGCCGAACGGGAAGCAAGCATTGCCGCCGGGATGCCGAGGAGCTCCGTCTTGCAAGTCTTTGCGTAAGTGACGAACCCGCCCAGGAGCACATCGCCCGCTCCGGGAGTGTCCGCGATGAGCGTCGCTAGCGAACCGGCAGTACAAGATTCGGCGGTGATAAGACGGGCGCCGGCGTCCCGGGCTGTCCGAACGATCTCCGCCGCAAGATCCGTGATGGATACGTTTTGCGTCATGTCCGAACTCTTGCACGAACACGGAGGAAAAATCCGGGCGCGAGCGGGGCCGCGCGTCGTTCGTTGTCCGTGCGCAATATAACGGGGGAGCGGGATGGGAGTTCCTTTGTTGCCCGACCAGGAGGAAAACATTGCGCCGGGCCGGCATTCTCCCTTACGCCTGGAAGTAAAACGATCGCTGTCGTGTCTCAGGCCTCTGGAAACTTCAGACAGAGGATACGCCGTGCTCCGAAAAAATCCTAGGCTATGCGACGTCCGGCATTACCAATCTGCTTGCAAAGTATGCCATGCGCGCTTCGGTAGACATTCCGTGCGTGTCGCGTTTGCCTTCGGCCTGGCCGGGGTTACGTCGTCCTCATCGAGGTTCGGATACCGCGATGCATTTTCTTCTCGCGGGCGGGTTTGCGGTGCTGGGCATCCTGGCTACGCTTGCGGTCTGGCTTAAGGACCGCAAGCAAGAATGCGCGGCCAACGATGACTTAGAGTCGGCTGCCGCGGTAGCGGCCACGGCGGCTGAACCGCAAAGCAGCTTCCCGCCGCGATCGCCAAGGGAACCTCCAGCGCATCGAGCGGCATTAGCGATCTTGCAACGCTCGACCTCCCGAAACTGGCCGCTGGTGCATGCAGGTGGAATAGCCCTTCTGATCCTGGGCGCTCCGGAAGCGCGTTACGACCCGCGCGCCACGCTGCAGTATTAAGGGAGTGCTTCTCGCGAATTGGCGCTGCGACATTATGGGGCGGCCCGCGATCAGCGCCACGTGGATCGCGCCAGTGGCCTTCTCTTGCCGGGCGGGAGGATGTTGTCACCTGCTTCACAAGTCATGCAGCGTTGGCTCTGGCGACGGATCCTGCCATGAGAAAAGCATGTTCAGCCACCGCTCCGATCCCCCACACATGGCGAGCAGCCTCGCATGATGTGGCAAGCAAACACGTCCTCCGCCGCCGCATTGATCTGCTCGACAGTCCCGTTGCGATTGATCATAAGCATAGCAACGGGGCATGGTCGAAAAGTGCGTTCCATTGGCAAGGGAGCGGTCGGATTAGCCTTCAGCTAGCCATCGAGGTCAACGTCACCCTCCCGGGCCCATATCCTAAGTTCTCCGCATTTTTCGAGAAAGCTTCCGACATCGCCCGCTTTGATCACTTCTACACAACCTTCATCGAGTTCATCGGCGATTCCCGCCTTCTCGATAAGCGGCATCGCCTCAGGCGAGTAAGCTATGAACTTGCAGTGTAAAAAGGCGTCGCGGACGAAATCTTGGGACGGGGCATCCCTGGCCAATTGTTTCACGCTTTCTTTCGACGTTAGGATGATGATCGCGTCGAACAGAACCGAAGGGCCGCCATCAATCTTGTAGTGCGCTTCGACGACCGTGCCATCGGAAAGCGTGGCGCCCGCAATTTTGGGAGCTACGACCTCGTGGGCCGCGGCAGCCTTCTTAACAGCCGTTAGTGCCGCCTTGTAGAGCTTCGGATCCGCGCCATCGCTTAGATAAATCCCGAGCTTACGGCCTTCAAAGCGCTTGGGCCCCCGGACGATGATGCTGAGGGCGTCGGAAGTCGGAAGATCAATCGGCACTTTTGCGGGCTCCACGGGCTCAGGGACTTGGATGCCGAGTCCGCCTGCCACCATCGTGGCGAGCGTCTCGTCGATCACGGCGAGATGTGAGGTCATGCGCCCTCGAATATCAGCGCGCTCACACCGACTGAGCTCGAAAACAAGTGCATCAGTTATATGCTTTTGCTCAACGGGCGTCTGGCTTCGATAGAAAAGCCGCGCCTGGCTGTAGTGATCTGAAAAGCTCTCGGGCCGCAGCCGCATCTTCGCGCCTTCGCTTTCGGTTGCGTGGCTTCGGAAGCCGCGGCTTGGATGCTCACGCGGACCGCCTTCCGACCCCCAGCTATTCGGCTCGTAATTGGCGCGCCCCTTCGGATTTTGGATGGCCATGTGCCCGTCCTGCTGAAAATGGGCAACGGGGCAGCGCTGGGCATTGACGGGGATGTGCGTAAAGTTCGGGCCACCGAGACGCTTAATTTGCGTGTCCAGATAGGAGAAGTTTCGTCCCTGGAGCAGTGGGTCATTGCTGAAGTCGATCCCTGGCGGCACATTCTGCGTGCAGAACGCAACCTGTTCGGTTTCCGCGAAAAAATTGTCAACGAGTTCATTGAGAACGAGTCGTCCAACCACGCGTACCGGAATGGTTTCTTCCGGAATGAGCTTTGTTGGGTCGAGAATGTCGAACTCAAATGAGTCCGCGAACTGTTGGTCGAAGAGCTGCAAGCCGAGCTCCCACTCCGGAAAAGCTCCCATGCTGATGGCGTTCCATAGATCGCGACGATGAAAGTCTGGATCGGCACCGTTGATCTTAACGGCCTCGTTCCACATGACCGACTGCAGACCGAGCTTAGGCTTCCAATGGAACTTGACGAATGTTGAGCGATCGTTCGCGTCTAGAAGCCGGAAGGTATGCACGCCAAAGCCTTCCATGAAGCGGAATGAGCGCGGTATCGCCCTGTCCGACATGGTCCACATGATCATGTGCATGCTTTCAGGCGTCAGCGAGATGAAGTCCCAGAAGTTGTCATGAGCAGACTGTGCCTGGGGGAACGCACGATCGGGCGCTGGCTTCACGGCGTGGACGATGTCGGGGAATTTGATCGCGTCTTGAATAAAGAAAACTGGAATGTTGTTGCCGACCACGTCCCAATTGCCTTCGTTGGTGTAGAGCTTGACCGCGAAGCCGCGGACGTCGCGCGCAAGGTCGAACGACCCTTTACTGCCAGCGACGGTAGAGAAGCGCACGAACGCCTCGGTCTTTTCGCCGACGCGCTGAAATATGTCGGCGCGCGTAATGGCGGCGAGGGATTCGGTCAACTCGAAGAAACCACGCGCTCCGTACCCGCGAGCGTGCACTACGCGTTCCGGTATGCGCTCGTGATCGAAATGGAAGATCTTCTCTCGAAAGTGAAAGTCTTCGAGCACCGTAGGCCCGCGTGGCCCTGCCTTAAGGGAATTCTGATCGTCGGCTACGGGTATTCCCTGTTGTGTCGTAAGGCAGTCAGAGTCTGGCGCGATCTGATGCGTTTCGCCGCCTGAACCGTTGGCGATTCCCAAATCGCTAGGCTCCTTTCCCTTTCTGCCTTTGCTGGTCCCGCCAGGGTTTGTTTGAATGAAAGTCTTGCGACGGGAAGCCATCTATTTCTCCTGCGGCACGAGCTGTCGTCAATTGCAACGATCGGCTCGCACCGAAGTTCCTTGGCGGCTGGGCCTAAGCTTGGCCGGCTTTGATGGTGGCCACTTGGGACTGGATGATTATTTCGATTGGACCTGCTGAAAGACATCGTCTCGTTTGTTCGAGGGGGACGCCCCCCGAGGCGGCGCTAGCGCACCTGCCTCTGCTCAAGCCTGTTCCTCATGATCATCCTCATGGCTTCCGAGGCGAGAAGCCGTCCAGAGCCGGGCCGCAATATCCAACGGCGCCTTGATGCCTTGGCGCGTCCACCAGATCCGCTCGTCACCAGCACGATGCAGGTCATCGTGGTGCCCGGCGCAGAGGGGGAGCGTGAACTCATCGGACACCTTCATGGCCATGGCCCGAGATTGGGCAAAACGCAGATGATGGGCGTGAGCGGGTTTGCGGCCACAGATGAGACAGGGCTGTCGGGCAACGAAAGCAAGATGTGCCTTGTCTCGAATGCGCTTATCCTTAGGAATCAAGATCTGTTGCGCAGCAGCCTCGTCGCGCACAGCGGCGTGAGTATCCTCGGCCAGCATAGAATGACTTGCGGACGGGCCCGAGCAAACGGTGATGACGTCGTCAGCCATGCCGCCCTCAACCCGGTTTGCGGGGACATTCTTGCGGGCTGCTGGATGCGCAGCTTGGCCATTTGCCGAGGCTTGCTTCACGGATTGCCCGAGCTCACGCGCTCGGGCCTTGAGAGCTTGCACGATAGTTTGGACGTGGCCGCTCTCTTGCCTGCGCAGCAGATTGAGCCCTTCGATGTTCATCTCCCAGAATGAATAAAGCTCATCGAGTGTAGCGACGCTTGGCAAGTGCCCTTGAACGGCGGCAACATAGTCTTCAGCTCGATGCAATTCCACGCGGCGATCATGGTCGACAAGAAGCGCCAACGCGAGGGGTGCCAGTTTTGGTTCTTTGGTGGATTGCAATGTTCGATGCCGTGATCTCGTCACTTGCTGCTGCGCTTTATCGTAGAGGGCTAAGCCGAAAGGATTGCCGAATGTCGCAAGCGCGCGTTTGGTCGCGTCCGTCTCCGCCGCTTTGAGAGCAATCTCATGAGCAATCTCGGGCGCAGGAGATCGCCCCGTCCCCGTGCCAATGCCCTCCCGTACGATGTTGGAGCCATTGGCAGTGACCCGGACGCAGACCTTGGCTGTGTAAAAGCACGTCGTATGACCGCGTTGCACATCACGCCAAACGCACCGAGGCTCGACGGTCGTGCGGTCCCAACCATCATGTCCAAATATCCGGTTCGCCTCGGCTATGACATGCCAGCCCTCGACATAGGGCACTACGACGCCGTCGCTTAAGCGACTGCGGACATGACGGTAGCTGAGCTTAGACTTCAATGCCGCGCGCTGTTCGTCAGTGAAACTCATTATTTGGTCCTCACGCTTAACTGGTAGGTGGGCGAGGAGAGGAGGGCGCCATCAATTGCCGCTCCGCTTTTGAGCGCGTTTAGAATGGCCAGTTTGTCGAGCTTGGGAGGCTGCGGCCTCCAGTATGCCGGTGGTATGAGCGCCTCATCGACGACGGTGACTGTTGGGCCTGACTGTTTGAGCGAAGCCGTAAAGTCAGCCACGGAAATCTTTCTGATGGCCGCATCAGTCATGAGACGTATGGCGAGCCGGCGCTTCTTGCACGCGCGGCGGTCGAGACGCTCCAGGCGCGCGTGCATGTCGGAAAGACGTGTGGAGAGCGCGATCTTCAGCCCTTCGTCATCTAGCGCTGAGCGTATCAGTTCAGCTAACATTTCACCCAGATCCGAAAGGCCCTCGAGAGTGCCGCAGAGCGTTTCTTCGTCGAGATCCGGGATCTCCGAAAGCAGCTGCTCTCTGAGGCGGACGTAATTGGCGGCTTCGGTTTGTATCTCGCTTGGAAGGGGGCTATTGAGACGCATGCGGGATCCCTTTTCGATCAATTGTGATACTTTTTGTATCACAATTGACTGTATTCGTCCACCACCTTTGTCTTCATCGATACTTGAAGGGCGATGATCTTTCCCGTTCAGGTCAGAGCCGCGCGTGCCTTGCTAGGCATGAGTCAGTCAGAGCTTGCCGATCGCGCATTGGTCAGCGTTGCCACGGTCAAGCGCTTTGAAGCACTGCGAAATGAGCTTGCCGGCACGATTGGTTCGATCACACGTATGAGGACGGTGTTGGAGGAGGAGGGCATTATTTTCATCGAACAAGATGAGACGAATGGCCCCGGCGTTCGACTTCGAGAGCGCTTGCCTTAGGAAAGCGCGGGATTGCCGCTGAGCCGCAGATATCACCGTCTTATGCTCATTTGAGCACAAATCACCGGTGCCAGCCGTCGAGACCGATTACTCTGCGGTCGCACGTCTTTGCTCGTCACGAGCCCCCAAGCAGGCCAATCTGTCCGTCGTGCAAAACGAACCCAAAAGAAGGCCAAGCGCAAGTAAAGAAAGACTATTTAGCTATTGACTCGCTTGAGCTTCGCCATCGACTGCCCACAGCTTTACGAAAACGAACCCAAAGGGCGACCGTCGAAGACCATCGTGAAAGGCCTTCAACTCAGATGTCGGTGAAATAGCCGTGGGGTTGTCAAGGCGGTGGGCAGTATATCGTCTGCTCCTCCCGCCGGGCGGCAGCTGATCTTCCCACATCGTTGAGGGATACGGTGAACCAGGCTGGCGCGATGCGATCCTGAATCTGGCCGACCTGCAGCACCCCGTCGCAATCGAGGCGCGGCGGCGCATCGATGGCTTCGTAGCGCCGACGTGGCCGGGCTACTTCGAGCGCGTCAGCGCCTTTTTGGCCGGGCTGTAGCTCGCCGCACCATCGGCTGCCGTGTCGACGGCGGGCCGGTCGAGGAATGTCCCCATCAGCCGGTCCCAGACGTTGAAATACTGGCCGAAATTGTAGTTGAAGCGCGAGTGATGCAGGTCGTGATGCGTGACGGCGTTGGTGAACTTCAACAACGGATGGTCGCGGTAGCGCTGAGGAACGATCTCGTGCCCGCAGTGGCCCGCCGCATTCACGATCCCATCGAATAGGAAGTAGGCGAGCAACACCCCGGGATGCATGGGCACGACGAGAATGAGCAACGCGAAAAAGCCGAACTGGAACACGGTCTCGAGCGGCTGGAACGACAGGATGGCCCACGGCGTGGGTGTCAGCGACCGGTGATGCCCAGCATGAAAATGCCGGAAAAACAGCTTCGTATGCATCAACCGATGCGTCCAGTAGAAGTACGTGTCATGGAGGAGCGTCGCGGCAACGAAGCTCAGCGGCAGCCACCACAGCGGATAGGTACCGATGCCCCAGTAGATGGCCGTGTGGCCACCCTCGTAAGCTTTCCACAGGGCGACGCCGTACGCCGAAAACAGCAGCAACGACAGGAGCGAATGGGTGACTTCCCGCCTTACATCCTCGGGGCGATGACGCCGGCTCTGGATCCGCCCAGCGACAATGGCCTCGTCGCGACGGATGTAGATGAGCCAGTGGAAGAGCCCGGCCGGCAAAAGGTAGCCGAGCACCAGGAGTACGAGAAATACGCCGACGAAGGTCGCGAGGAGGTCTGCAATCATGGACGACCCGGGATTTGCAGCCGGGACAATGCGGCAGGGGAAACGACAAGCATAACGACCCCAGTATCAGCCCTGCTCCAGATTAGACATTGAGAAATCACCCGGCACGCGACAAGATTGCCTGATTTCAGGGTATAATAAAAGCCATGACGACTGGAGTGAACATTGCGCGCGCCGACTCCCGCCTTGGCCGGGGGCTGATGTGCCTTGGTCTCCTGAAGGCTCTCGTGCTGGCCGGATGCTCGACTTCGGCGCTGCCGAAGCTGGAGGATCTTGCGGCGCCCCCCGGCAGTGCAAAAGTGGCGGCGCCACCGCCGTCGGGCGTTTCCGGCGGACCGGCGACCGTGGCCGTACCACCGCCGCCGACACCGAAACCGCTGGCAAGAGAACCGCGCGATCAGCCGCTCGCCTCCAGGCCGGACGTTCCACTGCCCCCGGTATCGCGGGCGGCGAGTGGCAGTGACATGATCGTTGGCTTCAAGGGGGCCACCGTCGTTCTCTTCGGTGACGAGGTCGGCCAGGACGGCGAGCGCGTGTCAACGGCGTCGCTCACGGTTCCACTTCAGATGAAATACGCCCCCTCGAATATCTCCCGCGTCCAGATCGACACACCCTATGGACCGAGATGGGTGGCGCGCTCCGAGATCACGATCGCGAGCGACGTTGCAGCGCCCATCCGACGTTGACGGCATCCAACAGCGTCGCGTTCGACGAACGGGCCGTGCGTGGGCGCCGAGGTGATCCGCGCGCAGTAGCGATAGCACCCACCGACACAGCGAGAACCGGCACCCTTCGAGCAGATCCCTGCCGAGATACTTTTCTAGCCGACAGGTCTGCCGGAGATGGAATTGACACTCCCGAGTGCATTGCACGAAACTAAGTAATGAGCTGAAAAGTCGACACGCAGGCCACGCAGCGACCGCACGGGGGTAGTGCACTTGGTTGAAGCTTCAAGCATCGATGCTCGGCGGTCAGCTCCGGTTCTCGATGTCGATCCCTACTCAGATGACTCCCTGGCCGAGCCTTTCGAGACATTTGCGGCAGTACGCGCCGCCGGGCCGGTCGCGTACCTGCGCAAGTACGATGTCTACGTGATGGGCCGCCATCGCAATATCGCGGCGGTGCTCAAGGACTGGCAGACCTTCTCCTCAACGGGCGGCTCGGGGATTGCCGACATCCGAAAGCCAGGTTCATGGCGCGACCCGAGCCCGATTGTTGAAGTTGATCCTCCGAAACACACGAAAGTTCGCACCGTCCTGCAGCGGATCCTTTCGCCAGCGCTCATTCGTCAATGGCGGGAGGCCTTCGAGAGGGAGGCCGATCGCCTGGTGCTCGAGCTTCTGGCGAAAGGCGGGTTTTGCGGCGTCTACGATCTTGCCGAGACCTACGTATCGACCGTCTTTCCTGAAGCTTTGGGACTGCGAGACGAGCCCCAGCGTCGCGAGAACATGTTCCTTCTCGGCGCTCTCAATTTCGACGGGCAGGGGCCGAAAAACGCGCGGTTCGAAGCCACCCAGCGCAAGGCCGCAGCGATCTGGGACTGGTTCCTCGACAGCATGAAGCGCGAGGCAATGCAGCCGGGCGGCTTCGGCGAGAGGATCTTCCTCGCCGCCGATGCTGGCGAGATCGAAGAGCATATCGCGCCCCTGCTTGTCCGCTCCTTCCTGAGAGGCGGATTCGACAGCACGACGAGCATGATCTCGGCCGCGCTCTACTATCTGGCGCGTGATCCGGAGCAGTGGTCGCTGGTCAAGGACAACCCGGCCCGCATTCGTCAGGCCCTCGATGAGGCTATGCGGCTCGAGACGCCGATCCAGAACGTATGCCGCCAGACCATGCGCGAGGTGGAGATCGACGGCGTCACCGTCGAGAACGACGCCAAGATCCTGATCATGCTCGGCGCTGCAAACCGCGATCCCGACCAGTGGGAACGACCGGACGAATTCGATGTGACGCGCAATACCATGCCGCAACTGGCTCTCGGCACCGGCGTCCACATGTGCATCGGCCAGATGATCGCGCGCATGGAAGGCGAGGCCGTACTCAAGGCCCTGCTCAATCGGATCGCGTCGATCGAGCTTGCCGGCCAGCCGACGCGGCGCCTCAACAACACGCTGCGGAGCATGGCGACGCTGCCGCTTCGCATCAAGGCGAGCTGAGCGGTTGGTGACGGCGATCTTCAGCAGAACCTGCGGCAGACGGAACACGAGGCCGATGTGACCCAGCATAATCAAGGGCGGTTCGAGGGCCGCATCGCCGCCGTGACGGGTGCGGCAGGGGCGTTGGGGCGCGCAAGCGCCGTGCGGCTCGCCAAGGAAGGCGCGCGGCTGGTCCTGTTCGACCAGGATGCGCACGGCCTGGCCGAGACGGCCGCTCAGTGTCCTGGCGCCGTGACCGTCGTGGGGGACGTCCGCTCCTCGATCGACATGAAGCGGGCCGCCGATACGGCACGCAACCAGCTCGGGCCCGTCGAGCTGCTGGTCGCCGCCGCGGGGATCGTCGGTCCGTCGAGGGTCGCCATCGACGTCGACGAGGAAGACTTCGACCGCGTCTTCGACATCAACGTCAAAGGATGCTGGCTGGCTGCGAAGTACTTCATCCCGCATATGCGGGAGCTGGGTCGCGGCTCGGCCGTCCTCTTCTCATCGACGGCCGGCCTGCAGGGCTCGCCCGTGCTTTCGATTTACTCCGCCAGCAAAGGCGCTGTAACGCTGCTGACGAAAAGCCTCGCGCTCAATCACGCGACCGAAAACATCCGCGTCAACTGCGTATGTCCGGGGACGATAGACTCACCGATGAATACGCGCGCCATCGAGAGCGCCGGCGATGCCGCCGCTCAGGCTGACCGGGCGGCTTTCCAGAAATCTCGGCATCCGATGAACCGTTTCGGCCAGCCAGAAGAGGTCGCAAGCGCCGTTCTCTATCTGCTGAGCGATGAAGCTTCATTCACGACGGGAGTAGCGCTGCCTGTCGATGGGGGCCGCCTTGCCTGACCGGCAAGCTGCCCGTCAGTGGGAATTCCTGGCCGCACGTCACGGCAAACTCTGATCTCTCCATAGGCAATCCGACAGGGGCTCCGGCAATGTTCGACATGAGCGTCAAGTGGCCGAACGGCGCGCGCTGCGCGGTGATGCTGACCTTCGACTTCGATGCCGAAACGCTGTGGACCTCGCGCGACCCGGACAACATCCACCGCCCGGGCGTGCTGAGCCAGGGACGATACGGCGGCAAAGTCGGCGTGCCGAAGATCCTCGATACGCTACGCGATGCCGGCATCAAGTCGACGTTCTTAGTCCCCGGCTGGACGGCAGAGAACTACACCGATCGCGTGGAGATGATTCTCAAGGACGGGCACGAAGTCGGCCATCATTCCTACTCACACAAGTGGGTCAGCGGAGCTCCCGAGGCCGAGATCGAGGAGATGGAGAAGGGCCTGGAGGGGCTGAAACGCACGGTCGGCGTCGTGCCGAAAGGCTATCGCTCACCGGCGGGCGAGGTTTCGACCGGACTGTTCAAGCTGCTCAAGAAGCACAATTTCCTCTACGATTCCTCGCTGATGGACGACATCAATCCATATCGTCACGTCATGGAGGACGGCTCGAAGGGCGTCATCGAGCTTCCCTGGCACTGGAGCCTCGACGATGCGCCGTTCGCGATGTTCTCCGCGAAAAACCCCCGCACGATCTGCACGAACGAGCACATGCTCACCGTGTACAAGGCGGAATTCCAGGAGATCTATCGCTGGGGTGGCCTGTTCGACATGATCTTCCATCCCCAGTTCGGCGGACGGCCAAGCCGCATCGCACTGATCCGCGAGCTCTTGGCTTTCATCCGCACGTTCCCCGACGTCTGGTTCGCGACCGGCACGGAGGTCGCCGAGGCCTGGTCGCAGGCGCACGATCAGGCGTGAAGAAGCTGCGCGCTCGCGACATCGACAACGACGGAGACATCGTCACCCACGTCCGACAGACTGCTCGCCGCTGAAAAGGGCGCTTCGACCAGCAGCTCCGACCCAGCGATCGACACGCCATAGCGCACCGTGGCGCCGAGAAATTCGCGATGCACGATGCGGCCGGGCAGACCCGGTGATCCCGCCGGCTTGAGCGTGGCGTGCTGCGGGCGGAAGACCAGCTTCGCGCTTTCGGCCGCAGCTGTTCCGGTCGGCAGCGGCAGCGCGGCGTTGCTATTGATGACGAATGCGCTTTCGGCGCCCGTCTTACCAACGCGCCCCGTCAGAATGTTCGCGGTGCCAATGAAACCGGCCACGAACAGGTTAGCTGGGTTCTGATAGAGCTCCATCGGTGTGCCGACCTGCTGCACGGCGCCGGCATTCAGCACCGCGATGCGGTCGCACGTGGAATTCGCCTCCTCCTGATCGTGCGTGACGAAGATGGTGGTCAGCTCGAGCCGCTGCTGGAGATCGCGTAGCTCACGCCGGACCTGGACGCGCATCTTGGCATCGAGATTGGACAGCGGCTCGTCGAGCAGGAGCACCTTCGGCTCGATGGCTATGGTGCGGGCTAGCGCCACGCGCTGTTGCTGCCCGCCGGAGAGCTGGGAAGGGTAGCGATCGGCGAGCGCCTCGAGCCCGACGAGCGCCAGCGCTGCGGCAACCTTCTTGTCCACATCGGCGCGACCGAGGCCGCGCTCCTCGAGGCCGAACGCGACATTGCGGGCGACGTTCATGTGCGGCCAGAGGGCATAGCTCTGGAACACCATGCCGACATTGCGACGCCACGGCGGCAGATGCGAGATCTCCTCGCCGCCGACACGCACCTCGCCACTGTCGGCCTGGTTGAATCCGGCGATCAGGCGCAGCAGCGTGGTCTTGCCGCAGCCCGACGGGCCCAGAAACGCGAAGAACTCGCCGGGCCGGATCGACAGGCTGACATCCTTGAGGATGTGGTTGGTGCCGTACGAAAGATTGACGTTGTCGATCTCGATCCCGACGCCTTTGTTGTCCGCCATCACCGGTCGGTTCCTCAGGTGCGCGTATTGCGCAGGTGTTGATTGCGCTCGATGATCCAATTCGAGATCAGCGAGCACACAGCCACGAGCACGACGGCGATGATGCCAAGCGCCGCACCCGGCCCACGCCCAGCCGGAGACTGCATGAAGACGTAGAGGCCATAGGCGAGCGGCGCGTCAGAGGTGCTCTGCACGAGCATCAGTGTCGCCGACAGCTCCACGGCCGCCGTGGCGAAGCTCGTTACGAATCCGGCGAGCATGCCGCCCGTCATCAAGGGCAGCACGATGCGCCGCACTGTCCGCTGCTTGTTCGCGCCGAGATTTTCCGCCGCTTCCTCCAGCGAGGCCGAAACCTGCTGCAAGGCCGCGTAGCAGGCCCGCAACGCATACGGCAGGCGACGGATCGCCAGCGCGAGCACGATGACGATCCAGAAGGATGCGAGCGACGTGCCGTCCGGCATCTTGATGCCGAAGAACGTGCGCAGATACCCGATGCCGAGCACGACGCCCGGAATGGCGAGGGCTGCCGACGCCGTCCAGTCGAGCCAATGGCGTCCGGGGAGCTTCGTGCGCAGTACCAGATACGAGATCGCAACGGCCAGCACGACATCGATCACACCCGCGAGCGTCGCGTAGAGTAGCGTGTTCTTGATGAAAACGCCCGATTCCGCGAACACGCGCGCATAGTGCGCGAACGTGTAGGCGTCCGGCAGCGGACTGAAGGACCACACGGTCGCGATCGACAGAAGAAAGAGCCCGATGTGCGGCGCCAGCACCAGGAACAGGATGAGGCCGACGACCGAATAGGCTGCGATAGCCTGGCCGAGCCCCAGCGGCCGCCGCGCGAGGCCGCCGCCGCCGCGCTGCACCGTCGCGTAGTCGCGTCCCTTCATCACCCACGCCGACGCGCCCATCGCAAGCACCGACACGACGATCAGCACGACGGCGATGACGTAGCCCATCGGATCGGCGAGCCCGATCGACGTTATGCGCAGATAAGCTTGCGGCGCCAGCATTTCCTTCACGTTGAGGAGCAGCGGCGTCGCGAGATCGTCGAAGACCTTGACGAACACGAGGCTCGCGCCGGCGATGTACCCAGGCATCGCGAGCGGAAAGACAATGCGCCGGAACAGCCGGACCCCCTGGCACCCGAGGTTCTGCGCCGCCTCCTCCATCGAACGGTCGATGTTGCGCAGCGCAGCCGAGAGATTGATCAGGATGAAGGGGAAGTAGTGAACCGCCTGCGCGAAGACGACGCCATTCAAGCCCTCCATGAAAGGGATCTTGAAGCCGAGCCAGTCGTCGAGCAGGAGGTTGATCGTGCCGTTGCGGCCGAACAGGAGTTGCATTGCCACGGCGCCGGCGAACGGTGGCATGATGAGCGGGATGAACCCGAGCATCTGGACGACGCCGGCGCCGCGGAACTCGAAGCGTGTCGTCAGGTACGCCAGCGGCAGCGCGAACAGCGACGCGAGCACCACGGTCATCGCCGCGACGTACATCGAGTTCCAGAACGACGCGATGAAAAGATCGGTACGCGCGAAGTCGTAGAAGTTGATCAGCGTGAACGCGCCGCTCCCCTTCTCCGTGAACGCCACGTAGACGACCGTGACCACGGGAATGACGAGAAACAGCGCGAGGAACAGCGCGATCGCGGCTGCTAAGCCGATCTGGCCCGGCGTCGCTACGCGCCGTCGAGGGACGGCCCGCTGAACCTCGCTTACGCTGACCAAGTGGGAGCCCCTAGCGCGCGAGCTTCGCCGCCTCACCGGCCTTCGCCGCAGCTTCAGCGTACGCCGCCTTCGCGCTCGCGGCCCACTGCTGCTCGAGCTCCGCCTGGCGCGCGCTCTTCTGCTTACCGCCGGAGAACGCGGCCCGGATCTCGGCCGAGGCCGCTTGCTCGGCGGTGATCGGCATCTTGGCGACGAGATCGCGCGCTTCCTTCACCAACGCGCGTCCGGCGGGGTTCTCTTTTTTCGCGAGCGCAGCCTCAGCCTCGTGTATGGCCTTGGTCGCTGCCTTCAGCGCGTCAAGCTGGAAGTTGATGAGTTGATCATAGAGCGTGTCGACCGCCGCCGTGCGCGCGCTCGAAAGGTTGGAATCGAACGTAACCTTGCCGCCAAGCGACGGATCCTTGAACGGATTGGGGTAGTCGGCCGGCGCCTTGGCGTACGTTTCAGGCCGCACCGGGAGACGCCGGATGCCTTTGTCGAGGAGCACTTCCTGGCCGGCTGGAGAAAGCAGGAACTCGACGAAGGCTTCGGCACCGGCCTTGTTCGGCGGATTGGTAACGACACCGACGTTAGCCGGCACGATGGTCGTCACGCCCGGATAGACGAACTTGACCGGAAAGCCCGCGCCCTGCGCCGAGAAGGCGAAGAAGTCGATGACGATGCCGTAGCCGACCTGCCCGGAGTTCACCGCATCGGGAACGCCGAACGAGCGCTCCGTGACGTTGCGCAAATTGCCGCTCCACTCCTTGATCGTGCGCCAGCCCTTCTCCCAGCCCTCGCCCTGCAGGATGGTCTCGAGCGTGAGGTGCGTCGTGCCCGAGCGGGACGGTGCCGCGATCGATACGTGGTCGAAATAGACCGGCTTGGCGAGATCCTGCCATTCCTTGGGATCGGGAAGCTTGTTGGCCTTCGTGTAGCGCTCGTTCCACATGATGCCGTAGCCCGAGGCGGCGAAGCCCGCGTAGTAGCCGTCCGGATCATTGATCGGATAAGCACCGATCTTGTCGGGAATGCCAGTCGCCTTCGGCTTGTAGACTTGCAGCAGCTTCTTGTCCTTGAGCACCTCGAAGGCGTCCGGTGCCGACACCCAGAAGATGTCGACCTGGTTCGCCGACTTCGTCTCTTCCAGGAGCTTAACGCCGGCGTTGGTGTTGCGGTTCTGGATCTCGATGGTGGTGCCGGGATGCGCGGCCTCGAAGGCCTTCTTGAACGGATCGGTCACGTCCTTGGAAAACGACGTCAGCACCGTTATCTTGCCGGATGGCGCCTGGGCGTGCAGCGGGCTGAACACGGCCGCCAAAGCCATCGCGACGAGGGTCGCCATCATGCGCATGGTGGAAATTCTCCTCCCGTGGAGCGCCTGTGTATGCGGCGATCCTGCTGAACCCGTTTCGATCGTTTGTGAACCGTCGACCCCGGGCTCGTCAATTGCCTTCGACGGCGCGAGAGTGCTGCCGACCTGCGCGCGGTGAATGCCACCGATTTCGCAGGTGCAACAGGTTATCGGTTGGAAAGGCCCAGCGACGTCGGCTCAGCGGCCGCGGCTGGCGGCGTGTCGATCAGGCGGGACTGGGCGAGCTCGCCGACCGCCTCGAGGATCGGGTAGGCGACCGCTGTCAGGTGTGAGTTGATCCGCTTCAAGTCGCGCACAATGTCGAGATGGATCGAACTCGTCTCGATCGACTGAGCGAGGCCGGCCCTCAGCCGCGAGAAATGCTTGTCGGTCGCCTCGAACTCCGCCGTCCGCACCCGCGTCTTCTCGCGCAGCAGACGCCGCGCCAGTACCACGTCGCGCGTCGCGAACACGTTGAGCGCGAGGCGCATGTGATCGATGACGTTGCCGTGGAATGCCCGCAGCTCGGCCAAGCCCTCGCGCGAGAAGGCGTAGCGCTTCTTGATCTTCTTCGCCGCGAGCTCCATCAGATTCTTGTCGATGATGTCGCCGATATGCTCGAGGTTGGTCGTGAAGGTCAGGATCTCGACGTAGCGGCGACTGTCCTCGAGGCCCATGTCGGCTTTCGAAGCTCGGATCAGGTAGAGCTTGATCGCCTCGTGCAGCATGTCGACATCGTCGTCGGCCTTCTCGATGTCGCGCACCGACTTCATGTCGTGCCCCTCGATGGCGGTGAGGGAGCGCTCCAGCATGCCGAGCACGATGTCGCCCATCGCCAGCGTCTCGCGCATCGCACACGCCAGCGCCTCGGACGGCGTGTCGAGCGCGCTTTCGTCGAGGTGACGGGGGCCGCGGGTCTCGTTCGCGTTTGTCGCGGGATCTGGCAGGAGGCGCGTCACGAGCTGTGCGATCGGGCCCAGCAGCGGCATCGCGGCGATGGCGAGAGCGATATTGAACGCGAGATGGAAATTGACCGCGATCTTCGACGGGTCCGGCGAAAGATGTGCCATCGCTGACGCAAGCGCCGCCGCAAAGGGCAGCATCAGCACCACGCATACCGCCTTGATCAGCAGGTTGCCGAGCACGACACGGCGGGCAGCCACGCTGGAATTGGAGAGCGCCGCAAAGGGCACGACGGCGCCGCCGAGATTGGCACCCAGGATCAGCACGACGGCGAGACGCCCGTCGATTACGCCGCCGCTTGCCAGCGACATGATGAACAGCACCATGGCGAGGCTCGAATGCGCGAGCCAGGTCATAGCCGACGCGACGATCAGCGCCAGCAGCGGCACCTTCTCGTGGCCGAGAGACGACATCACGAGCTGCAACGTCGGGCTATCACGAAGCTGCGCCGACACCTGCCCGATCACCGTCAGACCGAGCAGCATCAGGCCGAAGCCGATGAGGATGCGGCTTCCGCCGCGCACCCGATCGTTCTCCGACGCGCTGAACATGATGACGCCGACGAACACCAGGACGGCCCAGATCCAGCGGAAGTCGATGGCGTAGATCTGCGAGACGAGCGCCGTGCCGACGTCCGCGCCAAGCATCAGCGCCAGTGCCAGCGGCAGCGAGATGAGCTTGCGGCTCGCGAAGGAGACGAGCAGCAGCGCCGTCGCGGTGGCGCTCTGCAGCAGCCCCGTGACGCCGACGCCGACCGCGAATGCCTTGCCGCGGTTCGAGCAGGCGGTGCCGATCAGCGAGCGCAGCGAGGCGCCCAGCGCCCGCGTCATGCCGGTGCGGACCATGCGCACGATCCAGATGAGCAGTGCAACACCGCCCAGGAGCGTCACCAACAGTCCGCTGCCTTCCATCCCGATCTCCGCCAGTCTCCAATCCGGTGCGTGGTCGGCTCACCCACCCTGCACGCTAATTGTACCAGAGGTTCGGCAGAAATAGCGCCACTTGAGGGAAGAAATAAATAAGCAAGACGCACAGCCACTGCAGGAGCATGAACGGCATCATGCCGCGGTAGATGTCCCAGAGCTCCCAGTTCGGCACCACGGCCTTGAGATAGTAGGCTGATAGCGCTACAGGCGGGGAGAGCCAGCACGTCTGCAGCGTGACCGCGACGAGGATGCTGAACCACAGCATGTCGACCTGCAGCGCCGTCAGTAGTGGCAGGAATATCGGCACGATGATGACGACGATGGGCACCCACTCCAGCGGCCAGCCCAGGATGAAGCAGATCGCGAGAATACTGACGATGAGCAGTCCCGGTGGGATGTTCCAGGCCAGGATGGTGTCCGCCAGGAACTTCGGTGTACCGAAGGCCGAGAACACCGCGCCCATGAAGTTCGAGGCCGCCAGCAGGATCATCACCATGGCGGTCGTCTGCGCCGTGCGGAACGTGGCGTCCTTGATCGCCGCGAAATTGAGCTTGCCGCTGAACGCTGAGATCGCGAGCGCCCCGGCGCATCCGAGCGCGGCGCCTTCGGTTGGCGTCGCCCAGCCGGAGATGATCGCGCCGAGCGTGAGAAGGATCAGGAAGGTCGGCGGCAGGAAGCCGATGATCAGTTCCTTGATGATATAGCCGACGCTCACGTCTAGCTCGCCATCCGGAAGCGGCGGGCCGAGCGACGGCCTCAGCCACACGCGCGTCATTGTGTACAGAAGATAGAGACCCGACAGGAGCAAGCCGGGCAGGATCGCGGCTGCGTAGAGGCGCGCGATGGAAACCTGGAATGAGGGGCCCATGACCACGAGCATGACGCTCGGCGGGATGAGAATGCCAAGTGTGCCGCCGGCCGTGATCGCGCCCGCGGAGAGCGCGGTGTCGTAGCCGCGCTTCTGCATGATCGGGCCGGCCATCAGGCCGATGATCGCGACCGAGGCCCCGACGATGCCCGTCGCCGCGGCGAACAGCGTCGCAGTGAAAATCGTGGCGATATAGAGGGAGCCATGGCGGCGGCCGAAGGCGAGCTGGATCGCGTGAAACAGCCGCCCCATCAGGCCGGACGTCTCGAGCACGTACCCCATGAACGTGAACAGCGCCACCGCCGCCAGCACCGTCTCCATCATGGAATTGAAGTACTGGTAGGTCATCAGGTAGAAGACGCGCTCGCCGAGCCCGTAGTACCCGAACGCGGTCGCAAGGAAGAACAGCGTGAACGAGATCGGGAACCCGGCGAGAATCACCAGGAACAGCACGCCGATCAGAACGAGGCCGAGGACTTCGAGGCTCATTGCGCGGTCTCGTTGATTGGATTGCACATCGGTTGCAGCAGCGAGCGGGTCACGTGACCTCGCTCATCTCGGTCTGGCGATAATCGACGCCCGTCTTCAGCGACCTGAAGCACTTGATGACCTCGGCGATACCCTGCAGGAGCAGCAGCGCGGCGGTGAGCGGGATGACGCTCTTGTACCAGTAGGCCGGCGGACGCCACGACGTGATCAGCTCCTCGCGGAAGAACCACGACTCCTCGGCGAACTCCCAGCTCAGCCACAGGAACATCACCATGCCCGGCAGGAAGAAGAGGACGTATTGCGCGATGTCCATCCAGAGCTGCGTGCGCAGCGAGAGATGCTGGGTGAGGAAATCGGTGCGTATATGCTTTTGCAGGCTCAGGGCATAAGCGGCCGCGAGCGAGAAGTGCGCGCCATAGGCCATGGTCGCGACATCGTTGGCCCAGATCGTCGGCTGATAGAATTTACGTATCAGGACCTCGAAGACGAGGACTCCAACCATCACGAAAATCAGCCAGGCGACGGTCTTGCCAATCCAGATACTGATGGTGTCGATGACTTTGGTCACGCGATCTGCGGCGTTCATGCCCCAGGGTCTCCCATGCCGGATTGAGCGAGCCTTAAAGATGTGCGCGCCACGAGCCGGCGTCAGCCCGCGCTGCCGGAGCCTTGAAAAGCAGGCTCCGACAGGCGTGGGTCCATTTCGGCGTCGTTGTTACTTCGAGTCCGCAGCGCCGGCGATCAGCGTCGACAGCTTCGAGGTCTCACGCGTGTAGGGCACGACCACCTTGGCGAATGCGCGCTGAGAATCGAGCACCTTCTTGACGAACTCGTTCTTCTCCTCGAGCGCACCGAGCACCTTCTTCGATGCTGCGATCCACGCCGGGGCATAGTCGGCCGGCGCGTCGAACATCTTGACGCCCTTCGCCTGCAGCTCCTGAAGCGCCTTGGCGTTCTCGTAGACGAAGTACATCTGCGCCTCGTAGAGCGAGGTCGTCATCGCCACTTCGACAATCGCCTGCAGGTCGGGCGTCAACTCGCGCCACTTCTTGCCGTTGATGATGATGTCGGCAATGTCGATCGCCTGATGCAGGCCCTGGATCGAGTAGTACTTGAACACGTCCTGCAGACCGACCTTGATGTCGTTTGCTGGATTGATCCACTCGACGCCGTCGATGACGCCGCGTTCAGCCGCGGGGATGAGCTCGGCCGCTGCGAGGTTCATCGGCACGCCGCCGAGCTCCTTGAGCACCTGGCTCGGCAGGCCTGACGAGATGCGGAAGCGCAGCTTCTTGAAGTCCTCGACCGACTTGATCGGCTCCTTGAACCAGCCGAGCGCCTCGGGACCGTCCGGCGCATAGAGGAAAGGCATCACGTCGGCGCGCAGATGCTTGGTGTAGTACTCGATGTAGAGGTCGCGACCGCCGCCCTTCAGGTACCAGGCGATGTGCGTGTTCTGGTCGAGGCCGCTCGCCGAGCCGCCGAGGGGCGCGCTGAACAGGCCGCCAGCGGGGTGCTTGCCGATGGCGTAGTGTGTCCACCACTGGCCCGAATCGACGAGCCCCTTGTTGACCGCGTCGAGGATCTCGTTCGGGTTGACGACAGCGCCCGACGGCATGATCTCGATCTTGAGACGGCCTGCCGACATCTTCTCGACGTTGCTCGCGAACTGCTTCAGCAGGACATCGTGGGGCGTACCAGACGGATTGGCGCTCTGCAGCTTCCAGCGGATCTCCTTCTGCTGGGCAACCGCGGGGGCTGCCGTCAGCATGGCGCCAGCGGCAAGGGCGGCGCCCACCGCGGTCAGAAACTTTCTGCGTTCCATTCGGGTTTCCTCCATCAGACTTGTTTCCTCGTTGTCGCCGCCCCGTTTATCGCGCCGCGCCCATCGCAGCCGGAGTCGACTTCGCTCATCACCTCGGTTGCCGTTTCTTGGCTCTCCTATCAATTTGCCACGGTAACGCTCACGCCTGCCACGGCAGCGAGTAGGTGCGCACGTTGGTGAAGCTCTTCATCGCCTCCCACACGCCTTCCTTGTAGCCGAGGCCTGAATCCTTGATGCCGCCGAACGGGGACATCTCGATCCGATAGCCCGGTACTTCCCAGACGTTGACGGTGCCGACATCGAGCTCGGCGATGAAGCGCGTGATGTAGTCGAGGCGGTTCGTGCACACGCCCGACGAGAGACCGTAGGCGGTCGAGTTCGAGATGCGGATCACCTCGGCGATCTCGTTTGGCACGCGGATGATCGGGATGACCGGCCCGAATGTTTCCTCGTGGACCAACTCGGCCATGTACGGAATGCGATCGACGACCGTCGGCGGGAACAGTGCGCCCTCGCGCTTCGGGCCATAAAGCACCTCGGCACCCTGCTTGACAGCATCGTTGACACGCGCCTCGAAGATCTTGGCGGAGCGCTCGTTGATGACGGTGCCGATGTCGACGGTCGGATCGGCCGGGTTGCCGAACTTGAGCTTCTTCGCCTTCTCGACCACCAGCTTGGAGAAAGCATCCGCCACCGCCTCGACGACGAGGATGCGCTTGACTGCGGTGCAGCGCTGACCGGAGTTCTTGGTCGCACCCTGGACCGCCAGCTCTGCCGCCTTGTCCAGAT
>VFQN01003500.1_pt1 | contig 22333 bp, 19 predicted proteins | sample 3512371 | NCBI WGS metagenome assembly VFQN01 (sample SAMN10412370, study PRJNA504923) | tailings metagenome | isolation source: Replicate 2 from Balatoc abandoned mine | place: Philippines: Itogon, Benguet | collected 2017-08-28
GATGAGAAAGAAAGGAAGGACGAGACAAGAGTAACGCTTAATAACGCGAAGGAATGAGATAGTGACGCCTTATAAGGCTAAGGAAATCTACTTTAACATTAATGATTGTCCGACAATCATGAATCAATTAATAGAAAGAAGTTTATCAAAATTCCATGAAGAATTAACAGTACAATATGAAGTTCATCATCTATTACGTGATATGGTGGAAAGTGTTTCATTATATCATTTACAGAATGATTATCTTCGATTACAAGAAAATTTTCAATTAACAGAAAATTTTAATACAAAACTAATTACACGAATCAAATCCATTGAAAAAGATTATGATGAAGCTCAAAAAGAATTATCTGCCATTAAATCTGATGCAATCCCTGTTCGACTGAGGTTTGTCAATCAGATTGGATCTTTTCTCTCAGATAATCGATTAAATCAAAAACTGAAAAACCGTGTTATTGAATTAGAAGACATGCTGTCTAGAATGAAACCGCTTGAAGAGAGTGATGATCGCAGTGAGGAGAGTAAGTCGAATATGGATGGGAAGGATGGTAGGAAAGAGGAGAAAGAGTCGGGAGAGAATGGTGTCGCTGCTAATGGTGTGAGTAAAACTCCTTCCACTGAAATAGTGGCACCACCTCCTAAGAAGCCGAAGAATCCTTTGAAGTTATTAGGGATGGAAGAAACCCCTTTATTGCATATTTTCTCTTTCTTGCAGACAGTGGAGGTGTTGAACTATGCGCAGGTCTGTCGCTTTGTCTATCAGAGAATGGACAAGATCTTTGGTATTGATAGTGCTACGGTAAAGCCTGAATGGGCAACTCTTCCCCCACCTCCAACGATTCAAGCAGTAATTAGCCCTCCTAAGCCAGCAGTGTCCACCTCTGTCTCCACCTCAGATAGCACCACCTCATCGAATCCCACCGCCTCTAAAGCGAAGTCAGACACCTTGATCGACGGTGTTGGAGAGCTGAAGCTTACGAGAGAAATTGTCGATGAGTTGACAAAGCGCCTGTCTCCTCAGCAGATGAAGGTTATCTTAGGCATCGCAGAAAAGCTGAAAAAACAAACATCATTGATTGATATGCTCAATGTTGAGAAGGACGACCTCTCTGCTCGGTTACAAAACACGGAATCAGTTAGAGATTTCCTCATAGAGAAGTTAAAGACAGCAGAGTTAGCGATCAAATCTATGATGAATGAAACCTCCACTCTAAAGAAACAAACTGCATCAGACAGTGAGGTAAGTGACGGACAGTGAGAGGTGCATGTTAATTGATTGATGTTTGGTGTGTGTCAGATCATCTCATATTTGGATCTACAAGTACAAGATTTGGAAGGTCAATTACTAGAAGCGAATCATCGATGCAATCATCTTCAGGCGTCATTAGAGTTACAAGTGAATTCTCTCTCGTTAAAGGTATGTCTCCAAGACAGTTGTTTGATGAGGTTGTTAATATTTGTTTTTTATAGGAAGAACAACTATCCTCTGAGTTGAAGGAGTGGAAAGATAAATACGAGAAGATGGAAGCAAACTACAAGTCACAGAAGGTAAATCAATATTAAAACCCTATCATCATATTGATATATGTCTTATCATAATATTCGATAGAAAATCCTTGTGAAGGAAGTAAAGCAGTTGAGGAGTAAAGTAGATGAGCTCACGCAAGAGAAGAATCTGAATGTTACTCGCATGCAGAAGCTGAAAGAAGCTCTTGACATCTCAAGTAGATGAGATCTTCCTTTATTTTGAGAATCAAATTCATTTTTTGTGAGTCTTCTATAGCAAGGTCTCATATAGCATTAGCGATGGTTAAGATGATGTTCTGGTGTAATTAAAGTAGTGAAGAGAGTCGAAAGAGGCCAATGAATTGAATCAAATTTACAGAAAACAAGTGAATTTCATCGACAGAGAGAAAAGACAATAATGTTTGATCTTATGATTGTCTGTTATTCCTTTCTTGATGATGACTCGGTGGACCATATTTCTTAGTTGTGATCTTCTTAATAACCCAGACAGCATTCTTCTTTGGCTTCCTCTCCTTCGCTTCCTATTAAATTACGAATAAAAACATTATTAATGATCATAATTTAGAGGATAAAGAGGTCAAAGTCCGCCTTACTTGATGATATTTCTTGATCTTATCAGGCATAGCTTTCATAGCATTTTCAATCTTAGTCGCTCTAATCAAGCAGAACAAGATGAGAAGAGGTTTGGAGAAAACTTTGAAAGAAAGATAAATCACCTTGCTTCTCTTGTTCTTTCTCGAATATGTCCTTTAAGTGGTTTGATTAGGTGAAATTTCTTGTGTTTATCCCATGAAGGATCCCATCCACCTACAACCCAAATCACACCAATCAGACAGTTTGACCATCAATTCTTACCAATAAGTGGTTTGAAATTTCCATAGGTTCCTTCAATAATTGCTGTCTTTCTAAGCTTTGCAGCGATTCTACTTGGCACCATAGGCCCGAAATACCTGGAAGCCAAAGGACTTAGAACGAGATAAAGCTCCATCAAAATTCACACTTACTTTCCCCTCACAACAGATGATTGAAGAGCAGCACCGCCATAGTGGCTTAACAGTCGAATAGCTCTAGGGATGCGATCTGCCATGATTGTCGTTGTTGTCGAAGAATTCACACAAATAATTCACCGGTCCAGTCGACGCCGCCTGCCCGCTTTGTCCGGATGAAAGATTTCGGTCAAGAGTGCGAGTTGATTAACAGTGTAAAAAGGAAAAAGGAGTTTCTATCTACTTTTTTCAGTTGATGATCAATCTGATCTCGCTAATTATTCTCTATTTTCAAAGTTATATCTTTCTATGACATCAAAGTAATTTCCCCTTACCAAAATAGAACTATGTTTACTATTAAGTTTCCTAACTTAGCTTTGAGAAGTGTTTTAAGAAAAAACATATCGAAGAGTTAAATGATTACAGTTAAAATGGAGCTTGGTGGTGCTTAGAAATTATTATACTAGAGAAAGATTATTGTACATTCTTGTCTTCAACTAATTTTCACATTTTCTACCTCAATACACCTCATCTGGATTTGCGATTGGCTTTTTCAGGGTGTGACGTATAATTGAAAGACTGACACTTGTTGTGTTGCAGTCGATTGATCGCCAAAGAAGAACGACAATCAATCGTCAATCATCCCAGCAGAGAGAATGAAGCTCTTTATCTCATTGCTACTTGCTTTGCTACTTCAAGTCAGTAGCTACACGTGCCAAAGAGATGTTTGTCATATGAGCACTGTTGCTGTCTTTGGAGGGACTGGTTTTCTTGGCAGAGAATGCGTCTATCAGGTAATTCACCACTACCCTTGATGAAGTGCGTTCTTAATATTTCCATCGTTCAGGCTTTAAAAGCAAACAAGAAAGTTGTTGTCTTAGCCCGTGATCCTTCAAAGATGCTTATCCCTGAGGGTTCTGGTGGAGCTGATGCGAACAAGCCTCTTGTCGATGCTCGACTCAAAATCATTACTGGAGATGTTACTGACCCAAAAGCAGTCGAAGCTGTATTTGAAGCTGCGGATGATATTGAAGGAGTCATTGTTGCTCTCGGTGGAAAGACGAAAGATGTCGGACCAACAATGCTGACTGACGGCACTCGCACTATCATCAATGCCATGAAGAAGAAAAGCTCAGCTAAGCGCATTGCTGTTGTCACTTCCATTGGAACTGGAGACAGTGAGAAACAAGCACCATTGATGTTTAAGGCTTTGATGTACACTGTGATGAGAAGCATCTTCGCCGATAAGAATCGTCAGGAGGAGTTGTTCACGAAGCCTGATGGACCTGGACACGACCTCGAGTACTGCATTGTCAGACCTGGAGGATTAGGCAAAGGTCCAGCCACAGGTGTGATTAATGTGATTGATGGTCAAGCAGGATCTATTCAGCGAGCTGACGTCGCCTCGTTCTGTCTCGGAGCTGTGTTGGATCAAGGCTTTCAATATCTCCGAAAAACTCCTTGCATCTCATCCATTGGTGGGACTGGGTGGAAGAAGGAGCCTGAGAAAGGATTTGATGACGTCAAGACTGCAGATTAAATGTCTAAGTAGAGTCAGTGTAGGAAGTCATTCATTCCCTGTTTTTCATCCCTCCATGTAGTTTAATGCATGTAATCTAAGCATGATTCTATATGACATCAAATGTAATCAAATCATTTTGAAATTTTAACGTCTTTGTAACTCATTCACACTATCTTACTATCATATCGAAACAATAAAGAAAAGGTAGGACTACTAACACAACTAATCAAACAACCAGAAAGAAAAGCATTCGAAAGAGGGAGAAAGGTGATAAAACATTGTTAATTAAATAAAATGAAAATATGTTTATATGATGATAAAGAGACCTTCTTCTACCTACAGCAAACCATTAATGTTCATCTATCTCGCTGTGCTGAGACTTACAGCACAGAAAGAACATCATCACTCACGGGAAACTGTGGAGTGAAGGTCAGGAAAGATTTGGTGAGTCAAAAATAAACAAGAGAATCGAAGAGAAAGAGAAAGAGAAAGAAAAGAAACAAAGAAACTAATGATGATATGACTCCTAGGATGATTGACAATTCAATGGAATATGAAATACTTCGGGTCAAAGGACGACGAAAGAAAAGAAAAACAAGAAAAACAAACAGCAACAGAATACATAATCATACCACGAGTATACCACTATACCACTACTAATAGCTAAGAAAAGGGAATTAAACAAAATACCATTTAATGGGATTGAAAGAGAATAACATAAAACAAAGAAAGCAAGAGAAAAGAAGATAAGAGAAATACTCCACATCATATCTATCCGATTGAACCTAATTTCCATCTATTCATTCGTCTCTTATCATCTTTTATACTCTTCCTTCTCTATATAGTATCTATTTCTTTCTCTTATCTTATCCTTTATAGTTATATTTACATGGTGTATCAGGACCAATACATATCTTATAGTTATTCACATATAAATAGAATATTGGTAATCGTTCAAAGACAAAAGGATATAATTGATAATAAGTTGTATTAAATATATCTAATGCAATATCTTTCTTCCCCCATACATAATATGCATTCGATGATAATAATTGTTTAATCTCGGCATGATTCTCTGCGATATACATGGCTTGTTTCATGAAATGTATTAATTTCTTCAATATAAATGGTTTAATAATGAAAGCATTACGATAAAAGCCTTTAATATAATATAATCGTTGGATGGTTTGCATAGAATATCCTAATTGCTGTAATAATAGATTCCATACTTTTAAAAAATTTGGACCATGATACTTGATGGATGTTGGGATGACATCTTCATAATCACGGAAGAATGGATAAACATCATAGTTTAATGCATCAAGGTTCAGGTTATTCATAGGATTATTTTCAATTAATAGTGCTTGTTGTTGGTTTTGGTTGTTTTGTTGTACTTCGTGTTGATGGTCGCGAACAAGGAATAACATTTGCTTGATCTGTTGCATCGTTTGCACTGGGATTCGACGTGGTAATAGCTGACGTGTGAGGGTTTTATAGGTTGCAGTAATGACGAAGTCATATTTCTCCCAGGTAGTCTGGTGTTGTGGGAAGAAGTCGTGGTAGATGCTTGACTCGAAGTAGATCGACTTCGACAGACGTGCTGTCTCGATCCAGTGACGTCCGTAGCAATCACGGTATAAGTTAGCAATGCTGTCAGAGTCATCGTTATGAGAGATGATGTACATGATGGATTTGGTGGGGTTATTCGACGCCACGTAGTTTAACATGGTGTCATTGCGACAAACGAAGGCTTTCTTCGCTAACGTCATGGCAGAGTCAGAGGCTGGATGAATGTCAGTTTTTATGATGGTATTCGCTGTTTGTATTGTCACTCCTTCGCTTTGATGGGTATCTGGTAGAGGTTGATGTATTTCTTCCTCTGCTTCTCCCTCGACTTGGTTGGATCCTTTCTTCTGCTTCTTTCGACGTTTTCTACGATTTCTCTGAGGAATCTTATTCACTTTTTCAATATCTTGGCTAAGATCTATCTCTATTAATTCTGCTTCTTGTAAATTTCTTGCTTGAAGTATTTCCTGATTATTGTCATTATTCTGAAGATCACTCGTTCTGATGATTTCCTCTGAAAGGATATTTCCCTGTACAAACCAATGAAAGTGCCAAAAGCAAACGAGATGAAGGACGAGTAGGATCTGTGTAATCATGGCAATCACTTTGAATGAGTGATATTTCACTCTAATAGGTTGGTCTAATAGAAGGGAGAGATAAGAAGTGGCAGTTGATGAGAAATAACAACTCACCCGGCAACTAGACTCTGCCGAAAGACCGATGTTCTCTCGTTAGAGTGGATGGTAATCTTTTATGCTCAGAACCAACAAACCTTTAGCAATGACAGAAGCAAACTATCAGATAGTTCAAAGCCCTTATCATGGGGACGGTATTGTTGCGACGAAGCCACTTCAGTGCAATGATGTCGTTTTCTCGGAAACTCCTTTCTTTTTCTTACAGTCATTACCTAATCGTCAACTAGCTTTAGTTTGTAGTCATTGCTCTCGTTTCTTGGGTTCTGCTGGATTACAAATGAAGTATCTTCAAAAGGAAATTACTAGACAAGATCTATCTGAAGCAGGTATGAAGACAGAAGGGTTTAAAGAGTTTTTCCCGTTGTCTGAAGTTGTGCCATGTGTGTTAAACTGTGGCGAACTTTACTGTAGTTCTCTTTGTCAACAGCAACATTGGTGTGAAAAAGGCCATTGCCTGCTATGCACAGGCCAGATTCAGGAGGATCAGATGGAGGAGAATGCTTTATATCAACTGAAAGTCTTCGCTGTGCAGAGCAATGAGATCTTCCTCATGATCTCTGACATCATCGCAGATTATATCACAAAACACGACCCTTCTTTTACTCCTGTTACTTTCTCATCCAGTGAATCCCGCCCTGACTCGTTGGCTGTCTTTCAGCACTATGTTCGGAATATCTGGTGGGAGGCGATCTCTCTGCCTAAGATACCTACGAAGCGCAAACAACTGCAAAAGACTTTGCAAAACCTTGTTAATGGACTATGGGAACACCTAAATGCTACTTTTCAACTCAAAAATAGAGGATTAGCTGCAGTCTTTAGTAAAGAGTGGATCGCAAGGTAAAACACATCATATCCCATCATATCGATAGATATAGTAATCATCTTTGTTTTAATAGGACGATCGGTATGTTTGAACAGAATAATGTTGGAGTGAGAGTTGAGAATCCAATCTTAACATTTATTAAACAAGTTGACATTCATCAGCAGCCTGAGATCGTTGAGGAGATCTTTCAGGAAGTAATTAAGATACGAGATAGCATCGAAGGTATCCATGATGTGAATGACTCTTTCCTCTCTTGCTCATGGAGGTTCTATCTTTCATATAGATGAAAGTGAGTGCTATCATGACGATGACGATGACGATGATGAGGATGACGAAGAAGAGATGGTAGAAGGAGAAGGAGAGAACGAAGAGGAGGATATGGCAGTGGAGGATGTGGAAGGAAACGACATAATTTCTGAAGAAAATAGTTCATTAGAACCTTACCAACAACGATGGGCTGAGCTGCAGAGGATTATTACAGAGGTTGGGGAGGATAGTCTCTTCCCTCCCCTCGATGGCACTGCCTTCTTCATTCTCACCTGCAAGATCAACCATTCTTGTGATCCCAATGTGAGGGTGAATTATCATATCCATCCAACAAAAGGATTAGAGTTGAAGATGTTAACAATCAAAGATATTGGGGCAGGGGAGGAGTTATTGCAATCTTATATCGATCAATTCCAAGATAAGAAGGAGAGACAGAAAGCTTTGAAAGATTATGGTTTTACCTGTCAATGCTCGAAATGTCTGTCTGAACCTTAGTATTATAATAATAGGAATATTAATGAAGTGATAAAACAGTGTATTTTATTTATTTACAATAATAATTCTCAACGAGTTGTTGCTTCTCTTACTCTTGATAGTAATCATCACCTCCTTCATCGTACCCACCACCATATTCATCTCCCTCATAATCGTCACGTCCTTCATTATATTCATAGTTCAACTCGTCTTTCGGCTCTTGTGGTTCTACGTCCTCTCCTATTATGCGTTGTGAGTGATATGTGATGATAACAATTCTTAATAACCACTTACCATATTGAATGATATAGTCAACCTTCCCTAATACTTCATCAAGACTCTCTTCATCTGTAGAATCTAGAAGAGCAAATGATACGATCATATAATCATCAATAACAGATCCTATCGCCTCTGACAAAGCTTTGAGCTTCGGCGCTGACTGCTTGTCTAATTGTCTTATGATCATCTGAGAACTTTCCATCTCCAGCACCTTTTCAATCTCCTCTTTATCAGCTATATCGCACTTTGTAATAATATTAATGTGTGGTAGTTCCAGTTGAAGCATGCATGACAGTGATAACATGCAACCTGAGATGAACTTAGGAGGATCGAAGATGAACAAAGCATCCATCAGATAGACACTAGCCACTCTGTAACCCCAAGCTTGAAGCATATTTCCTAATTGCCTCATGACAGGAAGGTGAGAATAGAGTTCTATCTGTCCAGGACAGTCGAGTATGAGGTAATCATCTTCGCCGAATTGATCGAGTTGTTCGTGCAACCATTCATCATTCGCGATCAACTGCTCCATACAATAGACTAAACCACCATTTGGTCCTAAACCAGTAGCTTTCATAGTTTCATCAAGAGAAATGAAGTCTCGCACATCAAAGGCAGCGTCATACTCATAAACCTCAGCAGCAGGATCTAAGTTAGCAACATGTATCGTGCGCTTCGTCGTTCGACCATGCTCTTGCATGACCTTACAGTAAGAGCTTTTACCAACGCCAGCTGGACCAATAACAAGTTGAATAAATCTCCCCATTTCTCAATACAAACCAATGAAAAATAAGAATAAGAAACAACCACTCTCTCCATACAACAGACGGCCCTGCAATGCTCACTCACTCTCGATACAGTGCTATAGAAGGTTTTGAATTAACTGTGAATTATAATATATTACTAGCAAGAAGAGAAGATTATCATGAGTGAAGGAACGGAAAGTACTCATAATAATCGTATTGTAATTATTGGTGGATGTGGATTTGTTGGAATTAATTTAACATTAACTCTGTCTAAACGTGATTATTTTATATTAGTTTTAGATGTTGCTGATTTACCAAATTCATTATTATATCAAAATAATATAATTTATCAAAAATATGATATCTTATTAGATGATCATCTTCCTCAAATTTTGAAGAATTTTAAACCATCAATTGTTGTTGATATTGCAGGTTGGGGTATGAGTGGACCTGATATGTTACGAGAGAGATGTCTGTGGATTAATGTTGATGGCACAGAGAATGTGATAAAAGCATGTATGACGAGTGGTATTAGACGGCTAATTTTCACTAGTACTTATAATGTCGTCTTTTGCGGCAAAGAGATCGTCAATGGCGATGAAAGCATTCCTTATGCCAAAGAGGAGGACCATTTAGACAAGTATTCGCTCTCCAAGGCGAAGGCAGAGAAACTTGTTTTAGATAGCAATGGACTTACAATGAAGAATAAAGAAAAGCTAATAACGTCGGTGATCCGTCCAGCAGCAATTTACGGAGAAGATGAAAGACGTCATTTGCCTCGCATTCTCAAACACATTGATCAAGATCTATTTCAGTTTCGTATTGGTCAAGCTATTGTTGATTGGGTTCATGTAGAAAATTTGGTAAGTACCACCATAAAGTCATTTCTGCTCTCCTTCATCTCCTCATGCCTTCAGGTTCAAGCCTACCTTCGCCTCATTGAGAAGATGGTTGCGACGGAAGATCATACTTCTGCACCGGCTGGACAGGCATATTTCATTAGTGACGGGAGTCCAATTGATAATTTTCTATTCTTAAAGCCTCTGTGCGAGGCTCGAGGAAAAAGATTTCCAAAGCTCATCTTGCCGTATAAGTTATTCTTTCATCTCTGCGCGATTATGGAAAGTTTCTACCATATCGTTGAAGCTACAGGTCTAACACTTTCCATTCCTCTAACTAGAGCAGAGGTCGTGAAAGTTGGAGTTACTCACTTCTTTTCTATTGAAAAGGCGAGGAAAGAATTAGGATATAATCCTGAGTTTGATTCACAAGTAGGTGCCGCACGATTAGCTCTGCATTATTCGAAATGGAATGATGATGATTACTTTGAAGTTGCTGATTGGTATTGGTATCTCTCAATTCTCGCGGGACTTTGGTTGACGTTCCGCGTCGCATTTTATGAAAGCTACGCGAATCATGAATTGATATTGGGTTACAAGTATATCGAATGGTTGTCATTCACAATCTTTCGAACACAAACGATTGTGCAATTTGTGTTCTATGCAGCAATTTTAGCACATCTAGTAGAGGGTTTAATTGCTTATTATGTCGCCAGAACGTCATTCAAAAACACGAAGAATCTTTGGTTTCTACAGACACTTTGCCTCGGATATCCATCACTTCGATTAGTTTTAAATCGAGTTTATCGAAGTAATGATGCTCAAGTTGTAATCAACTAGTTGTCTACTCCGATAGTGTCCTCTGTGTTTCGAATGATCACCGATTTAAACGCCTCATCTATCGATTGGTAGGCATCAAAACTATAGAGAGGGAATCAACATATCTTTACCAAAGTCTTTTATTGTAATCGCACGAATCATTGGATTTACATTTTTGAGTTGATTGTAGGTGATTTCTCGGATGGGAACCATTGCTAAGGATGTATTGATAAAACTACTAATTTAAGTAATTTCATGATATCACCTGCTTCTCTTGTCAACACCTACAGCAAAATTAGTCTCCGCAATTTGGCTTAGAAGGTACTTACCTCGATGTCTGACCCAGACCAACCGTATGTTTCAGTAGCGATATGCTCCAGCTCTTTATCTGAGATCGTGATGTCACATCCCGTCAAATACTTCACAATCAATTGCTTTCTTTCATCCTTTAGTGGAACACCAACGTATATTTTACATTCAAATCTTCGAACAACAGCTTCATCAATATCCTCGATCCGGTTCGTTGCAGCGATTATCGCAACCCTACATGGCTTCGAATGAAGGAATAGAAAAGAAATTGTCGATGAGATACCTAGTTAGAGGCTTCTCTTCTCCCTGAATATCTCGTTTAAGTGTGCGCTCCTCTTTCAAAAGTAATTAGTGTCTATCATTACACGGATGAAGTCAGTACCTTTTCGAAAGTTGCTGAGCTGGAGGAGTAGTTCGGAGAGAATTCTTCTTGACTGAATGTTATCCTGCATGGAAATTCTGGAGGTTGCAATGCTATCAATCTCTTACTCCATCAATAAGAAAGTAAATTTTAGATCCGAATAAAAATACCATCAATGAAGAGAACTGCTTTTTCCAATGACTTGATATAGTCGAAGATATTGCTCAGGAACTTCTCGCTTTCACCATGATACTTACTCAGTATGTCTGATGGCTTGATTGGAATGAAGACTGCTCCAGATTCTTTCGCTGCAGCCTGCTTTCAGCTGAGTGGAAGTTTGGAAAGAACGACGCAGAAATTGATACCTGTGCGAGTAGGGTCTTTCCCGTTCCTAGCCAGATCACACTTAACTCTGGTTTAAAATTTTTGAGTATGACGACTTACCTGGTGGACCATGAAGGAGGACATTTCCTGATCCCGTTCGAATCCCTGTACACCCTTACACAAAATTCTTCAATTAAGTCGACACTTACCCGTAAAGGTCGCTCTTAGAAACTGATTTGGAAGACTTAGATGAAATACAATGTTTTCTCTTAAAGATTGCTTTGCCTTTTCGCAACCTATGACGTCTGAAAACGTAGCAGCAGGATCTTGCTTATATTTATCGAAGCTGCATTCTTCCTGAGTTTGGGAATTGAATTCTTCTTGAATTACATTTGTGGGTTTGTTAGAGATTGAAGAAGTTTTAATGCGACTTAAACATTGCTCCAACAGTTCCCTCGCCAGATTCATCTCTGTGGAATAAATTGCACCTTCAGCAGATAAAATTTCCATTAAACTTAAGCTTTGAAAAATCCTCACAAACCCATCTTTTTATTAATCATAAAATGAATCCTTCAATCCACTTACTTGCTTTTCATTGATTCCACTTTTCTCTCATTATTTAGCGCAGTTTCATTGACTTGATCCACCACAGATGTTAAATTTTGCAAAACTTTCTTAGAAATGTCAATATTAGAAGTAATCATTGCAATTGATAAATAATAAATCCACGACAACAACTACCCCACGTCACTGAAATTCGGCTCTTCCGAAAGATAAACTTCAAAGATACGGGATGTATTAACCTGGAAACCAACCATTTCATTTTAGATAATAGTATCTATGACAAGATTTTATTGAAAAATGAAATAATATGCATTTCGTAGCATCGTAAATCTCTTTTCAGTTATTTATTCATATAGCTTCTAATTCAATGACTATAAACGTAGTGATCGATTATGATTACTCCAACACTGTTAACTCATATCGAAAGTCTAACTTATTCATTTAATAACTATAACAGATTTTAAACAACAACAACACTATGCTAATTGGAACCACAGAGGAACCACTTATTTACAACTTCTTTGCAGTCGCTGCATCCACATGAATACAGGTGCATCCTCCCATCAACACCTCCGGCAACTCATCTTCCTCATTCCCCTATTTTGATAATTAAACTGTTTTTCAAGTTCTGTAAGTGATAGAGGTACCTGCAAACAAAATCCCATATCTACGACGATTGCTTTCGAGTAGCCCATGGCTAAACCGACAACGTTTCTGCACAGAAAAGAAAACACATGAGTCTTAGCATCATGTATACCAACAACTCTCCTTACCTTGCTACACTCGACGAGCCAACATCAACATCCAACTCAAAATAATTATCACCCTGTAGTTATCACGAATGGAGAGACTTAGCATTCAATCGAATTATCATTCTTCTTTCACTACTAACCTTATAGTAGTACTGTTTCAACTTATTTCCTAATAAAGCTGGAGTATCTTTCACTGCCATTTTGATAATAAGGTTACCATCAAGAATCTACATGTTTCCAAGAATGTTAAGCAGGACAACAATATGCGTAATAAATTTTACCTTCGGAATAATTTTGAATCGATTGTTTCGGAAATCATCATCATTTCCATAGAAAAATGGACGAGCAACTCTTCCAAACGGCGTGTCAGCGTCGATCACACTCTAATTAAGAAAAGATTTAAAATCCTCAATTCACGATGATTGGGCAATTACCTTGTCTCCCTGGAAGTAGATAACGAAGGAAAGATAAGGTGGACCAGGAACCATGATATTTACCACGAAAACCCACGCAGGATCACCGCGCTGATAGGCTAAATTCACGCGATTCTTTGGATGTGAGGCAATATTATGAGTCGCTTCAGGCACCTCATAAAAGTCTATTCCAATTAATTTGAAGACTGCGGGACCGGAAGCACACTTCACTTTATCTGTATTATAAGTACCGGAGCGAACTTTAAACGTCGATGCATTTGACTCTTGCCACATAGACGGTGATAAAATCGGAGGAGGTATTGAAGCAATAGTTCCAACGACTATAAACATCCATTTAGAAAGAAATACAAATGATTATAAAGTTACGAACCTTCAGTTGTTGCCGCAGCGACACCTTCAGTTGATGCTACTGGAGTCAAAGAAGGGGGAGGTTCGACAGGATCGAAGTGGGCTTGCAAGAATCGGTCTGATTCTAAAGCATCCTTGAGGTCAAGCACTTGCAACATAATCTATACATGACATTCAGATAAAATTAGACATATCCATGTGGCAAACTCACCTCTCGCAAAAATGCGTGCTTATATCCGAAATTATTCCATATCCATCCTTTCGGATCTACTTGTGCGATCAAACTAATTAAACATTCACTAACTTCTTCTTCATCGTTATCCTAAAAGGTTTTAAGTTCGGAAACAGCAAACTAAAAGAACGAAAAACCTTATGATGATTGTTATGACTTTTCCCTTTCGGAGGGGCAATCACATAAACTCCATGAAATTCAGCGCGAACGTAATCCTCCAATACTGGGCACTCAACGTGGTTGGTTGAGTCTAAACAAAGAATGTAACTGCCGTCGCTGTTATCGCGCCAGTATCGTAACAGACAGAAATCTCGAGGTGCTATTACCGATCAGATTGTTGAAAGCAAAGAAGGATTGTAATGTAACTTACCTATCCAAGTTGGAAAGAGAAACATTGGATTCATTTTTAAATGAATGATATCAGTGTTGTTATCAATATTCTCAATTATTCTCACACTTTGAACAATCCCAGTCTTTAATGCAGTCCCAAAAAGCATAATTGCAGCAAATGCATCAGCAGGTGTCGTATTTACATCAACATTTACTCTTAAGCATGGGGGTGCCTGAACATCAACTTGTTTTGCCTGAATTGGGTTGAAAAATGCGTCATAACTGCATTGATCGTCATCATAATTTGGCTCGAATAGTCTTAATCCTGCATAGGTATCGCATGCCTTCCATCGGGTGGAATGCAACCAGTCTTCTACTTCATCGATTCGAACCTCTGGATGTGGGGCAGATCTGTTCCCTCGAGTTGTCAATCTTCTTTGAGGAACAGCAGAAACACCAAAGACAGAATCACCTAACTCTAAGATTTGATTCTCTATAGCATTCACCCAACTATCAGCCTCCTCATAAGTGTTACACGCCAAGATAAGACTTCTTTCTTTTCCACCATTACCAGCAGACATAGCCACTGCACCTCCAGCGGCAGCACCTCCCATCCCAACAACCATCATACCTGCCAAAAGACCAATACCAGAAGTTAGTGCTCCAACAACGACTCCACCCACAGCCGCAGCAGCAACTTTAGCACCCACACCATCGCTCCCGACTTTCTTTTTGGAGCTTTCCTTCTTATCCGGTGATTGCTCTGGAGGTGCCACACCTTCCTTATCTTCCTTTTCATCAGTTTCATCATCAATTCGACAGCTTACTTTGAAAAGAAATTGCTTCCGTTTCTTTCCAACATCTGAAGAAATCTTGGAAACTTGACAGTTGTGAGTTAAAGGGAAAACACCTTTCGGCTCCTAACAATATACCGCCGTAAAAATAAAAGACACAAAAAAGAAATATCAGATACCGTTTCGTTGGCCTTGACATAATACTCAAGGCAATTATGTTTCAATTTAAAGTATCTATCAGCCCAAGTATTTACTCTGCTCTTCTTTTTCTTTAGAACTCCCTCGCGAAGAACCTCAGCATCCATATTTAATCAAAATTTTCGATTTTAAACTAATCAAATTTGAGTAGACGAATCTTTTGTCGCCTACAATTATCAAGCAAATGAAAGGGAAAGATGAAATGATCCAAAAAGAGATAAATTTCGTGATTTTATTTGCGTAACTGCGAATCAACGATTTACGTTTTATGAAAGAAAGTATTAAGGTAAATAGGAAATTTGAAGTTAGGTTCGAGTGAAAGATTATCTCAACAAAAAGTGAAAGATTATCACTTCAACAAGTTCAAAACATAATTAATAAATCGTATACCTTGTCACGAATATCTCAGGTAAACATATGTCCATATTGCTTATCCTTTATTCACTTATTTTTCATATGATTCCTTTCTTTTGGGTATAAAAAATATCTTTTAGATGAAATTCACACTCTTTGTCCTCTTGATCGCTTTTGCGATTGCTTCCGCCTTTACTTATCAAACACCAGGTAATGATTAATTAAGATTTTTAGAAACTATATGAATTTCATGAATTTGTCAGGTACTGTTCGTGCGCCCAGATTATTTATGGCAGCTATTGCGAACAACAAGAACACCAAGGTTCCCCCAAAGGCTACCACTACCACCAAAGCTACTCAAGTGGTGGGAACTTCTTTCTTACCTCAATTCTTTAATAACTTTTCCAAAGGTCAAGGGCGGGTACGTTCCTGCAGGTCTAACACCTGAACAATACCAAGCAGTTTTAGAGAAGGAAGAAGCAGAAAGAAACGCCAAAAAGCAAAAGTTTTTTCTTGGCAAAGAAACTGAATCGTTGACCGAGTGGATGCAAGTCAACGAGAAGAAAGGCTTAAAGGGCGTCGAGTTAAACAGAAAAGGTCATAAAATGGTGAAGGCGAAGTATGATGGTTGGTACACTGATTATTCTCCTGTGTAAAAGAGGCAAAGGACATTGCCATATGATCACTTCGAAGTCCTATTCCAAATAAGCACTTAGCTGTGCAAGTTAAGATTTTGAATCACTAATGTTTCCTCTGCTAATAAAGGTTACAAATATATCAACAAATCAAATTTTGAGTAAACCTCCCCCCTTTTTAATTTACAATCCAAACTTTCTAGGCCAGTTGAGGGGTTTGATCTATTTCAACCTCCTCGTATTTGACATTGACAACAACTCTTTCATCAGATGGTAAACCGAGGGATTCCTTGAAACCTGGGGTTAAAGCAGGGTACGCCATCCAACCAGCTAACAAAAAAAGTTAATAGAGGAATCTCGCAATCTTAAAGCCACTCACCGAACAAGCCCAGAGGAATAACCCAAGTGGTGAGACGCAAACCCAACGCAAGGGCATCATCCGCATGCCTTCTTGCAACTCGGATAGCTGGGGTTTTCAACAAATTTCTTATCAGAGAGCTCATATCGTTATGTGTGAAACTGGTGCAAAATTGCTGTTTTGATTGTTCCTTGATTTCAGCATTTCGGTTTTTCGGAAATTCGGATTTTCGAATTCAAAGAATTAAGCATTTCCCTTCTCCTCAAACCTGAAGAATTGAAACGAACAAGTGCGGGGATGTGAATGAAACAACATCGGATTGAGAAAAAGATATTAAATATCCGTTAAAATATGAGGGAGTTTAAAAAGATCTAGTAAATCTCTCATAAATTAATTACCAACTGCTAAAAGTTTTTGAGAGCTTATCATGGGGAATGGAGCAAGTATCTTTCTTTCTGCAGATTTATCCAAAAATCTGTCAGAGAAAAGCATCAGAACCTTTCAAGAGTTTGAAAATGAGTGCATTGCAAGAAATTTAAATGCTGAGCAAATCTACGAGCTTCTGGTGAATAAATACGAAGAACTATTAGATTTTGATAGTCACAAAAGAGTTGAACCAAAACCTGTTGATCGCCCGGATACTGTGAGTACTAAGGCTGTGCCACAAAAGGCAAAGCGCCCACCCTCAAGAGTTTCATGGGGATCAGCTAATGTGCAAACCAAAAAGAAGCTTGAGAAACGATCTGAAATTATCGCTCATTACTCAAAACTCAGTCAGAAAGCCAAATCAGCTAAACTACCTGACGCCGATTCAAGTCGTAGTCTGTCGACTTTCCGTGGAAGTATGGATGGTACCGAGCTCAAAGCCATTAACAAAGATGCATTCTGCTTAACTCGTGTGAATAGTCTCGAGACCCTCGGTGATGATGATCAAACCTTTTGCCTTACCGGTGCTGATACGATTACATGTGAATTATCCTCGACAACAACAGATGTTAATGACGGAGGAGCTCTAATTCCATCGGAAGAATTTGAATGTAAACTATGTCGTAAATCCTTTAATTCCAAATCACGTTTAGATCGTCATTTACGATTTTCAGAAATTCATCGTCAAACATTAATATCATTAAAAGAAAGATTTTTTGATGATGCTAATGGATTAGATAGCCTTGCTAAAAAAGCAATTGAACATTTCCAAGAATCTTTTAAAGCATCCTATTCTTATTTAGATGGTGATTTAAATTTAAATCGTTTAAGATGGAAGAAAGCAATTGGTAAAGTTGTTAGTCGTTTTATTGCGAGAAAATATGAAACATTTGTTTCACAATTACATCATTCACAATTACATCCACCTTTAATTGATGATAAAATTATATTACTTCATACTGATCATAAATTCTTTTGGAGAAGTAAATCAAGATTTTTATTTCATTTTTATTTCCATGAAATGTATGATTGTATTGAAGTTATTCCACAATTATTACCATCCATGTCTTTACAATCAAATCCTTCTACTGATATTAACAATAGTAATAGTAATGAAATATCAACGACTTTTAAAGTTGATTCAACGAAAATCTCTCCAAGATTTTATATTAATCGTCGCGTTATTCATAAAATTCTTTTACAACAGAAAGAATATTCAATGAATTGTGAAGATGAGAATGATGTTTCCATGGAAAGTGTTACTACTACCAATAACTCTGATCCTTCAGCATCGATTACTTCTCAACCTTCCTTGACCTACATTAATCCTGAAGCCATTACCATCCCACCTCCAACGATCACCGATCTTGAGATTTGTAAATTCCTCCTCTCAAAGTTAAAGATTGACAATCAACTCCTTGAGAGTCAAGTAATGATAGAGAAAGCGATTTACTTTGATTCAAATCATATGATGAAAAATGAACAACAACCAATGGCAATTAACACTGTCATTCCTTATGGTCTTAAAGCAGTGAATATTGAAGGATTAAAACTTTATGATAGTTGGGAAATTCAAATGAAATTACAAGAAATTCAATCTTCTCATGAAGAATTAAATCATGCTGTGAATAAAGCAGATCATTTCTCAAGAAGTATTAAATTATTTTCACCATCAAATATTATCCAACGATTATCACCTTATCTCTCACCAAAGAAACGATTTAATCCGAATAAATTCAATTTAGTTGTTACTCCAACTGGTGCTGTGAAAGCAAAGTAATCAATACTAATGGAAATCAATTTACTTCTAATGGTATGCTCAAAAGATCTGCTTAATCTGCTGTTTTTTCTTGTTTTTTGGTATAAAGATACTTTGTTATAATTATTCCTTCTCTTATTTTTTGTTGTTAAAATTGTCTTCTTTCTCTTTCCTCGTTTTTTCAGACTCTGTTCTTTGGTCTGGACTTGTCAGAACATTCTTTCCTCTTTGTTCGAATTAGAAATACACCACCTACATATATATCTGTTTTCAGTTCGTGTTGTTGTATTATCAAAAAGTGACTTCATCAGCACCTCCCCTTTAAACTACTCCGCTCTTTCTTATGCTGCACCTGATATACAGTATGTGCCAATCGTCTTTTTGTATATAAAAAACTTAGAAATATTCACCCCCTCAAACCACTCTATTGTTAGGTTACGACATGTGTTACATTACATACTCCACCACCCACTACATCGTTTTGTAGAAAATACAATTATTTTATATCACCTTTTTGCATTTTAAACGAATGTAATTTAAATAAAACATAGCTTCGTTGGTCGAATCATTCGTTTCAATTCATCATATACCACTGTGAAACTTAATTTCTCCATCGAATGACCAGGTTTCATTAGCTGGAAAGAAGGAAGGAGGAGTCATCGGTAAATAGTCTTCTATGACCTGCCTCCAATGTCTCTCTTCAATCTTTCCTATGGTGGTGGTTGTATCTTTACCAGACTCCAATGACTCAATTTGCTCTTTCACAGCAGCTAACTTCATTTTCTCAACAATCTCTTGTATGAGAGAAATACTTAGCTCAGGGATACGAATAATGGTGTTTACTATCTCTTCATTCACTGGGAAATGATAAGGCGACAAAGAATGCTGGAGGATCTTACGAATGTCTTCTGTTGTCGGGTAATCTAGATTCACATGGTATTGCAATCGTCTTTGAAAAGAAAGAATAAAAGGTTAAAGGGAGTAAAAGAAATGACTGACCCAGGTCTTATCAAAGCCTCATCAAGGATATCTAGCGACTTGCATGCTACTATAACCAAGACGAAAGAAGAAAGTGAGGAAGACGAATTTGCTACAGCGATTCCATCTAATTCATTGAGAAAGGTTGATAAGATTCGATTATAAATATTCCCATGAGAACTGCATCCACTGTCATCATTGCCCATTTCCCTATCGACAAAGAATGAAATCAAGCAATAATCTCTATTGTTCCTCACCTTTTATGAGCTATGGCATCAAATTCATCGAAAAAGAGAACAGTGGGAGAAACTTGATTCGCAACTTGAAAGACATGACGTATTTTACTTTCTGTTTCACCAAAATACTTTGAAAGAATATCAGTGCATTGAATATTCATTAAATTTGCATTTAGCTGAATAGAAAGTAAAAGAGAGTAGTGAAATGGGAAGTAGTTATAATCTATGTTCTTCTACTCACCTGTTTGCTTATAATCTTCGATAAGAATGTTTTACCACACCCTGACGGCCCATGTAAGACTATTCCGCGCGGGGAACGATATTTCTCCAGCAATGAACCTGCATTATTGCCACTTTGAGTAGACAGGGCTTGCAAGTTCGGCGAGGGTTTGAGGAGAGGGGAAAGAATAAAACGAAGATGTTGAATAGCTTCTTCGTATCCGATAAAAGAATCCCATGAAAGTTGATTCCTTCCTGAAAGTGATTGATCATAGCTATGAACCACCTCGAGGTCTGACATCGCTTTCAGTGAAGTAGTCGCAAGGCTCTCAATAACATCATCCCAGCGAATCTTGTGATTTGTAATTCTCTCGACTTTTTCTCTCCTTAACCTCGTTTGGCTTAACAATAAGACTTTTCGCAATAAGGTCTGCAGATCGCCAGGCAGATATCCCTGAGTCAGACCAGCTAGACGATATGCCCAGACTGCTTGATTTTTAATTTCATCCGAATTCTTTCCAGCAGCAAGGGAGAATATAAGAACAATTTCTTCTTCCATCCACTCCAACAAGCCTTCTGATGAAAGATCTTCTAACATGGAAGATGTTGAGACGAAAAGCTCTGACATAAAACAATAGATAATGTGACATCGATCTTTAAATGAAGGTTTTGGCAAGCTAAGAACTAGTTCCAGCTCGAAGCTGCCAACGGTGGACTTTGGTAACTCTTTTTCCAGAATACAAGAGCTGCCGATGATAAATATTGATTTTCCGTCAATACTACGAGATTGGCGAAGGAACGTAGCAACGATCTGGAGATGATAGGTAATAAGACGATAGTACTGATCGAGGTAGTATGGAAGATAGAATGAAGAGGACGATCGATCTTCTTCATTCAGAAATGGCTGGAAGAAGATATCTATATTATCGATAAGAAGAACTAATGATTCATTTTTGTGCTTCATATCTTCATTCGTGTTTAACGTTTCCGGGAAGAGTTGAGATAGAACAAATCTGAGAGATTCTTCGTAATCTTTCGTGAGGTCATAACCTTCGAAGGACTGTCGAGGACTAAAATTCATGTTAATTTCTAATATCTCATCAACATTCTTACTAATTGTTAAAGCATTGCAATAATGACAAGAGATTGACCCGTATCGATGAAGAGTATTTTCTATCGCTTTCAGAAAATAAGTTTTCCCACTTCCTTTCGGACTTGTGATCACTATACTGTGATGGAATAAATTGGTGTTGTTGAGCAGTATGTCTCGACTTTGCACGCTAAAAAGGACTCGCTGCATAATCACCTCATGAAAATCATATTGTGTAGTTATACTTGAGCTCGGGGCTTGAATGGTGTGGCTTAGACCACGTTGATTTTTCGAAGAGATTTGGATAGGGACTGAGCTGTGATATATATAAACTTCTTCACTATCGTATTCGCCAATTAAATCAATTTTAAAAAGCTACAATTTAAAGCAACATAAAATTAGATGAGATGATTGTCAGAAAAACAAACTTACCATGAATCCATCGAGTATTCTTACCAGCATGCTGGCTTGGTGTTGTATTGGATATTGATTAATGAGTAGAGGAATCATCTTGCTCACTGTTTGAATTGATAGATGTGGTGGCCAATCCTCACTTGCAATAGAACTATGTTCATCCCAATTTGAGGAGATCAACCATTTTTCGAATTGCAGTCTCAAAGCAAAAGGTCTGCCGTTCTGGCAAAGTGTTTTTCTCGTGAATATGGGAGTAGAAAGGTACTGAAAGATGTGTAGCAGAGGAAATGAAAGAATTAGGTCTTCTTTCCTCTTGCATCTATGAGTCTTTCGAACGTGAAAGTTGATCCTATGTTCATTGGACCAATTAAGAGACAATACGTGCAGTTGAGATTCGCCGTTATTTTGGGGTTTATTTTCATCAAACTCTGTTTCAAAGGAACAATAACATGTTGCCAACGATAAGAGACCTTTTTGATCATGCTCAAACATTGCAAACTCTTGATCACTCTTCATTTTCATCAATTTCACAATTATTTGCAAAAGTATACAGTAGTGACGTAAAATAATGGGCTCTTCGAGAAGGAACGAAAAGAATTGTGATGTCCTTCTAGGGTCGCTACCCTCGGCTTACCGACATACCGATTAAAATCCTCATACAAAATCATTGAAATT